>VFQS010000601.1_pt1 | contig 38688 bp, 32 predicted proteins | sample 3512361 | NCBI WGS metagenome assembly VFQS01 (sample SAMN10412375, study PRJNA504923) | tailings metagenome | isolation source: Relicate 1 Philex TSF3 active mining | place: Philippines
CGTGCGCCAAAGGCACGGATGTCGACCAGCCACGCAATTTGGCAAAGTCTGTCACAGTGGAGTGATGATGCGCGAAACGCGTTGAAAGCTGCCCAGCGATGCCTTGAATCGGGTTATTGGCGGTCCAGAAGAAGGAGTATGATATGTCCGTGTTTGTAATAGCGGCGGTTGCGGCCGCGATTTTTCTCGCCGTGGCTTTCGTTGGCGCTCGGTCGGGCAAATCGTCCAATCCTCGAAAACGGGAAGACAGCGATAGCGGCGTCAGCACGACCGCCACAGATAGCGCCGCAGACTGCGGCACGGGCGATGGCGGGGGCTGCGGCGGCGATTAGGCCTTAAGTCCATTCGTACAAAATGCTAAAGGCCGTGGCATCAGCCAGCCAGCGATGTCGCTAAAACTGCCTAGGCTGCAAAAAGAAAACGCGTATGAACGCTGGCAAAATCATCTTAATCGTCGTTTTATTATTGGTGGCGGTGCATCTGCTGTTGTTCGGTTACCTTAAACGACAGATTGCTGCCGCGAAACGCAACAAGGGGCTGTAGCCACTACGCGTCCATGCGCCGATATCAGGGGTGATACAGCAGCGGCCGCACGGGTTGATTTGCCATATTTGCAAGCTTATAGCGGTAGGGCAAAACAAGCGGTCCCGCGGGGCCGCTTTTTGGCTTTTGGAATATGCCAAGCATTTGGTTGGAAGGAAATATACCATGTCGATCACGCCTTTGATGCCCGTCTATCCGCGTTGCGGTTTCCGACCGGTGCGCGGCGAGGGCGCTTGGTTGATTTCCGAAGACGGCAGCCGCGCGCTCGATTTCGCAGCGGGCATTGCTGTGAACTTGCTGGGGCATGGCCACCCGCATTTGACCAAAGCCATTCAGGATCAGGCAGCGACGCTGATCCATGTATCGAACCTTTATGGCAGCCCGCAGGGTGAGGCGTTTGCCCAGCGGCTGGTCGACACGACTTTTGCGGACACCGTGTTTTTCACAAATTCGGGCGCAGAAGCGGTCGAGTGCGCGATCAAGACTGCACGCGCGTACCACCAGAGCCAAGGCAGCGACCGCTTTGAAATCATCACTTTCAAAAATGCTTTTCATGGCCGCACGATGGCGACGATTTCGGCCAGCAATCAGGAAAAGATGCACAAGGGCTTTCTGCCACTGCTCGAAGGTTTCAAATATGTCGACTTTGACGATCTTGAAGGCGCTAAGGCTGCATTAGGACCCAAGACCGCGGCATTCCTTGTGGAACCCATTCAAGGCGAGGGCGGCGTGCGTCCGGCGTCAGACGCCTTTATGCAGGGCCTGCGCGCGCTGGCCGACGAACATGGCATCATGCTCATCCTCGACGAAGTCCAGTGCGGTGTTGCGCGCTCGGGAACGCTTTATGCCTATGAACAATATGGCATCACGCCAGATATTATGGCGACGGCAAAGGGCTTGGGCGGCGGTTTCCCTGTGGGTGCCTGCTTGGCGACCGAAGAGGCGGCCCGCGGGATGGTCGTCGGGACGCACGGTTCGACCTATGGCGGAAACCCATTTGCGATGGCGGCATGTCAGGCGGTGTGGGATGTCGTGGCGAATGACGAATTCCTCGAAAATGTGCGCGCGACGGGCGATAAAGTGCGCAGCTCACTTGAACAGTTCATTGGCAACTATCCCGATCTTTTTACCGGCGTGCGTGGCAAGGGCTTGATGCTTGGGGTCATGATGACGCACGAAACGCGTGCCTTCGTTGCGCATTTGCGCGACAATCATGGACTGCTGTTGGTTGCCGCTGGTGACAACACCTTCCGTGTGCTGCCGCCGTTGAACATTACCGATACCGAAATCCAGATTTTCATGGAAAAGCTCTCGGCTGGCGCGGCAAGTTACCAGGTGCCGCAGGCGGCATGACCCGTCATTTCCTCAATCTGGCGGATGCGGGCGGCGATGCGATTGCTGCCATGCTCAACGACGCCATTGACCGCAAAGCCGCACGGCAAGGTTGGCCCAAGGGCAAGGCAGATGCGGATGCGCCATTGGCCGGGCATACGCTCGCGATGGTGTTCGAGAAAAATTCGACACGCACGCGAACGTCATTTGAAATGGCGATGAAGCAACTGGGCGGCGACAGCATTTTTATGGCGTCGGGCCAAATGCAGCTTGGGCGCGGTGAATCCATCGCCGACACCGCGCGCGTCCTTTCGCGCTATGTCGATGCCATCATGATCCGGACCGATGATCATGCCAAGGTGGAAGAGCTTGCGCATCACGCCAGCGTGCCGGTGATAAACGGACTGACCGATTTGTCGCACCCCTGCCAGATTGTGGCTGACCTGTTGACGATAACCGAGCATGGAAAGGCGTTTCCCGAGCTTGAGCTTGCGTGGCTGGGCGATGGTAACAATGTGCTCAATTCCATCGTTGAGGCTGCGGGTTTGTTCACGTTCAACGTGCGGATTGCCGTGCCACAGGGTTATGAAAGCGACGATAGCTTCATCGAATGTGCGCGCGCGGCGGGTGCGAACATTACGCTCACGCGCGACGCTGCCGAGGCGGTACGTGGCGCAGACGTGATTGTCACGGATACCTGGGTGTCGATGGGACAAGAGCACGCCCGCAACAAAATAGCCGCGATGATGCCTTATCAGGTGAACGAGCAGCTGATGGCTATGGCGAAGGGCGATGCCAAATTTTTGCACTGTCTGCCTGCGCACCGTGGCGAGGAAGTAACCGACGCCGTGATCGACGGACCGCAGTCGGTCATCTGGGATGAAGCCGAAAACCGGCTGCACGCGCAAAAATCGATCTTACGCTGGTGTTTTGGCCAGATTTAATGGCTGGGCAGTCCGAAACTTTTTGTAATCAGCCTTTGCGCTTTTCCATTCCGACCCGTGATGCACGCGGACGGTTGGTGCGGCTTGACGAGGTGTTGGCTGAAATATTGGCCGCGCATGCTTATCCGCCCGTCATTGAGAAAACGCTCGCAGAGGCACTGGTGCTTACGGCATTGCTGGGCGCCTCGCTGAAGGAAGAGGGCAGCCAGCTTACATTGCAGACGCAAACCGAAAAGGGTGCCATCCGTTTGCTAGCCTGCGATTATAAGGACGGTGCGTTGCGCGGATATGCGCAGTTTGACCCAGCAACCGTTGCCGCGCTGCGCGACGATGCCACATTATTCGGCATCTTCGGCAAAGGCTATCTTGCCATTACGTTCGACCGGATGAAGCCAGCGGTTGAGGGCGGCGGCCGGTATCAAGGTATCGTGCCGCTTGAGGGCGATACGCTGGCGGATGCCGCCGCGAACTATTTCGTGCAGTCTGAACAAATTCCTACGCTCATTCGCGTTGCGGTTGACCATGTGAACGGCCGCTGTGTGGCTGGCGGGCTGCTCGTCCAGCATTTGCCTGAAGGCGAAGAAGGCCGCGAACGTTTGCATGTCCGGCTTGATCATCCGGAATGGGCGCATGTGGAAATCATTGCCTCCACCATCGCCCGCGCCGAACTTGCCGATCCATCATTGCCACTGGAAGAAATCGTCTGGCGCTTGTTCCATGAGGAACAGGAAGTGCGCATTGAACAAGGCGATCCACTGTCCAAGGGCTGTCGCTGCGACCCCGTGCATATCCGCGATGTCATTGCAAAATTTCCGGCAGAAGACCGTGCGGAGATGGCCGATGATGCCGGTGATATCGTGGTAGATTGCGAATTTTGTTCGCGCCGTTTTCCGGTGAGTTTGGCGAGTTTCAATAACTGATAGAGGCGATTGGGCCGATCGGGTCATTCATCGTTCATGCATCACATTCTATCATGCGAAACGTAGCATTTTGTGGTATGTCCCGACAATAAACAGGCCAATTCAATGAAAATGGCGGGTTTATGGATTGAAACTTATGACATTGAAACTCTCCCAATATCATCTCGTTGGCGCCATTTTACTGTCGCTTACTTCAACTTCACTTGCGCTCGCCAACGCAAATGATCTGGCATTATTGCACACGCTGGAACGCGGGCAATGGAGTTTCCGGGCAACTGGGGCCGAGGCACCAATGACAAAAATCTGTCTTGGTAACCCAGAGGTGCTCACCCAAATCCAGCATTCAGATGTAGCCTGTGATCGGTACGTTGTCCGTTCGACCGTCAATTCGGTTACGGTCAGCTACACCTGCAAAGGTCAAGGACAAGGCCTGACGACCATCCGTAAAGAATCCAACCGGATCATCCATATTCAGTCGCAGGGCATTCACAATAATGCGCCCTTTTCGTTCGCGGTTGAAGGCCGAAGGACTGGCCCTTGCTAGGCCAATCGCCGTCATCGCGACGTTCATGAAATATTTACCATCTTCGCGTTAACAGGGGCCGTGTCTTTTAGGAGATACACTTTCCTCCCTAGTTGGCTGCAAAGCCATAACTGGGCCGCCGCTGTAAAGCGTGGCGGCCCATTTTTTATCAGAACGCGGCGATGCCCGTGATGGCGCGCCCCAGAATCAAGGCGTGGACGTCGTGCGCACCTTCGTACGTGTTGACCGTTTCAAGGTTCGCCATGTGGCGCATGACTTGATATTCCTCGCTGATACCATTGCCGCCATGCATATCGCGTGCGGCGCGGGCGATATCGAGCGCCTTGCCGACATTGTTGCGCTTGACGATTGAAATCATATCGGGCGCGAGCTGGCCTTCGTCCATCAGCCGTCCGACGCGTAACGATGCCTGAAGCCCCAGCGCGATGTCGGTCATCATATCGGCCAGTTTCTTTTGGTACAGCTGGTTGGCGGCGAGCGGTTTGCCAAATTGATGGCGATCAAGGCCATATTGGCGCGCGGCATGCATACAGAATTCTGCGGCTCCCAATGCACCCCAGCTGATGCCGTAACGCGCACGGTTGAGGCAACCAAACGGACCCTTCAGGCCTTGCACGTCGGGCAGAAGCGCGTCCTCACCAACCTCGACATTGTCCATCATGATCATGCCCGTGGTGGATGCGCGCAGCGACAATTTGCCTTGAATTTTTGGCGCGGACAGGCCTTGCATGCCCTTTTCCAGCACAAAGCCGCGAATGCCGCCGCCATGCGCTTCCGATTTTGCCCAGACGACAAAGACATCGGCAAAGGGTGCGTTGGAGATCCACGTTTTCGATCCGTTGATGACATATCCGCCATCAACCTTTTTGGCGAAGGTGCGCATGCCCGCAGGATCGGACCCGGCGTCGGGCTCGGTCAATCCAAAGCAGCCAATGAGTGTTCCTGCGGCAAGTCCGGGCAGATATTTGCGGCGCTGCTCTTCGGAACCATATGCATAGATGGGATGCATCACGAGCGATGATTGAACCGACGCCATCGAACGATAGCCTGAATCGACGCGCTCAATCTCACGCGCAATCAAGCCATAGGCGACATAAGACGCGCCAACGCCGCCATATTCTTCCGGAATAGTTGCGCCCAGCAAACCGGTTTGGCCCATGAGCGGAAACAATTCGGGCGCATCACATTCGGTCCGGTACGCCTCAATCACGCGTGGCTGCAATTCGCTTTGCGCAAAGGCATGTGCCGAATCGCGGATCATGCGTTCATCTTCGGTAAGTTGCGCATCCAGACGGAAGGGGTCGGACCAATCAAATGCTGCCAATTCGGCCATAAACTTTCTCCAATGTTGCATGGGTCGCTAAACTTTTTGCGTGCTGCGGGCAAGCTGGCAAAATGTTTGGAACCCGTCTATTCGCCTTGCAGTCAATTGGGAGATAGCGGTGAAGCTGGCAGCAGATGTAGAGACGATTTTGGCGCACCTCGGAACACATATTTCGGGGGATATGGCGTCATACTCGCCCGTCGATGGCAGCACTATCGGATCGGTACCAACCGCCTCCGCTTCCGATATTGATGTGGCGTGTGCAAATGCCACCGCTGCGTTTCACAATTGGCGCGCCGTTCCCGCGCCGCGTCGCGGACAGCTCGTCCGCTTGTTCGGCAATGCCTTACGCGAAGATAAGGAGAAACTGGCGCGCCTTGTCACCATCGAATGTGGGAAGCCCTTGTCCGAGGGGCTCGGCGAAGTGCAGGAAATGATCGACATTTGCGACTTCGCCGTCGGCTTATCGCGCCAGCTTCATGGTCTTACCATCGCGAGCGAACGTCCCGGCCACCGCATGATGGAACAATGGCATCCCTTGGGACCGGTGCTCGTCATCTCTGCATTCAATTTCCCGGTCGCCGTTTGGGCCTGGAATGCGGCGTTGGCACTCGTGTGCGGAAATAGCGTTATCTGGAAACCGTCGGAGAAAACCCCGCTGACGGCGGTGGCCGTTCAAGCCATTTTTGAACGCGCGGTGACTGCATTTGGCGATGCGCCAGCGCATGTATCGCAAGTGGTGCACGGCGGACGCGAAATTGGCGCGGCTTTGGTTGCGGACTCGCGCATCGCGCTCATCTCTGCCACCGGCAGCACCGAAATGGGCCGCAAAGTCGGACAGGTTGCCGCCGCGCGTTTTGCCAAGACGATATTGGAACTTGGCGGCAATAATGCCGCGATCATCAGCGACAAAGCCGACCTCGCATTGGCGTTGCGCGGCGTCTTGTTCTCCGCGTTCGGCACAAGCGGGCAGCGGTGCACGAGCCTACGGCGCGTCTTTGTGCATGATGCGATCTATGACAATTTTGTAGAGGCATTGAAGGCCGCCAGCACATCGATGGCGGTTGGCGACCCGCTAGATAGCGGCAACTTGGCAGGCCCCCTTATTGACGAGGCGGCATATGACGGCATGCGCATTGCCCTCAGCGAAGCACGCGCGCTTGGTGCGAATATTACGGGCGGCCAGCGGATGGACATGGCGGGTGTATATGTCCGGCCAGCGCTCGTCGAGATGCCCACCCACAACGGCCCGGCATTGCGCGAAACCTTTGCCCCGATACTCTACATCTTCCGCTATCACGATTTGGCACACGCCATCGCACTTCAAAACAGTGTTGGTGCGGGGCTTTCGTCCTCGATCTTCTCGACCGACATACGCGAGTGCGAACGGTTTCTGTCTGCAGAAGGTAGCGACTGCGGCATCGCCAATGTCAATATCGGCACATCCGGCGCTGAAATCGGGGGGGCCTTTGGCGGCGAAAAGGAAACGGGCGGTGGTCGCGAATCCGGTTCGGACGCATGGAAATCCTATATGCGCCGCGCGACGAACACGATAAACTACTCCAACGAACTGCCGCTTGCGCAAGGGGTGACTTTCGACCTAGGCTAACGTCTGAGGAGAGAAAATATGCGTGTCGATAGATTGCCACCGGTGAAAGCAACGCTGCAGCCGAGCAACCATCCCTATCTCAACGGTGCGTGGACGCCGCAGCATGAAGAGGTCACGGCAACGGACCTAGCGGTGATTGAAGGCAGCATTCCGGACGACATTGACGGCGTGTATTTGCGCAACACCGAAAACCAGATCCATCAACCGCTTGGGCGTTATCATCCCTTTGATGGCGACGGCATGATCCACCAGATCGATTTTTCGGGCGGCAAGGCAAGCTATCGCAATCGCTTTGTGCGCACCCGTTGTTTCCAGGCGGAGCAAGATGCCGGCGGCTCTCTCTGGGGCGGGTTGATGGACAAGGTGGGTGTGTCGAAACGCCCCGGCTTTGGGGCGCATGGCAGCCTGAAGGATTCATCGAGCACCGATATCATCGTGCATGCGGGCAAGGCTGTGTCCACTTTTTATCAGTGCGGGGAAGGCTATGTCCTCGACCCCGAAACGCTGGAGCAAGAGGGCGTTGCGTCCTGGGTTCCGCTGGACGGCATTTCCGCGCACCCCAAGGTCGATGAGCGCACCGGCGAGCTGCTGTTTTTCAACTACTCCAAACATGCGCCTTATATGCATTATGGCGTGGTCGACCGCAGCGGCAAGCTTGCGCATTATGTGCCCATCCCGCTTCCCGGGCCGCGTTTGCCGCATGACATGATGTTCACCGAAAACTGGTCGATTTTGTGCGACTTTCCTTTGTTCTGGGATGAAGAATTGCTGAAGCGCGATGTCCATGTGACGCGGCTGCACGAAGGGCTGCCATCGCGTTTCGCGCTCATTCCGCGTTATGGCCAACCCGAAGATATTCGCTGGTTTGAAGCGGACCCGACCTTTGTCCTGCACTTTATCAATGCCTATGAGGAAGGGGACGAGGTCATCCTCGATGGCTATTTCGAAGAAGACCCTTATCCGCCCCCGATCGAAAATGCCGACGGCTATGGGCATATGATGGCTTATGTCGACGAACATAGCTTCAAGCCCAAGCTGCACCGTTGGCGTTTCAACTTGAAGGACGGCACGACACGCGAAGAGCGGTTGGATGACCGGATTTTAGAGTTTGGGATGATGAACCAGCGTTATTTGGGGCTGCCCTATCGTTATGCCTATAGCACGACGTCAAAGCCGGGTTGGTTCTTGTTCACAGGCTTCGTCAAACATGATTTGGTCACTGGCGAGTCATGGGAGGTCCAGCTGACCGATGGTCGCTATGCCAGCGAAGCGCCCTTTGCCCCGCGCGTGGGCGCTGTGGACGAAGACGATGGCTATCTTGTCAGCTTTGTGACCGATGAAAATCGTGGGACGTCAGAATGCATCCTGATCGACTGCAAACGCTTTGATGATGGGCCGGTGTGCAGAATCGCTCTGCCACATAAGATCAGCAGCGGAACCCATGCGCATTGGGCGGACCGAACCGTCCTGTGACAGCTGCATATTGTTCTGCCGCGACGCCGAAGAAAATCAGTGCCTTTTCCCGGCCTTGCTTGGGCACCACGTAAACAGTACTAATATTTAATATTAGAAAAACCTGTTGCTGTGATTCCATGGCGCAATCCGATTGCCGCACCAGCTTTTTGTCTGACATAGGGCCGCGATAACGAAAATTGGTGGATTATATGAAGAGCACAGCACGGGCGGTTGTAATTGGTGGCGGCGTTGTCGGCGTAAGCACGTTGTACCATCTTGCCAAAATGGGGTGGAGCGATGTCGTCTTGCTGGAGCGTAAGGAGTTAACCTCCGGCTCAACTTGGCATGCCGCGGGCCTTTTGCCGCTTTTCAACCTGAGCTATTCCGTCGGCAAGCTGCATCAATATTCGGTCGGATTATATCCGACGCTTGAGGAAGAAACCGGCCTGCATGCCGGTTTTTCGCAAGTCACGAACATCCGGCTGGCGACCACCAAAGACCGGATGGATGAGTATAATTATTATGCGGGCGTTGCGCGCACGATTGGCGTCAATGTCAATTTCCTCAGCCCCGACGACGTCAAAGATATTTGGCCGCTTGCGGATATGGACGGCGTCATTGGCGCTATCCAGCATCCCGATGATGGCTATATCCAGCCCGCCGACTTAACGCAGGCATTGGCCAAGGGCGCGCGGCAACGCGGCGCGACCATCTATCGCAACACAACGGTCACCGCGATCACGCAGCAGCCCAACGGCGAATGGCTTATCTCGACCGATCAGGGCGACATCACGTGCGAACATGTCGTCTCCTGCTCCGGCAATTTCGCGCGTCAGACAGGCGCAATGGTAGGCCTCGATATCCCCGTAATCCCGGTCGAGCATCAGTATATCGTGACCGAGCAGCACCCGGACATCATGGCGCGGAAAAAAGCTGGTTTGCCCGAAATGGGCGTCCTGCGCGAATCCGACGCGAGCTATTATATGCGTGAGGAAGCGGGCGGGCTGTTGTTGGGGCCATATGAATTGGGTGCGCCGGCCTGCTATGTGGATGGCCCGTCTGCAACCAGCGAATATGAACTGTTCCCTGACGCACTTGAACGGCTCGAGCCCTATATCCTTGCCGCAATGAAGCGCGTGCCCGCCTTTGGCGAGGTTGGCATCAAGCGCGTGTATAATGGCGCAATCGCTTACACGCCCGACGGGTCGCCTATTGTCGGGCCTGCATGGGGCCTTAAAAACTTCTGGCTTAACGAAGGCCACAGCTTTGGCGTTACCGCCGCAGGTGGCGCTGGTTGGCAATTGGCACATTGGATTGTCGATGGTGAACCGACCATCGACATGATGGGCGTCGATCCGCGCCGCTTTGGCGATTATGCCGGCCGCGGCTTCTTGATTGAGAAGAACGAAGAAGCCTATGCCAAGGTCTTCACCGTGCATTATCCCGATGAAGAACGTGAAGCGGGCCGCGCATTGCGGCGCACCCCTTGCTATGACCGGATGAAGGCGCTTGGGGCGGTGTTTGGCAGTGTGTTCGGCTGGGAACGCCCCAACTGGTTTGCGCCGGAAGGCTATGCGCTCAGTGAAGCCGATCTCGACAAGCCGGACGTGCTTTTGAACGACAATCATCCCGTGGTTGCCGATGAGCCCATTCGCGAAAAATGGTCGTTCCGCCGGTCCAACTATTTCGAGCATGTCGGCAATGAGTGTCGCCATGTGCACGAAAAAGTCGGCATTCAGGATATGAGCGCATTCGCCAAATGCGAGATATCAGGCCCGGGTGCAGAAGCCTGGCTCGACCAGCTGCTGACAAATGCGGTGCCGAAAAAGGTGGGTCGCGTAACTTTGTCCTATCTGCTCACCAACAAGGGCGGCGTGCGCAGTGAGTTCACCGTCTATAAACTCGCGCCGCAACGTTATTATCTTGTCTCGGCTGGCGCCTATGAGCGGCATGACCATGATTATTTGAAAAAGGCCCTGCCGCGCGATGGATCCGTTAGTTTTGAACGGCTGACCACGGCTATGGGCGTGCTCGTTCTGGCGGGCCCGCGTTCGCGCGATGTGTTGGCGAAGCTGACCGATACCGACCTGTCCAATGACGCCTTCCCATGGCTGACGGGCAAGAAAATGAGCATTGGTCTGGCGCAGGTCGATGCGCTGCGGGTCAATTTCATCGGTGAGCTTGGTTGGGAAATCCACCATCCGATCGAAATGCAGAATTATATCTTTGACCGGTTGATGGAGGCCGGCGCTGAGTTTGAGATTAAGCCGTTCGGTATCCGCGCGATGACGTCGATGGCGCTCGAAAAAAGCTACAAGCTGATCCCGCGTGAATTGTCGGTTGAATATTCCGCGTTTGAAAGCGGATTGGACCGATTTGTCAGCCTGAAGAAGCCCGCCTTTCATGGCCGCGATGCATTGCTTGCATGGCGCGAACGGGGCGCTGCCAACACGCTTGTGACGATGGAAGTGCATGGTGTGACCGATGCCGATGCACGCGGGTCGGAGCCGATTTATCATGGTGATGATATTGTCGGCCGCGTGACCTCTGGCGGTTATGGTTGGCGCGTGCGCAAATCGCTTGCGCTCGCGATGGTGCGGCCTGATTTGGCGCATGTAGGTGCCGAGTTTGAAATCGCGATCTTGGGCGTTCGTCATAAGGCGACGATCATCGCGGACACGCCGTTCGACCCTGACAATAATGCACTGAAGAGCTGAGCCCATGTCTCGTTTCGCCCCCATCGCCGAATTGCTTGCGCAGGATCGCAAGGGCCACACCCTGCCGCGCGAATTATATGTGAGCGAAGACGCTTTCGAATTTGATACGCAGGTCATGCTGAAATCGGTTTGGCTTTATGCCTGTACCGTCGCGCATGTGAAAAATCCGGGCGATTTTTTCGTGTTCGAACTGGCGCAGAATTCCGTCGTCATTGTACGCGGCCGCGATATGCAAGTGCGCGCGTTTTGGAACAGCTGCCGACACCGCGGGGCCAAAATCTGTCTGGAACAGCGCGGACGGGCGCCGCGTTTAATGTGTCCCTATCATCAATGGACATATGGTCTTGATGGCCAGCTTCTTGCCGCGCGCAGCATGGCGGAGGATTTTGACAAAGCCGATCATGGGCTTTCGCCGGTGGCGCTCGAAAATGTCGGCGGCCTTATTTTCATCTGCCTCGGCGACAATCCGCCGCCGATTGACCGCGTAAAGGCGGACATATCCGAACAGATTTCGGTCTATGATCTCGAAAAGCTAAAAGTCGTTGTTCAGGACAATTATATCGAAGACGCCAACTGGAAATTGGTGATGGAGAATAATCGCGAATGTTACCATTGCGACGTCGGTCATCCTGAACTGATTAGTGTGCTTGGAACAACTGGCTTTGGTAAAGATGCGCCCGATAATGCGGCGAAGCATGAAGAGTGGAAAGCACTCGGCATCGACTATGATCTGATCGAATTTCCCGACGGCTGGTGGCACCGGGTCGCGCGTCTGGCGCTGGCCAATGGCGCGGTAACGCAATCGATAGATGGCAAGCTTGCATGTCAAAAATTGATCGGGCCATTTACGGCGCCTGAAACGTCTAGCCTGTCTGTTTGGACTCAGCCCAATAGCTGGCACCATTTCTGCTGCGATCATGTCGTGACATTTTCACTGACGCCGGTTTCGCCGGACAAGACATTGCTGCGCACCAGTTGGCTGGTGCACGAAGATGCGGTTGAGGGCGTCGATTACGATCCCGATCATTTGGCCGCATTGTGGCGCAAAACAAATGAGCAGGACGGGCATTTTTCCGCGATCAACCATCGCGGTATCGCCAGCGATGGCTATATTCCGGGACCTTATGCCGTGGAGGAAAAGCTGGTCGACGCCTTTAAGAGTTTCTATGTGCGCCGCGCTACAGCCGCGCTTGAGAAAATATCATGACCCACCACAGTGCCTTCAGTCTTTTCGCCAAAGCGCTTGGCGGACATCAGGATTGGCCCGAACAATGGCCCGATGCCGCACCAAAACCGGCTTATGATGCTATCATAGTCGGCGGCGGCGGGCATGGGCTAGGCGCGGCATATTATCTTGCAAAAAAATACGGGATTACCAACGTCGCCGTGCTTGAAAAAGGCTGGATCGGCGGTGGCAATACCGGACGTAACACAACGATTATCCGTTCCAATTATCTCTATGATGAAAGCGCACATCTTTATGATCATGCGGTGAAGCTGTGGGATGGTTTGAGTCAGGAACTGAACTACAACGTCATGTATTCGAAACGCGGCGTCATGATGCTCGCGCACAATGTGCATGATGTACAGAGCCTGCAACGGCATATCAATGCCAACCGGCTGAACGGTGTCGACAATGAATGGCTGACACCGCAGCAGGCCAAAGATTATTGCCCACCGTTGAACATTTCGCCCGATGCGCGGCACCCTGTGTTGGGGGCCGCATTGCAACGGCGCGGCGGCACGGCGCGACACGATTCGGTGGCGTGGGGCTATGCACGCGCAGCCGCGGCGCTGGGTGTTGATATTATTCAGAATTGCGCGGTTACGGCTATACGGCGCGGTGCCGATGGCGCGGTCGAAGGCGTTGAAACCACTCGCGGGCCTATCGCTACAAAGCGTATTGGCGTGTCGGCGGCGGGCAATACGTCTGTCGTTATGCAGATGGCCGGTTTGGACTTTCCGTTGGAAAGCTACCCCTTGCAGGCACTGGTTTCAGAGCCTGTCAAACCAACTTTCCCCTGCGTCGTTATGTCGAACACAGTCCATGCCTATATGAGCCAGTCGGACAAAGGCGAATTGGTCATTGGTGCGGGCACCGACCAATATGTCAGCTACTCGCAACGCGGTGCGCTCCACATTATCGAACATACGCTGGCCGCAATCTGCGAGATTTTTCCGATTTACAGGCGGATGCGAATGTTGCGCACTTGGGGCGGGATTGTCGACGTGACGCCTGACCGTTCACCGATATTGGGCAAGACCCCGGTCAAGGGGCTATATGTCAATTGCGGCTGGGGCACTGGCGGATTTAAGGCAACGCCCGGGGCTGGAGATTTGCTGGCCTACACCATGGCGAAGGACGAACCGCATCCCATCAACGCGCCCTTCAATCTCGACCGTTTCCGCAATGGCCGGTTGATTGACGAGGCAGCAGCAGCGGCGGTGGCACACTAATGATCTTAATTCACTGCCCTTATTGTGACGAGAAACGTCCCGAAATCGAATTTGCCAATGCCGGGCAGGCGCATGTTGCCCGCCCATTGGACCCGTCAAGCCAGAGCGACGAAGAATGGGAAGCCTATCTTTTCATCCGCGCCAATCCACGCGGACGGCACCACGAACGCTGGCGGCATGTGCATGGCTGCGGCCGCTTTTTCAACGCCGTGCGCGACACAGTGACCGACAAATTTGAAACGACTTACAAGGCTGGGGAGCCGCGGCGATGAGCGGATATCGTCTCAAAAATGGCGGGCGCATTGATCGCAAGCGACCTGTGGAATTCCGCTTTGACGGACATTCCTATCAAGGTTTCGCTGGCGACACTTTGGCTTCGGCCTTGCTTGCCAATGGCATCAGCCTGTTCGGCCGATCGTTTAAATATCACCGCCCGCGCGGTATTATGGCAGCGGGCAGTGAGGAGCCGAACGCGCTCATCTCCGTGGATCGGGGGGCAGGTCGCTTCACGCCCAATCTGCGTGCAACCGGTGTCGAGATCCATGCAGGGCTCAACGCCTTTAGTCAAAATCGCTGGCCATCGCTAAAGCGCGATTTTGGCGCGATAAATGACCGGCTGGGTATGTTTTTCCCCGCGGGTTTTTACAATAAAACCTTCATGTGGCCGCGCTCTTTTTGGGAGAAGCTGTATGAACCAGCGATCCGCAAGATGGCTGGACTTGGTGATGCGCCGACCCAAGAAGACCCCGACATTTATGCATCCACTTATGCCCATTGCGACCTATTGATCGTTGGCGCAGGACCCGCCGGTATTGATACGGCATTGGAAGCGATGGGTTCGAACAAGCGGATCATCCTGATCGATGAACAGGATGAACTTGGTGGCGGTGCGCTTGCCGATCCGGCTCTATGGCCGTGGCTGGAACGCAGTCGCAAAGCGCTAAACGATGCCCCCAATGTCACGATACTCACCCGCACGACGGCGTTCGGCTATTATCACGACAACTTTATTGGCGCGGTGCAGCGGTTGACTGATCACATGCCGGACAATTCGGACAGCCCACGCGAAAAATTATGGCGCGTTCGGGCCGGTGAAGTGGTCCTTGCGCAAGGTGCGATTGAACGACCGCTCGTTTTTGACGGCAACGATACGCCCGGCGTGATGCTGTCGTCCGCCGCAAAGGTTTTCGGCCTTCGCTACGGCGTCGCGGTCGGCAAATCGGTTGCGTTGATGGCCGCGCATGACAGCGGCTGGCATGATGTGTTCGCCTTGGTAAAAGCGGGTGTCGGTATAAAGGCGATCATCGATGTGCGCACCGAGCTGTCCTCTGCGCTGCTGGACGAGGCCAACCGGCTTGGCATTAACGTGCACCTCAACCATAGCGTCATTGGCGTAAATGGCCGGCACCGCGTCACATCCATCCAGATCTGCAATAATGACGATTATGTCGGCGCGCGCATCGATTGCGATACGCTATTGATGGCTGGAGGCTGGACGCCGAGTGTGCATTTATGGTCGCACAGCAAAGGATCGCTTGCGTGGCGCGATGACATTGGCGCCTATGTTCCCGATCAACCGAACGAAAATGCGCGCTGTGTCGGGGCATGTTCAGGCGGCTGGGATTTTGGCAGCGGCGTGATTATTGACGTCTTGCCAACGCCCAAGGACCAAAGCCGGATAAAGGCCTTTGTCGATTTCCAGAATGATGTCACGGCAAAGGATATTAAGCTGGCGGTGCGTGAGGGCTTCCGTTCTATCGAGCATATCAAGCGCTACACAACCAACGGCATGGCGACTGATCAGGGCAAGACATCGAACCTCAATGGCTTGCAGATTGCATCAACAGCGCTTGCCAAGCCGGTGACCGATATTGGTTTGACCAGCTTTCGCCCGCCCTATACGCCGCAGACTTTCGGTGCGTTGGCGGGGCATGCGAAGGGCGCATTGTTCCAACCGACACGGACGACCAATATCGACGGCTGGGCCGGGGAGAATGGTGCAGTGTTCGAACTGGTCGCACAGTGGCGGCGCGCACGTTATTTCCCCAAAATGGGCGAGGATATGCACGCGGCGGTGAACCGCGAATGCGTTGCTGTACGGTCGTCAGTCGGCATTTTTGATGCGTCGACCTTGGGCAAGATTGAAGTCGTTGGCCCCGATGCCGCCGAATTCCTCAACCGCATGTATACCAACCCCTGGAAAGCGCTTGAGCCAGGCCGGTGTCGCTATGGGCTGCTGTTGAAAGAGGATGGTTTCATCACCGATGACGGTGTTTCGGCGCGGTTGGCACCCGACCGCTTTCATCTGACCACCACGACCGGCGGTGCCGCGCGTGTGCTGAATATGATGGAGGACTATCTCCAGACAGAATGGCCTGACCTTGACGTCTGGTTGACTAGCACGACCGAGCAATATGCGGTTATTGCGCTGCAAGGTCCAAATGCGCGCAAATTGTTGGAGCCACTGGTCGAGGGCATTGACCTGTCCGCCGACGCTTTCCCGCATATGGCCATTCGCGAAGGCACAATCTGCGGCATTCCAACGCGCCTGTTCCGGGTGAGCTTCACGGGCGAACTTGGTTTCGAAATCAACGTGCCGACCGCTTATGGCCGCGCTTTGTGGGAACGGCTGATGGCAGAAGGGACGAAATTTGACATCACGCCCTATGGCACAGAGGCGATGCACGTGCTGCGCGCCGAAAAGGGGTTCATTATCGTCGGGCAAGATACCGACGGCACAATAACGCCATTTGATGCCGGTCTCGATTGGGCGGTGGGCAAGAAAAAGCCCGACTTTGTTGGCAAACGGTCCATGGCACGTCCTGACCTTGTTGCGCCGGGGCGCAAACAATTGGTCGGGCTACTGACCGATGATCCCAATGTTGTATTGGAAGAAGGTGCACAGATTGTTGCCGACCCGCGTCAGCCAATCCCGATGACGATGATCGGCCATGTGACCTCTTCTTACTGGAGCGAAACGCTTGGCCGGTCGATCGCCTTTGCCTTAGTGGCAGGTGGGCACGAGATGATGGGCGGCACGCTGTACATCCCGATGCCGGGCAAAACGCATGAAGCGAAAGTGAGCGGCATGGTTTTTTATGATGCAGAAGGAGCGCGGCTGCATGTCTGATGCCCTTTTTAGGAACGAACCCGTTTCTTCAACGCCATACGTAGCCGATGGTGTCAGCATCAGCCTTGCTGCACCGCTGAAGCGCTATTCGCTGCGGGCGCGCACCGCCGAGGCTCTGGAAACGGTGCTGAACGTCAAAGTGCCTCAGAAAATCGGCGCGACTGAAGGTGGCATTGCATGCCTTGGTCCGGACGAATGGCTCCTGCGCACGGCAGCGGAGACGACTATGCCGACCGGCGCGGGATTGCCGGTTGCTATCACGGACATCAGCGAACGATCCATCTGCCTTGTCCTTGAAGGGCCACGCGCAGCCGAACTGCTGATGACAGGCTGCCCGCTTGATCTCGACAATTTCGCGGTCGGCCGGGCCACACGAACAATTTATGAAACGGTCGAAATCATCATCATCCGCGACGGTGAAGATCGTTTTCATGTTGAGGTGTGGCGCAGTTTTGCGGCATGGATATGGACGGCGTTCACGGCGGCTGCCAGCCATTGATGGTGGCTTGAGACCTTAAGGAGAGTGCATTGGCCGATTGGGACAAAGCAATAGATCTGGGGAACTATGGCCAATCCAATCGCCATTGGGGTGGGATGCATATCAACCCCGCTGTCTTTTTCCCGACGGCCATTATTGCGTTCGCGGTCATACTATTCAGCCTGATCGCGCCCAAAGCATCTGCGGACCTGTTTGCGGGTTTGCGCAGCGGTGCGGTTGCCCATTTCGACTGGTTCTTCATGATGTCGGGCAATCTTCTGCTGATCTTTTGCGTCGTTGTTGCACTTTCCCCGCTGGGGAAAATCCGGTTGGGCGGCAAAGGGGCTACGCCGGATTATTCGCGATTGTCGTGGTTTGCGATGCTGTTTGGCGCAGGCATGGGCATCGGCTTGGTGTTTTATGGCGTGGGTGAACCAGTCACCCATTTCACCTCTTCCATGGCAGGCGGTCCTGCGGCGCCACTGGGCGGTGCTGTTGGCGATGCGCAAGCGGCACGCAGCATCGCGATGGCGGCGACCATCTTTGACTGGGCGTTGCATCCGTGGGCCATTTTTGCGGTTACCGGCCTGGCGCTTGCGCTCTTTAGCTTTGATTTCAACATGCCGTTGTCGATGCGTTCGGCTTTCTACCCCTTGTTTGGAAAGGCGGTTTGGGGCCGCACAGGCGATGTCATAGAAGTGCTTGCAGTCCTTGCGACGATCTTTGGACTGGCCACGTCGCTTGGGCTTGGGGCGCAGCAAGCGATGGCGGGGATCGTCTATCTTTATGGCGTAACGAGCTCGTCCCTCACGATCCTCGCGTTGATAGCGGTGATGGCAGGAATCACATTTCTGTCGATCCGGGGTGGTATTGATCGCGGCATCCGCATTTTGAGCGAGGTCAACATGTGGGTTGCCTTTGCCTTGCTGGTGTTTGTCTTGACCACCGGATCCACGCTTCAGCTGATCGGCGATCTTGCGACCAATATCGTCAACTATCTCAAATTTCTGCCGGCATTATCAAATCCGGTCGGCCGCTCCGACACCGGCTTTTACAATGATTGGTCGGTCTATTATTGGGCATGGTGGATCAGCTGGGCCCCATTTGTGGGCATGTTCATGGCGCGCATTTCATTGGGCCGGACGGTGCGTGAATTCATTGCCGGGGCCATGATCGCGCCGAGCCTGCTGGGCATATTGTGGCTCACGATTTTTGGGGACGCAAGCATCGCGCAAATCGTTGCGGGCAATGGTGCGGACTTGGCCAAAGCATCACTGGATACGCAGCTATTTGTGCTGCTCGGTACTTTGCCCTGGGCGCAGTTCACATCATTTGTTGCCATTGGCTTGATCCTGATCTTTTTCGTGACGGGCTGGGACTCGGGCACGCTGGTGATTGACACAATGACCGCGGGCGGACGCACCGATACGCTGCTTCGGCAAAAGACCATCTGGCTGGTCGCGGTTGGCGGTATTGGTATCGTTCTGTTGCTTAGTGGAGGCCTCACGTCGCTTCAGGCGGGTGCAATCGCCACGGGCTTGCCCTTGGCTTTGGTGTTATTGTGCATGTGTCTGGGTACGCTCAGAGGATTGTTGGCGCTGCATCGCAATCCGGACTGCAGCGGCAACATATAAGCGGACATTTTGCCGCTGGGTCGATGTTCCCAAAAAGTGATGCAAGCCTGCAACGCAGCTCGCGCATAATCTGGCTATGTCGAAAATGCATGGCACTATTACGGACAGTCTCGGATAGCCATTAGCTGAGGTAATATTAGCCATTGGCTATACCTGCACGCTTGGGAGGGTTGCTGCATGAAACTGCCACAAGAATTCGATCTGCACGCACTCGAAGTATTCGTGATGACCGTCGAACTTGGCGGCATGTCGCAATGCGCATCCCATTTGCAGGTGACACAATCTGCGGTTTCCCAAACCATCGCGAAGCTTGAGGCCGGCATAGGCGCGTCCCTGTTCGACCGCACGATGCGGCCATTGGGCCTGACGGCAAGCGGCAAGTCGCTGTTTGCCCGCGGACAAAAGCTGATTGCGCACGCCAGACTGGCCTATGACGAAGTGCGCGAAGGCGCAAACTTGCCGATATCCAGCATTACGGTCGCGATGTCGTTCAGCCTTGCCAACCAACTGACCGCGCCGATTTTGCATAGTCTCGGTTCGCGGGCAGACCGGTGGAATATCCGTTCTGGTATTTCCATGGAGCATCAGGGCGAGTTTCTGGCGCGCGACATTGATATGCTCGTGACCGGTAGCTTCAATCTTGAGCATCGTGACACGGTCGAGCTGCACCCTGTGTTTGAGGAAAGCTTCATTTTGGTTTTCCCCAAAGATTTCGGAGAGCCGCTGGATCTTGTTGGCTTGCCATCGTCATTGCCGTTTATCCGCTTTTCGCGGCTTACCGGAACGGGGCAGCAGATTGAACGCCAGATTGTCCGGATGAAGCTGAAACTGCCGCAGATGGTTGAAGTCGAATCGTCGCATCAGCAATTGGCATTGGTGGCGGCGGGGATCGGTTGGGCGATTACCACGCCCGTTTGCTTGGCGGCGGTGCCGGAACTGCTTTCCCAATTGCGCGCCGAGCCGATGACAAGGGGGCGGTTTTCACGGTCGGTCCAAGTCGTCGCGCGGACCGATGAATTGGGCAATATCCCCAGCCTAACCGCGGCTTTGTGCCAGCAGGTATTGCAGGAAAAAATCTTCCCGCCGCTCATCGAGGAATATCCATGGATGGCACAGCAATTGGCGTGGCCGTCGGCTTCGGCCGAAAACGAGGAGTTGATAGCATGATGCGGAACCTTATCGCTTCCATACTGATTTTGCTGGGTGCCCCTATCTACGCCAGCCCGCCCAGCGTGCCCGGTGCCGATGCGCCGGAGCTTGCGGCGTTGGGTGCTTATGGCGTTGGCTTTCGTTCCGCGACCTTCACGCATCGAGACCAGCCTGACGTAGAAAATGCAAATGCGGACCCCGGCAGCGTTCGCCTCGTCGACCGCATCGTGCAGGTGGACATTTGGTACCCCGCGACGGCGAAAAAGGGTTCCAAAACCGTCCTATATCACGGCAGCCTGTGGGCAGAGCCACCGCTTCCGCCGGTTACGTTCACGCAAAATGGTATCGCGGTTGCGGGCGCGCCTGCCGCAGGCCGCAAGCACCCGTTGGTGATTATAAGCCATGGCTATAGCAACAACCCGGCGGTGATGACGTGGTTGACCGAGAATCTGGCGTCAAAAGGCTATGTCGTCGCGGCGATCCATCATCGCGATCCAAACCCTTATGTCGTTGCACCCACCACGCGTGCTGCGCCGAATTTCAACCGGCCGCATGACATTGTATTTGCCGCGGCGCAGCTCCGCGCCACTTTGGGCGATTTGATTGCTCCGGATAATGTTGCGCTCATTGGCTATTCACAAGGTGGTTATGGGGTGCTCACCGCAGGTGGTGCAACGCTTGACCCTGCGGGTCCGAATATGAATTTGGTTGCGGGTGGGTGGCTGAAGAAATTCGCGCGCGGCAGTGCGGATGCTGACGCTATCAAAGTGCCAGGCGTCAAGGCTGTGGTGGCACTGGCACCGGCTGGCGGCGCACCGAGCAGCGCATGGGGGGCAGAGGGCCTCGCCGCGCTAACGGCGCCGCTGCTTCTGATTCACGGCGATAGCGACTTTACTGTTGACTATAAAACCGGCGGGCTGGCGGTGTTTGGTGGCGCCGTAAATGCCGAGCGCTATTTGCTCACCTACAAGCAGGCGGGCCATTCCATCGCGCTCAACCCTACGCCACCCGAAATGCGCGGTTCGGTGTGGGACATCGACTGGTTCGAAGACCCGATTTGGCGGCGGGACCGGATCAATGCGATCAACCTGCACTTTATTTCCGCGTTTCTGGCGGTGCACTTACGGGGCGACGAAAGCAAAAATGCGTATCTTAAGGTTGCCACCGAAAATTCGGATGACGGCGTGTGGAATGCGCCCGCCGGGACGCCATGGGGTGCATATAGCCCGGGCGGTGAAGGCGTGACATTATGGAAGGGTTTCCAGCAAAGGCATGCGCGCGGCATGATGCTGCGTTATGCGCCTAAAGCGTCAGACTGAGCGCGGCTGTCTTCCAAAAATGGATCATGGCTTCGCTGTAGCTGAGCGGGACATAGGCGTGGCACATATCGTCATCCACCACATGCAGGCGAACATTGACGTGATCGATAATCGTTGCCGCGCTGCATCCGGGCGCGAAATTCGGGTCTTCCGCATCGAAAACGCCGCCTTCCATCAACAATGTGCGCCAGCCTTTTCCTGAAAGCTGCACCCGCACAATGCTGCCGCCAATTGCGGTTAGCGCACCGTCATCCGCCAATAGGCCGGGCAGGGCCGACACATCGCCTTCGACCAACCAGACGGTGGGTTCATAACGGATCAGGCGCAGTGCATCATTGCCGCCAGAACGACCCATGGCGGGCAAGGCAAAGCCGGCAGCTTCTTTGAACCTTGCCGCAACAGCCGTCGGGTTGCTCCATATCTCCAGAGCATGAAGCGGCGCTGCGGGCAGCATTGTGATTGTTACATCAGTCACGATAACGCTCCCCGGCCGTGTCGTAGAAGTGCGGTGCCACAACGCGGACCCGCGCCATTTGACCGCGCGTTGGCGAGGTTGCGATAAGCTCCTCGCCGTGCCGCGCAAAGCCGTCGGTCAATTGGCCAAGCGCAATCGACCCGCCGTCCAGTATCCGGAACGCAGCGGCGCTGACATGGCCCTGTGGCGACGCACCTTCGCGGGTGATCAGCATCGCGCCTTCGGGAATGTTGCCCTCAATGGCTTCAAGCCCGACCAGTTGCCGTCGCCCGGCTTCGGACAAGGCAGGGCGCGATAAGCCAGACGCGCCGACATAGCCGCCGGCCTTGTTGAGCATCTTGTCGAGCGCCAGATCATGCGGGGTCATCCGCCCGTCGACTTCACCGCCGACGACCAGATGGCCTTTTTCAATACGCAAGAATTCCATGGCCTCAAGACCATAGAGTGCGCCGCCCTGCTTGGCGACCTCAGCCTCGCACGCAGCCCAAACGGGTCCGGCATGGCTTGCCTCGACATAAATTTCGAACGCGCGTTCGCCGCTGTAGCTGGCGGCGAGGACAATCACCGGAACGCCGGCAATCATTGCCGGAACCGTCGACATATGGCGCGGCGGTTCTTCGCCAATCAATGCCGCCAGTGTCGCCTTAGCTTGCGGCCCTGCGACCGCAATCCCGGCATAATGTTCCTGCACATTGACGGCGGAGACGCGCAAATGCGGGCAGAGATATTGGCGGACATAGGAAATATGCGTCGCCATCCGGTCCGCACCGCCGGTTGAGCTGGTCAACAGATAACGGTTCTCGTCCAACCGCCAAACCGTACCGTCGTCGAAAACAAAGCCGTCCTCGCGCAGCATGAACGTGTATCGGCCACGTCCGACGGCAAGTTTGCCGACCGTCGTTGCGCAGATGATTTCCAGAAACGCGGCAGCATCTGGCCCGGACACTTCAAATTTGGCAAGCGTCGACACGTCCGTCATGCCGACATTTGAACGCACCGCTTTGGCTTCCCGCATTGCCGCTTGCGCCAAAGTTTCGCTGCCCACCGGATAGGCACGGGGTCGGAACCAATATCCCAGCGGCTGCCAGATTGGGTTCTTCGCCGCGTGCACATCGTACAGGGCAAGGCGGCGGACATGTGCGCCTGCGTCTTTTGCGCCAGCGCCCGCCAACAAGCCCATCGTAACCGGCGTATAAGGCGGACGGAATGTGGTCAGCCCCGCCTCGGGAATAGCCACGCCCTGCTTTTCGGCCAAGCGCCCGAGCGCCGCCATATTGCTGAGCTTGCCCTGATCGGTCGCCATTCCGAGTGTGGTATAGCGTTTGAGATGCTCGACCGAGCGATAGCCCTCGGCCCACGCCAGATCGACATCCGACAGCGTCACATCGTTCTGAAAATCGATGAAGCTTTTCTTTGGTGTGGAAACCGGGACGACATTGAATACGGGTTCGGGGTTGGCCGCCCCGCCTATCGTCGTCACATTCTGACGCGATGCCGCAGGGACAAAGGCTTGCGCAGCATCATTCCAATCGAGCGTGCCGCCTGCCTGCATATGCAGATGCACCACGGGTGTGAAGCCACCGGAAACAGCGATCAGATCAGCATCCCAGCTTTGTGTCAGGCCACTGACACGCGCGGTCACGCTTTTCAGGCAATGGCGCGCGCCTTTGACCGAAAGCGGAACGGCGTTGTGATACACTGGCAGGCCGCTATCCGCGCCCGCCGGTGCTGGCCGTGCATCAAGGACGGCCACGATCTCAGCCCCTGCCGCCTTGAGCGCGTAGGCCGTTTTATACGCGTCATCATTATTGGTCGCGATCACCACGCGTTTGCCCGGGACGACGCCAAAACGATTCAGATAGGTCCGCACCGCTTGCGACAGCATTACGCCGGGGCGGTCATTATGCGCAAAGGCCATCGGGCGTTCAATGCTGCCGGTCGCAAGTATCACTTGGCCCGCCCGCACATGCCAAAGCCGCTGTGCAACGCCGTGCGGCGGGATTTGGCCAGGCTCTGCGATGCGCTGCGTCAGCGTGACCAGATCATGCTCCCAATATCCAGACGCGGTGGTGCGGGTGAGGATGCGTCCGCCGGCGGCGCGGATACGGGTTTGGGTCGCCTCCACCCAGGCACCATCGCGATCGTGGCCGTCGCGGATTAACGAGGCACCAAGAATATTGTCCTGTTCGACGAGGATGACGCGTTTGCCAGCTTCAGCGGCTTCGAGCGCGGCGGAAAGTCCGGCTGGTCCGGCACCGACCACAAGCACATCGCAAAATGCCGCACGTTGGCTAAAATGGTCCGGGTCGGTCTTCGTCGGCGCATTGCCAAGACCCGCCGCTTTACGAATGAAATATTCGTAGAACATCCACCGTTTGGCGGAGCCGAAAAAGGTTTTGTAATAGAAACCCGCAGACAGGGCAGGCGCGGCCAAGCCAAGTACCGCGCCGATATCGAATGACAGGTTCGGCCAGCGGTTCTGGCTTTTGGCGACCAGCCCTTCATACACAAAAACATCGGTGGCGCGGGTGTTGGGCTCGGTGCGTCCGCCATCACCAATGGTGACGAGCGCGTTTGGCTCCTCAACGCCAGCCGTCATGATCCCGCGTGGACGGTGATATTTGAAGCTGCGGCCAACAAGGCCAATGCCGTTGCGCAAGAGGGCGGCAGCGAGTGTGTCGCCTTTTTCCGCTTGATAGGTCTTGCCGTCGAAACTGAAGTTTATCACGGCAGAGCCTCCGGACCAACGGCACGGGTGGCGCTGATTTCACTTGTCACACGGTTGCGCGTGATCACCATCCATGCACGGCATCCATAAGTGTGCCGCCAGATTTCTTCATCAACACCGCGTGGATTGGTGCGTGTGAAGAGCGATTTCATCGCCTCTTCGGGTGCAGCATCAAGCGACACTACGGCGTCTACGGTGCGTTCGTATATAAACTCCGCCTGATCGCGCGGGCCGCAATGGGGACAGGTGAACTGCATCATTAGCGACTATTCGGCATCGGGCCGCTCCCTGTTTCATCGATTGTCGCGCCGCGTTCGAAACGGTCAAGCGCAAATGGCGCATTCAGGGCATGTGGTTTGCCGGTTGCGAGTGTGTGCGCATATGTCCAACCCGACGCCGGTGTCGCCTTGAACCCGCCATAGCACCAGCCGCCGTTGAGAAAGAGGTTCTTCACCGGCGTTTCGCCAATGATCGGCGCGCCGTCAAAGCTCATATCGGTCACGCCAGACCATGTCCGCACCATGCGCAGACGTGATAGCGCCGGGACAAGCGCCAGGCCCTGTGCCACGGCACGTTCCATGACCATCGGATTGCCGCGTTGGGCGTAGCTTGGCCAGTTATCAGGGTCCCCGCCAAAGACGATGCCGCCCTTGTCAGACTGGCTGATATAGCAATGCAGTGATTGCGACATGATCACGCTGTTTATCATTGGCTTGACGCCTTCGGTCACCATCGCCTGCAACGTTTGCGATTCCACGGGCAGTTTAAGGCCCGCCAGCCCTGCGACATGGCCGCTATGGCCCGCAACGCAAATGCCGACGCGACCGGCATTGATCCGCCCGCGGGTGGTTTCCACGCCGACCACCGCATCACCATCGCGCACAAAGCCCGTGACTTCGCATTTCTGGATGATGTCGACGCCAAGGCTATCTGCGCCGCGTGCATAGCCCCAGGCGACGGCATCATGGCGGGCGGTGCCGCCGCGCCGCTGGATCAAGCCGCCTTCAATCGGGAAACGGGCACTGCGTGACATGTCGAGCAACGGCTCCAGCTTTTGCACTTCGTCGCGGGTCATTAAATCGGCATCGATCCCGTCGCACCGCATCGCGTCGCCACGTTCGGCCAGCTTGGTCATATCCGCGTCGCTGTGACCCAGAAACATTGCGCCGCGCGGGGAGAACATGACGTTGTAATTCAACTCGTCGCTTAAATGCTCCCACATTTTCAGGCCGAATTCGAAAAGGTCGTGCAATGGCTTTAGCCGATAGTTTGACCGAACAATCGTCGTGTTACGTCCGGTGTTGCCGCCGCCTATCCAGCCCTTTTCCAGAACCGCGATGTTTTTCAGGCCATGGACCTTGGCAAGATAATAGGCCGTCGCCAGCCCATGCCCGCCGCCGCCGATGATGATGATATCATAATGCGATTTAGGCTCCGGATCGCGCCACGCAGGTTGCCAATGCTTCTGCCCGTTCAAAGCACCGCGCAGCAATCCGACAGCCGAATATTGGCTCATGAAATCGGCATCCACCCGCGCTTTTCGCGCCAATCGGACTCAAGATTGTCGAAACGCGATAGTTTGAGGATATCGATATCGGCAAATGAGCATTTCCCGTCAATCACCAGATCGCGGATCGCGTGACCCGACGCTGGCGATAGGCCGAAGCCTACGCTCGACATCGACGCGACCACGACATTGTCCGGGCTGGTGAGGCGGTCGATGATTGGGCGGCCATCGGGCGAGTTTTCGATGATGCCAGCCCAGCTGCGGATGACATTCAGATGCGCCGCCTTGGGCAAAAGTTCCGCCAGTCGTTTCGCAAGGTTGCGGGCCAACGGCGTTGAAGGACGGGCGGCCGGGCCGGTTGCGTCCACATCAAGCCATTCATGCGGGCCACCGCCATATGCAAGGTTCCCGCGCAGCGTTTGGCGGCCATAGATTTTATGGCCGTCAACGCCGCCAAGCGGCATCATTGGCGCAGGTTCCGTGATGATCATTTCGGCGCGCGCGGCTGCCAATGGCACGTTGACGCCAAGCTGTGCCATCAATTGCGGGATCTGCGGTCCAGCCGCCACAACGACAGCGTCACAGCCATAAGTGGCGTTCGCAGTCTTCACGGCCGTCACCTTGCCACCAGCGGTTTCGAAACCGGTGACCGGGCTGTGCTGAACGATTTTTCCGCCCAGATCCTGCAGAGCCCAAGCATAAGCCTGAACACTGCGCTGTGGGTTGGCATGCCCGCCAAATTTATAATGCACACCGCCAAAACAATTATCGCCTGCCAATGGCACGGCCTCTTGCACTTGTTTGACGTCCAGCAATTCCACCGGATGATTAAGCCGCGTGTGCCGTTCGGCAATGAAACGATATTGTTCCCACTGCCGTTCGGTCATCGCAATCAGGATGCGGCCTTTCTGGTGCTCGGTCGGATAGCCAAGCAATTCGTCCATTTGTGGCCAAAGGCGCTGCTCTTCGTCAAACAATGGGCTCGAATAATGCGATGCACCGCCGCCATTACGTCCGGAGGCTTCCCAACCGACGATGAACTTGTCGAGTACTGTGACCTTGACCCCCGAACGCGCGAGCCACCAGCCCGCACTCAGGCCCGTAACGCCGCCGCCGACGATGACAACTTCCGAACCGCTCATGTGTACATCCCCGTGTAAAGCATCTGGCGATGCTCATCCTGATAAGGCGTGTTGATATCCTCAACCGGCACCCATTGGGTCGGGATACCAAACCAGACGTCCCATGCAGCGTCCATTTCCGCAGGCTCATCCCATTCAGCGAGGATTTTGAGCGGCAGCGGACGCACCGGCGCACGGTGGCTGGCGAGCGGGATGGAGCCAAATGGCTTGTCCGCCTCAATCGCCAACAACATTGCAACTTGATCGCGGCAACGGCGGCCTTGACACACGCCCATGCCCGCGCGCGTCAGACGCTTGATCTGGTCCGGATTGGCCGGACCGTCCTGAAGTAAAGTGTCCAGCGAACGGGCGCACATTGGCGCCGAGCGCGACAGGTAATTTGGTGGCTGTACGCCAATCAAATCGGCGCGCGTGACTTCTTCGCACTGGCAAATGATCGTGTCATCGGCGCTGATGTCCGATAGCGCGCGCATCCAGTCCATACGGTAAGCGATATGGTCGAAGCCGCTATCCGCAAGCCCCGCACAATCGCCCACGGCCATGACCGAAGGTTCGCCGGCCGGAATGTAACCGCCCCGCGTGGCGTTCAGCGCGCGCGGGCCGTGCATCGCATCCACCAGTTCGATGGACGGGATCAGGCCAATAGCGACGCAGATGGTGTCACAGGCGATCTTCTCTCCGGACGACAGCGTAGCGCCTTCGACCCCGTTGATGCCGCCTGTTGCCGATGTAATGGTCTGTCCGCAGTGGATGGCGATGCCAGCGGCTGCGACCTTGGCGACCAGTTCGGCATTGCCTTGCGGTGCGTCGCGGACTTCAATCAGGCCAACCACGTCGATACCGCGCGCCTGCGCCAACAGAGCGGTTTCGAGCGCGAGATCATGCGAGCCCAAGACCAAAATGCGCTGTCCCGCAAATGCCTCATAACGGGTAAGCAGCATTTGAAGCGCCGCTGCGCCCATGACGCCGGGCTGGTTCCAACCGGGGAAAGACATCGCCAAATCGCGCGCGCCGGTCGCGAGGACAATTTTATCAAAACCGACGAGCCATGATCGTTCGGAATCGGCGAGGCCGACAACTTGCTGCGGCAGGCTGGCAACGCCGGGACCATTGCGGTAAACACCCCATGCGGTCGTGCCGAGCAACAATTCGACCCCGGCATCCATTGCGGTTTCAAGCGCGGGCATGCTCATGAAGATAGCTTCGAGCATGCGGTCTGTATTCTGGGTCGCTGCGGTCATCCGCCCGCCAAAATATAGCGGTATATCATTGCCCATCAAAGCGCCCGAAACCGGGTTTTCATCGACCAGCAGCACTTTTGCTCCGGCTTTGGCCGCGTCGATCGCCGCCGCGATGCCGCTTGGCCCCGCGCCAACAACCACGGTATCATAATGCGTTTCAGGAGCGCTGCGCGTTCCATTAATCGCGCATAAATCGGTTCCGGTAAAATTCAGTTCCATTACACCGCCTCCAGCGCCTGGCGCAAATCGCCTATTAAATCGTCAACATGTTCCAACCCGACGGACAGCCGGATCGTGCCATCGGTAATACCGCCTGCCAACCGCTGGGCGGGGGGGACCGCATAATGCGTCGTGCTCGCCGAATGGCAGATTAAAGTTTCCGAACCGCCCAGACTGACCGCTAGCTTAAGCAGCTTTAACTGGTCAAGCATACGGAAGGCCTCTGCCTCACCGCCATGCAGGTGGAACGAGAATGTCGAACCGGCTGCCTTGCACTGCCGGTCATAGACCGCGCGCCGACGTGTGCCGGGTTCAAGGAAACCCAAATAGGTCACGCCTGCGACCTTGGGATGATCGCGCAGAAATTCGGCAACACCGCGCGCGTTTTCCATCGCACGCTCGGTGCGCACCGCGACCGATTCCAACGAACGCAGGACAAGCCATGATGTATAGGGATCAAGGTGATTGCCCCATGTCGTGCGTTGCATGCGCAGATGGTCGATCAATTCCTTGCGACCGGAAATCCCGCCTGCCAGCAGGTCGCTATGCCCACCGCAATATTTTGTCAGCGAGGTCATACATAGGTCGACACCATGTTCGATGGGTCGCTGCGCAAATGGCCCGAGCAAAGTGTTGTCGACCACCACCAGCGGCCGGTGTCCTTGCTTGGCCCCCACTTCGTCCGCAATCCGTACCATCAGATCAAGATCAACCACGGCTGCGGTAGGGTTGGCGGGTGTCTCGGCGATAATAAGCTTCAACGGACCCTTGGCCATCGCTTCATCAGCCGCTTTGCGGACATCATCTTCGTCCGTGCCATCGGTGTAGGCGGCGACGTGCGATCCGAATTGCGGCATGATGCTGTTGTAGAGCATATCGACGCCGCCATAGATCGGGCGGCCATGCAACACGCTGTCGCCGGGGCGGACATAGGCCAGCGCAATGCTTGAATGCGCGGCCATGCCGCTGGAATATGCAACCGCTTCCTCTGCGCCATCGATTGCCGCGAGGCGTTTTTCGAGGAAGTCTAAGCCGGGATGCCCCAACCGCGAATATATGTGGTTGGTTTCGCCCACCAGCGGTCCTGTGCCGTCGAAATAGGCCTCATGCACATTCTTGGCATGTTGCGCCGAGGGATAGACAAAGGTGGATGTCATGAAGATCGGTGGCTTGACCGATCCCATGCCCATTTCCGGGTCATAACCAAATGCGACTGCCAGCGTTTCGGGGCGCAACCCCTTGATGTTATCCTTTGCCATGGGTTGCAATATAATCACGAGCCTTGTCGCAATAATAGTCAGTAAAACGCAACGCGAGCATTTCGGCTTCTTGCGAATAGGGGCCGGGGGTGTAGCCGGGGCTGTTCACACCCACTTGATTGTTTTCGGCCAGCATCTTGTCTTCCAAATTTGTCATGGTCCACAAGGAGATGAGTTTTTCGACGTCATAATCGACACCTTCGACAGCATCTTTATGGACATACCATTTGCCGGTGACGTGGGTTTCATTGGGGCCGACGGGCATAGCGCTGAACATGAAAACATGGTCTGCGGTGCAATGGACAAAACAGTGCGGATCAACCGCCCAGCGCATGGAACCGATATCGCCTTCATTGGCGTCGCACATCAGTTTTTTGGACAGGTGTTTCCCATCGCCCGATATCGAAACACAGCCTTCGTTCAATGCAAAGCGTGCGATTTGCCAATAATGCCCCTCAACCGGCGTTTGCGGCAGGCCAAGCGCGTCCATTTTTTCTTCGAAAGCCATGACGCGCGCATCTTCGCCGCTATCAAAATGCTTCGACATTCCGACTGGAAATGTTTTGGACAGTTCGGGGTGGCCAGTGCTGCAATGATAGCATTCCCGTCCATTCTCCATAACCAGTTTCCAATTGGCATTTTCGACCAGAACGCTCTCATAAGCGAGCTTTGCGTCTTTCAGATTATGCGGCGCTGCATATTCGGCAAGCTTCGCGCTAAAGTCGTCAATGGGTGACGGTGTTTCGGACAGGCAGATGAAGATCGCCCCTGCAACACATTCGATAGCGACAGGTTTTAGGCCATGTTCGGCTTTATCAAAATCATCGCCCATCCGGTTTGCGGCAAACAAAGAGCCATCCAGATCATATGTCCAACGATGATAAGGGCACACCAGCTTTGGTGCGGTCCCGCTGCCGACAGCGCAAATCATGGAGCCGCGATGGCGGCAACTGTTGTGAAAGGCGCGGATATCGCCCTGCCGGTCACGCGTGATGATAACCGGCCATTTGCCGACCATCATCGATAGATAGCTTCCGGCCTTGGGCAGTTCGCATTCGAGACCCGCCATAAGCCAGCTTTGGCCGAAAATAGCGGCCATATCGAAATCGAAGCTATCAGGATCCGTATAAAGACCCTGCGGTAAGGTGTGTCCTTCGCGACGCTGCTGGAACAGCGCGTCAATCCGCCCTAAGTCCATTTTTATGCCTTTGGTTAATTTTCCCGAGATTGGAGAATGGGCCACTTGACCGGTCGAATAAAATCGCATTTTCGCATAGCCCTATGTCAAAATGTCGGGCAGTGACGTTACTGGAAACCAATTTGCTTTTGAAAGGTCGATCCCATTTCCAACCGCAGTAACATTAACCGTCGTTGGTTGCCGTTAAATGCCTTGCGCGCCTTTGAAGCGGTGGGCCAGAATTTGAGCTTCACAGGCGGCGCATCGGCGCTTTCGGTGTCGCAAAGTGCCATGAGCCGGCATGTCGGCGGGCTTGAGGAATTGCTGGGTAAGCAACTCTTCGTCCGTGATGCATCGCGGCTATTGCTAACACCCGCAGGGGAAGAGCTGCTGCCCGTCGTGAGCAAATGCCTCGACCGGCTTGAGCAAACGATGAACTCGATCCGCAATGATGAAGTGACGAGCCGTTCGCTTCGGCTCCATGTGCCGCCATCCTTGTTGCAGCAGCTGTTTCTGCCAATGCTGCGCGATTTTCGGGCCGAACATCCGGACATCCGGCTCGATGTTTCAAGTGCGCATGTCACCGGTTTGCCGGCCACCGATTTCGATATGGCGATTGCCTATGACCGCCCCAATGTTGACGACCGGATTACAGACCTTCTTTGGATGGTCCGGGTCGCGCCGCTCTGTGCGCCCGCGACGGCCATTGCCAGCCAGGGCAAGTCGCTGGAGGAATTTCTGGAAAGTCAGGAGCTACTGCACGTGAAACTGGACGGCGAGCCGCGCGATCTTTTGTGGACGGCCTATCTGCGACAAAATGGGCTGACCATGGCTACACATGCCGGAATCGCATTCGATACGACGATTGCCGCGGCGCAATATGCGATGGCCGCCAGTGGGGTATTTTTAGGCGACATAGATATGTTTGCCCGGGAAATCGCTGACGGGCGGCTCGTCATGCCATATGATGCAGTCATCGAAGACGGCTATGGCTATTATCTTAAACTCCACGCCGATGATTTGGGCGATCCCGCGATTTCCATGTTCCGCAGCTGGTTGATCAACCGGTTTGCGGCATTGCGGCAAGCGCCGAGTCTGCACGCGCTAGGCTGATCAGGCGAAGGCCGGATTTTTCCGCCACGTCAATCGCAAGGTCCGTCGCCGCCGATATCGTCACGAGCATTGGACAGTTGGCAAGAATAGCCTTCTGCGCCAGTTCAAGGCTGCAGCGCGCGGTCAAAATGATAAAGCCGGCTGCGATGTCGATGTTCGCACGCGCAAGCGCTCCAATCAATTTGTCGAGTGCATTGTGGCGGCCCACATCTTCCCGCGTCATCAAGATAGAGCCATCGGGCGCACAAAATGCCGCTGCGTGCGCGGAACCTGTTTGGGCATTGAGTGTCTGATGTGCACGCAATGCCGATAATGCTGTAAACATCGCGGCGTCCGATACATCGATCTGCGCGGTGACCCGCGGCAAGGGGCGCATGACCTCTTCCAGATTATCCATGCCACACAGTCCGCAGCTGCTTTCCGAAACGCGCTGCCGCGCGCGGGCAAAGACTTTTTCGGCCTTTTCTGCTGGCACCTGAATCCGCAATATCCAGCCCAAGTCAGCCTTATGTGCGTCGACGGCCAAAATCTGGTCAGCGCGGCTAATCAACCCCTCCGACATGCTAAAGCCAATAGCATAATCCTCAAGATCAACGGGCGTTGCCATCATCACGGCATAGCCGATGCCATTATATTCGATTGCGACAGGTGCTTCGACAATGATGCTGCGTTCTATGGTTTCGGTCGCGCCCTGATCAGGCTTCAGCACAAAAAATTGGATTGGTTTTGAACCCTGATCAGGCGCCATTTTGCGCGTCGGCCAATAAGGTGATGGCAGCAGCCGCAATCGGAGACAGGCCCGCGGTCCCATGCGCAAAAATCATCTTTTTCATGCGTGGATCCCAGAATTGCTGAATATGATCGGCGACCGCAGATACGGGCGCAGCATCGGTCGCCAGATTGGTTGCAATCTGGTTTGCCATATGGACGAGGCGCTCGACGCTATTCATTCGGCAGCAATTCCCGTTTCGACCCGGCGAGAGCGCGTCGACAAAGCTTCATATTCTTCCTGCCACTCGGTTGGCCCGTTCGATGCGCTAATCTGAACCGCGGTGACCTTATATTCGGGGCAGTTGGTTGCCCAGTCGCTAAAGTCAGTGGTGACCACATTCGCCTGCGTTACGGCATGGTGGAATGTGGTGTAGACGACGCCGGGGGCAACGCGATCGGTTACGGTGGCGCGTAACGTCGTTTCTCCCGCACGGCTCGCCAATTTAACCCAATCACCCGATTTAATGCCGCGATCCTCGGCATCCACTGGGTGAATTTCTAGCAAATCCTCGGGATGCCAGGCGACATTTTCGGTCCGCCGCGTTTGTGCGCCGACATTATATTGCGACAATATACGTCCGGTCGTCAGCAACAATGGGAAGCGTGGTCCGGTTTTCTCATCCGTTGGGACATAATCTGTCACAACGAATTTGCCCTTGCCGCGAACAAAGCCGTCCACATGCATGATCGGCGATCCATCGGGTGCGTCTGCGGTCACGGGCCATTGCAGCGATCCGGCTTCATCGAGCCGTTCAAAGGAAACGCCAGCAAAGGTCGGCGTGAGCCGCGCGATTTCGTCCATGATTTCGGACGGGTGGGTATAGTTCCAATCCAGCCCCATCGCCTGCGCCAGCCGCTGCGTGACTTCCCAGTCCTCCAAACCGTTCATCGGCGTCATCACCTTGCGCACCGGCTGAATGCGGCGTTCGGCATTGGTGAATGTGCCATTTTTTTCAAGGAAGGTCGATCCGGGCAGGAAGATATGCGCGTAGTTGGCGGTCTCGTTCAGGAAAAGATCGTGGACAATCACACATTCCATCGCCGCGAGCCCAGCCGACACATGGGCTGTGTTTGGATCGGATTGGAGGATATCTTCACCCTGACAATATAGCGCCTTGAATACGCCATCGACCGCGGCATCGAGCATGTTGGGGATGCGCAGGCCGGGTTCTGGATCCAGTGTCACGCCCCAGTCATCTTCAAACAATTTCCGCGTATTGCCATCGCTGATGTGGCGATATCCGGCAAGTTCATGCGGGAAGCTGCCCATATCGCATGCGCCTTGGACGTTGTTCTGACCACGCAGCGGATTAACACCGACACCCCGGCGGCCAATATTGCCGGTCGCCATCGCCAAGTTTGCGATGGCCATAACGGTCGAGCTGCCTTGCGAATGTTCGGTGACACCAAGGCCATAATAGATCGCTCCATTGCCACCTGTGGCATAAAGCCGCGCGGCTGCGCGAAGCTCTTCGGCATCCACCAGCGTGACCGGCTGCAGATTTTCGGGACTATTGCGGGCTTGCGAAACGAACTCGGCCCAATGGCTATATTCGTCCCAGTCGCAACGCTCCCGAATGAATGCCTCATCGGCCAGCCCTTCGGTGACGATGACATGGGCCATCGCCGTCAGCACGGCAACGTTCGTTCCGGGGCGGAGCGGAAGATGGTGCTGCGCCTCGATATGCGGCGAACGGACAATGTCGGTGCGGCGCGGGTCGATGACGATTAACTTGGCGCCCGGGCGACCATCCTGTCCGCGCAAACGGCGCTTCATCCGGCTGGCAAATACCGGGTGTCCGTCGGTAGGGTTGGCCCCGATGATCAGGATGACGTCGGTGTCCTCAACGCTGTCAAAATCCTGCGTTCCCGCGCTTGTGCCAAAAGTTGTTTTTAGGCCGTATCCGGTGGGTGAATGACACACGCGCGCGCAGGTATCGACATTGTTATTTCCGAACCCTGCCCGGACAAGCTTTTGCACAAGGAAGGTTTCTTCATTGGTACAACGGCTTGAGGTGATTCCACCAAGGGCGTTGCGGCCATATTTCGCGCTAATCCGTTTCAGTTCGGACGCGGTGTAGGCAAAAGCTTCGTCCCATTCGACTTCGCGCCACGGATCGCTGATCGACTTGCGGATCATGGGCTTCAATATGCGTTCCTGATGCTGCGCATAGCCCCAGGCAAAGCGGCCCTTGACGCAGCTATGGCCACGGTTGGCCTTGCCGTCTTTGTATGGGACCATCCGCACCAGTTGTTCGCCGCGCATTTCGGCACGGAAGGTGCAGCCAACACCGCAATAAGCGCAGGTCGTGACAACGCTGCGTTCGGGTGTGCCGACTTCGACCACTTTCTTTTCAACCAACGTCGCCGTCGGGCAGGCTTGCACACAAGCCCCGCAAGACACGCATTCAGAGCCGAGGAAATTGTCGCTGGCGAGACCTGCGGAAATCTTGGAGTCCCAGCCTCTGCCTTCCATGGTCAGCGCAAGAGTGCCCTGCACTTCGTCGCAGGCGCGGATGCAACGCGAACAGGCGATACATTTGCTGGGATCAAAATCGAAATAGGGATTGGAGTGATCTTTTTCTTGTCCCAGATGCGTGGCCTGCACGTCATAACGGACATCGCGCAAACCAACGGCACCGGCCTGATCCTGTAATTCGCAATCGCCATTGGCGGCGCATGTCAGGCAATCGAGCGGATGGTCGGAGATATAAAGCTCCATCACGCCTTTGCGTAATTTTGCCAGATGCGGGGTTTGCGTGCGCACAACCATGCCGGGTTCAACCGGGGTCGTGCAACTCGCTGGGGTCCCTCTGCGACCATCGATTTCGACCAAGCACAAGCGGCATGAGCCGAAGCTTTTCACACTATCGGTGGCGCATAATTTGGGAATCGACGTGCCTTGTTCGGCCGCAGCGCGCATGACGCTTGTCCCTGCAGGCACAGTTACATTGCGGCCGTCAATCGTAAGCGAAACTGTTTCGTCCGAACGGCTTTCCGGGGTCCCGAAATCATTTTGCGGCTGGTATGTCATATGTCTACCTTATACCCATATTCGACCGTTGAGCAGCATATTGTGCCAGTTCCCGGGGTGTATTCAAGTTGTGAAAAACATCAGCGGATGTGATTGCTTGCGCGCCGGATACGGCAATCCAGTTGCGCATAGATAGATTATCCTGATGACGCAGATGTCTGTCCAGCAATGGCGCAAGCGCGACAGGCCAGACGCCAAACAGATAATGACCATCGATATAGATGGCGCGTTCATAAAGGTGATCTATCGGAAATTGCGCCACGGGTACGACATCGCAACCCGCGGTCACCACCGCATCAAACCCGTTTTGCTGCGCATAATGCAGCGCGGCATTCAGGCCACCCAAAGGCCCCATGTCCGCGAATGGTCGGTCTTCGACCCAATCCATGCCCGGCCAAGCGCGGCCACAGACAATCAATTTGTCGACCTGATCGCGCAAGCCATCGGCGACATGTTCGATCAGCGCAGTTCCATTCAGGGATGCAGCTGCCTTGTCGCTCCCAAAGCGCGTAGCCTTGCCACCGGCAATGATCGCGCCCAGCCGTTTCAACGGAAATCTTCCGGGAACAGTTTGATGGCACTCATAACGGGATAGGGCGTGAATCCGCCCATCGCGCACAGTGAACCGAACTTCATGGTTTCAGCAAGATCGGCAAGCAAAGCCAGATTGGCGTCGACATTGTTGCCTGCGATAATCTGGTCGATCGTTTCGACGCCGCGCGTGCTGCCCAATCGGCAGGGCGTACATTTGCCGCAGCTTTCAATTGCACAAAATTCCATCGCAAAGCGCGCCATTTGGGCCATGTCGACGCTATCATCAAAAACGGTAATCCCTGCATGGCCGATCAGCGCATCCGCTGCAGCGAACGCCTCATAATCAAAAGGCAGATCAAACTGGGCAGGCGGAATATATGCGCCCAATGGTCCACCGACCTGAACGCAGCGTACCGGGCGACCGCTTGCCGTACCGCCGCCGATATCGTTGACCAGCTCGCCCAGCGTAATACCGAACGCGACTTCGAACAGGCCGCCATGTTTGACATTTCCGGCAAGCTGGACGGGCATCGTCCCCTTTGACCTGCCCATGCCATACGCTGCATAAGCTTCACCGCCATGCGCCAATATCCATGGCACGGCAGCTAGCGTCAGCACATTGTTGACCACTGTCGGTTTGCCGAACAGGCCCTCCAGCGCGGGTAATGGAGGCTTGGCGCGCACTTCGCCCCGCTTGCCTTCAAGGCTGTTCAAGAGCGAGGTTTCTTCGCCGCAAATATATGCGCCCGCGCCAACGCGGACTTCCACGACAAATGGCGCAACCAAATGCGCAGACAGCCGGATAGCGGCTTCCATTTTGGCAATGGCGTGCGGATATTCGGAACGAATGTAGATATAGGCTTTGCTCGCGCCGACGGCGAAACCGGCAATCGCCATGCCTTCGATCAGCATGAACGGGTCGTCTTCCATCACCATCCGGTCGGCAAAGGTTCCGCTGTCGCCCTCGTCGGCGTTGCAGACGATATATTTCTGTTCAGCAGGGGCGTCCGCAACCGTCCGCCATTTAATACCAGCCGGAAAACCTGCGCCGCCGCGGCCGCGAAGGCCCGATGCCATGATTGTTTCGATGGTTGCGTCAGCACCAATTGCGCGCGCTTGGCCAAGACCCAGCCAGCCACCCGATGCGTAATAATCGTCCAGCGATGTCGGCCGGGTCTTGCCCGCGCGCGCAAAGGTCAACCGGTTCTGCTTGGCGATGAAGGGGTGATCCTCAATCCGTCCGATGGATTTAGCGTCACCGCTTAAGATCGAAGGAACTTGATCGGCCGAGACTTGACCATAGCCCACGCCGTCAATGTCAACCAGCGGTTCCATCCAGTGCATGCCCCAACTGGACACGCGTTCAACCTCGACGCCCGCCGCGGCAAAAGCAGCCGCAACGGCATCCGCGCCACAGGCGAGCGCAACGGCGTCATTGGATATCCGGACGGTCACATGGCCTCCAGTAATGAACTAAGGCGCGTGGCGTCCAATCGGGCGATGACTTGCTCGCCAACCAATGCAGCTGGACCAACTGAGCATAAGCCAAGGCAATAGACAGCCTCTACCTTCACGCGGCTTTGGTTTTCGGCAATCGGCACTAACGCGTCGACACCGCGTGCCTTGCACGCCTCTGCGCGGCACAGTTTCAATATGGGCCGCGCTTCGGCTTCTTTGCGGAAATCATGGTAAAAGCTCACGACGCCGTACACTTCCGCCCGGGTCAGGTTCAGCGCCTGTGCGATGTCGCGCATGGCCTCTTCGCTGACATGGCCGAACGCTTTTTGCACGTCATGCAGGATAGGCAACAACGGCCCTTCCCGGTGCGCATGTTCGGCGACTATGTCAGCGATTGAGGTCATTTAGAACACCACGACACTGCGGATGCTTTTCCCCGCATGCATCAATTCAAATGCCTTGTTGATTTCCTCAA
>VFQS010000602.1_pt1 | contig 38599 bp, 35 predicted proteins | sample 3512361 | NCBI WGS metagenome assembly VFQS01 (sample SAMN10412375, study PRJNA504923) | tailings metagenome | isolation source: Relicate 1 Philex TSF3 active mining | place: Philippines
GGCATGTACATCGGCTCCACCGGCCCCCGGGGCTTGCACCACCTGGTGTACGAGGTGGTCGACAACTCGGTGGATGAGGCCCTGGCCGGTCACTGCGACCGGATCCTGGTGGTGCTCAACGACGACGGCTCCTGTTCCGTCACCGACAACGGTCGGGGCATCCCCACGGACATCCATCCCCGCACCGGCAGGAGCGCCCTGGAAACGGTGCTCACCGTGCTGCACGCCGGTGGCAAGTTCGGCGCCGGCGGCTACAAGGTGTCCGGCGGCCTGCACGGCGTGGGTGTGTCGGTGGTGAACGCCCTCTCCGAGTGGGTGGAAGTCACCGTGCATCGCAACGATCAGGTGCATACCCAGCGCTTCGAGCGCGGCCAGCCCATCGGCTCGCTTCAGGCTGCCCCAGGCGAGCAGGATCGCACCGGCACCTCGGTGTGCTTCAAGCCGGATCTCCAGATTTTCACCGGCGGCATCGAGTTCGATTACGGCACGCTCTCCTCGCGTCTGCGGGAGCTGGCCTATCTCAACGGCGGTGTGCGGATCGTGTTCCGCGATGAGCGGGCCGCTTCCCGGAGCGCCGAGGGCGAGGCCCACGAGGAGGTGTACTTCTACGAGGGTGGTATCAAGGAATACGTCGCCTATATGAATGCGGAGAAAGATCCGCTTCATCCCGACATTATTTATGTGAACGCCGAGAAGGATGGCGTTCAGGTGGAGGCAGCCCTGCAGTGGTGCGTGGATGCCTATTCCGACAGCATTCTTGGCTTCGCCAACAACATCCGCACCGTGGATGGCGGCACCCATATTGAGGGCCTCAAGACGGTGCTCACCCGCACCCTGAACGCCTTTGCCAAGAAGCGTGGCAAGCGCAAGGAGAGTGATGCCAACCTGGCCGGTGAGAACATCCGTGAAGGTCTCACGGCCGTGCTCTCGGTGAAGGTGCCCGAGCCCGAGTTCGAGGGCCAGACCAAGACCAAGCTCGGCAACACCGAGGTGCGCGGCATTGTGGATTCGCTGGTGGGCGAGGCCCTGGGTGAATTCCTGGAGTTCAATCCCTCGGTGATTGACCTGATCCTGGAAAAGGCGATCCAGGCCTTCAACGCCGCTGAGGCTGCCCGCCGCGCCCGTGAGCTGGTACGCCGCAAGAGCGTGCTGGAGAGCTCCACCCTGCCCGGCAAGCTCGCGGATTGCTCCTCCCGCGATCCCTCCGAATCGGAGATCTACATCGTGGAGGGCGATTCAGCCGGTGGCTCCGCCAAGCAGGGTCGTGATCGTCGCTTCCAGGCCATCCTGCCGCTGCGCGGCAAGATTCTCAATATCGAGAAAACCGACGACGCCAAGATCTACAAAAATTCCGAGATCCAGGCGTTGATCACGGCGCTGGGCCTGGGTATCAAGGGCGAAGACTTCGATGAGAAGAATCTGCGCTACCACCGCATCGTGATCATGACTGACGCCGACGTGGACGGCGCCCACATCCGCACCTTGATCCTCACGTTCTTTTTCCGCTACCAGAAGGCGCTGGTGGAAGGTGGCTACATCTATATTGCCTGCCCGCCTCTCTATAAGGTGGAGCGGGGCAAGAACCATACTTACTGCTACAACGAAAACGACCTCAAGAAGACCATCGAGGGTTTCGGCGAGAAGGCCAACTACACCATCCAGCGTTTCAAGGGTCTAGGCGAAATGATGCCCCAGCAGCTGTGGGAAACCACCATGGATCCCACCACCCGCATGATGAAGCGGGTGGAAATTGAGGATGCCCTGGAGGCCGATCGGATCTTCACGATTCTGATGGGCGACAAGGTGGCGCCCCGGCGCGAGTTCATCGAGACCCACAGCGCCGAGCTGGATCTGGCCCAGCTCGACATCTGATGCAGGCCTGGCGCTGGGTCGCCCTGCTGGGATTTGCGCTGCTGGCTCCGGTGGGATTGCCGGCAGGTGGCGCCGATCGCCGGCCCGTGGAGCTGCGGCGGCGGGAGAGCAGCCGGGAGCCGCTTCTGCCCGAGGTGCCGGTTCAACTGCAGGCGGCCCCCCAGTCGCATGCGCCCGTGCTGATGGCGGTGCGGCCGGGGGAGCCCCTGCGGGTGCTGCGCCGTTGGCTCGCCCCAGACGGCCAGCGCTGGCTCCGGGTGGAGCTGGCGGGCCGCCGGGGCTGGCTGATCGGTTAGGCCGCCAGGGCGGCTTCGATCGCGCCGGTGAGTTCGGCGGAGTCGGGCTCCACGCCGCTCTTGAAGCGGGCCAGCACGCTGCCGTCCTTGCCGATCAGGAACTTCTCGAAGTTCCAGGCCACATCACCGGTGGGTTCAGCCTGGGTGAGGGTGGAATACGGCTCGGTCTTGGCGCCGGCGGCATGCACCTTGTCGAACAGCTCGAAGTTCGCGCCGTAGGTGGTGGAGCAGAACTGCTGGATCTCCGGCAGGCTGCCTGGCTCCTGGGCGCCGAAGTCGTTGCAGGGGAAGCCGAGCACCGCGAAGCCCTGGGGGCCGTAGGTGTCCTGCAGCTTCTGAAGGCCCGCGTACTGGCGGGTGAAGCCGCAGCGGCTGGCCACGTTCACGATCAGCAGCACCTTGCCGCCCCATTCGCCGAGCTTGCGCTCGCCGCCCTTGGCGTCGCGCACCGCGACGTCGCTCACGTTGATGGCCATGGATCCTGGGGTTTGACGCGCGGAACCCTAACGGCCCAGCCCCATAAACTTCACCCTCAGGCGCTGGTGGGCCATGAGCGAGGCAGTCGCCAACGGCGCCACGACCAACGGGGCGGCCTTGGCCGAGGTGGTGGCCCGCCAGCTTGAAGTGCTGCTCGAGGCCGGTAACTACGACGGCGCCAAGCTGCTGCTCAAGCCGGTGCAGGAGGTGGACGCGGCCGAGGCCATCGGTCTGCTGCCGCGCACCCTGCAGGCCCTGGCCTTCCGCCTGCTGCCCAAGGACGAAGCGATCGAGGTGTACGAGTACCTCGACCCACCGGTCCAGCAGACCCTGCTGGAACGCCTGCGCTCCGGGGAGGTGCTGGAGCTGGTGGAGGAGATGTCACCCGATGACCGGGTGCGTCTGTTTGATGAGCTGCCGGCCAAGGTGGTGCGCCGGCTGCTGGCGGAGCTGAGCCCGGCCGAGCGGCGGGTGACGGCCCAGTTGCTCGGCTACGAGCCGGAGACGGCTGGCCGGTTGATGACCACCGAGTTCATCGACCTCAAGGAATTCCACAGCGCCGGTCAGGCTCTGGAGATCGTGCGCCGCCGCGCCCGCGACACCGAAACGATCTATTCCCTCTACGTCACCGACGCCTCACGCCATCTCACCGGGATCCTGTCGCTGCGGGATCTGGTGATGGCCGAGCCCGAGAGCCGTATCGGTGATGTGATGACCCGCGAGGTGGTGAGCGTGAGCACTGACACCAACCAGGAAGAGGTGGCCCGCGCCATCCAGCGCTACGACTTCCTGGCCATTCCGGTGGTGGACCGGGAGCAGCGCCTGGTGGGCATCGTGACCGTGGATGACGTGATCGACGTGATCCAGCAGGAGGCCACCCGCGATCTCTACGCCGCCGGTGCGGTGCAGGCCGGAGATGAAGACGATTACTTCCAGAGCAACCTGTTCACGGTGGCCCGCCGGCGTGTGGTGTGGCTGTTGGTGCTGCTGCTGGCCAACAGCGGCACGGCGGCGGTGATCGCCTCGATGGATGATGTGCTCAACAAGGTGGTGGTGCTGGCGGCCTTCATCCCGCTGCTGATCGGCACCGGCGGCAACGTGGGCGCCCAGAGCTCCACCGTGGTGATCCGCGGTCTGAGCACCCAGCGGATTCAGGCCCTGGGGCCGGCCATGGCGATCGGGCGGGAGGCGGTGGCCGGCGCGCTGCTGGGGGTGCTGATGGTGCTGGTGGTGGTGCCCTGGTCGCTCTACGTGAGTGGCGGCAACCTGGTGGTGGCCGGTGCGGCAGGGATCAGCCTGGTGGCGATCACCACCCTGGCGGCCACGGCCGGCGCTGCTCTGCCGCTGCTGTTTGAGCGGATCGGCCTGGATCCGGCCCTGATGTCGGCGCCGTTCATTGCCACCGCCACCGACGTGGCCGGCGTGTTCATCTACCTGCGCACCGCCAGCTGGTTGCTCCATGCTCGCTGAGCCGGGCCTCCGGACCCAGATGAGAGACCTTCACACTTCTTTAGGCTAGGCTTCACACAACTTCAAGTGGCCTGGTGCCGTGGTCGTCGCCGCTGCCATTCCCTCCTCCCAATCCGCTGCTCCTGATCGCCGGCCTTCCGGCGCTGAAACCGACCTGGTGCGCAGCTACCTGCGCGACATCGGTCGGGTGCCACTGCTCACCCATGAGCAGGAGATCACCCTGGGCCGCCAGGTGCAGGAGCTGATGGCGATCGAGGAGCTCGAGCAGGAGCTCACGATCCGCTCCGGCGGATCCAAACCCACCAACGAACAGCTGGCGGAAGCGGTGGGCCTCACGCCCCAGCAGCTCAAGAAGCGGCTCACCGCCGGTCGCCGTGCCAAGGAGCGGATGGTGGCGGCCAACCTGCGCCTGGTGGTGAGCGTCGCCAAGAAGTACACCAAGCGCAACATGGAACTCCTGGATCTGATCCAGGAGGGCACGATCGGCCTGGTGCGCGGTGTGGAGAAGTTCGACCCCACCCGCGGCTACAAGTTCTCCACCTACGCCTACTGGTGGATTCGCCAGGGCATCACCCGCGCGATCGCGGAGAAGAGCCGCACGATCCGGCTGCCGATCCACATCACCGAAACGCTCAACAAGCTCAAGAAGGGCCAGCGCGAGCTGAGCCAGGAGCTGGGCCGCACCCCCACGATCACCGAACTGGCCGTGTTCGTGGACCTGCCCGAGGAGGAAGTGAAAGACCTGATGTGTCGTGCCCGACTGCCGGTGAGCCTGGAAACCAAGGTGGGCGATGGTGACGACACCGAGCTGCTGGATCTGCTCGCCGGCGATGGGGAACTCCCCGAGGACCGCCTGGATGACGCCTGCATGAAGCTGGATCTGCGCGCCCTGCTGGATCAGTTGCCGGAGCTGCAGGCCCAGGTGCTGAAGATGCGCTATGGCATCGAGGCTGATGGCCAGGCCCCCGCGGAGCCGATGAGCCTCAGCTCGATCGCCAAGGCCCTCGGCATGAGCCGCGACAAGACCCGCAACCTGGAGCGCAAGGCTCTGGAAGGGATCCGCGCCCAGTCGTGCCGCCTGGAGGGCTACCTGGCCGCTTAGAAGAACTGGTCGAAGTTGTCGAAATCCACGGCCTTGAAGTTGCCGCTCTGCACCTGCTCCATCAGGCGCTCCAGCTGTACCCACAGGGCACCGGCCGTGGCCATCGACAGCACGAACGACACCAGCAGGGCGGCCCCCAGCGAGAAGCCGAACACCGAGAGACTGCCGCCGATGAACAGGGTGATTCCCAGGATCACGCCGGCGTAGGCCAGATTCGTTTCCCGGTTGCCGAGCGGCAGCAGGGCCAGGCGGTCCTGTTTCCAGCCCTCCAGCCGGTTCTGCACCAGCCGGGCGAAGGTGAGCCCGCACAGCACCCCCATCGCCAGGCCCACCCCGGCGAGCACGTAGGGCGGCTGCTGGATCGGGGCGTACTGCAGCAGGATGTCGGCGGCGTCGAGGTCGCCGAAGTAGCCGCTGGCCGCATCCAGGGCCGCTTCCTCCAGATCAACGGGAGCAGGCACCGGAACGGTTTCAAGCACGCGGAATCACCAGGACGAAGCGAGTGGCAAGCCTAAGGGGCCCCTGCCGGGCTGCGTTCAGGCGGCCAGGGGATTGAGGCGCGCGAGCATGCCGCCGGCGATCTTGCGCGGCGAGAAGGTGCGCCGCATCAGTTGCATCAACTGCTGCAGATCGGCGGTGCTGAAGCGGTCGTCCTGCACCAGGCTGAGCAGCAGCCGCTGGCGCAGGCTGCCGCCCTCCGGCCCCAGCAGCAGCTTCAGGCCGGCGCCGGCCACCGGCAGCAGATCGGGGCTGTCGCTGTCGTTCTCCACCACCGCCAGCAGGTTCTCCAGCCGCTCCACCCGCAGCCGGCCGCTGCCATCGAAGATCACCTCCAGCAGCTTCTCACGCATCTCGGCGGTGTCGCCCGCCAGCAGGCGCCGGGCCACGTAGGGATAGGCCACGCGGATGATCCGGAAGCTCGGATCGAGCCGCAGGGCCAGACCCTCCTGGCTCACCACCGCCCGGATGATCAGGGCGAAACGGGCCGGCACGCGGAAGGGATAGGCGTACATCAGCTCCGAGAAGCGATCGGTGATCGCCTTGAAGTTGAAGCTGCCCACATTTTCACCCAGGGCGCCGCCCAGCACGTCGTCCAGGGCCGGCACGATCGGCTCCAGATCGGCGTCGGGCTTGAGGAAGCCCAGCGCCTGGAAGTCGCGGGCCAGAGCGTGGAAATCGCGGTTGATCAGATGCACCACCGCGCCGGTGAGGGTGATGCGGTCGGCATTGCTGATCTCATCCATCATCCCGAAGTCCACATAGGCCACATGGCCCATGGCGCCGGTTTTGCCCGGCAGGGCGAACAGGTTGCCGGGATGGGGATCGGCGTGGAAGTAGCCGAACTCCAGCAGCTGGCGCAGGCCGGCGATCACCCCGGTGCGGATCAGGGCCGCCGGTTCGAGGCGCTGGGCCTCCAGCTCCTGGCGCTGCTGCAGTTTGGTGCCGTTGATCCACTGGGTGGTGAGCACCCGCTGGGCGGAGAGCTGGCGCTCCACCCGCGGCACGGTCACCTCCGGGTGGTGGGCGAACAGACCAGCGAAGCGCTCGGCGTTGTCGGCCTCGCGGCGGTAGTCGATCTCCTCAAACAGCGACCGCCCGAACTCATCGATGATCTCCCCCAGCCCGAAGCCCAGGTTGAGCGGCAGCAGCGGCGCGCTGAGCACCCCCAGCAGCCGGATCAGCACCAGATCGCGGCGCAGGATGAAGGCCAGGTTGGGCCGCTGCACCTTCACGGCCACCCAGTGGCCATCGGCCAGCTGGGCCCGGTACACCTGGCCCAGGCTCGCGGCCGCCACCGGGTAGTCGGGGAACTCGGCGAACAGCTCGCTGGCCGGCGCACCCAGCTCCGCCTCGATCGTGGCCAGGGCCACCGCATGGGGGAAGGGCGGCAGGTTGTCCTGCAGGCGGGTGAGCTGGTCGAGCCAGTCGCGCCGCACCAGATCGGGGCGGGTGGAGAGGGCCTGGCCCACCTTGATGAAGCAGGGCCCGAGGTTGGTGAGGGTGGTGAGGATCCGCTCGGCCAGGCGCTTCTGGGTCCTGGCGCTGCTGCTGTTGCCCTGCAGCACCAGCACCAGCGCCAGGCTGCTTAGCTGCCAGAGCAGCACCACCAGACGGCTCACCAGCAGGTGGGGGCGCTGCAACAGCCAGCGCAGATCGGCCGCCGGGTTGTAGGCAGGAAGGGCGGCGCTCAAGGCAGGGGCTGGAGAATCACGAAACTCTAGAAATCGCGCCCGTGCGTCGCTCCCTGGCCCTGCACCTGCCGGCCCATGGGCGGGGGCGCGGCCTGGCGCCGGGGTTGCGGCGGTTGTTGCGCCAGCCGCCCGGCTCCTGGGACATCCCGGAGCTGCCGGCGTGGGGCGGACCCCTGGAGCCTGAAGGTGCGGTGGCCCGGCTTCAGGCCCGCTGCGCCGATCTGCTGGGGGCTGAGCGCTGCTGGTTTGGGGTGAATGGCGCCAGCGGCTTGCTGCAGGCGGCGCTGCTGGCGCTGGCGGGCCCGGGCCAGCGGCTGCTGCTGCCGCGCAACCTGCACCGCTCGCTGCTGCATGGCTGCCTGCTCGGGGATCTGCGGCCGGTGCTGTTCGATCTGCCCTTCGATCCGGCCACGGGGCTGTGGCTGCCGCCCACGCCAGAGGGGCTGGGCCTGGCGATCCGGCAGGCCCGCTCCCAGGGGCCCCTGGCGGCGGTGGTGCTGGTGGCGCCCAGCTACCAGGGGTTGGTGGCCGATCTGCCCCACCTGATCGCCGCAGCCCATCGGGCCGGACTGCCGGTGCTGGTGGATGGCGCCCATGGCCGCGGCGAGGCGGTGTTGGCCGGCGCCGATCTCACCGTGCTCTCGTTGCAGAAGGCGGCGGGAGGCCTGGCCCAGAGCGCGGCGCTGCTGGCCCAGGGCCGGCGGGTGGCGCCTGAGGCGATCGAGCGCAGCCTGCTCTGGCTGCAGACCTCCAGCCCCAGTGCGCTGCTGCTGCGCTCCACCGCCCTGGCGATCGAGGCGTTCCGTTCGCCTGCGGGGGAGCGGCGCCTGGCGCGGGCCGCAGCGGTGGGCCATCGCCTGGCCGAGCGCTGCCGCGCCCTTGGCCTCCCCCTGGTGGCGAATCAGGATCCGCTGCGACTGGTGCTCGCCACCGCGGCGATGGGCATCAACGGCCTGACGGCCGATGACTGGCTGCTGGAACGGGCTGTGATCGCCGAGCTCCCGGAGCCCGGCACGCTCACCTTCTGCCTGGGCATGGCGCCGCCGCCGGGGGTGGTGCGCCGCCTGCCCCGGGCGCTGCTCGCCCTGCGGGACGCCCTGGGTGGTGCGCCGCTGGCACCCTTCAGCAAGCCGCCGTTGCCGCTGGTGGCAGAGCCGGAGCAGCCGTTGGCCCAGGCCTGGCGTGCTCCGGCTGTGGCGGTGCCGCTGGCCCAGGCTGCGGGGTGCATCGCCGCCGAGGCTCTCTGCCCGTATCCGCCAGGCATTCCCCTGCTGATTCCCGGCGAGCGCATCGATGCGGCCCGGGCGGCCTGGCTGGTGGAGCAGGCCCGGTGCTGGCCCGGGCAAATCGCTGATACGGTGAGGGTTCTGGCGGGCTGATTGGGGCGCGGGTCGAGCCATGCAGCAGCACGACCCTTACCAGCACGACCCTTACCAGTGGGACTTCGTGACGCCCGGGCTCCCCGATGGCGCCTTCGAGCATGCGCCGGGTTTCAGCCCCACGCCGATGGAGCTGCGGGTGATGCTGCTGGCCCATCTGCGGCCGCGCTCGGATTCGCTGGTGTGGGATGTGGGCGGCGGCACCGGCGCCCTGGCCCTGGAGATCGCCCGGCTGATGCCCCAGGGGGTGGTGCACACCCTGGAGCGCGACCCGGAAGCGATCGAGCTGCTCGAGCGCAACCGGCGTCGCTTCGGCATCACCAACCTGCAGATCCATGCCGGTGCGGCCCCCGGCGATCTGGCGCAGCTGCCGGGCCCGCCGGATCGCGTGCTGCTGGAGGTGGGGAGGCCCCTGGGGGATGTGCTGCGCCAGGTATGGCAGGTGCTGGTGCCCGCCGGGCGGCTGGTGATCAGCACCGCCAGCCTCGAGGGCCTGGTCGATGCCACCGACACCCTGGCCCAGCTGCAGGCGCGCGATGTGCAGGTGGTGCAGGCCACCGTGCATCGGATGCAGCGCCGCGGCAGTCAGGCCAAGCTGGCGGCGGCTGAACCGCTGTTTCTGATCGCAGCTGAGCGCTCTTGACCCCCCAGCCCGCTGCCCGTGCCGCCACCTCTCCCGCCCGGCTGCTGAGCGGCTGGCTGGTGGGGGCCTTCGGCTTTGTGGTGGTGATGCTGGGGGGGTGGTGGTTCACGGTGGCCGTGGGGCTGATCGTGCATCTGGGGCTGCTGGAGTTCTTCCGGATGGCCCAGTTCAAGGGGATCCGGCCCGCCACCAAAACCACCCTGGTGGCGGTGCAGCTGTTGCTGCTCACCACCCAGGCCGCCAGCGGCGCAGACGCGGGCGGCCGCCTGTTCGTGGGGGATGTGGCGGCTGCGGTGTTGCCGGCCTCCGGTGCGGTGATCTGCGGCTGGCTGCTGCTCCAGCCGGTGACGGGCACCATCGCCGACATCGCCGCCTCGATCTTCGGGCTCTTCTATCTGGGCTTTCTGCCCAGCCACTGGATCAAGCTGCGCGACCTCAGCGACGCCGCCCTTGCTCCCAACCTTGCGGCGCTGGGTATCCCGGTCAGCAGCGGCAATGCGCTCACCCTGCTGGCCTGCTTCCTGGTGGTGGCCACCGACATCGGCTCCTATGTGATCGGCCGGCGGCTGGGGCGCCATCCGCTCTCGCCGATCTCCCCCGGCAAGACGGTGGAGGGGGCGCTGGGCGGGGTGGGCTGCGCCTGCGGCGTGGGGGCCCTGGGCGGTGTGCTGCTGGGCTGGAGCTGGGGCTGGCTGATCGGCGCCGTGCTGGGGGCGGTGGTGGCCCTGTTCGCCCTGGTGGGGGATCTCACCGAGTCGATGATGAAGCGCGATGCGGGCCTCAAGGATTCCGGTGATGTGATCCCCGGCCATGGCGGCATCCTCGATCGCATCGACAGTTATCTGTTCACCCCGGCCGTCGTCTATTCCCTGGTGACCCTGGTGCTGCCCCTGATTCAGCGCTGATTCAGGGCGAGACGCGCGCCTCGCCCAGCAGCTGCAGCATGCCGGCCTCGATGCTGGCCTGGCTGATGGTGATGTTGGGGTCCATCGGCAGCCGGTGCCGGGCCACCTCACCGGCGGGCCCATCCACACCGCGGATTTCCACGGTGCCCTCCACCGCCTGCACCTCGGTCTCCAGCTCCACCGGGCCGCGTTCGGCCACACCCTGGGTCGCCAGCACCAGCCGGTTGGCCTGAACCCGCAGCTCTGTGAGCGGGGTGATGCCGAGCAGGGCCTCGCCGATGGCATCCCCCAGAGCACGCCATTCGGGCCGTGCCAGGGAGCGGGTGAGCCCGTCGGCGGTGAAGCTCACCTGACCGCGGATCCGGAATGGATGCTGCAGTTGCAGGCCGCCGCCGCGCAGCACCCGGCCCATCTGCACCTCGATCGGATCACTGCGCAGATCCACCAGCTCGATCTGCATGCCCTGGTAGGTGACCCGCCGGGCCATCACCTGCACGCCCGCCAGCCGGCCGCGCAGCAGGGCCATGGCAGAGCCCTCCAGCCGGATCTCCAGGCTTTCAATGGCGTCGCATTGCTGGCGCACCCAGAGCTGCAGGCCGCTGGCCAGCAGCTGCATCACCGGCCCGCCCCCTGCTGGGCTGTGGCCGGGGCTGTGGCTGGCCGTCGCGGCGTCGGGTGGGGCGTCGGGATTGCGGCTGGAGCTCGAGCTCATCCGGCGACGGGGAGTGGGGACGATGGGGAGAGGCTGGTGTGTTCCCGCCAGGTGGCAGCCACGGCCTGGGGTTGATCGATGTGGGGCAGGTGCCCGCAGGCATCGAGTTCCCGCACCCGCTCTCCTAACAGAGCCAGGGCGGCCCGTTTCTGAGGGGCCCGCAGGATGCGATCGTTCGCCCCCCACAGCACCGCCAGGGGCTGGCCTGGAAGCGGTTCGCCGCAGCCGGCGAAGCCGCCGGAGCGGGCGAAGGCCGCCAGGGCCTGGGCCCAGCCGGGGCTGCGCAGATGCAACGAGGCGATCTCCAGTTCCGGATCCCCCACATCGCGGTCGGGTTCGGCGAAGGCGCTGCGGCAGAGGCCACGGCGCACGCCCGGCAGCGCCAGAAAGCGCACCCCCAGGGCATCGAGTACAGGAGGCAGGGGCATCGGTGAGCCGGTGAGCCCCGCCGGTGCCAGCAGCAGCAGGGCACCAATCCGCTCCGGCAACCGCCGGGCCAGCTCCACCGCCACCGAGCCCCCCATCGAGGCGCCGATCAGGGCCACCGGTGTTTCGCCGCAGCGCATCTGAATCGCGTCCACCAGGGCTTCGAGGTGATCGAGCACCGCCTGGGGCCCGTAGCGGGCCTGGCGGGGCCTGGGCGAGAAGCCGAAGCCGAACAGGTCGGGGATGAACAGCTGGTGCTGGTCGCTCAGCAGCGGGGCAAGCCGGCGGAATTCCAGGAAGCTGCTGTCGAAACCGTGCAGCAGCAGCAGCGGCGACCCCTCACCCAGCACGGCCACCGGCCAGGCCTCGCCATAGCCCGGTAGCTCCCACCACTGCACGCTGCCGGCGAGGGCCCGGCCCTGGGGATCGAGCAGCCGCTCGGCAGCCCAGGCCACCAGCTCCCGGTTGGAGGGTTCGCGCGTCATCGGAGGGCTCACACCGGGCTGTCGCTGGTGACACCGGCGGTGGTGCTCACCAGGGCGGCCAGCAGGTCGGCGTCGCTCACGCGGAAGGGCAGATGGTGCAGGTCGGAGCCCGGGCGGCAGGCAAAGGCGCAGGCACGCTGCAGATCCGTGAGACTGGCTTGGCCCAGGCCCAGCTCATCGAGGCTCACGGGCAGGCCGAGGCCGCGGAAGAACGGCAGCAGCTGGCGGCGGGCCTGGGCGGCCAGCTGACTGCCGCCGAGCACTTCCTCCAGGCGCAGCTGCACCAGGATCCCGAAGCCCACCTTCTCGCCGTGGAGGTGGCCGTGGCTGGCCTCCAGCTGGGTGAGGCCGTTATGCACGGCGTGGGCCGCCACCGTGCGGCAGCGGGCGCCACCGATGCCGCCGATCACACCGGCCGTGAGGCCGCAGGCCTCCGCCACTCGCACCCAGGCGTCGGAGCCTGGCTCGGCCATCGCGGCCTGGGCATCGAGCAGCAGCTGGTCGCGCAGCACCCGGGCCATCTGCACCGCCTGCTGGATCAGGCCGTCACTGCTGGAGCCGCTGCTCACCGCCGCCTCGTACCACTTGGCCATGGCGTCGGCGATGCCACTGGCCAGGGTGCGGGCCGGGGCCTGGCGCAGCAGCTGGTGGTCGAACACCAGCAGATCCGGACAGTGGGTCAGGGCCACATCGCCTTCGAAGGCCCCCTGGGGCGAATAGATGTTGCTGAGCGCCGTCCAGCCGGCGCAGGTGGCGGCGCTGGTGGGCACGGTGATGCAGCGCAGCTGCTGCGCGTTGGCGAGCCACTTGCCGGCATCCAGCACCTTGCCGCCGCCCACCGCGATCACGGCATCCGCCTGGTGGGCTTCGATCCGGGTGCTGATGCGCTGCAGATCACTCCAGCAGCAGTCGTGCTGGAGCAGGGCCTGCTCCACCGCAAGGCCGGCGGTCTGAAGCTGGGCCTCGAGCTGGCTGCGCAGCACGGCCGTGGCCGCGCTGCGCCCCAGCAGCAGGGGCCGCCGGCAGAGCTCGGCGATCAGCGGCAGGGCTTCGGCCCAGGCGCCATCACCCCGCACCACTCGGGCGGGGGCGATGGCGTGCTGACTGCGCTCAGGCACCGGCGGCTGCCAGTTCGGGCAGAACAGCGGGAAGACCCTGCTTGCGGATCACCACCTGCTTCTCGTCGTTCACGTCCACCAGCGCGGCATCGCCTTCGCCGATGCGGCCACTGAGGAATTCCTCCGCCAGCGAGTCTTCCAGCAGGCGCATCACGGCGCGGCGCAATGGACGGGCGCCATAGGAGGGGTTGTAGCCCTCCTCCACCAGCCGTTCCTTGAAGGCCTCGGTGACCGAGAGGGTGATGCCCTTCTCCTGCATTCGGCCGAAGACCTCCTTGAGCATGATCTCGGCGATCTCCTTGACTTCGTCGCGGCTGAGCTGACGGAAGACGATGATTTCGTCGAGACGGTTGAGGAATTCAGGCCGGAAGTACTGCTTCAGCTCCTCATTCACGAGGGAGCGAATGCGGTTGTACTGCGTGTCTTCGGCATCGCCGCCACCGAACTCGAAGCCGAGGCCGCCGCCGCCCTTCTCGATCACCTTCGAACCGATGTTCGAGGTCATGATGATCAAGGTGTTCTTGAAGTCCACCGTGCGGCCCTTTGAGTCGGTCAGGCGACCGTCTTCGAGGAGCTGCAGCAGCAGGTTGAACACATCGGGGTGGGCCTTTTCGATCTCGTCGAACAGCACCACGGTGTAGGGCCGGCGACGCACCGCTTCGGTGAGCTGACCCCCTTCGTTGAAGCCCACATAGCCCGGGGGCGAGCCGATCAGCTTGCTCACGGTGTGGCGCTCCATGAACTCCGACATGTCGAGGCGGATCATGGCGTCTTCGCTGCCGAAGAAGTAGGCGGCCAGAGCTTTGGTGAGCTCGGTTTTGCCCACGCCCGTGGGGCCGGAGAAAATGAAGCTGGCAATCGGGCGGTTGGGGTTCTTCAGACCCACCCGGGCGCGGCGGATCGCGCGCGACACCGCCTTCACGGCTTCGTCCTGACCGATCAGGCGCTGGTGGAGGGTCTCCTCCATGTTCAGCAGCTTCACCGATTCGGATTCGGTGAGCTTCTGCACCGGCACCCCGGTCCAGGAGGCCACGATCTGGGCGATGTCCTCCTCGGTCACCACCGGCGCGCGGTCGATGTCGGTCGGGAGCTCGGCGATCGCGGTTGCTGCTCCCTCACCTGCCGCTTCGGCCTCGGTCGTGTCGCTCTTGCGGGATTGCAGGATCGAACGGATCTGCTCGCGCAGCTCCACTTCCTTGTCGCGCAGTTCGCCGGCCTTGGTGAAGTCCTGCTCGCGCACGGCCTGTTCCTTCTGCTTCTGCACGTCGCGCAGCTGCTTGTCCACATCCTTGGCGGCAGGCGGCAGCTTGGAGTTCATCAGACGCACGCGGCTGCCGGCCTCGTCGATCAGGTCGATGGCCTTATCGGGCAGGAAGCGATCGGAGATGTAGCGATCGCCCAGGTTGGCGGCGGCCACCAGGGCTTCATCGGCGATCTTGAGACGGTGGTGCTCCTCGTAGCGGTCCTTGAGACCGCGCAGGATCTCGATGGTGTCATCCACGGAGGGCTCGCCCACCATCACCGGCTGGAAACGCCGCTCCAGGGCCGCGTCGCGCTCGATGTGCTTGCGGTATTCATCGAGCGTGGTGGCGCCGATGCACTGCAGCTCACCGCGGGCCAGGGCCGGCTTGAGGATGTTGGCGGCATCGATGGCGCCTTCGGCGGCACCGGCACCGATCAAGGTGTGCACCTCGTCGATCACGAGGATCACATTGCCGGCGCCCCGGATCTCCTCCATGATCTTCTTGAGGCGCTCCTCGAACTCACCGCGGTACTTGGTGCCGGCCACCAGCAGGCCGATGTCGAGGGTGAGCACCCGCTTGTCTTCGAGGATGTCGGGCACGTCGCCCGCATTGATCCGCTGGGCGAGCCCCTCGGCGATGGCGGTCTTGCCCACGCCGGGTTCGCCGATCAGCACCGGATTGTTCTTGGTGCGGCGGCCGAGGATCTGGATCACCCGCTCGATCTCGTTCTGGCGGCCCACCACCGGGTCGAGCTTGCCGTCGGCGGCCTGCTGGGTGAGGTTGCTGCCGAACTCATCGAGGGTGGGGGTTTTGGTGGAGCCCTTGCCGCCGCCGCCGCCGCCGCCGCCGCCGGCGCCCACCTCGGCCGTCTCGCCGAGCATGCGGATCACCTGGGTGCGCACCTTGGCCAGATCCACGCCGAGGTTCTCCAGCACCCGGGCGGCCACGCCCTCGCCCTCGCGGATCAGACCCAGCAGCAGGTGCTCGGTGCCGATGTAGTTATGCCCCAGTTGGCGGGCCTCCTCAAGGGAGAGCTCCAGCACGCGTTTCGCCCTGGGCGTGAACGGAATCTCCACCGCCACAAAGCCCGAACCGCGGCCGATGATCTTCTCCACTTCCACCCGGGCGTCCTTGAGGTTGACGCCCATCGACTTGAGCACCTTTGCGGCCACGCCGGTCCCTTCGCCGATCAGACCGAGCAGGATCTGCTCGGTGCCCACGAAGTTGTGCCCCAGCCTGCGGGCCTCTTCCTGGGCCAGCATGATCACCTTGATGGCCTTCTCGGTAAACCGCTCGAACATGGGCCGGGGCCTGTTGCACGTTCCCCTAACCTATCAGGGTTCTGCTGGGGTTGCGGCTTGTCGGTGATCTGCTGCAGATCCCTTGCGGTGCCAGCGCTCTGACGGTTGTTTCGACTCATTGGAAATCACGGATCTGGGTGATTTCAGCAACAAGAAAGGGTGGTTATCCGCACCTCTGCGCTAGCGATCCATCTGCGCTAGCCATCTTCTGCGCTAGCGATCTAAGTGTGCAGCTTCAGCCATTGGATCAGGGCGTCGTCACCGTTGCGGTAGTAACCGCGACGGCGGCCCGCCTCCAGAAAGCCCGCCTGGCGGTAGAGGGCGAGGGCGGCGGCGTTGCTGCTCGCCACCTCCAGCGTGGCGCGTTCGGCGCCGCGGCTGCGGCCTTCCTGGAAGAGGGCCGTGAGCAGTCGCCGCGCCAGGCCCCGCCGCCGCTGGGCGGGATCCACCGCCACCAGCGTGATGTGCAGCTCGTCGAGGATCAGCCAGCCGCAGGCCATCGCCACCAGCTGCCCGTGCTGCCAGACGCCCAGGCCGGGTCGCTGGGGCTCCGCCAGTTCGGTGCTCCACTGGCTGGCGCTCCACAGCCCGCCGAGGCAGCGTTGGTCGAGCACCAGGCAGGCCTCGAGATCCGCCGGCTCCAGGCTGGCAAGCCGCAGGCTCTCCTCAGCCGTGTGTGGCTCGCGGCCGCCGGCCGGGGACATTCCGTACATTCAAAGGCCGTTTGGTTGCCGCCTCGCCATGGTGATCTCCTGTGAGCCCCGGGTGGGCAGCCAACCCTTGGAAGCCGGGCGCGACACGGCGAGTCCGAACCGCAACCTGGCGCCGGTGACGGCCAGCCTCGACAGCGAGGGACGGCTGGAGGTGGGCGGTTGCCGGCTGAGCGATCTGGCCCGCACCTACGGCACACCGTTGTACGTGCTCGATGAGGCCACTCTGCGCGGCACCTGCCGCGCCTACCGCGAGGCCCTGCAGCAGCACTATCCCGGGCCCTCTCTCGCCCTTTACGCCTCCAAGGCCAACAGCTCGCTGGCGATCACGGCCCTGGTGGCCGCCGAGGGTTTGGGTCTCGATGCGGTGAGCGCCGGTGAGCTGCTCACGGCCCTGCAGGGCGGCATGCCGGCGGCGCGGATCGTGCTGCATGGCAACAACAAATCGCGCGAGGAGCTGGCCCTGGCCGCCGAGCGCGGCGTCACCGTGGTGGCCGACAACTGGCGCGATCTGGAGCTCCTGGCCGAGCTCGCCCCCGGGTTCCGTGAGCCCGTGCGCCTGATGCTGCGCTTCACCCCGGGCATCGAGTGCCACACGCACGAGTACATCCGCACGGGGCATCTCGACAGCAAGTTCGGCTTCGACCCCGACCAGCTCGACGCGGTGCTGCGCCAGCTGCAGGACTGCCGCTGGGCCCGGCTCACCGGCCTCCATGCCCACATCGGTTCCCAGATCTTCGAGCTCCAGCCCCACCGCGATCTGGCCGGCGTGATGGCCGACGCCCTGCAGCTGGCCCGCTCCCTCGGCCATCCCGTGGCCGACCTCAACGTGGGTGGCGGCCTCGGGATCCGCTATGTCGCCAGCGACGATCCGCCGAGCATCGACGCATGGGTGCGCACCGTGGCCGAGGCGGTGGTGTCCGCCTGCCGCGAGCGAGGCCTGGAGCTGCCGCGGCTGCTGTGTGAGCCCGGTCGTTCCCTGGTGGCCACGGCGGGCGTCACGCTCTACGCGATCGGCAGCCGCAAGGAGATTCCCGGCATCCGCACCTATCTGTCGGTGGATGGCGGCATGAGCGACAATCCCCGCCCCATCACCTATCAATCGCAGTACACGGCGCTGCTGGCCGACCGGCCCACGGCCGAGGCCAGCGAAACCGTGACCGTGGCCGGAAAACACTGCGAATCCGGCGACGTGCTGCTCAAGGACACCCAGCTGCCCCCCGCCACCTGCGGGGATGTGCTGGTGGTGCTGGCCACCGGCGCCTACAACGCCTCGATGGGCTCCAATTACAACCGCATTCCCCGGCCTGCGGCGGTGCTGGTGGGTGAGGCCCAGGCGGAGCTGGTGCAGCGGCGCGAACAGCCGGAAGACCTTCTGCGCTACGACGTTCTGCCCGCCAGGCTCGCGCCGGTAGCCTGAGCTCAACGTTCAGGAGGTGATGTGGGGGCGCTGCGGCTGATTGATCTGCTGCACGTCTCCCTTCCCCTCTCCCTCGCTGCCGCTCCGGGAGTCCTGCCGATCGACGTGCGGTTGATCGTGGATCTGCTGTTCGCCGTGGGGCTGGGGGTGCTGGTGCTCGGGCGCGTGACCGAGCCCCGCACCCTGTGGTTGCTGCGGGGCTACCTGCTGCTGGTGGCGTTCGCCTGGGCGGTGCAGCGCTACGCCGACCTGCCGCTCACCGCCAAGCTGGTGGACGCGTTGGTGCTGGCCTGCAGCCTGGCCCTGGCGATTCTGTGGCAGGGGGAACTGCGGCGGCTGATGGAGCTGTTGGGCACGGGCCGCCTGGCGGTGCTGTTCGGCAGCCGCAATGGCGATCAGCTGCTCTCGGGCTCGGTGGGGGTGCTCAGCGAGGCCGCGGGACGGCTCTCCCAGGCGCGCCGCGGGGCCCTGATCGTGGTGGACGTGGGCAGCGACCTGCGCCCTGAGGATTTCCTCAATCCGGGCATTCCTCTCGATGCCCAGCTGTCGGTGGATCTGCTGCTCAACCTGTTTGCCGCCGACACCCCGCTGCACGATGGGGCGGTGCTGGTGAAGGCCAACCGCATCGTGGCGGCGGGCGTGATCCTGCCCCTCTCGCGCCAGGGTCTGAACCGCTATGGCACCCGCCATCTGGCGGCGCTGGGACTCACCGAGCGCTTTGATCGCTGCCTGGCGATCGTGGTGTCGGAGGAGACGGGTACCCTGTCGCTGGCCAGCCAGGGGAGGCTGGAACGGCCGATCACCAGCAGCCGCCTGCACGATCTGCTCACGGAGACCCTCGCCGCTGGACGTAGCGTGGCGAAGGACACGCCGGAGACCCGCGGATGAGTCGCGCCCTGGCGACCACCCCAGCCAGCAGGCGCAGCCCTCTGCCGGCGGATCTCGACCCCACACGGCTGCCAGACCACGTGGCCGTGATCATGGATGGCAACGGCCGCTGGGCCAGCCGGCGCGGCCTGCCCCGGGTGATGGGGCACCGGGAGGGTGTGGAGGCCCTCAAGCGCACCCTGCGCCTCTGCTCCGACTGGGGCATCGGCGCCCTCACCGCCTACGCCTTCTCCACCGAGAACTGGAACCGCCCCGGCGAGGAGGTGGGCTTCCTGATGACCCTGTTCGAGCGGGTGCTGGCGCGTGAGCTGGAAGCGTTGGAGCAGGAGCAGGTGCGCATCCGCTTCCTGGGTGATCTCGAGCCCCTGCCCGCCGGCCTGCGCGAGTTGATCGCCAACGCCACGGCGCGCACGGCCAGCAACACCGGGATTCACTTCAACGTATGCACCAACTACGGCGGCCGCGCCGAGCTGGTGCGTGCCGCTCGCCAGCTGGCGGAACGGGCCGCCCGCGGCGAGCTGGATCCGGCCACCATCGACGACGGCCTGTTCGCCGCCCAGCTGCACACGGCCGGTGAGTGCGATCCCGACCTGCTGATCCGCACCAGCGGTGAGCAGCGCATCAGCAACTTCCTGCTCTGGCAGCTGGCCTACGCCGAGCTGCACATGACCGATGTGCTATGGCCTGACTTCGACCAGAAGACCCTGCACGCTGCCCTGCTTGATTACCAGGGCCGTCAGCGCCGCTTCGGCGGCGTCGATGCCACCAGCGCCTGAGTTGCCTCCCCAGTCTTGACCCTCACCCCCGCCCGTCCTGCCACTCAGCCTGCGCCTCTCACCGTGCGGCATGACTGGACCACGGCCGAGATTCAGGCCCTGCTGGAGCTGCCGCTGCTGGAGCTGCTCTGGCGGGCCCAGGCGGTGCATCGCCAGGCCAACCCCGGCTACCGGGTGCAGCTGGCCTCGCTGCTCAGCGTGAAGACCGGCGGCTGTGAGGAAGACTGCGCCTACTGCCCCCAGTCGCTGCACCACAGCAGCGACGTGACCGGCCGCCCGGAGCTGGAGGTGGAACCGGTGCTGGAGCGGGCCCGGGCCGCCCGCGCTGCCGGTGCCCAGCGCTTCTGTATGGGCTGGGCCTGGCGTGAGATCCGCGACGGCGCTCCCTTTGAGGCGATGCTCGCGATGGTGCGCGGCGTGCGCGAGCTGGGGATGGAGGCCTGCGTGACCGCCGGCATGCTCACCGACAGCCAGGCCGAGCGCCTGGCCGAGGCCGGACTCACCTCCTACAACCACAACCTCGACACCAGCCCCGAGCACTACGACCGGATCATCACCACCCGCACCTACCAGGAGCGGCTGGAAACCCTGCAGCGGGTGCGCCGCGCCGGCATCACCCTCTGCTGCGGCGGCATCATCGGCATGGGGGAATCGCTCGGCGACCGGGCCTCGCTGCTGCAGGTGCTGGCCTCGATGGAGCCCCATCCCGAGAGCGTGCCGATCAACGCCCTGGTGGCGGTGGAGGGCACACCGCTGGAGGGGCAGCCGCCGCTGGATCCGCTGGAGCTGGTGCGGATGGTGGCCGTCGCGCGCATCCTCATGCCCCACAGCCGGGTGCGGCTCAGTGCCGGGCGTGAGGGCATGACCCGCGAGGCCCAGGTGCTCTGCCTGCTGGCCGGCGCCGATTCGATCTTCTACGGCGACACCCTGCTCACCACCGCTAACCCCGCCGTGGCGGCCGACCGGGAGCTGCTGGCGGCCGCCGGCGTGACCCCCTGGGAGGAGCAGCTGCCGGAACGCTCTGCCTGCGGTTGATGGTTGGCCCAGCGAGCGAGCTGGCGATCCCAGGCCCGGCGCCTGTGCAGGTGGCGGCCTTCTATCGCTTTGCCCCATTGGACGGCCTGCAGCCGCTGCAACAGGAGCTGCTCACCCTCGCGGCCCAGGGGAATGTGCGCGGCACGATCCTCCTGGCCGATGAGGGGGTGAACGGCACCATCGCCGGGCCCGAGGTGGGGGTGCAGGCGGTGCTGCAGCGGCTACGGCAGTTGCCGGGGCTCGAGCGGCTCCAGGCCAGGGTCAGCCGCGCGCCCCGGCAGGCCTTCCACCGGCTCAAGGTGCGGCTCAAGCGCGAGATCGTGACCATGGGCGTTGCTGCAGTGAAGCCCTACCTCGCCTCCGAGGTGGGTACCCACGTGGCCCCCAGCCAGTGGGATGCCCTGATCCGTGATCCCGGCACCCTGGTGATCGACACCCGCAACCGCTACGAGGTGGCGATCGGCAGCTTTGAGGGGGCGATCGATCCGGGCACCGACAGCTTCCGCGAGTTTCCGGCCTGGGTGGAGCGCGAGCTGCGGCCCCTGGTGGCCGAGCGCCGGCCCACGGCGATCGCGATGTTCTGCACCGGTGGCATCCGCTGCGAGAAGGCCACGGCCTATCTGCAGCAGCAGGGCTTCGCGGGGGTGCATCACCTGGAAGGCGGCATCCTGCGCTACTTGGAAGACGTGCCTGAGGAGCACAGCAGCTGGCGCGGCGAGTGCTTCGTGTTTGATCAGCGGGTGGCGGTGAACCATCGCCTCGAGCCCGGTGAGCACAGCCTCTGCCATGCCTGCGGCCTGCCGCTCGCGCCGGCGGATCGCCAGCTGGCGAGCTACGTGGAGGGCGTGAGCTGCCGCCACTGCATCGAGCGCTTCAGCGATGCCGACCGCGCTCGCTTTGCCGAGCGCCAGCACCAGATGCACCTGGCGGCTGAGCGCGGCGAGCGCCACATCGGCGGCTGAAGGCCCAGTGGTAGAGCCCTTGCCCATCCTCTATAGCTTTCGGCGCTGCCCCTATGCGATCCGGGCGCGGCTGGCCCTGCGGGCTGCGGGCCTGGAGCCGGGGCGGGATCTGGAGCTGCGGGAGGTGAGCCTCAAGGCCAAGCCGCCGGAGCTGCTGGCGGCATCGGCCAAGGCCACGGTGCCGGTGCTGGTCACGCCGGATGGCGTGATCGAGGAGAGCCTGGCGATCATGCGCTGGGCGCTGGAGCATCGCGACCCCGAGGCTTGGCTGACGGGCTGGGATGCGGTGGACCAGGCCGGCATCGAGGCGCTGCTGGCCCAGAACGACGGGCCGTTCAAGCACCATCTCGATCGCTTCAGATACCCCGATCGCCACGGCCCCGATGGCCATCAGCGGGTGGCGCAGCACCGGGCCGCGGCGATCGGGATCCTGCGCCTGTGGAACCAGCGGTTGGAGCCTGGAGGCTGGCTGCTCGGCGATCGGCCTTGCCTGGCCGACTGGGCGCTCCTGCCATTCGTGCGCCAGTTCCGCCTCGCTGATCCGGAGGGGTTCGATGCGCAGCCAGGGCTGGAGCCGCTGCAGCGCTGGTTGGCGCCGTTGCTGAACGGCCCGGAGCTGGCGGCGGTGCTGGAGCGGCCCTGGGCGGAGCGCAGCCCCTGGCGCTCGCCCGGCTGGCTCTATCACCTGGCCCTGCAGAGCGAGTGGCAGGCGGCGCGCGTGGCCGGGGAGTATCGCCGCTCCACCCGCGGCATGGCTCTGGAGCAGGTGGGCTTCATCCACGCCAGCGCCAGCCATCAGCTGCCCGCCACCTTCGAGCGCTTCTACCAAGACGCCGGAGCCGTGGTGCTGCTCTGCCTTGATCCCGCCCGCCTGGAGCAGGCCGGGGTGGAGGTGCGCTGGGAACCTGCCCCGGAGAGCGGCGAGCTGTTTCCCCACCTCTACGGCCCCCTGCCGCTGGAGGCGGTGCTGCTGGCGGAGCGCTATGGGCTTTGATCCGCGCCGCTGGAAACCTGCAGCCGGCAGCCGTCCGATCACCACCAATGTGGAGGCGCTGCTGGCTGAAAACGACGCCCTGCGCCGCGAGGTGCGGGCCCTGCGCCTGCAGCTGGAGCTGGCGCTTCAGGGCGACCGTCAGCCAACCCCGCCGCGTCCCCCGGCCACCACGGCGACGTCGTTTGGAATCACGCCGGCGCTGGTGCAGCGGTGGGGGGTGGCGATGGGTCGCCATCCCCAGTGGCAGGCGCTGCGCATCGGGCCGCCCGATGGGCTGCGGGGCCTGGTCGAGGCCCAGCGGCGCCAGTCGTGGAACCCGGCGCTGACCCTGGAGCAGGAGCTGGATCGGCGGGCGCCGGGGCTGGGGGCTGAGCTGGGGATGGCGCTGCGCGGCCCCCACAGCCGGGTGCGCTGGGCGGTGCGTGCCGCCTTTGCCGTGTATGGCCCCAGTGCCCTGGAGTGGCTGAGTGATGAGCCGCTGCGGGTGGTGGAGGAACTGCTCCAGCGCGTGGAGCAGCTGCAGCGCCGCCGCAGCGGGGGGCGCCAGCAGCGCCGCAAGGGCACCCGCACCGAGAACCATTCCGGTGCCGGTGCCGGTGCCGGCTCGGAACGGCGGCGGGCTGGGCAGGGCGCAACAGCCTCGCCTGGCAGCAAGGGCGCTCCATCGGTTGATCCCCGCCAGCAGGCCCTGGAGCTGCTGGGCCTGGAGCGCGGCGCCAGCCTGCAGGCGATCAAGCGCGCCTACCGCCGGCTGGCCAAGGCTCACCACCCCGACCTGGGTGGCGATGTGGAACGCTTCCATCGCCTCGATGCCGCCTACCGGCTGCTGATCGCCTGATGGCCTCCACGCTGGCGGAGCTGGAACACCTGGCTGCCGAGCGCGGTTTGCTGCTGCGGCTGCAGAGCGGCCGTCCCCTGGGGGCGCTCCACGCCATCCGGGCCGGGGCGGCTGAGCGCCAGGCCGATGGCCGCCTGCTGCTGCTTGGGGAGTTGAAGGGCTGGGCCTGGCCCACGGCCGCTGGTCTGCACCTCGACACGCTGCAGGTGGCCGGGCGCCAGGCGGGTGCTCGCAATCAGGGTGTGGGTCCCCTGCTGGCGGCGGCGGCGTTCGCCTGGGCGCTGGAGGCAACGCCCTGCCGCTGGGCCCGGATCCTCGCCATCCGCGACGACGATCGCCAGCACCGGCGCCTGGTGCGTTATTTCCGGCGCCTGGGGTTCACCCCCATCCGCGAGCTGGGGGCCGGGCTGCTCGATCTGGCCCCGCGGCTGGTGTGGGGTGGTTCGGGCCTGCTGATGCAGGTGGAGTGCGCCGAGGGCCTGGAGCGCAGCCTGGCCCAGCTCAGAGGCTGAGCTGGACCTGGAGGCCGGCGGCCACGATCGCGCGCGTCTCACCGGTGCCGCCGGGGTTGAGGATCACCTGAACCACCGGGCCCAGGGCCAGGCTGCGGCTGAGGGCCGCGTTGTAGTTCAGCTCGATCGCGCCCTCGTAGCTCTGACCAGAGGCCAGGGTGGGCCCGAAGCTGGTGCGCCCCAGACCCAGGGCCAGCACGTCGAGGTGGCGGCCGGGCAGCAGCCCCTGCACCGTCCAGCCGCCCATGAGAACCAGCGGGGCCGAGTTGTTGCTGGGATCCAGGCCCACATTCGCCCCCACCCACAGCCGGTGATCCAGGCCGAACGGCAGCTGCACCGGCAGGTTCAGGCCGCCGTACACCACCCGGTTGCGGCCCTGCTGGTCGGTGGTGCTGTTGATCGCACCGAGCTGCAGCTGCGGTGGCGGCAGCTGGCGCTCAATGCGCCGCTCGCCCAGCTGAATCGGGGCCGCCACCCGCTGGGATCCCGGCAGGTTGGTGACGGTCCACTGCAGCAGCTGGCTGTTGCCCTGGAAGGGCGGCTGCTGGGGATCCACGCCGAACAGTTCGGCCAGCTGGGTCTGGGCATCCAGCCAGTAGGTCCCGAACCGCAGGCGGCCCGCCGCCCCCAGATCCAGGGTGGCCACGGCCCCGGGAGCCACCAGCGGATTGATCGGCAGACCGAACAGCGTGAGGTTGAGGGTGTTGTTGAGGGCCGAGTGCACGTAGAGGTCGAACACCGGCATCTCGATGAAGTCGGGGTTCAGCGACAGCACCCCCGCCTTCACAGCCACTGGCCCCAGGCCGCGCTGGCGCTCCACGCTGGCCTCGGTGAGCCACAGCCCGATCGGGTGATCGGTGGACTGGAGCGGAAAGCCGGCGCCGATCCGTTGGGCGTAGTTGGCTCGGCCGCTGAACAGCATCAGCTGGGTGTTGAGCGTCCAGTGATCCGCTTCGCGCCACTGGGTTTCCTCCTTCCCCAGCCCGCTGCCGAAGGTGGCCCCCAGGGTGAGCTGCTGGATCCAGGCCCCCTGGGTCCCCGTTCCCCCAGCGTTCACTAGGGGTTCGGCGTCGAGATCCACGCCGATGTTGATCCAGTGGGGGAGCTTCAGGCTCTCCTGCAACGACATCCCAGCCCCCGGCTCCTCCAGGGGGCGCAGGTTGGGGGCTTCCGGCACCGGTGGATCGGCCTCCTGGGCCTGCGCCGCAGGGGTGGCGGCGATGGCGGCTGCAGCGGTGGTGGCGGTGAGCAGGCCCAGCCAAAAGCGGCGCGGCTTAGTCGCCCGCGTGGTAGCTGCTGCGCACCAGCGGGCCGCTGCGCACCTGGACGAAGCCCAGATCCCGGGCGATGGCGCCCAGCTCCTCAAACTCCTCCGGCCGCCAATACCGCGCAACGGGGATGTGGGCCAGTGACGGGCGCAAGTATTGCCCCAGGGTGAGGCGTTGGCAATCACAGGCGCGGAGGTCGCGCATGGCCTGCACCACCTCTTCGACGCTTTCGCCCAGCCCCAGCATCAGGCCGCTCTTGGTGGGGATCCGGGGTGCCAGCTCGCGCGCGGCGGCGAGCAACCCCAGGGATCGGGCGTAGGTGGCACCGCGGCGCACCTCGCCCTGCAGCCGCTCCACCGTTTCCAGGTTGTGGTTGAAGCACACCGGTGCCGCATCGAGCACCTGCTGCAGCCGCCGGCGTTGGGCCCGCTGACCCTGCTCAAGGTCGCGGTGGCCGCCCCAGAAGTCGGGGGTGAGCACCTCGATCGCCACCAGCGGGTTGCGTTGGCGGATGGCGGCCATGGTGCCGGTGAACAGGCTGGCGCCGTGGTCGGCCAGGTCGTCGCGGGCCACGGCGGTGAGCACCACGTAGCGCAGGCCCAGGGTGTGCACCGCCTCGGCCACTCGCTCGGCTTCCTGGGGATCGAAGGGCACCGGCGCCAGGCCTTTGTCCACCTGGCAGAAGGCGCAGCTGCGGGTGCAGATCGGGCCCCCCAGCAGGAAGGTGGCGGTGCCGGCGGCGTAGCACTCGCCGCGGTTGGGGCAGCGGCCCTCCTCGCAGATGGTGTGCAGGCGCTGCTGCTTCACCACCCCCTGCACGGCTTCCAGAGCGCTGGCCTTGCCGATGGGGGAGCGCAGCCACTCCGGCAGGCGCTCGGCGGGGGGAATGGCGCTGTAGCGCGACATGCTCAACCTCGCTCACTCCATGGCCCGGCGACCCTCCAGGGCCCGGGCCAGCGTCACTTCATCGGCGTAGTCGAGTTCGCTGCCCACCGGCAGGCCGTAGGCGATGCGGCTCACGGCGGTGAACGGTTTGAGCAGCCGCGCCAGATACAGGCTGGTGGTGTCGCCCTCCACACTCGGGGTGAGGGCCAGGATCACCTCCTCCACCGGCGGCGCCGCGGCATGCGCGCCGCTGCCGGCCACCCGTTCCACCAGCGGCTGGATCTGCAGGAGATCGGGGCCGATGCCATCCATCGGCGAGATCAGCCCGCCCAGCACGTGGTAGCCCCCCTTGAACTCGCGGGTGCGCTCCAGGGCCAGCAGGTCGCGCGAATCGGCCACCACGCACAGCTGACCGTTGCGGCGCCCCTCGTTGCGGCAGATCTCGCAGAGCGGATCGGCCGAGAGGTGAAAGCAGCAGCGGCAGTGGCCCACCTGGCTGCGGGCGGCCAGCAGCGCATCCGCGAAGCTCCGGATCTGCTCTTCCGGCTGGCGCAGCAGGTGCAGGGCCAGGCGCTGGGCGGTGCGCGGTCCGATGCCGGGCAGCCGCTCGAACTGCTCGATCAGCCGGGCCAGGGGGCGGGTGTAACCGCTCATCTGCAACCGCTCATCGCATCACCTGGCTCCCCTGCCCACAGCAGATGGCCTGAATCTACGGAGTGCAGCCCAGCACAATGGGGCCACATGCCCGCCCTGCGATGTCCGTTCTGCGCCGTCTGTTTCCCCTGCTCCTGGCAGTGGTGCTGACCGGCTGCAGCGCGGCGGCGGCGGGCCTGAACTCCTACCAGAGCCCCGATGGGCGCTACGCCTTTCTCTATCCCACCGGCTGGACGCGGGTGCAGGTGAGCGGCGGCCCCCAGGTGGTGTTTCACGACCTGATCAACAGCGATGAAACCCTCTCGCTGGTGGTGTCGGACGTGACGCCCGAGAGCAACCTGGAGGAGCTGGGCAGCGCCGTGGCGGTGGGTGAGCGCCTGCGGCGCATCGCGATTGCCCCCGAGGGCAGCGGCCGTGCGGCCGAACTCGTGCATGCCGATCAGCGCGAGCTGGGCGGCCGCACCTTCTACGACCTCGAATACAGCGTGCATCTGGCCGACCGCGACCGCCATGAGCTGGCGACTGTGGTGGTGGACCGGGGGCGGCTGTACACCTTCGCCGCCAGCACCAACGAGATCCGCTGGCCCAAGGTGAAGGGGCTGTTCGAGCAGGTCGTCACGTCGTTCTCCCTGCTGGTGTGAGCTCGGTTGCCGTCATCGGCGGCGGTCTGGCCGGATCGCTGCTGGCCCTGGAGCTCGCCGATCTGGGCCAAGCCGATCTGGGCCAGGAGGTGCAGCTGGAGGTGGTGCTGATCGATGGCGGATCGTCCGTTGCCTCTGCCACTGGCCTCAGCTACGGCGCGGTGGCGGCCTGGGCCGCTCCGCCCACGGCCTTGGGGCGGCTGATGCGCCAGTCGCCCGGGCGCTGGCGCCGCTGGCAGCGGCGCCTGGGGCCCCTGGGCTGGCGGCGGCGCTGGCTGCAGCTCCAGGGTGCCGGCCCGTTGCGACGGCTGCCGCTGCCCTGCGGCCAGGTGGAGGCGCCGGCGCTGCTGGCGGCGTTGCCCGCGTTGCTGGAGCGCCAGGGCATCCGCCGGATCCCTGCCAACGCCGCGCACGTGCAGCCTGAGGGCCAGGCATGGCGCCTGCAGCTCGCTGATGGCCAGGTGCTGCAGAGCGATCAGGTGGTGCTGGCGGCCGGTGCGGCCTGCCGCTCGCTATGGCCGGCGCTCAGCTCCAGCCTGCGGGTGAGCTGGGCGGGCGTGATTGAGCTGGAGGCCTGGCCGGTGGGCCTGCGTCCAGGCCTGCTGCGCTTGCCGGCGCGCTTTGGGCGCATCGCCCTGGAGCGGCGTGCCCCCCAGCTGCAGCGGCAGGAGTGGGTGGTGGATCCCGGGCTGGTGCCCTGGCGGCAGTCGGCGCTGGCTGGCCAGATCAGCCTGGTGCGCCCGGGCCTGGAGCCCGGAGTTCCCCCCGATGCGGCGCTGATGGAGCAGCGGCTGCGCCAGGCCCTTGAGGCGCTCGAGCCGGCCATCGGCCAGGCCCCCGGTCGCTACCGCCAGGCGGCGGTGGCGTTCTGCAGCGATGGCCAGCCCCTGGTGGGGCCGGTGCCCGCTGCCGCGGGCCTGTGGCAGTTCTGTGGGTTCAGCGCTGCCTTTGCCCAGGTGCCCGTGCTGGCACCCCTGCAGGCCGCTGCCATCGCCGGATCGGCGGCGGCGGGCCTGCGGCTCAAGGCCCTGACAGGCCGCGGCTGAGTGCGGCATGCTGGCGCCCATGCGCAGCGCTACGGATCACCAGCAGGTGGGGGTGTGTCTGGCGGCCGTGGGCGGGGCGATTGCCAGCTGGGCCCTGTTCTGGCCGGTGCCCACTGAGGTGATCGGCATGGGCGTGTTGATCTATCCCGATAACGCTGGGGTACTCAATGCCCGCGCGGGCGGCCAGGTGCAGAGCCTGTCGGTGCGGGTGGGCGACAAGGTGCGCAAGGGGCAGGTGCTGCTGCAGCTGTATCTGCCGGTGCTGGAGAAGCAGCTCGCCCAGCAGCGCGGCAACCTGGCCCAGCTGGAGCGCCACAACCGCGAGCTCAGCGTCCGCGACCTGCGCCGCCTGGAGACCGAGAAGGTGGCCCTCGACACGGCGCTGGCCAAACTGGCCGACGACAGCAAGCGCTACAGCCAGTTGCAGGCCACCTACGCCAGCAAGCTGCGCAACCTCGACTGGCTGGCCAGGCGGCAGGTGGTGGCGCCCCTCTCCAGCAGCGTGGTGGGGGTGCAGCAGAACCTCACCAGCACCAGCGTCAGCCTCGATGACGTGAAGACCCAGGAGAAGAACCTGCTCACCAACTTCCAGCAGGTGAAGCTCACCCTCGAAACCCAGGCCCTGCAGCGCCGCTATCAGATCGACGACCTGAAGCGGCAGGTCCGCGTGACGGAAGCCCAGATCGCCTTTGACGGCAACGTGGTGGCCGAGCGTGACGGCACCGTGCTCGATCTGCAGGTGATCCAGGGGCAGACGGTGAGCACCGGCCAGCGCCTCGGCACCATCGGCCGCAGCCAGCAGCCCAACGCCAACGACCAGCCCCTCAAGGCCATGGCCTACTTCGCCCCCGGCGACGCGCGTCGCCTCACGCCCGGGCTGCCGGTGGAGGTGGTGCCCCAGTGGAACCAGCGCGGGCGCTTCGGGGGGATCGTGGGCAAGGTGAGCCAGGTGCTCACGCTGCCGGCCACGGAAGACGATGTGTCGACCACCACCGGCAACCCCCAGCTGGCCAAGGAGCTCACCAAGGACGGGCCGGTGATGCGAGCCGAGATCGAGCTGCAGCGCGACCCTGCCAGCGTGGATGGCTATCGCTGGACCCTCTCGGCTGGCAGCGGCGTGTTCCCCGTGCGTGATGGCCTCACCGTGGCCAGCCATGCCTATGTGGAGTGGCGCACGCCGATCACCTATGTGCTTCCCGGCATCCGCTCGCTCACCGGCGGCTTCCGCTCCCAGCAGATGGACCGCCGCTGGAACGCGCCCTTCCTGCGCCAGCCCGGCAGCCTGCCCTGATGCCTTGATGATGCCTTGGTGATGCCCTCGTTGCCTCCGATCCGCAATGCCCTGCTGCGTCAGGAACTGCCGTGGCTGGTGAGTGAGGTGGTGCTGCTCGTGGTGCTGTTCAACGCCAATGCCCCCGAGCTCTGGTTCTGGCTGGTGGTGCTGCTGGTAATCCTGGGCTATCGAGTGGAGCGCTGGTGGTCGTCGCGACCGCGTTGAGGCCGCTGCTGCGCGGGGCTCTGGCGGCCCTCTTTGCCCTGGCCCTGGTCGTCGCTGCTCAGCTACTTCCGGCCTGGAGTGTGGCCGCCGGTACCCCCAGCCATCCCCTGCCCCAGAGCAGCTACAGCCTGGCCTGGCAGGCGCCGTTCAACAGGCCCGACTTCTATCCCCTGGAGCGCAAGCCGGATCTACCGGCCTACCGCCCCCACGCCAACTGGATCGGGCGCTTGATCCTGCCGCCGGCTCCGCCTGAGGGTCTCGACCACGACTGGGTGTGGCTGGAGCTGCAGCAGGCGCCCGCCGGTCAGGAGGGTCTGATTGGCCAGCGGCTGCGGCTGGAGTGGGGCGATGAGCCCCAGCTGCAGGAGCTGGTGCGGCGAGTTACCACCGAGATCCGCTTTGGTGCGGAGGCCAGCCGGGCTCGCGCCGGGGGCAACGTGCTGCCCGATCGGCTCAATGGGCGCCGGCGGGTGGGGCCGCTGCAGTCGCTGGCGGGGGCCCACCCCCATGACGATCTGGTGGTGGCGCTGCAGCCGCTGGCCGTGGAGCCGGGCCGGCTGGTGATCGATCGCCCGCCGCTGCAGATCACCGGCCGTTGGAGTGCCCTGGTGCAGTTCGAGGCCGAGCTGCCCGGCGAGCGCTTCCGCGTGCGCCATTTCAACCCGGCCACGGGCCGCTTCGATGGCGCACCCGACACTATTCGCGTGCCCCAGCAGCCGCGGGATCGCTACGGCCGCTGGATGTCGACGCCCCAGGGATTGGTGGGTGCTCCGGCGGGTGTGGATGGTTGGTACGTGCACGGGGCCCCCGATGCGGCGGGGCTGTTCACGGCGCAGGCGCTGGAGCCGCGGGCCCTGCTGCGCCTGCCGGCCGACCAGCGGGTGGAGGGGCTGCAGCCGGCGCTGGTGTTTGTGAGCCAGGGCAATTGGGCCCACACCCCCCAGCGGCGTGGCCGCATCGGGCGGGTGCAGCTTCAGGGCGGCGAGGGCGGCTGGGAGCTGGGGGATCGGGCCCTGGTGATGCACAACTTCGGCGGCATCGGCGGCCGGCTGGGGGAGCCCACGCCGCTGGCCACCGTGACCGGCCACTTCGCCTTCGGGGAGGCCTGGGTGGTGGCCGATCCCTTCAGCGGGGAGCCTCGCTTTGAGATCCACTACCACCAGATCTATGCCAACAATCCCAACGGGATCGTGGCCGGCCGCCAAGACTGGAGCGCCTTCAGCGGCGATCTGCAGCGGGGCTGGCTGGGCACCCGGCCCATTGCCGATGCCATCGTCCGGCTCGATCTGGCGCCTGGGGCGGCGGATCGCTTCCTGCGGGACCTGAGCCTGCAGGCCGAGGTGCTGATGGCGCGCTACCGCAGCGGCGATGGGGGCGGGGTGGCGCTGGTGACGCCGGCCACCTCCTGCGTGCAGGATTCAGCCCAGGCCCTGGAGCTGGCGATCGCCAGCCTGGAGATGCCTGGCCCCGGGCTGGCCTCGTTGCGCACGGGCCTGCGCCATCTGCTGCAGCCGTTTGGGCTCGAGCGTCCCGACTGGCGCCACAACGGCAGCCTGGTGGCCCTGGCCCAGCCGGAAGGCCAGTTCCAGTTCCAGCGCGGCGGTGTGCTCGATGGCATCCTCAGCTGGCGCACCATGATTCCGCGCCGTGGCTACGACGATCTGGCGGCCCTGATGCTCAACAACGGCGCCAGCCTGCGGGTGCTGCGCACCAACCAGCTCCCCGGTGGCGACACGGCCATTGAACCGCTGGCCCCCACCCTGCTGTTCGGCCGCAACCCGCCTGTGTCGCTGGTGTTGCGGCGCAGCACCGATGCCCTGTTCACGCCCCTGGGCCGGGCTGCGCTGCTGGCCGGATTGCCGCTGGGGGTGATCTATGGAGCCGGAGCCCTGGCCCTCGGCTGGCGGAGCCATTGGTTGCCCCGGCGCTGGCCTTGGCCACCGCTCAAGCTGCTGTGGCAGGCCCCGCGCCGGCTGGTGGGCCTGCTCCTGCTGCCAGCCCTGCTGGAGGAATGGCTGTTCCGGGTGCTGCTGCTCCCCAACCGCCTGGAGGGCTTCCAGCAGCCCCAACTGCTGGGATGGGCTGCCCTGTCTCTGGGCTTGTTCGTGGCCTACCACCCGTTGGCCGCGTTGAACTGGTACCCCCAGGGCCGGCCCCTGTTTCTGAAGCGGCCCTTCCTGCTGCAATGCACCTGGCTGGGGGTGATCTGCACCCTCCTCTATCTGCAGAGCGGCTCGCTCTGGCCGCCGGTGCTGTTGCACTGGCTGGCGGTGGTGTGCTGGCTGGAGCAGCTCGATGGACGCCACCGGCTCAGCGGTACCGATTGAGGGCTGCGCCGCGGTTATGATGGGTCGCCCAGGGCCAGTGGATCGAGCTTCAGCATCGGGGCGATCGGCGCGTTGGGGTCGCGCGGCACCGGCAGCAGTTCGCGCAGCAGCTGGGCGTAGGTGATGTTCACGTCCACCGTGGCGTTGAGCCGGCTCACCAGGCTGGCGATCAGCCTCTCCTGGGTGTTGGAGAGCTCCAGTTCGCTCGAGAGGCCGCTCTGATAGCGCAGGCGCACATCGCGGAAGGCCTCCAGGGCCGCGGCCACCCCACGCCGCGCCGAGGCCAGCTTGGCCAGGCTCGCCTCATGGTTGAAGAACGCCTGCTCCAGCCGCAGGCGGATGTCGTTGCGCTGGGCGGCGTACTGCTGGGCCGCGGCTGCGGCGCGCTTGTCGAAGGCCCGGGCCTGGGCCGCCGTGGTGCCGGCATCAAACAGCAGCCAGCGCAGGGTGAGCCCCACCGACCAGCTGTAACCGTTGGCGTTCTCCACCGGCACCACGGCGCCGCCGCAGCAGCCGCCGTTGCTGGCGGTGATGTTGAACTGATTGGTGTTGGTGGCATTGCCGCCGGCCGCGGCAAACAGCGACAGCTTGGGCAGCAGCCCGGCGGCAGTGGCATCCCGCTCTCTCGCCAGGGCTTCGCGGGCCGCCAGCAGGGCATCGAGCTCGGGGTTGCCGGCGTAGGCAGCCAGGATGCTCCTGTCGAGATCCAGGGGCCAGCGGGGCTGGAGCCTGATCGGATCGCCCGCCTCCGGGGTGAGCTGGGGCGGCAGGTTGAGCAGCACCGCCAGGCGCCGCCGGGCCACGGCCCGATCGGCCATCGCCTGGATCAGCAGTTCCTGGTCGCTGGCCTCGATCGCGCGCCGCCGCAGCACATCCAGCCGCGGCACCAGGCCCGCCCGCTTGAGATCAAGGCTGTCCTGCAGGATCAGCAGGTCGTTGCGCACGGCCGCATCGCGGATGCGCACGGTCTGCTCGGCCTGCTGCAGCTGGTAGTAGGCCTGGCTCACCTGGAGCTGCAGCTGGCGCAGCTGGTTGGCGTAGGTGTGGCGGACCTGGCGCAGCTGGGCGCGGGCCGCCTGGATCCTGGGGGTGCGGGCGAAGTCGATCAGATCGACGTTGAGCTCCAGGCCCCCTGCAATCTGGGCCTCGGATTGGTTGAGGTAGGCGCGGCCGCCATTGGGCACGTAGAAGGCGCCGGCTGTGGCCTGGCCATTGGCAGCGGAGAGGCCGTTGGGCGCGAACTGAGGCCCGAGGCCCAGGTTTCCATTGCCCACCGGCGCGTTGTAGGCGGTGCCGCTCTGGTTGCTGCCGCCGGCGGCCACGGCGCTGATCCGGGGCCACCAGCTGCCCAGGGCCGCCTGCAGGGTGGCGAGCGAGGCCGCCACCTGCTCGCGCTGGGCCTGGAGGCTGGCGCTGCCCTGGAAGGCCAGTGCCAGCGCCTGCTCCAGGCTCAAGGACTGAACGCCCTGGGCCTGCAGCTGGCTGGCGGTGGGCAGGGCCAGCGGCGCAGCGGGGGTGGCCTGGTCAGGCTGCAGCGGACCGCTGGCGGGCTGGTTGGCCCGGATCAGCGTCTGCGGTAGTGGGGGGGTGCTGTCGAGGTCGGCCGGCAGGGAGACGGGTTCGCTGGGCAGCAGCGAATCCAATGCCTTCAGCTGGCGGTCGAGCTGCTGCCAGCTGCGTTCCAGCCGCCGCAGTTCCGGATCGGCCAGGGCAGCCGGTGGGGCCAGCGGGATCGCCAGACCAAGACCCAGCAGCGCACCTGTGCAGCGGAATGGGCTGTTGGCGCGGATTGCCGAGTGGATGGGCGAGCGGATTGGCGAGGTGGTGATCGGATGGGGATGCCTGATCACCACCTCAACCCTGAGCGTGCGTGTCGGGCCGGCCCAGTATCTCCGATGGGGCCTCCATGCGGTCGGCCCTGCTGGCGCCATTGGAGCTCGGTGGTCTGCAGCACCTCGATCGCCTGGCGCAGCAGACGCAGGCGCACGGCCACCCGCCTGAGCCGATCGAGGGATACCTGGTTCACGCCAGGGTCGGCCAGCAGCGCTGCCGCATCCAGCCAGGGTTGCGGCAGCTGCAGCGCCGGGTTGGGGGCCGGGGGAATGGCTTCCCAGGCCCGTTGCTGATCGTTGTTCAGTTGCACGACCCAGCGCTCCAGCTGCTCCGCCATCGCCTCCAGCAGCGCCGCTTCCCCCCCGCAGATCGGCGCTAGCTCCTCCCCCGTCGGCTGGTGCGGATGGCGGTGCTGCAGGGCCTCCACCACGCCCACCAGCCGTGAGCAGCTCTCATCGATCAGGGCCAGCAGCGGCAGGGCGGGATGGGTGCTGCGCGGGCCGCCGAGCTCATCGAGCAGGGCGGGCTTGAGGCTCCGTACGGCCATCATCGACGCCATGATCGGCAGGGTGGAGCGCGGGCCCGGGGCCACCGGAGCGGCCTTCAGCGGATCCCGGCTGAAGGCGGCGGCGATGCGCAGCTGCTCCGCCAGCTGGCGCAGCACGGCGGCCCAGCCGTTCCAACTGTCGCGCAGGCTGGAGGTGGGCCAGAGCAGCCGCAGGCAGGCCAGCGCCACCAGGACGCCGAACACAGTCCAGAACAGCCGCAGCGGCACCCAGGCCCCGAGCTGGCTGTCATGGACCAGCCAGCCCATCACGATGATCATGCCGCCCACCTTGTAGCCCACCTGCAGGTTGAGCAGGCCCCCCAGCAGTCGCTGCAGGCCAAGGGCCAGGGCGATCCCCAGGGGGAAGGGAATCCCGTGCAATCCCTCATAGAACGCCACCAGCACCAGGGCCCCCAGCACGGTGCCCAGCACGCGCTGGCGCCCGAGACCAACGGCGCTGCCGTAGCTGCCGCTGGTCACGGCCAGCACGGCCAGAGGGGCGTAGTACCCGAAGGGCAATCCCGTGAATGTGGCGAAGGCGTTGGCCAGGCCGGCAGCCACCGCCAGGCGCATATCGGAGCGGCGCAGCAGAGCCGGCGGCCCTTTGCTCATGCCGCCTGCCGCCGCATCAGTCGGATCGTGCCCAGGGCGGCGAGCAGGGGCTGGAGCTCCTCGGCAATGGCCAGGAGGAGCAGCGGCCGCGGCGACCGTTCCGCCGCCTGCTGCCAGGGGGCCAGCGCCAGGTGCAGATCGGGTTGCCGCTGCTGCTCCAGCACCCGCTGCATCTGCTCCAGGCTCGCCTGCAGCGCCTCGCTCGGTTCAGCGTCGCGCAGCAGGCGCTCCCACTGCACCCAGTGGTGCTGCACGGTCCGCCACACCAGCAGCCGCTGCCGCCAGCGCTGGCGCCGCAGCCAGCTCCGGTGCGGGCCCGTCTGCTCCAGCTGCACCCATTGGTTCATGCGCGCCAGCTTGGCGCTGAGGCTCACCGGTGGCAGGGGCGTGGGGCGGCTGCCGCCTGCATCCAGCCAGTCCCGGTAGGCGGCCACCTGCTGCTGCAGCTGCAGCAGCAGCTGCTCCTCGGTGATCGCCAGTTCGCGCAGGCGGTTGCGCGGCCAGAACAGCAGCCCCACCGCCAGGGCGATCACGCAGCCCACGCTGGTGTCGAGGGCCCGGTTGAACACGTACTCCCAGTTGAGCCGCTCATGCTCCGGGAGCATCAGGAACATCACGCTCACCAGGGCGCCGGTGCCGAGTCCTGCCTGCCAGCCCAGGGCCCGCAGCACCGGCGCCATCAGCAGGATCGAGAGCATCACGCCCAGCCAGCCGCTCACCACGCTGTGCACCAGGAAGGTCACCAGACCGCCCCCCACCGTGCCGAGGATGCGGGCCCGGGCCGCCTGCACGGTCTGCTCGTCGTTGTCGTCGACCACCACCACCACCGCCAGCAGCGGATACCAGACGAACTCAATCCGTTGAAAGTGGAAGGCCACCGCGGCCGTGATGAACGCCGCCACTGCGAGCTTCAGGCTCTTGCGCAGCAGCTCTGGATTCAACGGGTGCAGGGCAGGGGAAGCGATGGTGGGCAACGATGGCGCCCGCCCACCGAAAGCCACAAGGATGGGACTCCAGTCGTCGGGGGCGTGCCGTTGGTTCTGTTGCTCACGGGTCCGCAGGTCACGCCCGATCTGGAAACCCTGCTGAGGCTTGGGCTGGCGGTGCTCTGCGGCCTGCTGGTGGGGGTGAACCGCGCCCACCACGGCAACACGCCCCATCCCAACCGGGTGCGCGTGCATGTGCTGGTGGGCCTCAGCGCCTGTCTGCTGGTGCTGGCTGCGGGCCCCGATGTCCAGGCCCGCAGCCGTGTGATCCAGGGCGTAGCCACCGGGGTGGGTTTTCTGGGGGCCGGCGAGATCCTGGTGCCCTCGCGGCCCAAGAAGGCCGTGCCGGAGGTGCATGGCCTCACCAGTGCGGCCTCGATCTGGTTCACCGCGGCGCTGGGGATCACCTTTGCCACCAGCACGCCGCTGCTGGCTGGCGTGGCCCTGGTGCTGGCCCTGGTGACCCTCTCCGACCGCAGCTTTGGCGGCAACGGCTGAGCCTTGGCGGGTAGAGCATCAGAAGAGGAAGCGGTAGCGGTCGTTCTCGTCTTTCTCGGCGCTGCTGCCCGCCGGCGGTGTGGGCCACTCCGCATCCCAGTAGCTGAGCCCGTCTCTGTAGAACGGCCGGCCGCCCAGCCGCCTGGTGTCGAGTCTGGTGGTGCCCATCACCGTGATCAGGCCGCCCAGCTCCATCGGCCCCAGGTCGGTCTTGAGATCCTTGCCGGCCGAGGCGAGCAGCATCGGCAATCGCACCAGCTGGTCGGGGCGGGTGAGCTTCTGGAACAGGGCCTTGAGGGCCAGCTGCTGGCGCTCCAGCCGGCCGATGTCGCCCATCTCGTCGTGGCGAAAGCGCAGGAAGCCCTCCAGATCACGGCCCTTGAGGGTCTGGAGCCCCGGCTGGAGGTCGATGGACAGCCCCTGGCTGTTGTCCACGTAAACCATGCGCTTGGGCACATCCACCTCGATGCCGCCCAGGGCATCGGCCATGCGGCGGATCCCCGACAGATTCACGATCAGATGGTGGCTGATCGGCCGGCCGAGCTTGCGGGAGAGCTCACGCTTGAGCAGATCCGTGCCGCCCAGGCTGTAGAGCGCGTTGATCTTGTGGGGGCCGTAGCCCTCCGCTTCGATGTAGGAGTCGCGCGGCACCTGGGTGATGCTGGTGACGCCGCCCTCCACGCGCAGCACCGTGATCACATCGGTGTTGCCACCGCCCACGTCGGTGCCGAGTAGCAGGATGTCCTGGTTGCCGATGCCGCTCCAGGCGGCGAAGGGGTTGTTGAGCTTGCTGGCTGTCTCCAGCGGGTTGCTGTTGAGGAAGTTGGCGAGGGGGCCGGAGAGCAACAATCCGCCGCCGAGGCCCACCACCATGGCGGCGATCACGGGGCCGCGCTTGCGGCGCTTGCGGGGCCGGGCGGCCGCGGACGTCCTCATCGCAGTCAAGTTATGGCACCACTGGCGCCGCGGTTCCTCCCCTGCGACCCGGAGCGGTCAGTTCCTGCTTTGACACCAGGTTGCCTCGGCTGGGCGGATCAGAGCCGCAGCGCCTCGTCATCGCGCAGGCCCGCCTGCACCCGCCAGAGGTTGGCGTAGGCCCCGCCCCGGCGAATCAGCGCGTCGTGGCTGCCGCTCTCCACCAGCCGTCCATGCTCCAGCACCACGATCCGGTCGGCGTGGCGCACGGTGGAGAGGCGGTGGGCGATCACCAGGGTGGTGCGCTCGGCGGTGATCACATCCAGCGAGCGCTGGATGGCGGCCTCGGTTTCGTTGTCCACCGCCGCGGTGGCTTCATCGAGGATCAGGACCGGCGGGTCCTTGAGGATGGCTCTGGCCAGGGCGATGCGCTGGCGCTGCCCGCCCGAGAGCCGCTGGCCCCGTTCGCCCACCACCGTGTCGAACCCCTGGGGCAGGGCCTTGATGAAGCCGGCGGCCTCGGCCAGCTGGGCGGCCCGCTCGATCGCCCCGCGGGAGGCGTTGAAGCTGCCGTAGGCGATGTTTTCAGCCACCGTGCCGTGGAACAGGAACACCTCCTGGCTCACCAGGCCGATCGCCCGGCGCAGATCCGCCAGCTGCAGCTCGGTGATCGGCTGGCCATCGAGCAGGATGCGGCCCTGCTGCACCTCGTAGAGCCGCAACAGCAGCTTCACCAGGGTGCTTTTGCCCGAGCCGGTGGCGCCCACGATGCCCACGGTGCTGCCGGCCGGCACCTCCAGATCGAAGTGGCGCAGCAGCGGCTCGCGGCCCGCGTAGCCGAAGGTCACGCCCTCAAAGCGCAGGGCGCCCCGCACGCCATCGAGCGGCAGGGCCTGCCGGCCGCTGGGGATGGCGATCGGGGTGGCGAGCAGATCCAGCACCCGATTGGTGGAGGCCATCGCGCGCTGGTAGTCGTCGAGGGTGCGGCCCAGGGTGGTGAGTGGCCAGAGCAGTCGCTGGGTGATGAACACCAGGAAGCTGTAGGTGCCCACGGCGATCACCCCGCGCCACGCCTGCAGGCCGCCGATCACCAGGATCGCCAGGAAGGCGAACAGGATCGCGAAGCGGATCA
>VFQS010000603.1_pt1 | contig 38543 bp, 49 predicted proteins | sample 3512361 | NCBI WGS metagenome assembly VFQS01 (sample SAMN10412375, study PRJNA504923) | tailings metagenome | isolation source: Relicate 1 Philex TSF3 active mining | place: Philippines
GACATCGGTGTAGGAGCCTTCGGTCGGCTTGACCAAGAGGCGTTCGATGATCCAATAGATGGTAATCATGTGATTGAATATTAACCTGAAGTTGCTCCAAAAAACTGAACGGCAATCGTGCTGTTAGAACCGGCTGTGTTTGTGATACGAATCACTCCAGCAGAAGGAGTTGTTACTGTAAATGAAGCACCAGATGTTGTGCCATCAGCCGTAGCAATCTGAGTGATCGTGGATGATGCCCCACGCCCAAAAACAGAAAAAGTTGTTTGAGTGCGAGCGTTTGCGTTTGCATCCAAAGTGTTTGCGACAGACAAGAATCCTTGATAACCTGCGCCATTTGTAATTACAGCAATGTCAATATAGCTACCACTAGCAATTGCAGATCCATTGTTTCCTACAATTACTCCCCGCGCTCCAAATGCTATGACAGAATCACCTGATGATGTTCCAATCGTGCCTTTTACCCCCAGTCCGGTGGAGTTGAGGGTCATGGCGGTGCCAGCGACTCCTCCGACGTTGGACCATGTGGCTACGCCGTCATTTGCGATGCGGTAGCGTTCTGACGCAGAAGTGTAGAAAAGCAGCTTATCAGACGCAATTTCAATGCTGCTGGTAGAACCTCGACCGCAATGCAGCTTCATGCTGAAGCTGTTTTCGGTGCCAATGTAGTTGTCTCCAATAGCACCTCCAGAGGTGGCAAAACGAAGCTGACCAGTACCCCCAATTCCCAGATTCGTCCCATCAAAAATCAATGCCGATCCAGCGGTAAAAACCTTAGATCCATTGAGATAACCAACACCGTTTACGGTGCCAGCACTCAACGTCAGGTTGCCGGTGATGGTGGCGGAGGCGAGCGTGGCGGTGCCGCCGGCTCCCAGGATTTGGTTCACGGTCACCTTCTTCGTGGTGCCGCTCGCCGCCATCGATGTGTCGGTAAGATCGACCATCGGGATGGGGAAGGTTGCGACGTTGATCGGGTTTGCACCGATGGCCGTCAGGGCCGTGATTTTTGTGTCTGGCATGGGTCAGTTAGCTTGGATGATGAGTTTGCCGGTGTCCTCCCGCAGGAGGAACGAGGCGTCCTCAAGCAGCAGGGAATCAAAGGTTCCGAAAGTGATGACGATCTTGTCGATGCCGTCCTCCAGGAGAACGAAGAAGTCGTCCTCCTGCAGCAGGTCGCGCCGGATGATAGGCAGGTCGGCGCCGCCGCCAGCCCCACCGAGGGCTTGCTGCACGCCGAGTCCTAGGCCTAGTCCGAGACGCATATTAGACCCACTTGCGGTTGTAGGCGATGATCGCCCCGGAGGATACAGCCACCGAGGTAAACACGCCCGAGATCGAGTCGCCGGCCTGAATGGTCACGCCGGAAGGGAAGTTGGTGATGTTGGACGAGACGGCGCCGAGGATGGTCGTGGCCACCGCATGGATCTCCATGTAGTTGCCGGTCACGGTGCCCGCGGAGGCGTCGATGTACCGGCCACCGTATTCGCCGGCCAGTTGGCGGTTTGATCCGACATTCATAGGGTGAACTTCTGACTGCTGCGTTTTGTGCCACCTGTAAAACCAACCTGCAAGCGTGTAGCCCCGCAGCGCACTCGCACCTCGGGGTTATCGCGCTCAACTTCTCTGAGAAACTGGGAATCCTTCCAGCAATCGTACCCGTACTTGGTGCCCCAGGCATGATAGAGAGTGGGGTCGATCCGCATCCGCAAGCGACCGATGCCGTCGATGGCGCGGGTCTCCCTTTCGGAGTCTTTGGCGATGCGCTTCTGCTGGATGCCAGCCTGCACCCAATCCTTCTGGATGCCGGATTGGAACTCCTTGATGACGGCACGGCGCAGTTCGCCGGGCAGGTCGTCGAGAGCGTTGGCGAGTACGGAGGTGGCGGAATTGTGAGACATGAGAAAGGAAAGGGGGGGAGGCCCGGAGTGGACCTCCCCCGTTGTAGACTGACTAGGTGCAGTTGAAGAAGCCGAAACCGCTCGGGTTCTTCACCACGAGACCGGCAATGGCCTCAACGAGGCGGGCAGGGCCGCCGCCAGCGTCAGGCAGAGCCTTGACCTGGGGCAGCTTGGCGTAGCGGACCTCGACCATGTCCATCGGGATGACGTAGCCCTTAGTGGCCTGGGCGGACAGCGTTGTGCCACCAGTAGCAGCACCCCCCAAAAATTGGGTCGGATGCAATATTAGCCGTCCAAAGTCTCCCTCGAAAAGATCAATGGATGACTTGAACGTGTCGCTGGACAGGTCCTGGTTGAAGGTGCGGACGCTGGTGGCAGCAACACCAGTGTTGGGGGTAGTAACAACGACACTGCCAGAGGCCGTGAGGTTGGTGAACGCACGCTTGAGCGTGGTGCCCAAGATACAATCGTAGTCGCGGAAGGTGCCGGTGGCGCTGTAGATGGCCGTCAGCACGTTCTGAGCGGTAGCCTCGGTGAAAGAAGCCGCGGCAGTCGAAGAATCAACAGCACCGGAGGCCGGAAGGAAGGGCGAACCAGAGGCACAGGCGCCGATATTGGCGGCGTTGGTGCTGTTCAACCAGTTACCCATCGAGCCGGTGCGGTAGGCGTTGCCACCAGGACCCGTGTCCATCTGGGCGGCCTGATTGGTGCACATGAAGGTCGACTCCATGTCGCGCTTGATCTCAACGAGCTTCTTGGCGATGCCGTTGGCCAACTCATCGGTCACACCAGCGACTTCCTGAGTCTCGGCGATGAAACCGATGCGCAGGTCCCGGCGGAAGGCCTGGCCGTAGTTGTTGAGACGGGTCCGGTTGACCACCGGGTTGGAGGCGTTAGAAACGGTCACGTCAGTACCGTCCGGCACGCCACCGAGTGCGGGGGCACCATAATTGTCAACTTGCCAAGAAAATTGCATATTTCCGATGTCCCTTCCCTTGGGAGCTTGGCTCACGAAGGGGGTAGATTTGGCATCGACAATAGCAATATAGTCCGCCAGATCTTCACGAGCGGCGGAGGTTGAAGCGAGCGGCACAGAGCCGCCCTGGTTGGGCTGAAGTAGGGGCATGGTTTAGAACATCCTCTTGAGTACTTGGGCTAATTCGGTGGTCGTCCCGGACTTGGTGAACTTCGACTTGGCAGCTTCCAGACCGACCTTGGCCGCATCCTTCTTTGCAGGGATTGCGGTCGGTCGACCGGGCTGACTGGGTGCCTTGGCCATTGGGCGGGTGGCAGATGGCTTGCCCTTGGCGGACTCCTGAGCCAGACGCAACTTGCGCCCGGCAATGAAGTCACCGACCAGCACCTGGTACTCCGGAAGTGAGGCAATCTGCGGCAGTTGCCGCAGGACGGCCTGCGCCTCGGTGTACTCGGCAGCCGAACGGTCTTTCCACCATGGGTAGAGCTGTTCCGCGATAGGCTTGATCTGCTGATAGTTCTGCAGGAAGCGAGCACGGTTTGGGATGTGCAGGTCGATGGCGTCTTCTACGCGCCGCTTGATCTGCTTCACCTCATCCGAGCTGTACTCCTTGCCCTCTATCTCACAGCCGTCGATGTTGTCCTCGCACCACCGCTTGAGATTCCGGGCCTTGGTCCACTCATCGTTGAGTTTCGACACTTCCCAGACATCTGCGAACGGGTCTGCAGCGGACTGAATCGGCGCAGGCCTCTCGGCACTACTCTGCTCCAGCTTGGTCTTGGCATCATTGAGCTCCCGCTCGAGCGCCTCGGCCTTCTCCAGCGCCTCTTTCTTCTGGCGCGTGAGCTTGTCGATGCGTTTGCGGAAGCCCAGCGATTCCTCGTCGCTGTTCTCTTCGGTCTCGGAAAGAACATCCTGCTCAGGCGACTCGGCCTGAGCGTCCGTTTGTTCTGCGGTCGGCTCCGCATCCTCGGCCTGATCGTCCACTGAAGTGGCTTCCGGCTCCGGTGTTTGTTGATCGACGGCTGCTGCCTTCTCTTCCTCCCCGCTGAAGCGTGACTTCAGTAGCTTGGCCAACGCCGATTCGTCGAACTGCATCGGGTTGAGTGGGGGCTGTGCCGTGTTTTTAGACAGGTTCGCTTCCTGTGTCGTCTGGATGTCCATGCTTTTAGACCCTGCAAGCCGGGTGTGCTGCAACCATGGTTGTTGAGGCCAACCAAGAAGCCGTTGTTGAGTGAGAGCTCAGAATTGACCAGAAGTCAAGTCCCTCCCATTTCTTAACGCACTGATTTGTGCGATGAGATCCTTGATAGCGGCAGCCCGGCCTGCGTTGTAGGCACGGTCCTCCGCTGAAAGTGATGGCATGATGGCGTTCAACACCTCATCCCGTAGTGTCTCCTCAATGACCTGGCCCATGGCCTTGAGCACCGGGTGCTCCTCGGACACTGAGAGTGCTTCTGAAAGCTGTTCGTCGTTGAGTTTCATTGGACTCCAAGGCGGCCAGTGATGGCGTTCTGCTGTTGCTGCACGCTAAACTGCAGATTCTCGATGTACTTTTGCAGGTTTGCCTGAAAGAGCGGGTCCTGCTGGAGCTGGGCCTGATATTTTGGGTTGGATTGCACCACCTGTTGGCTGAACTGCAGGCGCATGGCCGCGGTGGGGTCGTTCTCGCGCAGTTGGGGCGGATTACCGAGGCTCATCAGCGCGATCTCGTCGTTGGTCTCGTTGAACATCTTCTGCGCAGCCGGCCCCTGCTGCATGACCAGCTCGCTTGCCAGGGTAGGATCAATGGCCCGGAGAGCCACCGAGATCAACTTGGCCCGGTCGATGACGCCGGCAGTGTCGAGAGGCAGCACCAGGGTGCTGATGGCCTTCAACTTCTCGGTCACGAGGTCGGTGCTCAACTCCCGGATGTCGAACTTCAGCATCACGTCGAAGTCCTGCACGTCCTGCGGGAGCGGGGTGGCCGAGGCCGTGATGCGCTGGATCTCGGCGGGCCCGATGTACTGCAGGGTGAGTGCGAGCACCTGGCGGAAGGCCTCGGTCCAGCCGTGCAGCCAGTTGTTAATCAGGCGCTGCTGGCGCATTTGTGTGATCACCGGGGGGACCTTCTCGGTCGGTCTGCCAAAGTAGCGGTCGGTCTGGGCCTCGATGGCCGCAATGAGCTGGAAGGCAACGCTGGGTTCCCGGGCGGGCGGTTGCAGGAAGCCGATCTCACCGCGGCGCAGCACCGGGATCTGGATGGCCGGGCCGATCTTCAGATTGCCGCCGCGGGTCTTGGGGACCTCAATGGGCGGCAGGGTGGCCAGACTCGTGTAGTCGAAGATCGAGTCGCGCTGGGCCTTTACCTCGTGCTGCCAGGTAGCGCAGATCTCGGGCACACCGCGGCTCTCGGTGATCTGGCGGTGGATTAGCTCGGAGCGCCACACCACAAACGGGTACTGCCCGTGCGCATAGTCCAGAGCCTCGAAGTAGCCCCACTTGTCGCCCACCTGGGGGCTGAAGACGGTGTAGAACACGCCCGGGATGCCGTCGGAGTCGATGGCCTTCTGGTAGCTATAGACCACCTCGATCAGGTTTTCGCGGTCGAGCACCGAGTTCTCGGCCAGGCCGACAGCGCCATAGGTGAAGGCAGCGTAGTCGCTGAACCTGCCCATCGTGTTGATCGCTTCCTGAGCCCACTCGGCGTCCCAGCCCTCCACCTCGACCTTGTTCAGTAGCTCGGCCTCGGTCATGTAGAACCGGCGGAACACCACCCGTGCGGACTGGATGTCGGTTGTCTCGGGCGGGAAGACCAGCTCGTCCCAGGGCGCCAAGGCAGCCACCATGGGCTTGTTGGTCACCATCGTCGGCACCGGGAAGTCGCATTCGCCCTCTTCGCGCAGTTCCCGGATCGCCTTCAAGGCCCGGCGCTTCTTGAGATTCGGGAAGGCAGCCATCATCAGCTCGGCGCTCTGGTCGTCGGCCTCGGGATTGGCAATCAGGTTGGGGAAGTCCGCCAGCACCGAGGCCTCGGGCGACTGCGCGGCCAATGCCATCACCTGGTCCATCGTCAGGTACTGCTCCTTCTGCCCCATCTCCTGCTGCCAGGTGACGTGCACGCCCGCCCAGCCGTAGGTCCAGAGGTACTGCGAGAGCAGCTCCACCTCACGGGTGAGGTCGTTGTACATCCGGGCATTGACCGTCCAGTCCATCAGGTTGTGCGCGGTCACAGCCTGGTCGAGCTGACTGATGTTGGTGGGGCTGACCCGGAGCATTGAGCGCCAGAAGCTGGTGCTGCAAAGGTCCACAAGGCCATTGCAAACCTCATCGGCCAACGGGATGCGGGTGTCGGATGCACCGTCCCAAGGGAACGCCGGGGCATTGCGGTTGGCATCATTCCACTTCTTGCCGTCGTCGGTCTGACCGTTCCACCGGCAGTAGCGCACATTCTCGACATTCTCGACCCGGGCATAGACGCCGTAGTCGGTGGCCGAACGCCGCAGCTCCTCGGTCAGTGCGCTGACATTGGGCTCGTCGCCGACCCGTGCCATCACGTCGGTTGCCTGCTTGTATGAATCGCCTTGCATGATCGTTTCTTTTAGTATCCACCGCCACCGCGGCAATCAAAGCCCCCGTGACCTACGAAGGCAAGACCGGAGACCAAAAGCATTCCCAGGCAGTCGATGGGGTCCTTGCTCGCGCCCTTCTGCCCATCCCGGCCCGTATGCTCCGAGAGCGCATAGATCAGGTTGCTGCAGTCCTTGGTCACGTACAATGAGGGCTCGTTCAATGGCGTCAGAGGCTGCGTGGCATCGTAGGACAGCAGGCTATTGATCGCACTCGTCCTCTGATCCACAGGCACGCCCGGGGCAGGTACAAAAGCCATGGGCTCATCGAGTGGGTTGTCCGACTCTGCCAATAGATCGATCAGAGTGGTCCCGCCCTGCTCCGATAGTGCCGGGCTGCCACCGGCCTTGGGGTCTATCAAGCGCATCACGGGCTCCCCATAGCCCAGCTCGGCCTCAATCGTCCGGAACAGATTCCGGTACTCCGAGATCGACCGGCCTGCATCCAGTGTCTGCGCTGGCCCGGCCTTGCCGTCGGGCTTCTCACTAGGCAATACCCACTCGCCGTAGTTGCTGAAGTCCGGGAACTCCCGCACCACAATCCGGCGACCGTCCTCATAGACCATTAGCCACAGGCAGAACCAATTACGGGCGCCCGCCGGATCGCAAACCATATACAACGTGCCCCCGGGCGGCACCGCGGATGCCTCGATGCAATGCACATCCGGCCTGAACCTGGCGAAGGCCCGCCCGATATTATCCGAGGCCCACCCATAGGCCCGGGTCAGGATCTGCCCCATAGGCGAGGCCACCAGCTTGCTCTTCATCTCGTCGAACGGGTTGTAGGGATTGTCCTCCGAGTAAAAGAACACCGTCTTCCTCTTGGTCGACGGCTGCTCCATGACCCTGGGCGCCTTGCCCACAGGCCACGTAGGCAACCCCTGTTTACCGGCCAATAGCTCCCCGGAGCCCCACTCCTTCACCAACGCTCCCGCGGTGAACTCCTTGTACACACTGGCCACACCCTCGAGCGGTGTCTGCGTCACCAGGAGCTTGCCCCGGCGGGTAATCAACCGATACCGCAGCGTCTCCACCCAGCTCTGCGGCACCAGCTCGTCGCACCAGATCAGATCCGCCTCCCGGCCCTCGATGGTGTTCTCCGATTGCGTGTAGTTTAGGAAATCGCAGCGTGAGCCGTTAGGCAGGATGAATGAGCCGTCGGTGAACCCATTCTTCCGGCTGTAGTTCAAATAGTGAATGCGGCCCTTCTTGGTCGACCTCAGTGCTACCGGCAGATAGTTGAAGATCGCAGGCTGCTGCACAGTGACGCTGGTGGCGTGGCTGGTGTGGCAGCAGAGCACCGAGGCGTTCTCCTTCTCCAACAACGTCTGCACCACCCGCCGGGCAGCCCACAGCGTCTTGCCGGCACGATTGCCGCCGCTCACCAATAGCTCCTGGGTAGCCCCGTACTGCGCGTTGGCAATCTCCCAGTGGTCAGGGATAAAACCGTAGGTGTAGGGGTCGGCTTTCTCTAATAGGACAAGCTGGGTGCGCTTTAGCTTCAACTCAAGTGCCCGAGGGTGCTGGGCGTCGACCTTGGGAATAACTGGGTGCTGAGGCTGTTCGTTCCACCAAGCGTCGGAACAGGCGTCGGAACAGAAGCGCTTCTGTTTACCAATGGCGCCAGGAGTGATGATTGTGAACAGTTTGGAGCAGGTGAAACAGATGGGGTTGAGCATTTGTTAATATTTTTCGCTTTAGAGAACCCGTCGACTTTTAGCGTCGCCGCGGATTGCCCAACCCCCTCCCCCGGGGGGCCTGGGCTGCCTTGTGTCTGCCTGGTCGCCGCGGGGGTGGATGGGGCTGGAATCGAACCATTTGTTAGCACTGACGTTAGCACTGACGGTCGATGCAGCGCGAAAGCCCTGCAAACAGGGGCAATGCTGCGAGCAGGGAATCGAACCCTCGGCTAAGTTCAGGGAATCTGGTCAAGGACTGATAATCCATTTTATCATACCCGGAAACGTCACGCACCGTCCGGGATCTGCTCGTCGTTCACAGGCGTTACATCACGCTCCTTCAGGTCCTTCATCAGGTCCCGATGGTTCACCGAGGCCGTCATTGCGAGGTGAATACTGGTGGGCTGGCCTTTGATAGTGGCTAACTTGTCTGTTAGCACAGCGACCGCTACGGGTAAGCTTCTGTCATCAATGAAATGCATTGACTCTTCCGCTAACCTCTTAGTGCCTTTCCATATTGCGACCTCTAAATATCCCGTCACATCCTTACGCCAATCTTCCTCATTCTCAGGATAGTCTGATGGCACCTTAACACCGCGTATATATTTAAACGTGGTATGGGTTGATAACCCGGTTTCTGCGGCAATCTTCTCCAGTGGTTTATTTAGAATAATACCATCTACAATTTTATCTGCTTTCTCCTGATCCAGTTTAGAGTTTGGATGTTGGTTCTCCGGTGGCTTAACATATCCAACCTCTTCGGCTGCCTTGTGAACCTTCTCTTTAAACTCAGCCGAGATTCTAGGGTCGTTGCGCAATGCCGCGGCAACTCTGTCACGGTGGGTGCCAGCCTTGGCGGCCACATCGTTCAGTGAAGCCCTTGTTTTCTTACCCGGCATAAGGCGCGAAGCTATAGGGGAACTCTCCCCAGTGGTTGAGTTGTTTCTTGGGCTTCATCGAGTAGTGCTTGATGTCGCACAGGCTCATTCGCACCGAGGCAGCGTAGTCCTCCGACAGGTACTCGAGCTTGCCCGGCATCGACTCCATAGCCATGGGCATCCACAGGGTCGGGAAGCGCTCGACCCTCACATCCTCGCACCAGTCGATTTTATACGGGCTCCGCACCTCTGACCCTCCCAGCGTAGAAAGTGCGCTCATAAGGCAACCTCGAGTGATTGCGAGGCATCCGGATGCGAACATCGTGATCGGGACTAGCTCGGAAGCGCACTCGGCACTGTTCACCTGGTGTTTCAGGGCTTGCAGGTGATCGACCTTGGGACGCAGGGCAGGCCTGGGCGGTAGGGTCCGGCAGGGATAGGGGATGCAGACGGTCGCCTGATGCTCATGGGCGAGCTCGGCCATACGGATGACATCGGCTGCGGTGAACTCGATGTCGTGATCGAGTTGGACCCAGACGTCCTTGCCTGAGTCGAGGAACCATTTGGTGGCTCGGCAGCGGGATCGGCTGATCAGGGCATCCTCCCGGATGGTGCGGAGGTCGGTCTGCCTGTCGCTACGGGCGAAGGTGGCTGTCAGATCGACCCAGGACATCATGCAGGCAGCACTGATGCCGCCGTAGGCATAGAGGCTGACATGGATTGATGGGCGGGTGCCTGCCTTGGTTGCCTCCTGCGGTTTGCTGACGGGTTGTTCCGCATAGATAAATGGGTCTTTCGGTTCTGTTGTATTATTCATTGTTGTGTTTGATTCGTTCAGACTCGAGGAAAGCCTCGTGACCCTTGGCCAGTATGTATGTCACAGATCCGCGGGCTACTCCTATGGCTTTGGCCAGGTCATCGAGCGTCATGCCCAGCTCCCGGAGTTCGTAGGCACGCCGGCAGAATTGCGGTGTGTACTTGTCCGGATGGACGTACTCGGTCTCCTCGATGTTTGGGTCGGGCGAGCCGTCGGCCAGGAACTTCTGGTTCAGCGGGTAGGACATCAGACCATTGGCAATGGCCCACTGCACCAGCTTGGGGCCGTCGTGCAGCAGTTTTGTCCTGTCCAAATCGTACTTGGTTTTCATTCAGAAGGATGGCGATGGGTCGGAGAAGCGGCAGTATTGTCCCTCGTAGTGTAGCTTGACGATGCCGCATTCGCCGTCCCTTTGTTTGGCTATAATGATCGAAGCTTCGCCGCTCGGCTCCTTTCTGTCACGGTCCAACAGCATGACGCAGTCGGCATCTCGCTCCAGTTGGGCACTGTCGGCCAGGTCTGTGAGGCGCGGTTGTCTGCCCTTGTCCTTCTCGTTTTCCCTGTTGAGCTGTGCCAAACATAGCATTGCCACACCCGTCTGGACTGCGATGTCCTTGAGTTTGCCGGAGACCTCGGCGACCTCGTAGGTTCGCTTTTCGGCGCGGTCGGTGCCTTTGACCTTCTGCAGGTAGTCGACGATCACAAGACGCACCTGGTGCTTCCTGACGGCCCTTCTGACGCTGGCAGTGATCGTGGCAATGCTATGGCTGCTCGAGCCATCGAGGAACCATAGGGGGCTGCTGCTGATTTTTCCCGAGGCAGTCATCATCGACTTCATGTCTCCCTCGGTCAGGTTGCCGCTCTTGAGGCTTTGCATTGAGACGCTGCCTATGGTGGCCACCGTCCTCCGGAAGATGGCTTCCTTCGACATCTCCAGGCTTACGAACAGGGTCGGCACCTTGTCTTGAACTGCTGCCTTGTGCGCGATGGCAATGGCGATGGCGGTCTTTCCGATGGATGGCCGGGCTGCAATGATGGCCATCTCCCGGAGCTGGAGGCCGTCGGTCTTGTAGTCGAGCCAATGGAAGCCGGTGGCTATTCCCGAGAGGCTGCCCTTCCTGTTGAACCGTTCCTGCATCTGGTCGATGAAGTTGCCGGCCACCTGTTTGCTGGTTGAGAGGCTTTCACGGGAGACCTCAATGGTGAGCCCTGCTTCGGCATTGGCGACGATTTGATCCGGCTGGAGGGTCAGGACAGCGGACTCACGGATTAAACGGTCTCCAGCATCTCTGAGCTGTCTCCGATGGGCGGCCTCGGTGATGCCCTTGATGTAGTACGGCAGGTTGGCCGGCGATGGGCAGACCTCCATGGCCTGGTTCCATTGGTCGAAAGGCATGGGCAGTTGGCCGTAGGCCTTCTTCCATTCTTTGTTGAGTTCTCCGAGGGTCGGCTGCCTGTTCTCCTGCACCAGGCCGCGTAGGCAATCGAAGGTCAGCCGGAGGTTGTCCTGGGTGATCCATTCGCTCCGGATGTCGGCCAAGGCATCGGAGCAGGTGTCGATGGTGCCGGTAAGGCAGGCGCCGATCATTCCCAGCTCGTCGTCTGTTGGATAGTAGGGATCGCTCATATCGAGTCTCTCCAATCGAGTTCCTTCTTGGTCGGGGCCTTCTGTTCTCCCAAGGCAACCCCATTCGGGCGGTAGAGTCCTTTCCATCCCGAGGCAATCGAGTGTTCGACAATCGAAGGGAACTCGGCAGGTGTGAATTCACGGGACCACTTGGTCAGGGCTGCAGTCAGGCCTGTCTTCTTGTAGGACTCACGCTTCTCCGACTTGTACTGCAGCCAGAGCTTCACTGCTGCCAGGCAGTTCTGGGTGCGGATCAGTTCCGGCAACTCAACTCCATGGGCAACCTCCCACTCGGATTTCGGTGTCTTAATATCTTTAATAGGAGATGGAGATGGAGAGCTATCATCTGGCCATGCTTCCGCCAATGGGGTCGCTATGGCAACCCTATTGGGGTCGCCATTGGGGTCGCCATCGTCTGGGCATTTTTCCCATCGTTTCTTGGCTCCACTCAGGCCTGCTGCTGCCTGTTTGGCCCGGAAGGCCTGTTGCTCCTCCCGGATCTTCTCCAGTCTGACGTTCTTGAGCGTATGGCCATCCGATAGCGGGAACTTAGCCAGAACATAGCCAACGCATGGCGACCCCATCAGTCCTGCTATGCGTGCTGCACGATCCTGGTCTGCCGGGATTCCACCGTGTGACCATTGGTGACACAGTAGCCTGATGAACCCACCGACTTCCTCGGCTGTCATGTCGGCAGTGCCGGCAATGAAGTCATCGGCATACAGTTGGAAGGCTGGCGCCCGGCCTTTAAGTTGATTGTCTTTCATGTATCAAACGGAAATCCCCACCCAGACCGCGGTGAGAACTCGCGCACAAGCTACGCGACGTGACACGGTAAGAGTGGGGAAAAGTTGGTTGAACATGGCTTGTGGTTGTAGTGTCGGCGTTTGCTTCTCACGGCTCACGTCGACAGGCCGCTCCCTAGCTGACAGCCGGGGTGGTGTCCAGCGCTCAATAGGCCGGTATCAGGATGTCGGCCACCTGCTGGGTGAGCTGCACGTCGCGCAGGCAGTAGTCGATGGCAGCCTGCCTGTCGGTATTCCACAGCAAGTTGAACTCGGCGCCGCTGCCCGACTTGTCCCCGAGGCCTAGGTGCCGGCAGATGGCTGCCAGGCTGCCGTGGGCCCGGGAGTCCCCAAGCTGCCATACCTCCCGCAGATCGACCACCAGGTCGTTCCAGTAGCGTCCCTGACGCAACCAGTAGGGCACGGTGATTCGGTGCTTCCAGGAGCGCTTGATGAGGAACGGCAGGTCGAAGGCCTTGATGTTGAATCCGATGAGTTTTGGCTGCCGTTCATAATAATTGAGCATGGTCCACCATTCCCGGAGCATGGCGGCCTCGTTGTCCTCGTTCTTGAGCACTCCTAGGTGCTGGTGCTCGAAACGGTAGCCGATGCACAGGATCTGGCCTGATAGCGCATCCAGGGCTGCGTTCCGGATGTAGTCCGCGGTGTGGTTCTCCTCGGCTGTCCGGATCTTTTCGGCGATCAGGTCCGGGTTCTTGATGTTGCCGAGTTTGACCTGCGATGGGTCGAACGGCGGGATGTGAAGTTCTGAGAGCGGTAGAGGCCCGGTCTCGATGTCGAAGATGATGGTCGGATTGGCTGGCATAGTTCTATTGGTTGAGATTGTTGTGCGTTTGTCCCGATGCGCACCCCCGGTTTACCCACGAGTCCCAGCAGCAACAGGCTGCCGGTGAGTGTCAGAAGCGCTTGCCGCAGTGGGGGCAGCAGTGCTGCGCAAGGAACGGAGGCTTGTCGAGCATCGGGACCTCGAGCCACTCGCAGATTTCTGCGTAGGACTTGAGCCCAAAGCCGGTGACCACGTTGGGATGGAGGTGCCCGCTACGGTAGAGGTCCATGGCGTCCTCCTTGGACTTGATTGCCAGGCGCTCGATGATGTTGAAGGTCCTCACGCTGAAGGGCCAGCCCCACTGGTGCAGGATGCCTTCCTGGCGCTTGGCTGCCTGGATCACCTGGGCGATGCGCTGCTTCGACAGCCCCAGATGATTCCCGATGGACTGCAGGGTCTCACCCTCGGCACGCATCCGAACCACGTCTGGCACTAGGTGTGCCAGTTTCATGTAGACCTTCTTGGTGCTCATTAGAAAGGCACGTCGTCGAAGTTGGGCTCGTCGGCCTTCTCAATCTCCTGAAGGCGCTTTGTAACCGCGGCAATCAGCGCGATGTCTTCAGGCGTCTTCCCGGAGTTTACCTTGGCCTTGGGCAACCAGTGCTCGGCCAGGCCGCGTACAGCGTCGTTGGTCAGTTCCGACAGTGGAGTGCCGCGGAACTTGCCGACGTGCACCTTGACCTCGGCAGGCTTCACGGGCGCCGTTGTCTTCACTTGGTCGTCTTCCCGGGGCGGGCGGTCTTTCATCCGCACCCACAGGCCCGAGGGTTGGAGTGGCTCGCCGCTCTTGTGCGGCATGATCAACTTGATGTTGGCGTAGGTCTTGGTGCCGTCCTGGCTCTGCTCATGGACGATCACCACGGTGGCAGGCCTGCCGATCAGGGTGTCGAGGTCTAGGCTGGTGGTCTCCGCGGGGGTCAAGGTCCTGCCGTGCCAGTCCTTGAGGAACTTAGTCAGACCGGCCTTCTCGTGCAGGCTGGCGGTCATCGGGGCTGTCATCACCACCCAGGGTTGCACCGGGTTGCGTGACTGGTCGATCATGTCCAACTCGAACGCGATTTTGAATTTCTGCTTGGTGCCGTACTGCGTCTCGTAGGCTCGAAGAGGTGTGATGTCGACGCACACCGCACGTCCCGAATACTCGGGGCACGGCTGGAAGTTACCGCCTGATGGTTTCGTTGATACTGTGATACCCATGTTGTTGCTTTGTTGTGTTGTTGTTCTGTTATTTGGAGGCCTGTTTTTCGACCTCCGAAAGTTGTTTTGCCATGCGGTCGTACTGCGCCCAGTAGTCGGGCCAGGTGCTCTTAATCTTCGCCAGGTTGTCCGGGTCGGCCACTAGGGCCGCGGCGCCCAGCTTACGAACGAAAGATCCGCCGTACTCGATCATCGTTCGTGCCACGTCGACGTCTTTCACTTGCTGGCCTTTCCACGCTTGCGAGTGAAGAACGAGGTGAACTCCACCTTGACCTTACGGGCAGCCCGGTAGGTCTCCCCGGCGTCCCGCTTGGTCAGGTGGTACGGGCCGGTGCCCTCCCGTTGGATCTGTTGCGGTGATTTCATTGGATAATGAAGTCGAAGTTGATGTGCCAGGTGTCGCACAGCCTGTTGTAGGTGTCGTTCTTGATGCGCCAGGTGCGCGGGTCGCGGGTGGTCCCGGAGTGCCGGCACTTGATCCGCACGTCGATGTCCTGGATGGCCGTGTTCCGCAGCGGGTGGTCGGGCGGAAGCTCGTGGAGTTTGGTTATCATGGTTTCTCGCTTAGCTCTTTAATGATCTTGGTCCTAGCTCGACCCTTCGCATTCACGATGAGTTGCAGGATGACGATTGGGTTTATCGTCGAAACGTGCTGCCAGTATGGTCTGGCTGCATCGAGTTCCCGTGCGCGTTCGATGTCCACCACAAGCACTTCGCTGGTCATCTTGTGTTTGTAAACAAACGCGACTGACAGGTCTTTTAGGACGTTCATTTCTTCACCCTCTCCTCCTCCAGAATGTCCATCATCCAACGAGCAACCCTAGCGTCTGATCCGTCTTCAAAGAACGCTATGGATGCTCGGTTGATACGGTCCTCCAGTTGTTTGATTCGCTCGGCTCTGTCCTCGTCCAGAACAACGTCAGCAACCAGAACGCTGTGCTTGTTTTTTACCTCCATAATCTCCTCCTCCAGTTGCTTGATCCTGTCCTCACGCTTTCGAACTTCGAGAGCGATTGCGCGGAGTTCGCGGCTATCGTAGTAATTCTGCTTCTCAGCGACATTGATGATTCGTTGTTCGATGGTCATGGCTTGGCCTCCTTGGCTTTGCGCCAGTTGTTCCATGCAGCATCCACTTCGTTTTCATCTGCCCAATGTGCGCTGCCGGGAGGACCAATGATTGCCGCAACAGCATCCCCCGCTTCCTCCAGCAGCATGACATAGTTCTCCAGCTTGGCCTTTTCAGTCGCAAGCCAGACGACATCTTTACGCTTCTCCTCAATCTCGGCCTCAAGCTCCCTGATCTTGGTGGCTTGTGTATCCTTCAGCCACTGGGTCTTGATCTGATCCAGAACCAGCGCGGATATCTCATCCGGCTTGAGTCTTGGACTGGTCGTCACTCGGCCATCTGGATGGATGGTGAGGATCGGCTCGGTGGCAAGTTGGCCCACCTGAATCGCGTTATTCATGTTCACCGACCATTGGATGTATGTGTCTTCGCTTTGCTTTGTGTTATTGGTCATTTGCACTCCTTCCATTTGAACTGCGGCTTTCCGCTTTGATCGGCAACCCATTCGGCATGACCTTTTAGAACTGCTTCACGCTGTAGATTTTCAATGCCTTTGCTGAATACAAATAAGTTTGAAAACACGAAAGCAAACAGGATCAAAAGTAGGCATGGCATCACTGCCCAGTATTTGTCTTTCACGGCTTCACCTCCTTCTTTCTGCATTTATGGAAGAACGGAAACATGAATCTACCAATCCAACCGATCAGTTCTCCGCACTTTTGGCAGCAGTAGCTTGGGTGTTTCACGGCTTGGCCTCCCTCGCTTTTATCATCGCGTCGGCTAGATCGTAGGCGTACTTGGCATACAGATCGTCCACCAGACAACCGCCGCTGGTGTGTGCTGCCATAAACCCCTGCAACGCCGCCGCTGCGAAGTAGTCGCGGAGGGTCATGCCGTGGCATTCCGCCGTCGCTTCTTCGTGTTCAAAAACCACCGGAAACGCCGGTCCTCCGTCGTTGATCTGGTTGCTCATTTCGATTCCTTATTAATCAGTTCAAACAGTTCGTCTCTTACGAGATTTTTTACACGCGCCACAGACAATCCTCCGTCATGGTAATCTCTTTTTGCAAATTGTACGTCAATTGCCGCGTCGATGTATTCCAACAGTTTGGTAAGTAGTTCTTCGTTCATTTCGATTCCTTTCTCGCTAGGTATTCCGCCACCGCTTCGTCGGCCACAAACTGTAGCTTGTAGCCCTTTCGCTTCGCGTATTCTTTCAGCTTTGCGTGTGTTTCGGCGCTGACGATGAATACTTTCTCGGTGGGTCTCTTTGGCTTCTTGGAGATCACTTGAGTCCCTCCGCGATCATTGCGTGCTCCAAGATCAGCACAGCGTCAGCCGTTTTGAGCGTAATCACCTGCCTGGGCTGCCTCTGCTGCGCGATCTGCTTGAGGTGGCTCTTCCAGCGTGCCCCATGGGTCGCCTTGGTGCCGGCCCCGATTGTCTTCTGCCAGCGCTGCGGTGGCACTTCGATCACCCGGGTCTTCGAGGCTGCGATCAGGCCGTGTAGGAAGCCGACGTTGTAGCCAAAGTGGAACATTGAAGAGCCCGGCGCCCCCTTGCCGCCGACGTACCCGCCGACCTTCTCGATGTAGCAGACGTCGCTGATGGCCAGCCTGTCGCTTACCAGGATGCTGATGTCCTGGTCGGTGGTGGGCATACTGTTGAGGATGATCCCGGAGGGCCCGAGGTAGGCCAGGCCGCCTGAGGCACCAGGATCAATTGCGAGTATGCGGGTCACTTGGAGGCCTTTCTCAGCCAGGACAGGATGGCCTTGTCGGCAATGGCCTGTAGCTTGGAGCCCGTCTGTAGGCAGTAGTCGCGCAGGGCCTTGTGGGTTTCTTTGGTCACGTTGATGGTTTTGGGTTTGGTCATTTAGGAAGGTGTTTCTTTACCCGGAGCCAGTAGGCCTCGGTGGCCTTTTTCTTGTCGCCACTAGGACCGCCTCCGTTCCATTTACGGGCAAGTTGCTCGGTGGTGCAGCCTTTGCCCCAGTATTTGAGGTAGGCCTCGCACACTGCCCTTGCCTGCGCTCGGTTGGTCATTGATTCCCAGCGGTAGTTGCTCCCGGTGATCCGGTTCACATCCAGAACCACCCCGCGGTGGATCTGTAGGGGCCCTAGGGCGCGTCCGTTGTCTCCGATGGCCTGATCATTGCCGGAGGACTCCACGATGATCAGAGCGCTGATGAGGTTTGAAATGGTGGTCATGGTTTGGAAAGTGTTGCGCGTTGGCCAGTCGCGCCCCTGGGCTCCGTATTCCTCACGAGCCGGATGTGCTGGTAGGTTCAGCAAGACCTAAACCAATTAAATCGGAGCGATGACTTTGACCTGCTCGCAATCACCGATTTCGCAGTTCTGAATTGCGAGCGCTTCCGCACGTTGAGCAGCGGACTCGCGGGTCGGGAAGGCGCAGATGAAATGCTCGTAATGACCGGCCAAAGCATCAGTCGCCTTGCAGTAGTAGGCGCTGACCTCAACGACAACCCACAGACCGAGGGTGCGAGCCCGATGAATCAGCGCCGCCTGTTCAAAGGCAATCTGGCTGACCTTGCTCTGGGCCTCAGTGAAGCAGTTCTGGAACTCGCTGGCAGCGCCAGCCTCGAACTCGTAGTGCTCCTGTTCCTGCAGTGTTTCGTATCTCATATTGCTTTGTTTTGCTGTGTTTGCTGCGACCGACTGGAGTCAAGATGCCTGACACTTTTTCTACCGTCTACAGAGAAAAGTGATTTTCTGTAGATTTTGCAGAAAGCCCAATGTTTATGCGGGTCAAACAGGGGTCACTCGGGCGCGAACTTGGCGTCGAACTCGGCTTTCGAGCGCACGTAGATGGTGCCGTTGTCGATGCGGCGATAGACCACAACGGGCCACTGGAGCTCACCCAGGCGCAACTGGGCATCCTGTGCCAGGATCTCGACCACCACCTCCGGGTTGGTCCGGTTGCGGTAGGTCACGGCCAGCTCGAGTAGACCACGGTGCCCTGGCCATTGGCGTCGACCAGCTCGACTGCATTCACGCCCTTCAGCTTGGCCAGTGCGGCCAGGAGCTGGGTGTCGTTGGTGGCCTGCGCGATGCAGGTGCTGACGATGTCGGCGTCATCGTAGCTGGCAGCCAGCAGCTCCTTGGTCCTGTCGCGCCAGACGCGCACCACTCGGCCATTGGAGAGCGGCACTCGGCGCATGGATTCGACGCAGGGGAAGGTGTGTTTCATTGGAGGCAGCAGACTAGGTGAGTGCGACCGATTTCCAAGTTGTTCCGTTGTGAATGTAGAGCGTGTCGGTGTTGGTTGAGCTGTTGGTGTGGAAGAACATCGGCACGTTGGTGCCGGAAACATTGGTCGGAGTGCCCGTCGGTGCCCCGGAGCCAGCCGGGATGTAAACGAACCCGTCGATCATTGAGCTGCCGCCAATCGGCCCGATGAAGTCGCCGCCCACCTGATTGTAGCTGGCGCCCTTGATCAGCTTGCCGGTGGTTCCATCGAACAGAACGAAGTTGCCATCCGTAGCGCTGCCGGGTCCAACCACGTCCCCGGTGCCAGTGCCCGTGGCTGCGATTGTGATTGTGCCGGAACCGTTGGTGATCGTGATGTTGGTGCCCGCGGTGAGCTTGGCCCGATTGAGCGTGCCGCCCAGGCTCTTACCGATGAGCAGGTCGCCGTCGGTGTAGACGTTGCTCTGCCCGGTGCCGCCGTTGATCACCTGCAGCGTTCCGCTGACTGCAGAGCCACCGAGGGCAATCTGTGGCAGGTCGATGGCCTGGATGGCAGACATGACCACGTTGGTGCCATTGCCGCGCAGGTACTGCCCGTTGGTCTGAGTGCCGGCCAGTGCATTGATTGCGCTCTGCGCCGTGATGCTGGCGGTGCCGCCCTTGGAGATCGGGAGCACATTGCTCGTGCCGCTGTTCAGATCGACCGTGTCCCAGACAGCCGCGGAACCGTTGCTGGTCAGCACCTGGTACTGTGTGCCCACCGAGGTCAGGCCTGTGCCGCCATTGGCGATTGCTAGGGTGCCGGTCATCGTCACCGAGCCCGAGGTGGTTATCGGGCCTCCGGTGAATGACATCCCGGTGGTCCCGCCACTCACACCCACCGAGGACACGCTGGCGCCCGCGGTAATGCCGTCCAGCTTTGCGGCATAGGTGCTGGTCATGTAGCCGTTCTGCGTGCTCGTGGCCACGTTCTGGCTGATGACCGGGGTGGTGCTGCCCGTGGCCACGCTGATGTTCGCACCGCCCGAGGCCGACACATTGGTCACCGTGCCTGCATTGCTGGTGTAACCCGCCGGGTTGGTGTCCGGGTAGGCCCCGAGGTTGGTGAGTGCGCCCGCAGCCGTGGTCGCCCCGGTGCCGCCCTTGTTGATGGGCAGCGTGCTCGTAATCGTGCCTGCAGATCCGAGCACATCGATGTTCCAAGTGCCGGTTGCCCCGGTGCCATCCAAGGCCGGGATGTCGGTGCCTATAGCAAGGCCCAAGTTGGTCCGGGCATCACTCGCAGTCACAGCCCCGGTGCCGCCGTTGTCCAGATCCAGTGTGCCTCCCAGGGTCAGCGTGCCGCTCGATGTGATCGGTCCACCCGAGAAGGTCATGCCCGTGGTGCCACCGTCGGCATTGACGCTCGTCACCGATCCCGAGGCCACCGCGGCATTCAGCGTGGAGCCGGCCATGGACAGGTTGGTGCCCAGGGTGATCTCGCCCAGGGCAGTGCCCGAGGCATCCGAACCGATCAGCTTCGCCACCGCGGAGGCCGCCTGCATCTTGGCGTAGGTCACCGCGTTGTTGGCAATGGTCGCAGCGAAGGACCCTGTGCCAGTGCCTGTCACATCCCCGGTGAGCGTGATGGTCTGGTCCCCGGTGTTGCTGCCCGACAGGTTGGACCCTGTGACAGCGCCTGACGCAGCCACCGAGGTAGGCGTGATGGCGCCCAAGGCCAGACTGATGGCCGGGGTGGTCGTCGGATTGGTGACCGTACCGCTGACGCCATTGGCCGTGGTGACCGACACGCTGGTGACCGTTCCACCGTTGCTCGTGTAGTTGTTGGGATTCGACGCAGGATAGGCCCCCAAGCTCGTCAAAGCCCCGGCCTCGGTGGTTGCACCAGTTCCGCCCGCAGACACTGCCAGAACGCCTCCTAGCGTGATTGTGCCACTACTGGTGATCGGGCCGCCCGAGGTGGTCAGGCCTGTCGTGCCGCCCGAGACGTTGACGCTGGTCACACCGCCGCCGGTAGGTCCCGGAGGACCGGCAGGTCCGGTAGGTCCGGCAGGACCCTGAGGACCCTGCAGACCGCCGGCACCGAGAGGCTTGGTGGCTCCGGTGTCCAGCCTGGTGATCTCGCAGATGGCAAAGGTCTCGTTGATGGTAGCCAGCGAGGTGGGCACACCCAAGTGGTTGGAGCCGCTGGCCGTGATGTAGTACTCCAGCCGGTAGACCGTGTCCTTGTGCGGGATGATCCGCACGTTCATGTCCAAGTACTGGTTGGACTGATTGGACACGTCCACCGACACGCTGTAGCCGATGACCACCGCATTGGTGACATCGTAGAGCCGCATCCGAGTCTCGCGGGTGTGCTTGAAGGCAGCGATGGCCCGCACCTGATAGGACCCGGCAGCCAGTTTGAAAGTGTTGCTTTCCAACTGCAGGATCAGCCCGTTGGGGTCCGACTGGATCGTGTTCAGCTCTCGGGTTGTCCAGGTCGTGGCCACGCCCGTCCCCCCGGTGGTGCCGCTGGCCTTGCTATCGGTCAGCACCGCGATCTTCAGGGTCAGGCTGTCGACGTCCTTCCTCAGCTTGTTGATGAGGATCGTGCTGGTCTGGCTATCGTAGCTCATTGCTTGGCTTTACGTCGGAGGATTCTCTGGGCCTCGTCAAGGCTGCTGGCGATGCCTATGAGGCTGCCTGCAGGGCCGTAGAGGCGCAGGGAGCCCTTGGTCTTGCCCGGGATGGCCCGGTAGCCGCCAGGGAAGCTGTAGGCGCCGGGCATGGCGGAGTCGGGAGAGGGCATCATGTCCGCCGGCATATTGCGGATGGCGATTGCCGCAGCCACGCGCCTAGGAGGAACGGCCCACAGGTTCTCCGGGTCGAACCGTTCGATCTCGGTCACCTTCTTCAGGCGGACAGGATCTTCCATGCCGTCGTACAAAGCACCGTAGAGCCGGTAGCCCTTCTCAAACAGGTCCATGGCCTCGCGGTGGTCCTTGACACTACGGCCCGAGGCCATGTCGCCGGCAGGCATATACCGGATATCCTCCGAGGTAGCCTTGAAGCGCTGCGATAGCGGGATGACGTTGCCCTGTGCATCCTTGGTCACAGGGTCGGCCAGTTTCACCTGGCTTGAGTCGGCAACGTAGTAGATCCGCTCGTTGCCAGGCAGCTCGACGATGCCTGACTTGGTCGGCTCACGCTCCGCGCTGAAGTCGCGCATGACCATACCGAGCGTTTCTGGAGTGGCCTGAAATACCGGAGCGTTCTGCGGGATGCGCAGGAAGACACGCTTCACCTCGGGCACAGCCTTTGTCGAGGTCATCACCTTGGCTGCCTCAACGAAGCTGCTGGCTAAGTCGGGATTGATCGGCTTGAGGTCCTTGGCATGGCCGCGCAATTCCTTGATGAACTCCGGCACGTCCTCAATGGAACCCCAGTCGAACTCGGGCAGCATACCGTCCTCGACCGAGGTGTAGCCTTTGGACGAGAAGTACTCCTGAGCAGCCACGTCATCGTCGAACCGGCGCATGGCATCGTTGGCAACGCGCAGGCCTGCATCCAGTCGCACGGCCTCGTCACCAAGGCGCTTGGAGTAGCCTTCAGCAGCCTTCTTGTCGGTGGTGAACGAGAACGCCTGACGGGACACGCCCGATGTCTCGCCACGCATCCGCTTGTCGAACACGTTGAAACCGCCTGTGGGTGTGCCGTGATAGACAGGGCCGATGGTATACCCCGCCGCCTTCGCAGCCTCATCGACCATCCGCTGCGCTGCCTGGGTGTCGCCCTGCTGCACCGCGGAGAGGTAGGCGGTGTCGGAGGGCATATAGCGTTGGGCGCCTACTTCGCCCTGGGACGTGGTAGCCTCATCCGCAGCACGTCCCTCGGTCCAAGTCCATTCGGGCATAAGCCCGGTTTTCTGATCAGCAAATACGGTGTCCTCTGTCTTAGCGGTGCGGTTGCGCTCGCCGTAGGGACCGTAGTTCAGCCAACTGTTTTGACCTCGAGTCTCAGTGGTGATGGCGCCACGAGCAGGCCCCGTGAAGAGTCGGATGTGCGCCTGCCAGGCGTTCTCCTCGCCCCGAGCCCGGAAACCTGATCCCTCCAGGCCATGACCGAAAGCGTCATGCACGGCGCGGAATAGGTCGTTGGCATAAACGGTTCTCAATTCACCGTTAGGTCCACCGAACGGCCAACGCAAACCAGTCTCGGCAAGCATTGGGTTGGAATCTGGATTGAAGTCCTCCTTGGTTCCAAATCCAGAGTCTGTTGGGAAAACTCCCATCGACTTGTTTGCGCGGAGGTCGCGCATGGCGTTGAACGGAGATGATGCGTACTGCTGCCCCGCATCCGAATTGATATCAATAAACCAGAACTTGTATCCCGCTGAATCAAGTGCTCGATACTGATCCGTGGTTTGACGGATCAGGTCCTGGTAGGCCTCGCGCACCGCAGGATCTTGCGGTGCATGAGGCATCTCATCGTAAGCCTGAGCAATCCTGCGGGCACGGTCCTCGTCTACCTCAACGTATTCTGATTGGCGACGGAGATTGATTCCGTGGTCCTTGGCGTACCGCTCTGCGACGCCAACCAAGCTCTGGTCTGGGCCACTAGCGCCTTTGACCTGTGGAGCGCCTGCAAGCGGCGCAAGGTTCCCAGACGAATACCGTCCTTCTCCTCGGTCTCCACGTCTTCCTGGTTGTTCTGTGGTTTGTTCATAAAGTTTTTCTCCTCCGGCAGGCATGAAATACGCTAGACGAGAAGGTGAGTCAATTTGCCTTCTCTTCCATTTCTCACCTGCCTCCGGCGTGGTTCCATACCCGGCTGCCTTGTTGGCTTTTTGCGCTTCACCCAACTGGCGGTCATTCAGGGCCGGTAGTTTTTCAAGACCAGGGAACATCACCTCATGCGGTTCAACACGTCCCCGAATGCGATCCCACAGGGTCCATTGAGCCGGGAAGACAGCAACACCAAGTTCGTTCGCCCGGCGCTCGTTAATCTCAAGTGCTGAACGGTAGGAATCCGACATGACCTGGAAATCCTTGGGAGTTTCCACCCAGTCGACCGATTTGATGTATTCCGGGGCATTCGGGTTGATCCCACCCTTCTTCGCAAGAAGCGTTGCCTTGCGGCTTCCCATGGCAGCAAACACAGCCTCGTTGACGAATTTTTGAACACGGTCTGCACCGTAGATCTGTGCTTGCCCTAAGACGTCATCAATGGTTTTCGCCCGGGTTGCCGTTGGATCTGGCAACGAATCCAAGGTGGATGCCATTTCCTTTTTGATCTTGTTGATGCGTTTATCGTTTTTGGCCTTTAGCTTCTTGAGCGTTTGCTCATCGTTTTTGTTGAGCTCTAAAATCCGTTTTCCTTTTTCCTCGGCATTTTTCAGGCGGCGATTGAATGCCGACGTGGCTTCCTTGGACTTCTTGAGCATTGAGTTGAAACGGTCGACAACAATGCCTTCAAACCGTTTGCGCAACTCCGGGTTACCCAGCAACTCCTGGCCAAAGATGCGGGCCATGTGGCGGTCCATGGCCGAGATGGATGCTTTGAGCGGATCTTGCCACACAGATCCAAATGAGCCTGTCTTGGTGCCAAACCCTTTGACTTGAGTTGTCAGCTTGTCGACGAAGTCTGCCCAAGATTCGTTGGCCTTTTTGACGAAGAAGTCTGGGTTCTTGGTGAACAACCGAGCGGCATTTACGATGTTCGAGATGTCTGCGGTGATCGCAATACCAAGGCCGCCCTTGCCTGCGGAGATAAAACCTAGCTCCTTTTTGAGTCGTTGGTTCAGCGCCTTCAGATTTTCTTTGGTCGGGTTCTCTGGGTATAGATCTGCAAACTTGCGCACATCTTCCATCGAACCGAATCGGAGTCTGGACTGCCCCATTTCATTGGGCAGCAGCGGTGCGTTTGGTGAGAGCATACCAAACACAATCGAGTTAAAACTCGAGACCTTCTCCCCAGGTGTCGGGGCCATGGTTGACGCCAGCTTTGCCGTCAGCTTGGCGTGCGTCGTCTCAGGAAGGTTTGCTACGTCGACTGGGTTGGCTTTAAGCCAGAGGAGGTCGTAGTACGTGAACTTGCCCTCAAGGCCGCCGGGTATTCTCGCAGGATTTCCAGCCACGTCCGAGGGGATGTTTGCGATTTCTGAAAGAGGGCCAAGGTTTGGGACGCCGAATGCTTTGCCGTATTCCTCAAACTCCGTTGGAGTCCAGTCTTTTGGTTCTTTGCCTTTGAAGAATATGTTGCCGCTTTCATCTCTTGTAACTCCCTGAGCCTCGAAGGATGCGCGTCGTGGCAAAGATTCTGCAACCTGTTTTCTGCCTGCGTCCTCTTCAGCCGGCATGAACCTCACATCCCCCGCTTGTCGAACCGCCCCGCCTTCTGCTTGGCCTTGCGTGCGACCGAGAGCGCTATCGCCACGGCCTGCTTCTGCGGCTTGCCGGCCTTCATCTCGCGCCGGATATTGCTGCTGACGGACTTCGGGCTGTAGCCTTGCTTGAGTGGCATCTGCTTTCCTTTCTGCTTGGGTTTGGGTGTCGTAGATCCCGATCAACTTGCCGTCGGGACCGTAGAGCTTGTGTTTGGCTCCGCTGATGATGCGGTAGCCGTTCTCGGAGTTCAGGACGTCCTTGTCTCCGATCTTCTCCGCGGGCATCCAGCGGGTCTTAGAAAGCTGGTAGGCCTCCTCCGAGAAGCGTGCCCGGAATCCAGAGGGAGCAATTGAACCAATGCGGTCCAAGCGGAAGTCGCGGATAAACTTCTCGTTCTGGTTGATGAAGTCCCCAAGGTACTTGGCCTTCTCCAATCCAAAGATCTCGGCAGACCGGCGGGCACCCTCCTTTTGGTCGAGGTTGGTAAAGTACTTCGCCAGGTCGCCCATGAACCCGTCGACGTTGTCCCACAGGCCCTTGCCCACACTGCCGTTGGAGGCTGTGTCCTTCAGGATGGCATCCCGGACCTTGCTGATGTCGATGGCCTTGATCAGCGGATGATCCGCTTTCGAGAAGTAGAACGCATACGGCAGCACGTCACGGTCAGTGAGGCGGATGCCGCTGCTATACCTGTTGACCTTTTTACCAGTCAGCCGGTTGATGATCTTCTTGAGCGCTGCGCTGTAGGTGATGTTGAGGCTGTTGCCAGCGTCCATTGCAGCATTTGCAGCTCGGATCTTGTCCTTCATCCGGCTGCTGACTGCCTGGGACTGCTCGATGGCGGACAACTGCTCTGGGCTCAAGCGACCCTGAGCAACGCCATCGACCATGCGGGCAGTGCCCGGTGTGTTTTCAATGATGGCTCGAAGGCTTTCACGATCCTTGTCCTCTCGGGCCACTACCTCTTCGCTGGACATTGGCCGGATCGTGCCATCGGGCATCTGTTCAGCTAAACCAAGCTCGACCAGTTGCTTGGCTGCCAGCGGGTTGGAAACATCCTCGGGCTTGAGGATTAGCTTGGTCTTCTCGTCTTGAATTTTGATCTTCTCATCCAGCTTGCGCCGAGCACGCAACAAGTCGCGCAGCATGGCGTTTACCTGGGGCGAGGCCTGCTTCAGATCTGGGAAGAGCACCGAGTCGGTGGGCTTGACTCCGAAAGTGCGCTCAATAGTTGCCGCGGCATCGGCCAAGGCCCGGCTGGCGTTCTGTGTCAGAGCAAGGTCGAGAAGTTGTCTGGTAAGTCCCGTGAAGCCCTTCAGCAGTGCGTCAGGCTTCTGACCGGCCAGGAGCCCGGCGAAGTGCTCTGCTGCGAGCTCTGAGGCCACGTAGTCAGCCTTTTTGCTGACGGTGTCGTACTTAGCCAGCTCGTCTGCCATTGATGCATTACCAGCACCCAGCTTGTCGCGGTACTCGTTGAACTTGGCTTCGATCTCGGCGTCATTAAAAGCGCCCTCGGCCAGCTTGCGGATGGTGTCGCCTTCCTGAATCCATCGACCCACCAGAGCGTTCTTGATCTCGGTGGCGCCGGCCTCGAGCTGAGTGCTCTTCTCAAGAGCGTGGAAAAGCTCGTGACCGAGCGTGTAGAGCGGGCCGTCGCCTGTGCCTTTGCCGATGATGTCGGCGTTGATGACCACCGCAGGCCGGCCACCTTTGTTCTCAACCTGCACGCCACGGGCGTTGATTTTGTAGCGCTTGGCGAAGTCTTCGCTGGAAAGATACTCTACCTCGACATCTCCGAACTTACCGCGCACAAGGCCCTGCAAGTCCATCAGACTGGATGCCGCATCCACACCGTGCTTATCACGCAACTGTTGAAAGAGCGCCTTAGTAGTCGGGTCCTGCTGGGCGTCAATGAACCGTCCCAGGTCGCCGGCACGGGCCTCCTTGGCAGCCTTGCCTGTGAGCCGCTCGAAGCCGCGGGCACCGAGAGCACCGGCTGCGCCCTGAACAAGGCCAGATCCAAGGCCTGCAGCAGCCCCTTCCTCGCCACCGGACAAAAAGCCCAAGCCTGTACCAACCGTTGCACCTTCAATTCCTCCGGCAAGCCCCCTCAATGAGGAATCCAAAGCAGCGTCCCCACCGTACTGCCCGATCACGCCCAGCATCCGCTGGCGCAGGTTGGCACCCGGGGCAGCCCCGATAGCCTCCAGAGGACCGATGCGCGAAGGTTGGGTCATCAGGTTCTCGCCTGCCCGGGTCAATGCCTCACCCAGCTCCCGAGCAGTACGAATGCCTGCAGGAATGGCAGCAAAGGCAGCAGCCTCCGGGGCAACACCAAGAGCGCCTGCGATACCGGCGGTGGCCGCGGTGTTGCGGAGCGCTTCAGGAGCCATTCCGATAGCTTCCGCTGTCATGCGCTCGGCGGCACCTGCAACGCGCTCTAGGGGCCTTGCAGCGCCGGTAATGGCCCGTCCTGCGAGTTGGGTTCCTTTGCCGACCGCACGGGTGGCGAGTTTGCCTGTTCCTAGGATTTCACCAACGCCGGGTACGAACAGCGTTGGGTCGAGAATCATTGAGACTCCCTGCACGTACTCCGGGTTGGTTAGCTCAGGAGGAACAACAAGCCCCTCCTCGCCACGCTCCAGGCGGGCCGTGGTGTTGGCGAAGTCCCGGGCCTCGAGGAACTGCTGATAGCGGGACTCCGGTGTGCCGGTGCCGGCCACGAGGTCCTTGAAGCGGAAGAGGGGCGAGGCCGGGTCCTGCGACTGCGCGACGAGGCCGTAGAGCTGGCGGGTGCCTTGGGCGAATCCCTCCAGGTAGTTTGCAGGATTAAGAGCAGCCCCTTTGACGCCTTCAACCGCTGCTCCGGTGATCATTCCAACGGCAGCATCAGCAGCCTGTGCCGCAGTGTTGATCCAGTCGGTCTGCTTGTTCTTGGAGTACTCCTCGAACTTAAGGTAATCCTGCTGCGTTGGCTTGAAAGCAGGGTCCTGCATTGCGCTTGCAATGTCCTCGCCGGTAGCCGGGAACTGATCGGCAAGAATCCGTTGCGCTTCGTTTTGGCTGACCGAGTCAGGAAACTCGACAACCTGAGCACCGACCTGCACCTGGTATGGCATAGATTATTCGAGCTTTTGGGAAACAGGATTCCAACGAAGAAACCCGCCTGAAGGCCTAGCAACAGATTGTTGTTGAGGTTTAACCACTTCAAGACCGATGGATTTTGCCTTCGATTCAATAGCTCTAGTCGCCTTTTGAAGCATGGTTTCAAATGCCTGAATGTTCGACTTCTTCAGCGAGAAGATTGCGGTCGGATTCGGAATCACGCTTTCCAACAGCTTGAAATCCTCAGGAGTTATGGTTCCCGGGCCAATGATATTGATGCGCTCAATTCCTCGAAGACTTGAAGCCAACGAGTTTGCTCTCGCCCTTATTTCAGGAGTCTGCTGCATAGCAGGACCCATTTTTGCTATGTCCAACAACTCTGCAATTGTCTGGCGGCTTTCAAGCACGTTGGAATATTGATCACGGAACTTAACTGCCTCAGCCTCGGTAGTAGCGGTTCCCTTGAACTCAGGGAAATCGACGGTGAGACCGCGCAACTTCAGAATGTTGTCCAGATTCGCTTCCTTTGCAGGAACGAACTGCTCCTTGTCTCCGAATCTTATGACAGACCCTATGCCTCCAACTTGCTCAACGGTGGTCGGCCTACGCTGACCAACCGTCTCAAGGATTTGAGGAACCATGGCAATGGTCTCTGGCCTTGCCCCCTGCTGTATCAGGTACTGCGTCAGTCTCTTGGACTGATCCTCGTAGCTGATCGGGACCTGAGTCGGAACGTTGCGCGTTATGGTCTGGGGAGGTTGCTGGATAACTTGCGCCTGCTGCTCGGGCTGCAACATACGCGGAGCAATTGTCTGCAACGCAGGAGAGCGAGACATGATCCCTGCCTGCTGTGTGGCGGCCTCAGACTCAGCGAGCTGCTGCTGTCTGAGTCGAGTATTGGCTTCAACACGAGCAGCAGCATCAATCGGAGACTCAACCCTTGTTGGAGATGGGCGCCCAGGGAACGGAAACACAGGGGGATAGGACACTTGCGGCGTCGGCGACACGTTCAACGCATTTGCCTGTCGTCCGAGATCTGTGCCGTATCTGGCAAGATCCTGAGCAGCCTGACCGTATCGTCCCATGAAGTATCGGGCAGCGGTAGCCTCGGCCTGCGATGGTGTAGCCTGAACGGCAGGAGTCGATACACCCGGCATCGGCGGGAACTCAATTGTATCGGTGACCTGCTGCGTCTGTGTGGTCGTGGTGGGCTGTTCTAAGCCGTACTGTATCGCCTTGGTAATGATGTTCTGCTGATTCCGCTTATTGATAGCATCTTCCAACTGCAACTGACCGAGCGCCAACTGCTGGCGGGCCGCCGCATCGCGCAGCTCGTTCTGCTGATTGGTCCGGTACTGGTTCAGCACCATCACCGCGTCCCCGAGCGCTGCCTTTTTCTTGGCCAGGCTCATGTCGACGAACTTGTCCCCGAGCACATCGGAGAACTTGTTCAGCATCTCGCGGTCGGCCTGCACCTGTTGTGTGTACCGCGGGATATCCTGCTCGGTGACTCCCGGTGGCAGTTGCCCGGTCTCGGTGTACTGCTGGATGGCGATGTACTTCGGGTCGGACGCAAGCTGCTGCTGATACAGGCCAACGAGCGTCTCACGGCTCATGTCAGCCGCCTCGGTCTCGGCCTTCTTGGTACGATACCGCTCAATGGCCTGACCGATGTTCTGCCCCATGGCAGCGATACCCATGGCCAAGTTGCGCCCCGGGGCGGTGGCGGCCTCCATGTATCCGGGAGGCAGCGGGCCGGTGTCGCCGCGTCCGGTGTATGGTGTGGAATAGCCGTAAGTTGCCATAGAATTATGCGTGTTGAGAATGGTACGCGAACTCGCGCAGTTTCAAGCTGATAGCCCTCATGTGCTTGTATCCGCCCACAATCCAGGCCACCTGCAAGATCATGTCGTTGCCGCAGAGCCGTAGGACATCTGATGTCTGACGCTTCCACTCCTCGTCAGCTTTCTCCCAGGCAACCGAGTCGGCGTAGGTGCTGGTGATCTGCGCGATGACAGGCTGCAGCCTGAACCAGTTGTCGATGTAGAACGGCGTCGAGTACAGGCTGTTGGCCTGCATCAGCACGTCCAGGAAGGCTTCCGGGGTGAACGGCACGTCCCCGTCGACCAGGTCGTCGATGGCATGGCAGTAGGCATGGAATGCTGTGATGAACACCACAGCGTTGTGATTGCCACCAGCGGCATCGAAGTAGAGCTGGCCTAGCTTGTTCATGCCGGGTGGAAGTCGATTGCTGCGGAGGTAGGCTTGGAGTGCCACCGCTCCAGATTTAGGAACACCGAGAACGAATGGGCGACAGCCGAATGATCAACACCGGCAGGTACGGGCTTTGACCAGCCGCAGTGCCAGGTGCTGACACTCTTGGACTTGGCGCCCATGGTCCAACTCATGCGGCCCAGGACGTGAATGATCCTTGAGCTGAATGACTCGTGGCGATGCGCCGGGATCACCTCTCCAGTAGGGCAGCACCAGGCCTCAAGCTGATAGGAACCGATCCGAAACAGCTTTATCCCAATGCATCGTTGGAACCTTTGAATCACAAAGAGGACGCCAAACCTTTGAGGCCTGCACCGGCAGCAGACGCTGCCCCGGTAATACCACTGCCCGCAGCCTTGAGACCGCCACCAATTGCTTCAAGAGCTTGACCCTGCATCTCGTCGCGCTTCTCGAACAGGCCCTGCTTAAACGCCAGAGCATCGTCGATCATGGTGTCGTCCAATCCGAGGGCCTTGAGCCGCTTGCGCTGGGCTTCCACATCCGCGGTGGTGTTCTGGAAGTTGGTCATCATGGGTGCACCATACCCACTCCCAGGCATCATTGGCGGCTGGGGTGCAAACTGGGTCATCCCACCGCCCTGGCCGTAGGGCATTGCCCCGGGGTATCCGTAGTTCATAGGCTAGAGGCTGCTGACATACCGGCGCCGATCAGTGCGGTGGTGTTGGCTGCGGAGGCAGTGCGGGCGGCCAACTGGGCCTGCTGGTTGCCGCCGATCAGGTTGGCAGCGTACTGCGACTCCGGGTTGAAGAGCTGGCCGGGGTTGAAGCCTTGGGCCTGGCCTACGAAGCCCTGGGAGGCACCAAAGGCCTGCGACGGTCGACCGAGCACTTGCTGGAAGACGTCGCCGTAGACGCCCTGGCCGGCCTGCAATGCACCCATTGCCTGCTGTTGGCGCTGCTGCTGAAGTCCGGCTCCAACCATCTGTGAGCGCACAGCCTCCTGCAAAGCACCAGACGGGCCTTGGGCCAGGCCGCGGGCAGCCAGGCCAGCACGAGTCTGCTGCTGCGCCATGCGCTGCTGCTCCGGTGTCAGTCGGGTGCCGGCAGCCAAGCCGGATTGAGCCTGAGCCGTGAGAGTGTCAGCCAGGGCAGCCTGCTCCGGTGACGCAGCCTTAATCGCAGCACGAGCTTGGGGACCGAGGGCCGAGATGTCGGCAATGTCACCAGCCCGGGAACGGGAGCGTGCCGCAGCCTCGACCTCGCCCATAGTGGGCGCGATCTGCTCCTTGTAGAGCTTCAGTAGCTCGGGCGTTGCAGACCGTAGCAGATCAAGTTGCAGTGCTTGATACTGCGGAGCGTACTTCGCCTCGGCAGCGAACTTCTCCGGTGCTAGGTCAAGCTGGGCGCGGAGAGTTTCTGCGGTTTCTTTGCCGTAGTCCCGCGGTGCTGGTGCTTCAACTGATGCCATATTTTTTGTCCGCCACCCTGTAGATCGGCATCGAGCCTTTCTTGTAGGTGGTCAGTTTTCCGTTGCGATACCCGATAGCCGGGAGGATTGCAGCCTCCGGTCTGTCGTGGAAGAACTTAGCCGCCACCGCCATGGCGAATACCGCGCAATCAGCGGCGAACTGATGCCAGTACCAATGGTCGCCATTGGGGTCGTTGGGCTGCCAGGACCAGGCCTTTGGCTCCGGTCCCATCTGGCGCCAGCCTACGAGCACAGCGACCACGTGGTCGTCCTGGCAGGCGATCTTGAGCGTGCCCTGCTCCGCATGGAACATCACGTAGTCCTCGACTGCCTCGCGGGTCCATCCCTTGAAGCTGTCGGGCACCTTGGCCAGAAGGTAGTCTGTGATTTGTTTAATCAACCTTGGGGTAGGGCTCGGGTTTGGAAGATGTAGATCTCGCTCTGCTGCGAGGCTCCGGTGATCGTATCAAAGGCGCGTGCCACAATGTACAGCGTGACGTAGGACGCAGCCCCAGGGAACACCGAGGTCATTGTGAACGGCGCCGTGTAGGTCTGGAACGCTGACGTGTTCTCAATTTGCCTGATGTATCCGATCTCTGAATTGACGTCGAACTTGATCGTGGTCGTCGCAGGCACTGTTCTACCAAAAAGGTCAGAGATGGTTATCAGTGTCGAGTTTGGCGCGATGATTACCTCAAGGCTCTCCGGGTCGATGGATGCACTGTTGGAAGAGAAGATCGGCACCGTTGTGCCGGTCGGTGTCGCTGCTCCCTCGTTGAACCAGGCTGCGTGCATTAGGCTGCGAAGTTGGCTACTTGTTTGCCGTAGACGTTGGACCCGATGCAGGTGAAGACAAACAAATCAGCCTTGTTTGCTCCGGTCGTCAGCGTCGGTGTAACACCGCCCTGCCAATAGATGGTTTTTCCGGTGGCTGCCCAGGCAGTGATTGCAAGAGTTCCGCCTGCGGTCTGTTTCACCTTTACCAACACGGTCTTGCCATCGTCGTTGGCTCCGAACGTCAATGTGATGGTCGGGTTGGTTGGCGGGGTCAGATCCCAGGTCAGACTGGTTCCGACATTGACGGTTGGTGTGGCCGAGCTGCTGGCCTGCGGTGCCGTGGAGAGCTTGGCCGACGTGATGGAGTTGTCCTTCACCCGGATGTCGGTGCCGCTGGTCTCAATCGTGGTGCCGTCCGGGTTCAAGGACAGCATCGTCTTCACGTTGGCCACCGTCAGGTCCAATGCGGTTGCGGTCGACCCGGTGTTGTTACCCTTGATCGTGTTGGCCGGCATCGTCGCCAGCTTGGCGTTGGTGACAGCGTTGTCGGCGATCTTGGCGGTGGTAACTGCCAAATTCTGTATGGCATCAGTATTCACCGAGCCGGACCCGAGCGTCAGCGTGCCGCCGTCGATGGTGCCGGTGATGTTGACGGTGGGCGTACCAAGGAGGTTGAGCGTCGAGGCCGACAGCGTGGTCGTCGGCGTGATCGTGGTGCCCGGAGTGACGTTTACGAAGAGTGGCATGGTGGTTTAGACGTCGTTCTTGCCGTAGAGCCGGAATGCGATTCCGATGACCTTGGCGCTGTAAATCTCAAGAGAACCCTGGTCGGTGGTGATCAGGGGCTGCACAGAGGCCGAGTGCTTGCGCAGGCGGGCCTTGTGACTGAAGAACTGGTGCAAGCCTGCCTTCCACCCGTTGTTGCCGCAGCGGAACTGGGTGGTCACCGAGTAGTCCTCGCGGTACGGGTTGAGGAAGTTGTCCCCGGTGTTGTTGGTGTTGTAGGTGCCGCTGCCGTAGGTGTAGTAGGCGGTGCGATCCTTGGTCTGGTTGGTGGCAACCACGTAGGACTCATTCACACCGTCGAACTGCGCAGTGATCGAATACTGGGTGTTCCAGTTGCCCAGCTCGAACTGGATGTCGGTCCACTGCTTGTGGTCGACGTTGTCCTCCCCGGTGTAGCCGCGGAACTTCACCTCGGTACTGATTTGGGTCAGCACTCCGGTGCGGCTCACATCCACAAGCCCGAGCGGGTCGAACTGGTGGATCAAGCCGCTCTCGTCGGCCCAGCACAGCGTGTCGGTGCCTGCCACGATGACTCGGGACCAGTACTTCGGAACGAGCAGCGAGCCCTCCCAATAGCCCTCCCAGGCCTTGTTCAGGAAGTTGTAGACCAGCGTGCGCTGGTTGGTGCCGTCACCGCCCTCGACAGGAACGCTCAGGATGTAGCGGTTGGCGAAGTACGTGGCACAAGACTTTGACCAGAAAGCCTGGTCGATCTCGTCGACGAGGTTCTGGATCTGGTCGGACAACGGAACCACCACCGACTGGCTGATGCCGAACTCGGTCTGGCGCAGACTGATGATGCCGCGTTGTGAGAGGAAGATGACGTCGGAGCCTGTGCCAGCAATTGAAGACTGCGAGACGCAGCCAAACTCCCGGGTGATCTCAGTCAGCCGGGTGGTCGACAGGTCTCCGTAGAGGTTTTCCACGGCTAGCACCGAGCGCTCCTTGAATACCAGCAGCGTGGTGCTGTTGAACGGGTACAAAGCGACCACCTTGTCGTTCGACCCGGTGTTGAGCTTGAACTCGTTCAGGATGGGGCTGTAGTGCAACGGGTCCAGCACGTCGGAGACGGCCAGGTAGTCGTTGCCGTAGAGCAGCAGCAGACGGTTCTGGAAGTACAGGCCCTCGCGGCCCGGTGGCACCGAGGAGCCGGAGGCACTCGAGCGCTTGATGCTGCCGGTGACGTTGGACGTGGTGACATCCACCAGGGTCGAAGGCATGGCCACCGAGGCTGTGGGGGTGTTTGAGTATGCGCCCGGATTGACGATGGTGACTGCGCTGACGATGCCGTCAGTGACCGTAGTGGTCAGACTTGCTGGCGTAGTGATTAAACCAGTGGCGCTGACTGTGATGATCGGGGCAGAGAGGTAGCCGGAGCCCTGGTTCAGGATGGTGACGCCCGTGATGGAGATGTTGGGTGCGGTGCCGGTAGTCGTGAGCTCAATAATTGCTCGGCTCGCGTCGTTCAGCGAGTCGGTCTCCTCGGTCGTGCCCGAGAACAATCGCAGCGTGTTGTTGTCGACCGGGTAGACGTAGTAGATCTTGTTGGTGACGTTGGCCCCACCGTTTTCAATGTTGGTCAGCGTGACCTGATCGCCAGGAATGAAATTGTGGTTGTAGACCGCAATCGTGTCCGCGGTGGCATCGGAGCTGTTGATCGAAAGAGTAGACGGGATGCGGTCGAAGCCGGCGTCCAACGCTGACGGGTTGGTTGCCGTGCTCTGCATCAGGATGGGCATCCCATCGTTCAGGTTGTTGACGATGTCCTGCGCCAGATCGTAGCCAGTCGTGTTGCTGGCCAGCTCGATGTAGTACCGAGCGTTGTTCTCCGGATTCAACGGCAACGAGTTGGTCTTGGCCCGAGCATCAGCAAGAGTCAGGTGGAGCGAGACCTCTTGGTTGACCACGTTGACGTAGAGCTGGAAGCCCTGACCAGATCCGGGCGATGCATTCCACAAGGGAGCAGCATCACCAACCTGGCCGACATTCACGATGTCTCCGGTAGCCAGGTCAGGAACCACGTTCAGTGTGACCTCGGTGGATGCCTCTTGAGAAAGCAAGGCACCGCTCTCGCACAGCAGCGCATCACCGCCCTCGGTGTCGATGGAGTCGTAGACGATGCCGGTGACGCTGTCGAAGTAGTAGCGGGCGTTGCCCGGGCGCAGCATGACCACGCCGTTGGTGGCCTGGATGAGGCGCACCGGGAGGTAGATGTCGTGCCCGTTCATGGACACTTCCACGGGCGACTGGTTGGGCCGGATGCACCAGACCTTGCCCTGGCCGCCGTCGGAGGACCGGGCCTCGTTGACTGCAACCAAGAGAGCATTGGCCCCGGTGTCCGGGTCGCGGTAGGGCAGGACGCCCAGGATCTCCTCGAAGGGAGCCGTCGAGGCGTAGAACTGCACCGTCTTATTTGCGGGCGACGGGCTGAAGCTAAATGCCGCGGTGCTGAAGGTAGCGTTGGTATTGTCGTCTAGTGTGCAGAGCGTGCCGTTGGAGAAGATCTGTTGATTCAGACCAACGTCGCAGACCACCTGTGAGTTGGTCGGTATCTGATCGCCCGAGACGGGTGTGCCAGTGGACGATCCAGCAGTCAGTGTGACGATGCGGGAGCCGCTCGACCAGCGACCGCCCCACTTGGGCTGCACGATACCCCAGCGGTTCTTGATGACCTGATCCTCGAAGCGTCGGTTGACCGCGTTGGAAACGTAGGAGGCCGGAATCAGCGCAGGGTCGATGCGCGATACCACTCCAACGAATCCATCGTCGATTCCACCGATTTGAGGCAGGTCAGGCATATTACCTTGAGGGCACGATTATCTGCCGCACATATTTCTCCTGCAGCGCCACCTTGTCGATCTCCTTGGTGAGCTCTACCTCGCCCAGCTCAAGGAACTGATTGCCCAAGTCGATCTTGCCGTCGACCCGCAGCATCTGGCCCGCGGCCTTGAGTGCGCAGATCTCGCAGAAGCGATACGGAAAGGCGTAGGCGCTGGCCTCCCCAGCGGTCGACAGGAGCGGCGGGGTCTTGCGGAACTCCAGCCAGACGTAGGGCAACTGCTCTCCGACCAGCACACCGTCGTCGGTGAAGGTGTAGGTGACCTCCTGCTGGCGCCAGGTGACCCTGGGATCAATTGGCCAGACCGAGAAGGTCTCACCGATGGGGACTGCCCGGGTAGTGCCGTCGGGGTTGTTGGTCTGCGAGATGTTGCGCAGGAACTTGTTCAGGATGCCCCAGTAGGCGGTGTTTGTGGGAACTGTTCCAGCCGGTGGTATAGAGTAGCACTGGTAGTGCTCCTGGGTCACCGGATACAGCACGATCTGCCCGACAGTGTAGGCGGTGTTGAAGTCCCAGTTGCCGTCGTTGTTGCCGTAGCTTGGTTGAGCTTCTCCCCAATAGATTGAGTTGAGCGAGCCCTTGGGACCATTGATGGTTGGAGTCTGCCCAGTGCCGGGAGTGATGTTGACCCACTGGTAGTACTTCTCCTCGACCGGATAGTAGACCACGTCCCCGGCGTTGTAGGTTGCCGAGTAGGAATAGGTCGGCGCAAAGAACTCCTGCTGGTACACCGTCTGCTCGGGCCAATCGAAGCACTCCCAGGCGCTCCGTAATGACATGGAGATGAACGTGCGGAAGAAGTTGGACTCCTCGGTGGTCAGCGTTGAGAAAACGCGCCCAGTGAGCTCACAGGCGCGTTGCAGCACGTAATCGTAGGTGACTGTTCTCATAGGCTACCAGGCTTTGCAGGACCAGTACTTGGCGGAGAGTTTTGATCCGGGGTTATCACAGCCGTGACGAGCCCGGAAATTGGCCCGGCGCTCCGGGATGTGCGCCTTGATCGTCATGTTGGGGTCTCCGAAACGAACAAGAGCGACCTTGTCGCCCTCCTTCGCCAGCACAGCGAACTTCTTATTCTCGCCCGGCGTGCGCTTGGGCTTGTTGTAGCCCGAGAACTTGTTGCCCTTGTAGTTGATCATTGGGACTTAGGTAGCACGTACCAGCCGGCGGGCAGCTCGACCTTCGACGGCCCCACCAGCTTCTTGTTGGAGTCGAAAGCGTAGACGCTGGCCTTGGTTGGCTTGGCCAGCATCACCGGATCACCGGAAGGGACCAGGACCACCCTCGTCTGGCAACCCAGGCAAGTCGGCAATATCAGAGCCCAGCTTTTGCTTGAGCTCATCAGGTGCTTTGCCGTGGTTAACATCGGTGGGTGGTTTCTCGCGTGCCCAGTCCAAGAGCGCCTTCAGGATCTGGTAGATCCAGTTCACGGCTTCTTGGGCTCGGCATCCTTGGCCCAGATCAGACCGATGCCGGCACTGACCGCGGCGATGGTTGAGGTGATGTCGACGGTGGTCGCCGGATCACCGTCGAAGGCGGCCTTCAGGGCGCCGCCGACAGCGATCAGAACGGCTCCGATACCGGCCAGTGTGGTCTTGGTGTTCTTCATTTCTTCAGAGCTTTGTAGAGGGCGACACAGGCAGCGATCAAACCAACCACGGCGGAGACGAATCGGATGCCGTCGGTAAGCTGAGGAAGCAGCGACGCTGCTGTGGCTGCTGCCGCGGTGCCGAGCGAGATCGCTAGGCCGTTCGTTCCGCCGTGGTTGGTTGCGTCCATTGTTTACTCGGGCTTGGGTGTCTGTGAGTTGATGATGGCAGCCTCGATGATGTCGTAGAGCGGAAGGCCAACCTTCATGTTGTGGACGTTGGTAGCCTTCATGGCGATTTCAACGAGCTGGGCAAGCTGCTGGGCCTGCTGCGGTGTGAACTCAATCTTAATCATGCGGCAGGAGCATCAGCGACAATGGAAGGCTCGGCAACCACAACCGGCGGCTCTTCGACCACAACCGGAGCTTCTTCGGCAACCACAACTGGAGCGGGAGGAGTGGGCGGCACCCACGGCAGCGGCAAAGAAACCACGGGCGGGTTGATCTGGTTGGCGATTTGGATGACCACGTTGGTTTCAATGGCCTTCTGATCGACTCCGTTCTGATAGCACCAGCCGAGAACCTGCTGCTCGGTCAGATCAGGATACGGAGTGAAGCTGCCAGTCGGAGCGGCGAAGCTACAGCTACCGTAGCAAGTGCCGCTGTAGGTCTGCTCGGTGTCGCCAGAGCCGGTGGTTTCGGTGCCGTTGCAACGCCAATCGGCGGTGATGACGACATCGGTGTAGGAGCCTTCGGTCGGCTTGACCAAGAGGCGTTCGATGATCCAA
>VFQS010000604.1_pt1 | contig 38525 bp, 33 predicted proteins | sample 3512361 | NCBI WGS metagenome assembly VFQS01 (sample SAMN10412375, study PRJNA504923) | tailings metagenome | isolation source: Relicate 1 Philex TSF3 active mining | place: Philippines
AATCCAAAATCTATTTTTCTATTATAAGTAGCCGCACGTTTTGAAACATCTTCCATGGTATTTTTCAGACCTTCCTCTGTGTCCGGCCACATAAGAAACACATCGCAATATTGGGCACAAACGTCTCTAGCCTCGGGCGAAAAACCACCAAAATATAAAAGGGGACCTCCATTTTGCTGATAAGGCTTTACAGGTTCTGACGACAAATCAAATTGGTAAATTTCACCTTTAAAATGAATTTCATCCTGCGTCCAGGCCTGTCGAAGAATCTCTATAATTTCTCTGGTTCTTTGATATCTGACTTTGCCCTCTTCCTTCATTCCCGGCAGATCAGAATTGATAACATTTAAAGTAAACCGACCTTTTAATAAATGATCCAATGTGCTTATGGTTCTTGCCAACATAGGCGGGTGAAGTTCCCCAAAACGATGGGCAACCAACAGAGAAATATCTTGGACGGAGGGAGCAACAGCCGCAGCAAAAGTAAACGGATCTTGTCCAACCATGTAGGAGGAAGGAAGCAAAATATTATTGAAACCCAAATGCTCGGCTTGCTGAACTATTTGTTGACAATGTGCAAAATTACTTCTCCTGTGACCATCCAACTGACCTAAAAAGGCAGTATCCCCACCACATAAGTCGGCAAACCAAGAAATTTCCGCAGTTCTTCTGGCAGTTCTGATAGGTATCACAAAGTCATTTTATTGATTATTGGATTTACTTTTGGAAAAATAATCAATTTATCTGTTAAACCATAAAATAAATTGGCCTTACCCCTATTTTATCCGGAGTAAGGCCAATCTGAAAATTCAGGCTTTTTAATATTCAATATAGGCGATTGTTACTGAAGATCCTGGGGTTGAAGCCGTCGGATCCATTTCCATCTTAAATAGTTTTCCCGCACCGCCCCCAGGAAGACTTAAACTTGCTATTGGGGATCCTGAGGAATATAAAAGAGCACCTGTACCTGGGTCATAAATTTTCCAAACGGGTGTACCTGCCGTTGCCAGAATAGTAAAACAACCCGCTGTTTTCCCACGTGGAACCATAATCTCATTTTTCAAAGGGTCATAAGTCCTGAAAGCCGGGACATTGCATAAGGATCGTTTGAAATATAAGCCAGGTACACCCATGCAATTTCTCTTTGGTCCAATGGGATCTTTTTCAACAACTCTCGTTTCAGGTCGACATGCTTGCGCATGAGTGGAGGTGATACTGGTTATTTGAATAAACAAGACAGCAAGTATAAAATAAAGTGGATTTTTCATGATGGTTTAATTTTGTGGATGATTTATTAAGGCTGGTAATCTACAAATCCAAGGGTAATCCAGGAGCTTTTGATAGAAGTAGTCCTGTTTAGCACAATCTTATAGACTTTATCGGCGGTCGGTGCTGTTAATTTCAAACTACCTAATCGAGGTGCCGTCGTGGGCAGTACCGGATCAAAAACGACCAACCCAGTTGATTCATCAATGATTTTCCAATCTGGCTTTCCACTATATCCCACTATAGTGAAACAAGCTGCTTCCCTTCCTTTTGGGATAGAAATAGAATGCGTTGAAGGATCAAAAGTAGTTGATGATTGCTCACAAACGGTGCGCTGAAGGTAATTTCCCGTTTTTCCATTGCATGATCTAGTTCCATAAGGCAAAAGTTCTGCGGAACGCAAGGCGGCATCACATTTTTGAGCGGTCATATTCGTAAATACGAATAAGGACAATCCAAGAGACAATAGATTTAAAAAAAGATTCTTTTTCATGATTCAGAAATTTAACGTTGAATAATTGGTTTTATAACTAATTTCACGAGCGGTTAAGAACGTTCCCTTTTATTCCAATTATTTTCAATATTTTTTTTGATGAGTACATTCGATACAAACAAACAAGCCTGGGACCAAAGAGTAGATATTCATTATCAATCTGAATTTTATGATGTACCGGGGTTTTTAAAGGGAAAAGAGGTATTAAAACCTATTGAATTAGCATTGTTAGGTGATGTAAGGGACAAAACACTTCTTCATTTACAATGTCATTTTGGACAAGATACCCTCTCTTTAGCTCGTTTAGGAGCTAAAGTTACCGGTATTGATTTTTCGCAGGTTGCCATTGATAAGGCAAATATGTTAGCCAATGAACTTGATATAAAGGCAACTTTTGTTTGTGGGAATGTATTGGAAACACCCCTGCTCGTTTCTGAAAAATTTGATATTGTTTTTACTACCTACGGGGTGTTAGGCTGGTTGCCTGACATGAATGATTGGGCAAAAGTGGTGAAAACCATGCTCAGACCTGGTGGGAAATTGATTCTGGTGGAATTTCATCCTGTGATATGGATGATGGACGACGAATTCAAAGGTATCGAGTATGCCTATTTTAAAGGTGACCCCATCATAGAAACAAAAAATACTACTTACACGGATCAAAGTGCCGTTCAAATGGATACTTTTCAGGAAATAACCTGGAATCACTCGTTAGATGAGGTGTTAAGTGCCTTATTAGAGGTAGGATTAAGATTAACTCACTTCAAGGAGTATGCCTACTCACCTTATCCTTGTTTTAGCAATATTAAAGAAACCTCGCCCGGGCAATACCAAATCATTGGGCTGGAAGATAAAATACCTATGGTTTACTCCTTATCTGCAGAAAATGAAAAATAAAAAATACGTTCAACTCTCCATTTTACTATTGCTTCAATTTATGATTTGGGGATCCTGGTATGTGACAACAGGAACCTATCTTTTACAAACGCTGCATTTTTCAGGCAGAGAAGTGGGACTTGTATATGGTGCCATGTCCGTTGCGGCATTCATTTCGCCCATTTTTGTAGGATTTATAACCGATAAATATTTTTCAGCATCAAAAGTACTGGCGTTTCTTCACATTGGAGGTAGTATATGCTTAGTTGCCATGTATTTATTTACGGACTTCAATGTTTTTTATCCACTCACCTTACTTTATGCCGTTTTGTACCTACCTACCTTTGCGTTATCAAGCTCTTATGTTCTTCAACAACTGGAAGACCCATCAAAACAATTTCCCGGGGTTAGGGTATGGGGAAGTATAGGATGGATCATAGCGGGTAACATTGTTGGCTTATTAAGTTGGGAAAAAACAGCCAACCCGCTGTTACTTTCTGCCAGTTTGAGTTTAATACTGGGTGTTTATGCCTTATTCTTACCCAAGGTTCCTTCTATAGAGGGAAAAAGTAGTCATTCTATTAAAGAATTTTTCTCTGTCGAAATAATTCAGCTTTTCAAACAGAGAGATTTTTTAGTCTTTATGATAAGTCTTACCCTATTGTATGCTATTCCCATTGCCTACTATTATAGTTTTGTAAATAATTTTTTAACAACCATTCAGGTAAAAAATGCAGCAGGTTGGATGTCCATTGGGCAAATAACAGAGATTCTGGTTATGTTACTCCTGCCCTTTTTTCTTCGGCATTTTTCATTTAAATGGGTGGTCTTTACCGGACTATTTTTATGGGGTGCAAGATATGGTATTTTCGCCTACGCTGCTGAAAATCCAGGCATTCAGCTCGTTTGGCTTCCCGCTATACTGGTTCACGGATTCGCCTACGTATTTACCGGATTGGCCGGACAATTATATATTGATGAGAAAGCACCGAGACATTTAAGAAATACAGCACAAAGCATTATCACTTTTGCTATGCAAGGAATGGGAACTTTGGTCGGTACTTATTTTGCCGGATGGATGGTCGAGAGAAATGTAACTGCCTCGGGAGATTATAACTGGACTAATATTTGGATTTTTCCTACGGTGGCTGGGATAGCTTTGTCCTTGTTTTTCCTTCTACTTTTTAAGCAAAAAGAAAAACAAGAACAAAGATTACCCAATATTTAATTAGAAGCTATAAGTAACTTTAGCTACGGCCCTTCTGCCAATAACTGGCATATTTGGCAAAGCTCTGTATTGCTGGTTAAATAAATTTTGACAGGTAGCGTCAATCGCTAAACCGTTCTTTAATTTATAGCCAACACCTATATCAATAAGATTTTTAGGATCAGAAAATCCTGTAAACTGACCTGCATTTGAGTAGAATGAATCGTCATGTTGGAAAGCAATATTTCCCCTCCAACCTGTTTCTGGAGCGTAAACAGCCCCTAAACGATATTTATTTTTAGGTATTCCCAAGTTAAAAATTAAGCCTGAACCTGGTGCCTCACCTAAGTCTTCCTCAGTAAAATCCGTTTGATTTACTGCAGAAAAGTTAGCAAAAACGCTCAAATCATTGTTTATCGCATAGCCAAAACCTAAATCAACACCCACATAAGCAAGTGAACCGAAAGTTCTGTAGCCCGCCGCACTATGAACCATTCCATCCTGAGGAACGCCTGTTGTTTCAACAGCGCCAAAGATAGGAGAAAGAGGAGCAATTTGAGCAGCAAAAGCGGCACCACCTTGAGCATAAGCTCCTGCTACCGCAGCACTTATCTGCGCCGCTGTTGCCGCCGCTGTAGCTGCAGGAAGACCTGCACCAATCAAAGCTGCTTCTAATTGAGTTCTTACCGTAGCGCCTACTTTTGAACTTAAATCAGCTGCAATATTTTGCTCTGTGTATCTGATGGTTGGGCTGATGGCTGTAAAATTAATGAATCCTGAAGATGCAATTCTGTAAACGTCAGCAGAAACCATTAGTTTTTTATTAATAACACCTTTATACCCAAGTTCCAGGGTTCTTTCTGTTCTAATCTGTGGTTCAGTAGTATTGATTGGATCTAATGGTAAACCATTGAAAATATTATATCCAGTGAATTTTCCACTTACTCCCGTTGGTGTATTTGCTGGATTCGTTAAAATGGAACGAACAATAGGGAAAATAGTAGCAGGAAGAGCCGCTTGTAAGCCTGTTAAAATAGCAGGTGTTACTGCGCCGTAAGGTATAGCCAAAGGTAAACCTGGTGTACCGTAAGGCAAATTAGGGAATCCTGGTGCGGTAAAATCAATCGTTGGATTAGCTGGAAACTGAGCTATTTCCTTCTGACCTTTTAACCAAATATCAAAAAGCCCTGGAGCAGGTGTTGCCACAGGAAAGTCAATATACATAACCAAGGCATCTGGTGGCGCAGCCGTTTGGTTATAAGATGCTCTGAAAGTATGATTTTTAGATGCCTTATACACTAAAGCCAATCTTGGAGAAACCGCCTGTTTGTCTAAAAAGTTGAAACGGTCAAAACGACCTGCTGCAACAAATTCGAAACGATCACTTAACTCAAAAGATGCTTGTGCATAAGCTCCCAAAATATTGTAATCGTCATTTTCCTCATTACGACCATATACCTGATTATAGGTATTACTTCCCGCTTGACGGTAGTCAGCACCCACTGTAATGTCGGCATTTAAAAACTTTTCCAAATTGAAGTTATATTGAACTTGACCTTCTAACTGACTTCTTTCAATAGCCGTCCTATTTCCTGTCTGATAAAGGAATGTTGGTCTTTCTGGACTTCCACCGTCGTTGTAATTATAAAATACCTGAGCAAACAAGCCTCCCTTTTGTACTCTTGCCTGACCCCAGTAAGCTATGGACTGAGAAAGACCTTCTCCCTGGGAATTATAAAAAACGGAACTATTAGCATTCATACCACCTGCAAGAACTACCTTAGTATTTGAAGATGGTCTCATTTCTAAGGTACCATTGATGGCGCTGTTAGACCAAAAATCCTGCATCATATTTCCATCTCCGTCCGGATCAAGATCTGCTTTTGATAAAAGCACCTTTGCTTTCGACTGGTCTGCAGAGACAACACCATTAGCAACCGTTGGCTCAACAATAGACGTTCTGAATCTGCTGATTTGCCTGGTGAAGACACCCGCAGAGGTAGTTCCTTCAGAACCATCTAATACAAACTCTCCACCTCTTTTATTGTGTGCATTGATTTTGAAACCAATTTTTTTGTTTTTTGAAGCGGCGGCTACTCTGGTAGAAATACCCCAGGTTGACATTTCCCCGCCCATTAATTCTACGGTTGTTCCAGGAAAGTCAATGGGACTTTTAGAGATAAAGTGAACTACACCTGCGGTTACGCCAGGACCGTAAAGCGCACCTCCCGCTCCACGAACTACCTCAATTCTCTGTAAATCGATAGAGTTTAAGCCAGATGCATCAGACTGAAAAGTTCCAGTACCCGCGCCAACCAAACTTCTATAATCGAGAATTGGAAATACACCCGTTCCAAATAAACCCGCAGCACCTCTCATTTCAATGTTCATACGAGCAGCCGATTGCTGTTGAATTTGAACACCAGGAACGTTTATCAATTCTCTGATAGGATCTACCGCAGAAGATGCTGCCTGCATCGTTTTTGCAGATATAACAGAAACTGAGGCAGGTGCTTCCTGTACTTTCTCTGCTCTCCTGGAGGCAGAAACCACGATTTCATCTAATGTGCTGATGTTTTCGTCAAGAACAACATCTAGTTTTTCATTGCCTGAAGTTACATCAAGGACTTTAGCATTGTATCCAATAAAACTAAATTCTACTTTAAAAGGCGGTTTTGAACTTGTTTCTAACCGGTACATTCCATCTAAATCGGCTGAGACACCTATTGAGGTTCCTACAACCACAACACTGGCTCCAACCAATGGCTCACCTTTTGAATCGGTAATTTTACCACTTACTATCGTTTGTGCGTTTAAGGCAAAACAAAATAATAAGGCCGGTAATAAAAAAATGTTTCTAAGTTGTTTTCTTAACATGGTACACTATTTTTGTTCATCAATCCAATTTAAATTTACATTCTGAATAAAATGGATGTTTTACTATCCTACCACAAAATAATCAAAATTTTATATGGATTTATCTTTTTTTGTGTTTTAAAAATTGCTTGCTAAGCAATTCCTACTTTTGTATGCATTTTTACAAAAAATTAATTCCCTTGGAAACAAATAATGACGGTTCAATTAGTTTAAATAAATTTATTTCTTCCACTGGTATTTGTTCTAGAAGAGAAGCAGATACCTGGATTTCAGCAGGTAGAGTCACCATAAATAACCTTCCGACCCAACTGGGAAACAGGGTATTTCCCGGTGACCTGGTGCACATAGACGGAAAACCCACAAAAGAAAACCCGCCCTTACTTTATATTGCTTATCATAAACCTGTAGGTATTGTATGCACTACCGATCTAAAAGAACCTAAAAATATAATTAGCCAAATCAAACATAATCAACGTCTTTTTCCTATCGGAAGGTTAGATAAAGCTTCCCATGGTCTGATTTTTCTTACCAATGACGGTGACATTGTCAATAAGGTGCTTCGGGCTGGAAATAACCATGAAAAAGAATACATCGTATCTTTAAACAAACCTATTACTGATGTTTTTTTGCAAAAAATGAGAACAGGTATTCCCATTTTAGGGACAGTAACAAAACCTTGTGAAGTAGTTCAGATAGATACATTTTCCTTTAAAATTATTCTAACTCAAGGCTTAAACCGACAAATTCGCAGAATGTGTGCTTTCCTGGATTACGAGGTTTATTCCTTAAAAAGAATTCGGATCATGGACATTACCATTGATGGGATTAAGTCTAATACATGGAGATATTTCACGCCTGCCGAAATGACGAAACTGGAAGATAAATTGAAATTTTCCTCAAAGACTGCTGAAGCCTCCCTGCCAAAAAAGGAATTTAGTAAAGATTAATGCTTAAAAACTAACATAGGATTTTTTATGGCCCCCGTTATTTCCCGCACAAGGGAATGCTCCATTAATCTTTCCCAAAAAGATCTTTCGTGAAATGTTACGGCTAACATTACCTCTGGGTATTCGCTTAGGAAATCAAGGATTGCGGCAAAGGGTTCCCCTTTCAAAATTTTGAAATCCATACCAACCTCCTCATGGTCTTCAGCAAAAGAATGTAATATTTGTTTCATCTTTGCTATGGCCTTGTACTCATCTTCGTCTGTTTCTGAAACATGTAAAAGATGTAATTTTACACCTAATATCGAACACCAAGGCAGGAGAACGTCTAAAGTTGATATACTTCCCGATGAAAAATCTGTGGCGTAATAAATAGAGGTGAGTGGCGCCTCATTGGCTTCTTCCGGGATAATAATTACAGGAAAATCGACGCGATCTATTATTTTTTGGGTTGATTCTCCCCAAAAAATTCCTTCTAATATTTTCTTCTTCCTCTTTCCAATAATTAATAAAGATGGAGTGTGTTTTTCTGCCAATAGCTCACACTGTTCAACAATATTCCCATAAACGAGCTCATGCTGAATTAAATTATCACTTTTTCCTGATTGATTTTTTACATTCTCATCTGAGAATTTATATAATTTTGACCTACTATCTTCTTGAAATTCAATCCGATCTATGGGTTCAACATGTGCCAATACTATTTTATAGTTCAATCTTTCAGCAAAACGCATAGCTATACCTAAAGCAATCTTGCTGGAAGGGGTATAGTCTGTAAGGCACAAGATTGTTTTCATGGAACCCATTTCATACCATTAAGATAATCATTTATTCCATTTTTGTCTTATTTTCCTTCAACATAGATAAAACTACGCCCACTGTTAAAGCGAATACAATAAAGGCTAAAGACAACCAATCTGGCAAATGAATTTGATGAGAAACCAACATTTTTATTCCCACAAATGCCAGTATCGCTACGAGGCTATACTTCAAATACTCAAATTTATCTATGAAAGCGGCCAGAACGAAGTATAAGGAACGCAATCCTAAAATGGCGAAAATATTTGAAGTAAATACAATAAAAGGATCTGTTGTGATGGCAAAAATAGCTGGAATACTATCGAATGCAAACATTATGTCTGTAGTCTCCACCACCATTAAGGCGATAAATAGGGGTGTTGCCACCCAAAATTTTCCCTCTTTAATAAAAAAATGATCGCCATGAAATTTCGTCGTCACCGGAAAAAAGCGCTTCACCAATTTAATGGTCGGATTGTTTTCCGGGTGAATGCTTTCGTGGGTTCCTGACTTCAACATTTTATATGCTGCATACAATAAAATAACACCAAAAATATAGACTATCCATGTAAAGCTTTCCATCAGCACAGCCCCAACACCTATCATTAATCCTCTAAAAATGATAGCACCTAAAATACCCCAGAATAAAACCCGGTGCTGGTTTGCCTGTGGGATGTTAAAGTAAGAAAAGATGATCGCTATGACAAAAATATTATCAATACTCAAAGATTGTTCAACAAGATAACCTGTTAAGTAAGTTATGACCGCCTCTTTTCCTGTTAACACGTGACTTCCTTGAGGTAACCAGTTATTACTATAGGCAAAGTAAATAAATACGCTGAATAATAAAGACAAACTCACCCATAAGCCAGTCCATCGTAAAGCCTCCTTTGTAGTTACATTATGTGGATTCTTATTTAAAATCCCAAGATCTATCCCTAATAAAACAAGGATAAGTAGAATAAAGCCCGTCCAAATAATCATAATTTCAGCTTGATGTTAAAACAAAAAAGCCTCTGATTTACTTCAGAGGCTTTATGAGGTCGGAGGCGGATTCGAACCGCCGTACGAGGTTTTGCAGACCTCTGCCTAGCCACTCGGCCACCCGACCCTATTTTTACATATTTTATATGAAGTGCGAATATACGTGTTTTTTTATTATTAGGCAATACTAATTTGATTATTTAAAAAATATAGCGCCTAGTTAATTATTTTTTCCTTTTCCCACTTTTTTTCTAATTCTTCCATATTGGTTCCTCTTACAAACCGATAAGCCATTATAGCCTCTTTTGTTACCTTTTTTTCATAATAAACCAAGCCAATCCCTTTGGCATATATTTCCATACCCTCAAATAACTGTCCGGTAACCCCCTCGTTTTCCACTTCAATTTTTTCTTTTACCCTAAAAATAATAGCCGGAATTTCCTGTTTATTTAAAGAAAACGTAGTGTCTCCCATAAATATCCTGTTTTTTATCACGCTATAGGTAGTTGAATCATTATCATTTGATTTCCATTTTATATGATAAAGAAAAATACCAAACCTATCTTTCACTGCAAAGGGAAAACTATTTCCAGCCACAATTTCCACCTCGGTTCTTTTTTGTTTGTACCCTTTCGTAGCATCGGGCAATTCATAAATATACAGGTCCTTTAGGAGTAATCCATTTTTAACTACCTCTTCTTGTACTTGTTGTAAAGGGACCATATAGTTTTCATAAAAAGTACTCGAAAATATTTTTTGTTCCCCTTTTAAAAAACTCCTGTGATACCAGAAAACACTATCTGTTCCCGTATTTCCTGTCGATTCATAAACATAGACTTCTCCATTTGCCAATTTTTCCATTGGGAAATAATACCCCCTGATATCTCTTTGATTATTTTCTGAAACACAGGCAGACAGTGTAAAACACCACAGAATATAAGCAGGAACACTCATATAAAACCATGTATTAAAAGGGTGTTCCCAACGTTTTTTATTCATTTATTTCATATTATTTGTTCAGCTTTACAATGACAAATGACTTTTTATATCTTGTAATACCTATAAAAGGTCGTATATTTGCCTACTCACAAAATTAACCTAAATAGGAAATAAAATGTTTGAAAATATAGGCAAGTCTTTGCAAAAATTATTCGGAAGCAAACAGGAAAAAGATATTCTGAAATTCAACCCTGTCATTGAACAAATTCATCAATTTGGGGACAAATTAAAAAATCTTTCTCATGATGAGCTGAGGCAAAAGACCACAGAATTTCGGGAAAGAATTAGCGATTATCTTTCCGATATAGACGACGCTATCGAAAGCTTACGTCAACAAACCATTGATTCTGAAGAGCTTTCCGATAAAGAAAATCTTTTCCTGGAAATTGATACTTTAAAAAAACAGCGGGATCAGGAACTGGAAGTTATATTAAATGAAATTCTTCCCGAGGCCTTTGCGGTAGTTAAGGAAACGGCCATTCGTTTTAAGAATAATTCAACCCTTTCTGTTACTGCCACAGAACATGATAAAAATCTGGCTGTACAGCCCGGAAAATCGTATGTTTCCATTACAGGAAATCAAGCGACCTGGAAAAACCAGTGGACTGCAGCAGGTGGTGCCATTACCTGGGATATGGTACATTACGATGTTCAGCTTATCGGTGGTATGGTTCTTCATGAGGGCAAAATTGCTGAAATGGGAACGGGTGAAGGTAAAACTCTTGTAGCTACTTTACCCGCTTATCTGAATGGATTAAGTGGCCTGGGCGTACATGTTATTACCGTGAATGACTATTTAGCCCGTCGTGATGCTGAATGGATCGGCCCAATCATGGAATTCCTTCTTTTAACTATCGATTGTATCGATAAATATACCCCTCACTCTGAACAGCGTATTCAAGCCTACGGTTGCGATATAACTTACGGAACAAATAACGAATTTGGTTTCGATTACCTTCGCGATAACATGGTCCGTACTACGGAAGAAAAAGTTCAGGGTAAACACCATTTCAGTATGGTTGATGAGGTCGATTCCGTTCTTATCGATGATGCGCGAACGCCTCTTATTATTTCAGGTCCCGTTGGCCCAGCCGCCGAAGATCAGGAATATTTTGAGCTTCGTCCAAGTGTTGAAAAACTGATAAATGAACAGAAAAAATTAGCCAACGAATATCTGATTGAAGCAAAAAAATTATTTGCCGCCGGAACCATTGGAGTAGAGGAAGGAACTGCAGGTATGGCCCTGCTTCGGGCTTATCGCTCTCTCCCAAGAGCAAGACCTTTAATTAAGTTCCTCAGTGAGGAAGGGGTTCGTGTTTTATTACAAAAAACAGAGAATCATTACATGCAGGAGCAATCCAAAAATATGCATTTGGTCGATGCACCACTCCTTTTTATTATAGATGAAAAAAATAGACAAACAGAACTTACCGAAAAGGGCGTAGAATATTTGTCCACAAACTCCAATGATCCCAATTTCTTTATGCTTCCAGATATCGTTTCTGAAATGGTGGAAATTGAAAATCGAAAAGACTTTTCTAAAGAAGAAAGTGAAAACGCAAAAACTAAGCTAGCTCAGGATTATGCCGTTAAAGCGCGCAGAGTACATACCATAAATCAGCTTTTAAAAGCTTATACTCTTTTTGAAAAAGACGAGGAATATGTGGTAATGGAGGGTCAGGTTAAAATTGTCGATGAACAAACCGGACGTATGATGGAAGGTAGAAGATATTCTGACGGTCTTCATCAGGCGCTGGAAGCTAAGGAAAATGTGAAGATTGGAGAAATCACACAAACTTATGCTACCGTTACTCTTCAAAACTATTTCCGTATGTACCACAAGTTAGCAGGTATGACGGGTACAGCTGAAACCGAAGCCAATGAGTTTTGGCAAATTTATAAACTCGATGTCGTTGTTATTCCTACCAATAGACCTATTCAAAGAATTGATCATGAAGATTTTGTGTTCAAAACAAATAGGGAAAAATATAATGCGCTCATAGACCAGATTAGTTTATTAAGCAAAGCCGGTCAGCCAATTCTCGTAGGTACCACTTCTGTTGATATATCTGAAAAGTTAAGCCGGATGCTCCAGCTTAAAGGTCTCGACCATAATGTACTTAACGCAAAACAACATCAAAGAGAAGCAGAAATTGTTGCCGAAGCAGGTCGTCCGGGTAAAATTACCATTGCCACCAATATGGCCGGTCGTGGAACAGATATCAAGATAAACGATGAGGTTAAAAAAGCAGGAGGATTAGCTATTATAGGTACAGAAAGACACGAATCGAGGCGAGTTGACAGACAGCTTCGTGGACGTTCCGGCCGTCAGGGTGACCCAGGTTCATCCCAATTTTATGTTTCCCTGGAAGATAACCTGATGCGACTTTTCCAGTCCGATAGAATCGCTTCTCTTATGGACAAAATGGGCCATAAAGACGGTGAGGTTATTCAACATTCTATGGTAACTAAATCTATTGAAAGAGCACAGAAAAAAGTAGAAGAAAACAACTTCGGTATTCGTAAACGCCTTCTGGAGTATGATGACGTTATGAATATTCAACGAGAAGCTATTTATAAGAAAAGAGACAATGCCCTCTTCGGAGATCGCCTTTCCGTGGATCTTTACAATATGTTTTTCTCTATCATTGAAAATATTGTTCATGACCATAAAGGCGGAGGTTCCTTCGAGACGTTTAGAAGAGACATGCTTAGTTTATTGGGTCAGGTTCCAGAGATTTCAGAACATGATTTTCAAAAGAAAAACTCAAACCTTCTGAGTGAAGAAACTTTCCACCAGTTTCAAGCCTATTATCACAGAAAATCGGAGCATATTCAGGAGGTTCTCTTCGACCATATAAAAAATGTCCACGAAACTCAGGGTAACCGATTCAAAAGAATCATTGTTCCCTTTACAGATGGAAGGACAAATCCTTACATGATTACCGCTGAGATGGAGGAGGCCTATAACTCTAAAGGTAAAACCATCATGAGGGATATAGAAAAGGCAGTAACTCTCTCTATCATCGACGAAAAATGGAAAGAACATTTACGAGCGATGGACGAATTAAAAGAATCGGTTCAATCTGCTTCTTTCGAACAAAAGGACCCATTGGTTATCTATAAAATGGAGGCCTATAAGCTTTTTGAAAACCTGGTGATGGAAATAAATACGGACGTTTCTTCTTATCTGGCAAAAGGTACCCTTGTTTTTTCTGACGGTACCACACTTGAACAAGCAAGAGAAATGAGAGCTATTTCTAATAAAACTAAAACAAATAAAGACAGAGAACAAGAGGATTTAGCCAGAAGAAAGGCTGCCATGGAGGCCAATCAAAGTAGCGTAAAAGTGGAAACCATACGCCGGCAGGAACCTAAAATAGGTCGTAACGACGCTTGTCCCTGTGGAAGCGGTAAAAAATATAAAAATTGCCACGGACGGTAATATTTACCGCCCGCAAAAGGAAGAAACGAAAACAGCAAACTGATAAACTTCTTCAAAAGTATTATACATAGGAGTAGGCGCAACACGGATAACACCCGCTGCGCCTACTCCTTTTTCGGTCAGATTGTTTTCACGCCAATCACAAACTACGCCTCGTTCCGACAAGTATTGGAAAAGGGCTTTACCCTGATGATCTGTAAATAAAGATAATTGTGCCCCTCTTGCAGATGATTCCCGAGGCGTAATGATCTCAAAAACCCTCTCCTTCGCGGGAATACTATCTAGTAAGTAAGTTAAATAACTGGTTAACCTAACACTTTTATTCCTAAGCCTTTCCATGCCCGCTTGTTGAAATAAAGAGTGACTGGCTATAAGTGGAGCAAATGATAAAATGGGTGCATTGCTCAGCTGCCATCCTTCTGCTGTTGGTGTCGCCTGAAATTTTTTCTGCATTAAAAAACGCGTAGCTGCGTTGTAACCGTACCATCCGGCTAATCGTGGAAAGGTAGGATCTGTCGCGTATTTTTCGTGAATGTAAACTCCTCCAATAGCACCAGGCCCACTATTTAGATATTTGTAAGTACACCAAGCCGCAAAATCTACCCCCCATTCATGAAGCTTCAAAGGCACATTTCCTACTGCATGAGCAAGGTCTAATCCCAAAAAAGCACCCGTTTCGTGCGTTACTTTGGAAATTTCAGCCATATCAAGGCACTGACCTGTAAAATATTGAATGCCCCCAAACAAAACCAGTGCCGTTCTATCTCCATTTTTTCTAATAAGCTCCTTTATTTGATCTGTGGAAATAAGCGTTTCGCCTTCCACAGGTGAAACTTCTACGATACTTGTTTCAGGATCATAACCATGCATACGAACCTGACTTTCAACAACATATTGATCAGATGGGAAAGCACCGGCTTCCATGATAATAAGATGCCTGTCTTTCGTTGGTTTATAAAAACTGGCCATCAACAAATGTAGGTTAACGGTCAACGTATTCATGTGAATAATCTCCTCCTCTTTGGCTCCTATAATGTCCATAGCAGGGTGAACTACAGCCTTATGGTACTGCGTCCAGGGCCATTCTCCTTTAAAATGTCCCTCCACACCTAAGTCCTGCCAACGATTCATTTCATTTTCAACCAAACCAGCAGCTTCTTTCGGCTGTAGGCCTAAAGAATTACCACAAAAGTAAATAGCATCCTTCCCCTCTTTTTTGGGAATATGATATTGATCCCTAAAATTTCTAAGCTCATCCTTTGAATCCATCTCCAGCGCAAATGCCTTATTCCCCTCAAACCTGTTTTGATCTGTCATTTAAAAATTTATTTGCGTCAATAATTTACTTTAATATCCTTCATTTTGGTTGGCAGCCACACCTGCATGGGTGTTTGACCTCTGTTACACCAGGAAAAGTAAGGAATGGCAGTAATATTTTGTTTTGAAGTACTCACATTGAGCCCATCAGCTGATATTTTCACAGAAGGTGCATTAAATTGCAAAGTCATAATACCTCCCAGCATATTTTTATCAAAAGCAGCCTTAACAGGTTCATCGTCAGGCAATACAAAATGCCATGCTTTTCCCTCATTATCAGTCCCTTCAACACAATAAATAATTGGACCTCTTTGCAACGCCACTCTATTATTCGCTGCTTTCACTTCTGGTCTTGCGGTTACTCTTTTCACCTCCATAGGCAACTCAAAAGAAATTTTATCCCCCTTACGCCATTCTCTTTCAATGATGGCATAACCCAATTCCTCTTTATAAGGAACAGACACACCGTTTAGTAAAATGGATATCTGCTGAGAATTCACCTCTTTAAACTGGTATAAATCACCAGGTACTGCTTGCCCTTTTAACCATCCTGGCAGGCGAATGCGCAAAGCGAAAGAACTATTTTTCGATGGATTTACCTCCAAAGCAACCTTACCGTTCCAGGGATATTCTGTAACCTGACGAAGGTCAACTTTCGTTTGTTGAACCGTTAAAGAAGTGGAACTACCAATAAATAAATTCACATAAATATCTTTTTCGGAAACACCGTAAACATAATCACCCAGGGAGGCAACTAATCTGGCAATATTAGAGGGACAGCAGGCGGTACCGAACCATTCTTTTCTAAAATGCTGCCCATTTGATGCGAGCGGATTCCCATAAAAAAACCGATCTCCTTCAAAGGACAAGCCATCTAAAGCACTATTGTACAACACCTTTTCCAGCACATCAATATACTGTGCATTTCCACTTAACGCATTCATTCTCTGATTCCAGAAAACCATACCCACGGAGGCACAGGTTTCGCAATAGGCCTTTTCATTGGGTAGGTCATAGTCGATACTAAATCCTTCATTACTTCCCGACGAACCAATACCGCCGGTGACATACATATTTCTATGAACGACGTCTTCCCAAACTGTATTCATTGCCTTAAAATATTCGCCGTCGCCCGTCATAGCGGCAACATCGGCGGCGCCGGTATATAAATACATGGCCCTAACGGCGTGACCTGTAATTTGGGTTTGTTGTTTAACTGGCAATACATCCTGGGCATAAGCGGTATCCTTCCAATCGGTCCAGGTATAACCCACGGCATGTTTATGGCCTCTTTCTGAGAGGAGCCAATCTGCCAGATTCAGATATTTCTTATTTCCTGTTGTTTTATATAACTTCACTAAAGCCAGTTCCAATTCCTGATGACCGGTTACCCAATGTCTTTTTCCAGGACCAAAAAGAGCATCGAAATGGTCTGCAAACTTAATAGCCACATCCAATAATTTCCTTTTCCCTGTGGCATTAAAATAGGCGACGCCCGCTTCAATCAAATGTCCCCCATTATAATCTTCGTGCATACTCATATCGCTCCATTTCTTGTCTGGTTCCTTCAATGTGTAAAAAGTATTGATATAACCATCGGGTTGCTGAGATGCCGCAATTTTATCGATCCAACTATCGGCTCTTTTTTCAATATCGGGATTAGCTTTTACTTTCAGGGAATAGGCGATCGCCTCGAGGGCTTTAAAAACGTCAGAATCGTCATAAAAAATACCTTCAAAATCTCCTTTGCGCATGCCCGCTGTGATTTCAAAATTTCTAATACGCGGCGTTTTAAATTCTGTTTGATCCATACATACCGGAATAGTAACGTCTGCTACTTTTTCCATTCGGGGCTTCCAGAATGCGTCTTCAATAGTAACTTTTGAAAAATTGATATTTTCCAACTTCCTGCTAATATTTTGACCAAAATGAGGAGTGTAAAAAACTATAAAGAGAAATAAACCAATGATTTTTCGCATAATGTATTATTTAATTCTTAAAGTTGCGAAAAAAAAGGAACAACCTGTAATTTTCGTGATTCATTTTCCATTGCCGTAAAAGATATCTTGATTGTATCCTCAGGTAAAAGCTCTGACATAAGCTCAGGCCATTCAATGAGGCAATAATCTCCACTTTCCAAATAGGACAAAATACCCATTTGTAAAGCCTCCTCCAATGATCCTAATCTATACAAATCAAAATGATAAATTTTACCCCTTCCTTCATTATTGACGTAGTCGTACTCATTCACGATAGAAAAACTTGGACTACTAACCCAGTCTTTACTACCAAGGACTTCACAAAACACGCGGGCGAAAGTTGTTTTACCTGCCCCCATTTCCCCTTGAAGAGCGAATATCTTATAATCCTTACATGCATTTAAAATTAAATTAGCTGCCGATGATAATTCACTTAATTGATTTATTTCAATAGACAAAAACTCATCTGATTTTTTCATATATAATTACATAAAAGTGCTAAAAAATTCTTTCCCACAAAGCTAAAAAATAGCATCATTATGTGATAATTTAAGAAAAAAGACTTCACTATTTTTCGTATATTTGCATTTATGGAAAACGAAATTAATCAAGCACATATAGAACAAAAGACGGACTATGGTGCAAGTAATATTCAAGCACTGGAAGGTCTTGAAGCGGTAAGGAAAAGGCCTGGAATGTATATCGGAAGTACTGATACTAAAGGTCTTCATCATCTTGTGTGGGAGGTTATTGATAATTCCATTGACGAGCATCTTGCTGGCCATTGTGACACCATCGATACCATAATCCATCTGGATAATTCCGTTTCTGTCAAAGATAATGGTAGAGGTATTCCTACGGGTATGCACCAAAAACTGGGAAAATCTGCATTGGAGGTCGTCATGACCGTATTGCATGCCGGAGGTAAATTTGACAAGGACACTTACAAAGTTTCCGGAGGTTTGCACGGCGTAGGTGTATCTTGTGTTAACGCACTTTCCGATTTATTGGTGGCAAAAGTGGAGAGAGAAGGGAAAATATTTACCCAATCTTACAGTAAAGGAAAGCCTATTACCGAGGTTCAGATTATTGGCGACTCTGACCGAAGTGGAACAACCATTACGTTTAAGCCCGATGCTACGATATTTGAAACCACAGATATCAAAAGTGAGGTTTTAACGGGCAGAATGCGTGAGTTGAGTTTCTTAAACAAGGGATTGATGCTCACTCTTTACGATGAACGAACAGAAAAAACCGAAACTTTTCACTCGGAAGGGGGCTTGGTTGAATTCGTTAAATATGCTGATAACAATAAAATCCTTTTAACGGAAAGGCCTGTCTATGTCTTAGGAACCAAGGATAATATTGAGGTAGAAGTAGCCCTTCAATATAATAATTCCTATCAGGAAAATATTTACTCTTACGTTAATAACATTCACACCCGCGAAGGTGGTTCTCATGTCAAAGGTTTCCGCTTGGCTCTATCCAGAGTATTAAAACAATACGGTGATGATGGTGGCTTTTTTAAAAAAATAAAAGATGAGATTTCCGGGGAAGATTTCAGAGAGGGTTTAACCGCCGTCATTTCTGTAAAAGTACCCGAGCCTCAATTTAAAGGTCAGACTAAAGGCGAACTGGGTAACTCTGAAGTTACTTCCGTCGTTTCTCAATGTGTCGCAGATACTTTGCGTGCCTATTTGGAAGAAAATCCAAGGGAAGCCCGAAAAATTATGGAAAAGGTCACCCTGGCCGCTGCCGCACGTCACGCCGCCCGACGTGCCAGAGAAATGGTACAAAGAAAAAATGTATTGACAGGTAGTGGTTTACCAGGAAAACTGTCAGACTGTGCTTCAAAAGACCCTCACGACTCTGAGTTGTTCCTCGTGGAAGGTGATTCTGCGGGTGGAACTGCTAAACAGGGCCGCGACAGACATACCCAGGCTATTCTTCCCCTAAGAGGTAAAATCCTCAATGTGGAAAAAGCCATGGAACACAGAATCTATGAAAATGAGGAGATCAAAAATATGTTTACCGCTATTGGGGTAAGTATTGAGGAAAATGATCAAGGTGAACGCGTTTTGAATATTACAAAACTAAGATATCACAAAGTAGTAATTATGACCGATGCCGATGTGGATGGAAGCCATATCACTACGCTGATTCTTACTTTCTTCTTCCGCTATATGAGACCTCTTATCGAACAAGGCTATATTTATATCGCAACACCACCTCTTTATTTGGTTAAAAAAGGTAAAAACGAACGTTACTGCTGGAATGATGAGGAAAGAAAAGCAACCATTCTGGAATTTGGCGGAAGTTTGGAAAATGATAATTCTGTAAAAACACAGCGCTATAAAGGTTTAGGTGAAATGAATGCCGAGCAGCTTTGGGAAACTACCATGGATCCAACCAGAAGAATTCTGAGAAAGGTGACTATAGAAGATGTTATTGAAACCGATAGGGTTTTTACTATGCTTATGGGTGACGAAGTTCCTCCAAGAAGAGCTTTTATTGAAAGTAATGCTAAATACGCACGTGTTGATGCTTAATATTACTCTTTTCCTTCTCGTTTTGTTGTAACTCTTGTACAGCAAAATTCAAGAATTTAGGTAATATAGTATTGTGTGTGCTTTTTATTTTGTCGTCGTCATATAAATGCTCGAGCATTTCGAAATATTTTTCTTCTCCATGGTGAGAAATGACTATTTCCTTTTTTTCATCCTGTTTCAGATAATGTGCCATTCCCACGGGATCTGCTTCAGGATGAAATTGAGTTCCTATCATTTCTTTTGAAAAGCGAATGCCCATTATGGCACGTTCTAATGGAATGGTAGGTCGGAATTTTTCAAGACATATTACACTGGCTCCAAACTCATGTAACTTACTTCGATTAGGTTGAACAACTTGATAGTCACGCGAATCAACCACATAAAAAGGTTCATCGAGCCCTTCAAATAAAGGTTCTTCCAGTCCCATGCCAATTCTGTGTACAGGCATGACACCAAATGAGGTTGATTTTCTTTTGTTTACCTCCGCTAATCCCCAGTGCTGGACCATAACTTGAAAGGAATGGCAAATAAAAAATATATATTTCTTTCTTAACGCTGTCTTATTGTGCTCCAGACAATTATCAACTAATTTTACATATTTATCTTCCCAGTGTTCACCAGATAACTTTGGATCACCTGGTCCACCTGATGAAATAAAAATATCATATTCATTTGGGTTCGGAATTTCACCCTTGGCCCTGACATCAAAATAATCTACCTTTTTAACCCAGGAATTACTGGCAGTTAATTCTTCCAACAACTGCTTAATACACCGCATCCCTTCATTTGGGAATTGATTATATAAATCCAAAACAGCAATATGTATAGGATTTTTCATTTCATTTTCATTTAATTCGGGAGAATCTCTTGCTGGATAAAATCAACCCAAGCCAGGTACTCGTTCTCCAATGACTGCATGGGAAACAAAGGTTCCCCAGGTAAGGTTCATGGTATTTGGTTTGAAAGCCTCCGCCTTGCGGATAGCCAGATTTGCAGCAGCCTCAACCACCCATTCAAAATTTTCCTGTCCAACAGAGTTAATATCTGCATCCGGTGCTGGATTACAAAAATCGATAGCATAAGGAATTCCATCCCGCACTGCAAATTCTACCGTATTGAAATCATACCCCAGGGCAATATTTAACCTGAGAACATAATCTTCTATGGTGCTTAATAATTTTTTCGCTTCTTCTCCCTTTGCCTGAATAGCCGCGTTGTAACGAGACTCATGTGGATTCAGCGGATTATATGGCATAATCCTTACCTCACTTCCTCCAATAGCATAACACCTAAAATAATCGTCAAACTTTATCTCTTCCTGTAACATCATAACCAGTTGACCCGTCTGATTATGCTTTTGCCACATATCCTCCAGACTGTCCACCTGATAAACATTTTTCCAACCTCCACCGTCATGAGGTTTCATATAAGCTGGAAATCCAACCTCGTCAGACATTCCTTGCCAATCCAATGGCATTTTTAAATTCCTAAACGATTGTGAGGTAGTACCATCCGGATTATCTTTTGAAGGCAGCAACGCGGTTTCTGGTACGGGAACACCTAATGATTTAGCTAAACAATTATTGAAAAATTTTTCATCGGCACTCCACCAGAAAGGATTATTTATGACGGCAGTACCTTGTAATGCCGCATTTTTTAAGTAGGCTCTATAAAAAGGAACATCTTGTGAAATACGGTCAATGATTACAGAATATTCCGTCTCCCTTCCTTGCAATAATTTATCAATACGAACAGATTCAGCTATATTTTTACCTAGTTTTTCATTCACCCGTGCTACAAAAGCCTCAGGAAATGAATTCTCCATGCCGTATAAAATACCGATTTTTTTCATAGCGTAACTTTATTTTCTCATTGAAAACACTCCTTACATTGAATTCAATATTCAAAAAATCAAATATTCCCACCGTTAAAAAATGAAATCCAATGATATTTAGAAAGGTAAATCTTCTGCTTCTGCTGACGATAATCCCGAAGAGGTTGAAGTAGGGAAAGACGAAGGAGTATTATCAAAACTACCAGCAGTGTTACCTGCTGGTGCAGCTGAATGAGCTGAACTATTGCTTGATTTTTCAATACGCCAGGCATTCAGATTGGTAAAATATTTATCCTGCCATTGTCTGCCCCTCAAATCAAAAGAAACTTTTATGATTTCTCCTTCCTGAAATTGATTTAATAGATCACATTTATCCTGAACAGATTGAAATTTTACGAACTGAGGATAAGTTTCCATTGTTTCTATTACAAATTCTCTTGTTCTGAAACTACCCGTTCCTTTAACTTCCATGTCATAAACTTTGACAAGTTTTCCTTCAATTTCGAATCCGGCCATGATATTTTTTTTACAAATTTAGCTCAAATTTACTTATTTACGCTAAAATATAGATTAGATACTGCAATTTAAAAAAAACAACACCTTAATTCAGTAAAAAGAAAAAGTTCTTATTCGTTGTTTTATAAAACCTTATCAGTATCCGTTGTGAATACTCTGGTACTTATGGTATATGAACCTCCGTTTGGATCCTTATATTTCAAATCTACATAAAAAGCCTGAAATCCTTTTTTCACAAAAGGAACGGTGTATTTAACAGAGGTGCCATTCAATTTTATGCGTCTGGTCAGCCAAAGGTTATTTCTGAAATCCCTATCTGCAGACGTTGTCCCCCAAATAGCAGCATCCTGAAGATTTTCAGTAGCACCATTCACTGTAATTTCAAATCCGTCCTTCCCTTTTACGACATCCCAGGTACAAACGGGATATTCCTTGTTTTGTAGCGTTAATCCCCAAAAAGCACTCAAAGCCTCAAAAGCCTGTTTGCCGCCACCCAAATCGTGACCTGCATTGGGCACATAATGTATTAATTTCGTACCCGGTATCTGGTCGTAGTAATGTTTAATCGCATCGACCGTCCAATATTCGTCATTAGTACCAATAAAAATTATTTTTGGAATGGTATATTTTTCACGATATGAATAAGGGTCAACCATTGACGTAATAGCCTTACCTTCAGGTGTATCAGTACCCTGTGGAATACCCAATTTAACATAATCCTCAATCTGAATGCTATATTCCCCGTAAGTTTCATATTGATAACTTAAAGTTTTGGGCATATTCAACATATCGATAACGATAGGAGCAATAGCTTTAACCCTTTTATCATCAATAGCACTGGACAACCAGGTAGTCCAACCACGTTTTGATGCTCCGGAAATGGTAAAATTATTCACTTTGTGATTAAGTTGGCGAGCAGAAAATTCCTGAACGGCATCCATAGCTTTTACAGCCGATTTAACCATTGGAAACAAGAGAGGCCATGAATAATCCTTATCTTGTTTAAACTGATGAAGCGTGTATGAAATTAATTCGTCCTCCGTTTTTCCACCATAGAGAGGTTGATTTGGCACTTGTTTGAGCAAGGCAACCATCGCTTTATTTTTAGAAGCTACGGAAGCTAAAACAGGCCACATATTATCATTAGTGCTCCAGTTGGGTTGTTCGTCTTTCAAGCTTCCACCGGTAATAAATAGCAAAGCGCCATCAAATTGAATAGTAGCTGGGACAATCACGGTTAGTTGATGTCTCCAGGTTATATTCCTCCATTTTTGAGAAGTCAATAATAATTGGTAAGCTTTGGAGCTGCCAATAGAAACGGAATCCTTCAACTCCCACGCATAATTCATATCTCCATTGGAAATATAATTTTTCAGTGCATTTTCAGGCGTTAGATTCGTTTGGGCAATCCCTAAAACAGGAATTATTAGCAGTATAATACCTTTAAAGAACGAGTTGAAATTCATAGGGTGTAGGTTTTAGTTTTACTATTAAAAATCAATTAGTTGTGTTTTTTGGTTTTTCTAAATTTTAGCTTTTTTTTGCTAAAAAGTTAGACACTAATTAGACACTAATGAGCCACCCAAATAAAGTAAGCGTACTCTTTAAAAAGAAACACAAAGAAGACACCACTGGTTATTTAAGATTATCCTAAAGGTAAGATAATAAAACAAAACTAATAAGTATCAAAATGTTGCCGGCTATTCCAGAAAATTATTGGAATGCCAAAAAAGAAAGAATAAAGAGTGGGTTCAACAACTACCAAGAACTCAACCAGATTATTGAAAAATCTACACTGGATTTTTTAAACCAAAAAGAGCAAAAACCTGATGAAAAAAATAAGATTAAGTTTATTGTTTATAGCATAAATATAATAGATAAACAATATGTTAAAATCTCAACCAAAAAAAGTTTCTGTCCTCTTGGAGATTTTTTCAAAGGATTTCTAAAAGAAACAATATCAACGGAAGATATTCCTATTTCTGAACTGAACCAAAACATTTTTCAAAATTTCTATAATTATATTATATAGAATAAAATTAAGGCAAATTCAACAAGCCAATATATATTCACTCTTAAAATGCTTCTGTTAAAAATAGAAAAAATGGAAGATTTAGATTTTTTAAGTGGATAATCAAGAAAGATTCCTTCCCCTAAAAAAGAAGAAAGGAAAAAAAGAGTAATTACTTTGGGTATTATTCTTTTCTTGTATTTCTTTTCTTTTTCTTCTTCTATTAAATCTTTTTTGATTAAAAGGATTAGAATAATCAATAACAATCAATTCTTACTATGTATGATATAGCAGAAATTGATCGTTTCGGGTGGGAAATGGGTGTTTCTCTTTAAAATTTCAAATTATTTTGGTTCAAGGACCAGAAAGGGAGCGGATATAAAAGTAAAAGGGTTATATTTGTATAGTGTAATCCTTTTTATATTATGGAAAAATATAAAATGTTAACAGGATTAACTGTAGGATTTGCATTAGGGGCAATCTTAGGAGTTTTGATTGGAATAGTCAAAAAAGATATTGCACTATGGTTATCAATAGGAGTTGGAGCTGGAATGTCATTGGGAATAATCTTTGGATGGCTATCTGAAAAAAAATAATAAAACTACGATTAAAGAACTGAATGAAAATAGCAATATTGACATTGGGTACGAGAGGAGATGTTCAGCCTTATGCAATGTTAGGACAGGCGCTGAAACTTCGTGGGCACAAAGTCACTTTATCTACAGCAAAAAACTTTGAACAGCTAGTTAAATCATTTGAAATCGACTTTGCGCCGATTGAAGCAGACTTTCAAGAGCTCTTAAATTCGGACGAAGGGAAAAAGATGATGAAAGGGAATCCTTTTGCAGTAAAGAGAAATCTTAACACTTGGGTTTACCCGCTAATTACAAACTCGTTGATAGAGTTTTACAAATTAGCAATGGAAAGCGACATTATTCTTTATCACGTGAAGACATTGGCAGACAGTTTTGCTGACCAATTTCCTCATAAAATGATTAGAACTAATGTTCTGCCTGTCGTTGAGCCGACAAATGAATTTGTAAATCCCGCATTTAGTGGGTTTCCCATACCTTGTTTTCTAAATAAACTGACATATAAGTTTTCCAATTTGAGCATTAAACTTTTATCAAAGCCAATCGGAGAATTTAGGGCAAAGTTTGATTTACCTAAAATGTTTTCACTTCCTACAGTTAGGAATATTTACGGTATTAGTTCACATTTTTTATCAATTCCCCAAGACTTTCCAAATTATTCAAAGTTTACTGGATTCTGGTTTGGACCCTCATCAATAGAACTTAATAAAGAACTTTTAGACTTCATAAATGCAGGAGAGCCACCTTTACTATTGACATTTGGTAGTATGCCGTTTAAGAGCAAATTTGATTTACAGTCATCCATTGTTAAACTGACTGAACAATTCAACACAAGAATAATTGTAGTGAAAGGTTGGGGACTTGACCAAACTGAACGAATTGAAAACAACTCCAATATTAAGGTCATTGAGTCTGCCCCTTACGAAATACTATTCCCTCTAATGAAAGCTATTGTTCATCACGGAGGTATTGGGACAACCGCAGAATGTTTAAGAGCAGGAAAACCTTTTTTTATCTGTCCAATCCTTTATCCAATTGGTGACCAAATGTTTTGGGGTAAACAAGCGTCAAAGAAAGGATTTGCAGTAAAACCAACTCCTTTAAGTAAAATGACAGAGAAAATATTTTTAGATAGCGTAAAAGAACTTTTAACGAATAAAAGTCTTTACCAAAATGCAAGACATATAGGGGAACTTTTGAAAAAAGAAAATGGTATTGAAAACGCGATTATGGAAATAGAAAAAATCACTTTTTGATAACTTCCTGTAAATTTATCAAGAAGTTCAACTCTTCAATTTCCTAATAGTCACATACTCAATCATCACATTATAGCTGCATCTTTCGTCAATTAGGGGAGCAAGTAAAAAGATAAAAGGGTTATACTTTGATAGTATGACCCTTTTTTATTTCATAACTACACGTATATCAATACTTATTTATTGTTTTTCAATAATTTTTTATTATTTTTGTGTAACAAACTTAGAAAAGCATGGAAAAGAATACCGATTTTCTATTAAAAGCATTGAATGTAATTGCCTGGATTATTTTTATTGGATTCTGTATCGAATCTGGTGCCTTAATCTTCAATTTTACGTACTCCATTTATAAACCAATTGTAGCTCATAATATTTACAAAGGTTTGGACCTTTCTGGACTACAAGCGAAAAACTTTGCTCACTTTATTGGATTGATGAGTTTTATTGTTTTAATCTCAACACTAAAAGCCTATCTGTTTTACTTAGTTGTTAAAATCTTTTTGAAATTAAATTTCGTGAAACCTTTCAGTGTTGAAATTGCCAAGTTGATAGAAAAAATAAGTTTTGAGGTAACTTTTATAGCAATTGTAGGTGCCATTGCAAAACAGTATACCAAACGACTTATACATTCAGGCTATGACATAAGTAATGCACAAGAATATTGGAATGATACGGGCGCCTTTCTGATAATGGCAGCTACGATATATGTGATTGCTCAAGTTTTTAAAAAAGGAATAGAACTGCAAAATGAAAACGACTTAACAGTATAAATTATGCCAATTGTTGTAAATCTTGATGTGATGATGGCAAAGCGTAAGATGTCATTGAATGAATTATCAGAGAAAGTTGGATTGACTCTTTCAAATCTATCAATACTTAAAACAGGTAAAGCAAAAGCAATAAGGTTTAGCACATTGGAAGCAATTTGTAAAGTATTAGATTGCCAGCCTGCTGATATATTAGAGTTTTCCAAGGAGAATTAACTATCACTTCCTGTAATTCTACACGAAGTTTATCCCTTTAATTTCCTGATAGTCAATAATTCAATCATTACATTATAGCTGCATCTTTCGTCTGTAAGGGGAGCGATATAAAGATAAAAGGGTTATACTTGTATAGTGTAACCCTTTTTCGTTTTAAATAATCAATATGAAAATACATACCACAATGCCTGATAGGCTAACCCCCTTTTTTTATAAAGAGTTGGAAATTGCTGGTAGCTATTTCTCAATGAACGATTTCAGGTCAAGTTGGTATCATCTTGAACGTGCCCATATTCTTGGACAACCCTATCCATATCATCATACGCTGGTTCATTGGAAAATGTTACTCTTTGGCATCAAGATAAAAGATATAAGAGAAATCTTTGGTCAAATCCCGCGATTACTTGTTGGAGGTGTGAAATCATTTGTTGGAGAGATTCCGGTTGGTAATACAGGTGGAACAAATGTGCCCCCACTTAAAAGTATGGAGATACCAGACGAGTTAAAAAGAATTATTGAGGAGAATAAGGAAGATGCATAACCTTAGTATAATAAAAATTAGAACGATTATTCTTTTAGTTTTCCTAATTGGAATTCATTTATCAATGGATATGTTATATCGTCCATTTGCGCATCTACATTCTATTGAAGATTTTGGTGTTAAAGAGTCTTTTACTCAAATAACTTCAGTTATAGGTATATCTTTACTTATGGTACTTTTTGAAAAAGAAAATACCTGGAAAAGTAAAATAGGAAAAGTATTTCTATTTCTTATACCAGTGATTGCTATGGTCATATATGAATTCATCCAATTATATATACCTGATTCAAGATTTGATACACAAGACTTGCTCTACACCGGAATAGGAGGCGTTTTTGCTGCACTCATACAAATAAAAGTGGTAAGGCTATATTCTTAAATCGTTTAGAATTATAAGTATAACTTCCCGCAATTTGACACGAAGTTCAACCCTTTAATTTTATGATAGTCACATACTCAATCATCATTATATAGCTGCATCTTTCGTATGTGAGGGGAGCAAGTTTAGAAAACAGGTCGCAATTGACCTGTTTTTTGTTTTTACCGAACTTAGTATTGGATTTCGACTTAAGCCCAATGAATAATTTAAAAGCTGTATACAATTTAGATTGAATAAAATACCCAAGCACATGAAATATCTATCAATTATTTTTTTACTCCTATCATGCAATAGTTCTGAAAAGAACCAAAATGTGATTACACCAAAAAACATCATTGGGAAAACCATTGAATATGCATACGGTGAATCTATCTATCATGTAACATTCGATTCCGACTCAACCATGCATTGGCAAGCCATGGCAGGTGACGAGAAAGGAGCATATGAAAATGAAACCTACTTCATGGAAAGCATTGGAGACAATAAAATGTTTATTACCTGGGATGAGGCAAACGGAATCGGTGTTGCGCAAGTGCTCGACTTCAAAGAAGGAAAAGTATACAATCATCTTCTGCAGGACAGAAAACTGCGCAATGGTTATGGGAAAATCCGCATCCTGCCATGAAACTAGGGTGATGATGTATTCAATATGACCACTGCTTCAATAAAAAAACAAGCGGAATCTCTAGCCTGCTTCTCCAAGATCGCTCAGAATGATCCTGCCCAGGCCATGAACGACTGATCCACTGACTAGTATCATATCCCCTCTGTTTCAGGATAGCATCCACCTGCAACTGCAATGATGCATACATGGAATCCAAGGTTTCAGTACCATGATCAAAATAAATGCGATGTCGTTTGGGAGAAGGGAGGTGTTTTTTTACGTACGAAAAAAATGATCCTGGCACTGGATTGTTATCCATGGAAAACAATCCCGGCCAATGTGTAGATAGACAGGCTGCTCCACCAAATACAGCTGGATATTCACACATGGCATACAATGAAATCAATCCGCCCATGCTGCTTCCTGCAACATATGTATGGGAGCGATCTGCATATGTGCTGTAGGTTTGATCAATGAAAGACTTGAGCTCTTTTACCAAAAATTTCAAATAATCATCGGAAGAAATCGAAAGACCTGAAAAAATAGATTGCCCACCGCTTCTATATGCATTGTAAACTTGATCTCGCTCGGCCTTTGACAAAGCCTCAAAAGGTTTTTGAGGAAAATATTCAGCATGCCTTCTTTGTCCTCCATTCCAGATGCCCACCACAATGCAGTCCTGTATCTTATGTTGCTGCATCAACCTCGACAAAGTTTCGTCAACACCCCATTCTTGTCTGTTCCAGGTTATGCTGCTGTCAAATAGCATTTGTCCGTCCTGCATATACAGTACAGCATACCTTTTTGAAGGTGTATAATCATCCGGCAACCAAACATCAACATGTCTTGCACTCACATACCTTGAAGGAAAATTTTCATGTCGAACAATGTGGCCATTGCTTGGCACAGGCAGTTGAGCAAATACCTGAAACTGATTTACCAATAAGGAAAAACAAAGAAAAATGAACAGTTGCTTCATGTTATTTCATTCTTTTTCCGTGTTTGAAAACCATGTCAACCTTCTGCAATAAATCAATATACCTCAGCACATCTCCTTTCACTGCGATGATATCTGCATATTTCCCCTCACTGATGGTGCCGTAATCTCTATCAACTCGCATGGCGACTGCAGGCCAATAAGTTGCGGCCTTGATGGCATACATGGGATCAAATCCAAATTTATTCACCCAAACATCCAGCTCGTTCCATGTACTTTGACTGTGAAACTTCATTGGAATGCCACTATCCGTTCCAACCAATAAAACAACCCCTGCATTTTTCAACTGATTGATTTTCTTTTCCAACGTTGGCCTGCGAACCGGCGTCAATTGGAAGTACGACATGCGGGAAGGATACTTCAACGAAGATTTGATATCACTTACAATATTACTTGGCAATCCCAAGTGCCAGGATGGATCATCCAATTTCTCGGGATTGTCGCGCACATATTCATAATTGTACAACCCTTCAACGGTTGGTGTCCAGAAAAATGGACCTTTATTCATTTGCGCAGTACGCTCTTTGATCATTTGCATGATATCTTCCGGATATTCAGGTGACGATGCGAGTCCGGTATGCTCAAAACAATCCACTCCGATTTTCATACCAATACGGATCTCATCCGGACGATGAGAGTGCCCCACAACAGGTAAATTGTATTTATGTGCTTCATCCACAACCGCCTGTGCCTCTTCCAATGTCATTTGATCCTGGTCAATCAACTTCACAACATTGACTCCCGCTTCTGCAATCTTGCGCACTTTTGCACGCGCATCCTCCACTCCATTCACTCCCCATCGATAAGCTTCTGTATGTGGATATGGCTTATGCTGAATAAATGGACCGGAAACATACAACGTGGGACCAGGAATTTCACCCCTATCAATTCTGCGCTTTACATTCACACTCGCCTCTAGCGGTCCGCCTAAATCACGTGCACTGGTGACCCCCGCCATCAACAATTGATGCGCTGAGGAAGGCATGATCACTTTCTCAAAATCTTTCATATATGCACTGTCCCAATGATCATAATCGCTGTGCCCATTGATCATCAAATGCACATGCATATCCCACAATCCAGGCAATACACTCATCCCCTCTGTTGAAATGACCTCGGCATTCTTGGGAATGACAGTGCTACCAACTGTACCAACTGTTTTGATGCGATCATTCTCTATAATAATTACACTATTATAAATCGGCTTCCCTCCAAATCCATCAATCAAAGTACCTCCAACAAAGGCCTTGATATTTTGTGCATTTGCAGAAAATTGAGTGGCTAACAATAAAAAGAAAATAAGTTGCTTTTTCATGAGATGTACTTATATGATAGAAATTTACAGCTTTTTTCAAAGCAGGGATCGTAAAAAATATGATATCTTGTATAAGACTAATATCACATACAACAAAAGCCATATGAAATCAATCACTTCAACTGTTGCAGCCCTCTTGTTGCTGCTCTGCGTGCATGCACAACAGTCTTACAACCTCATCCCACAACCCAAAAAACTTCAACCCCAATCAGGTGCTTTTATATTAAAAAAAGGAATGGCGGTGTCCGTTGGAAGCGATGCATTTACTCCCGTTGCGGAACTGCTTATTGGCCAGGCAAACAAAATTGGATCGCTCGGTCTTTCGCTCAACAAAGGAAAATCAGCTGCGATCAGTTTTATGTTGAATCCATCAATTGGGAAAGAAGCATACACATTAAAAGTTTCTTCGAAAAAAATTGACATCCAGGCAAGTACTGGTGCAGGGGCCTTCTATGCACTGCAAACATTGATGCAATTGATGCCTCCAGCTATGAGTGGAGATGTGGCAAATGCAACATACATCAGTATCCCGAATTGCACGATAGAAGATGAACCAAGGTTCGGATACCGTGGACTCATGCTGGATGTGGGAAGGTATTATTTCTCGGTTGAAGACATCAAAAGATTTTTAGATGTGATGGCGATGTACAAGTTGAATACTTTTCATTGGCATCTTACTGAGGACCAGGGATGGAGGGTTGAAATCAAAAAATATCCATTGCTGACCCAGATATCATCTGTAAGAAAAGAATCCATGCTCGGGCATTACCGTGACAGAAAATACGACGGCAAACCACACGGTGGATTCTACACACAAGAACAAATCAAAGAAGTAGTTGCATATGCTGCCAGCAAATACATCACCGTCATTCCGGAGATAGAAATGCCCGGACATTCACAGGCAGTATTGGCTGCTTATCCGCAGTTGGGATGCAATCCGGATAAGATTTACCAGGTTGCAACCAGATGGGGTGTTTCAGAAGACGTGCTCGCACCGCGTGAAGAGACATTTAAATTTTTAGAAGATGTATTGACTGAAGTAATGGCATTGTTCCCCGGACAATATATCCATATTGGTGGCGATGAATGTCCCAAGACCCAATGGAGAGAGAGCAGGTTCTGCCAGAACCTCATGAAACAATTGGGACTCAAAAACGAAGATGAATTGCAGAGTTATTTCATTCGCCGCATTGATCAATTCGTGACTTCCAAAGGGAAAAAATTATTGGGATGGGATGAAATTTTAGAAGGAGGGCTCTCCCCCAATGCCATGGTCATGTCATGGCGCGGCGTAAAAGGTGGTGTTGAAGCTGCAAAACAACAACATGATGTGGTGATGTCGCCCAACAGTTTCTTCTACCTTGATTATTATCAGGGAGATGCCAAAACTGAGCCACTTGCCATCGGCGGCGATCTTCCGCTGTCCAAATCCTATTCATTTGAACCGGATCTGCCTGAATTGACAGAAGAGGAAACCAAACATGTAGTAGGAATTCAAGCAAATGTCTGGACTGAATACATCAGCAACATCAAATATGCAGAGTACATGACATATCCACGTGCTCTTGCACTTGCGGAAATTGCATGGTCACCCAAAGCGCCAAAAGATTATCTTGGTTTCAAGAAAAGACTGACCGCACATCTGCCGCATATGGATGCAAGAAAAATCAACTACGCAAAGGTGTTTTTGAAGCAATAACTGTAAAACTACTTCCTCCTTGTATCAATGAGGTACTGAATTTTCCAATTGCCATTTAACCGCACCAGACAAAAGGCATCTACGCCACTGTGGCTGTAGATGCCATTGTAAATAAACTTGTATGGCGTCCATGCAAATGCGAGATCACCATCGATTTTTATGGACTCAAAAACAATTTGTTCGTCTGCAACTCCCTTTTTTTGCTTGCCAACAAACGATGCAAATCCTGCTACCTCATCACGCTTGATCACGGTTTTACCCTCCTTGTTTTTGGAAACTGATTGCATAAAAGCGTCTGGAGCAAATAAAGAGAGGATTTTCAAGGAGTCTGCATCACGCATGCCATCGAATAAAGCATTGATGACATTTTTGACCTCTTGATCTGCTTCCTGTGCTGAAATTTCATGAAAAGAGAAAAATGCAAAAATTGTATAAAGAATTATTTTTTTCATGTCCACAATTTAAACAAAGAAATTTTTAAACCGCCTCCTTGAAAACGAACAATTTGAAAACAACATTGTTTTAGTTGCATGAATAAGCATGTAGTAAAGCTCAACCAAGAAATTGAAGCAGAGAGGGTTAAACTGCTGTCTCATCCTGCTTATAAAAACATCCAAGATTTAGAGGGGCTCAAAAAATTCACCCAGATTCATGTTTACGCTGTTTGGGATTTCATGAGTCTGCTGAAGTCGCTGCAGATTGCCCTCACCTCTGTATCTGTTCCCTGGATACCGGTTGGTACTGCAAATACAAGATACCTCATCAATGAAATTGTATTGGGAGAAGAATCGGATGTAGATGAAAATGGAAAGAGAATCAGCCATTTTGAATTGTATTTAAAAGCAATGCGTCAAATGGATGCAGATACGTCAGGAATACAAAACTTGATTGATTCAATCCAAGAGGGAATGCCCATACACGATGTGATTCAGCGCAGCGAACTACCGCATCAGGTAAAGCAGTTTCTGAATTTCACATTCAGCACTGCATTAGATGCCCCTGCTCATATCAAAGCTTCTGTATTTACATTTGGCAGAGAGGATTTGATTCCTTCCATGTTTCACAAACTCCTTGAACAATTGTATTCTGAAGTTCCAGAACAGGTATCCATATTTAAATACTATATAGAAAGGCACATTGAAGTAGATGGTGATCACCACAGCCAGTTGGCAATTGATATGGTATCAGAATTGTGTGGAGATGATGAAAGTAAGTGGAGAGAAGCGACAGATGCTGCAAAAAAAGCGCTTCAAGTAAGGTATGCACTTTGGAACGCAGTTGAAAATAACAACGATGCTCTAGAGTATTCATCAGCATCTTTATCTGCTGTAAACTGATAAGGCAGTTTCTTTTCTGAGCAGCTCAGCTAATTGTTTGATAATCTCAGGTTGTTTTAACCTGAGATTATTTTTTTCTCCGATATCTGTCTTCAAGTTGTATAGCTGATCCTCTTTAGAGTTGGCCAGCTCAATATTTGTAAGTTTATTCACTGCAGGACCTTTTGTTGCCTGAATGAATTTCCATTCTCCTTTGATGATGGCATTGGGTACTCTTCCCTGCTCTATCAAAAAAGTTCTTCCATGTTGATCCAAACCCAGCCATGCGTTCAGCTGTAATTGACTATCGAATGCATTGGCATCATGAAAACGATATCCAATCAAAGCACCAAGTGAGCGGAGCAGATCCATTTGACAAAGCAATGCATCTGAGACCAGGCCGCTTTTTAGTCTGTTTGGCCATGAGACCAATGTGGGCACTCTTGTTCCTGCCTCATAAGAACTGTACTTCCCACCCCGCAGTGCTCCCCAAGGTGTATGTCCGTTCAACTTTTCAACTGCCTGATCCTGGTAACCATCGTCGAGCACCGGACCATTATCACTTGAAAAAATGATCAATGTATTTTCATATATGCCAAGCTTTTTTAAATGAGCAACCAACTCACCAACAGCCCAGTCAATTTGTAAGATAGCATCGCCTCTCGGACCCAATCCACTTTTGCCCTTGAACATGGTAGAGGGAACTCTTGGTACATGTGGTTCGGTAAGCGAATAAAAAAGAAAAAAAGGTTTTGAAGCATTGTGACTTACGAATGCTTTTGACTTTTCAAGAAAACTCAGTGGGACCTCCTCATCAGTCCACCTTGCCATTTTACCACCTGTCATAAACCCAATTCTTCCAACGCCATTGACAATGGTATTGTCGTGTCCATGATTTGGGCTGTTTTGCATTTTTAGCAGTGATGGATGTTCTTTCCCAGTTGGTTCATTGCCAATTTTTTGCTGATAGTTTACCTGGATAGGATCAAGCGTATCAAGTCCAACTACAGTTCCATTCTCCATGAATACAGTTGGAACCCTGTCGGCCGTTGCAGGAAAAATAAAAGAATAATCAAACCCGATTTCATTGGGTCCGGGTTGAATCTTGGCATTCCAATTTTTTTCGGTACCAGCGCCCAGTCCAAGGTGCCATTTCCCAACAACCGCCGTAGCATAGCCCGAAGCTTTGAACATACTGGCAAGATTGATTTGACCGACAGGTATGATCAAAGGAGCATCACCAGGAAGAATTTCTGTTTGCTTGTTTTTCCAGGGATATTTACCCGTTATCATTGCATATCTTGAAGGTGTGCAGGTGGCAGATGTTGAGTGAGCGTTTGTAAATTTTACTCCTCGTTTTGCCAGCGCATCTATGTTGGGCGTTTGAATTTTACTCGCACCGTAACAGGATAAATCACCATAGCCAAGATCATCGGCATATACAATGATTACATTGGGCTTTGATTGCGCATCAACAATTGTATAATTCAATAAAAGAAAAAGAAAAGAAATAACTCTCATGCTCTATTGATTGAACAATTCATCAACCCTCACAAAACTGTAGCCCTTTGATCGAAAATACTGAATCATTTCTGCCAATCGATCATAGAATTTATCTTTTCGTCTGGGGTCGGTTCCGACATGAACAAGCACCATCGCTCCATTCAGCGTATGTTGCTGTTCAAAAGCATACAACCTTTCAAGTAGTTTTTCTGAACTGCGATAAGAGGGACCCATTTCAGGGTATGTATAATCGGCATTTGTGCCGGTACCCGGACTAAAATTAATAAGCTGCACATTCATCTCTTTACACCATGAGGCAACTCGATGATTCCACCATTCATAAGGTGGAATGAAATACAATTGGTCTTCTTGAATGCCCAATGCTTGCATTGATTGATAATTCGATTTCAAGTCACCAACCAATGAATCTTTGGAAACCAATAAACTGTCACGCTTGCTCCAATCATTGTACAACAAATGCATGTCCGAATGCGGTCCCATATAGTGCCCGGCAGATGAAAGCTGTAAAATAAATTTTCTCGCTTCTCTGTTCCTGTAGAGCCTTCCTGTAAAAAAGAAGCTGCCTTTGATTTTTGCTTTTTCAAGTGTTTGTGAAATGGTCGTCAATCCATCAATATATTCATCACCCGTAAAGACCCAGGCCATTTTTTTGCTTGTGCTATCACCTCGCACAATTGCATCTTGGTCCCATTTGTACAACTGTGTTTTATTTGTTTGATCGATATGATTTTTAAGTGCTTGCTTTAACTCCTGAAAGACAGGCAACGATGAATCAAGTTGATTCTTTTCAAATGGATCTGCATCAATATTGTAAAGCTTGAATTGCTCATCGGGATGATTTTGTAAAATCTTAAAGGCTCCTTTTCGGGCAGCATAATAATGTTGACCCTTGTAATTACCTCCTTCTTTTCTTACCCAGAACAATGTTCTTTTTTTCTGGTCATCAATTCCTTTCATGGCTGTCAAAAAACTTTGCCCATCGGTTTCCGAGGATTGTTGCACACCAGCCAATTCACATATCGTTGGGAAAATATCCATGGTCATTGTTATTTGATTGGATAGACTTCCTTTGGGAATCACATTGTTCCATAGAACGAAAAGCGGAACTTTGATACCCCCTTCCAGCATATCTTGTTTTCCTCCATTGAGTGCACCATTGCTTTGTGCATGAGGCAATGATCCTCCATTATCAGATGTAAAAAGAACAACCGTATTATCCAACTGATTGTTTTGTTTAAGTGCTTCAAGAACTTTCCCAACGGATGCATCCAAGTGCTCAACAAGTGCAATATTTTTTTGCCTTTTTGCATCAACCGAAGGAAGTCTTTTGACGACGTCTTCCAAAACATCCTCTGGCGGCTGAATCGGAAAGTGCGGTGCATTATAGGAGAGAAAAAGGAAGAAGGGCTGTTTGTTATTTTTCTGTTCCTGTAAATATTCAAGACTCCATTGTGTAAACAAATCTGTTGCATGTCCGGGTGGTTCAATTTCCAATTCATTGAAGCGCATCCAGTTTACACCACCTCGTCGATGTGTATAGTAATCATCCATCATATCGCCGAGAAATCCTTTGAAATATTCAAACCCTTTTGCATTGGGCAAGTTCGGATTGCTATATCCCAAATGCCATTTGCCGATCATTGCAGTTTTGTATCCGCTTTTTTTCAAAACACTTGGGAGAAGATCAACTCCGGAATTGAGCTGTCCCCAATTGTCTTTTGGATCTTGGCGGATCACTCCCGGAACACCCACTTTGTCTGGGTATTTTCCGGAAAGCAAAGATGCCCTGGTCGGTGAGCAAACTGTTGAATTTGCATAGAAGCGTTTGAATTGCATTCCATTTTTTGCGATAAAATCTATGTTGGGAGTGCGGATGTCTTTCGATCCCAATACACCAAGATCTCCGTATCCTAAATCATCTGCGAGAATAACAATGACATTGGGTTTTTGAGGTTGCACAAACCCGTTTAAATATAGCTGAAGAAAAAATACAAGACTGAGCAAATATTTCATCGGTGGATGTGTTGTAATGAAGCAACTACCTCATCAGGCCATGGAATGGGACGGCCTGTTTTTTTTACCACAGGCATGGGTGCATTTCGTTTTTTCATTTCTGTTGTCATCAGTGTCGCCATGTATTTTAATTGATCAGGTGTGGATGCTGATAAATCATTTTCTTCTTGAATATCTTTTTGAAGATCATAGAGCTCCAGGGTTTGCTCTTTGTGGAAATAAATCAACTTCCATTTGCCCTGTCGCATGGCAGAGCACCATGATATACCGTGATCATTGATGTTGGTCCAGTTGTTTGGATAATGCCACAACAATATTTTTTCATCATCACTCTTTAAGGGGTGTTCAATGAATGTATTGATATTTTTCCCATCTATTTTTTGAATGAGATCAGGATTCTTTATTCCTGCCCATTGCAAAATGGTTGGAAATAAATCTTCAGCAATAATGTACTGATCAGCAGTTTGCTGGGCTTGAATTCCAGGACCCGCTACCATGAATGGAATACGTATACCTCCCTCGTAGAGCGACCCCTTACCCATTTTCAATGGCATATTCTGTGTATACTTTTTTCCTCCACGCGGGGGTGCCAAACTCAATCCACCATTGTCCGACATGAATATGATGTAGGTATTTTTATCTGCTTGGATTTTTTTCAGATAATCCATTATGTCACCCAAACTTTTATCCATCCCTTCAATCAATCCAGCATACTTAGCTTCTGCATCACCCATTCCTTTGTCGATGTATTTCTGGTAATACCTTGGGTCTTTGTTCAGAGGGACATGCACTGCGTAATGTGACATGTAGAGGAAAAACGGTTTATTGGAACTGCGATTGTTTTCAATCTCCTGGATCGCCTCAGATGTCAATGCATCCGTTAAGAAATCATTTTTTTTGATGTGGTCATCCAAATTTCTTACCGCCCATAGTGTATCCCCGGCTTTTGCACCATAAAAATCTTCTGCAAGAAAACTTCCTGGGTGACCTGCAGCGGTTCCAGCAATATTGATGTCAAATCCCATGTTCAAAGGATTTGCCCCGGGAGTACCGTAAGGTGCAAAATGTGCTTTGCCGACGTGAATGTTGTGATAGCCTGCTTGTTTCATCAACACTGGCAAAGGAGTTGCATGCGCTGCGTCTGCAGTTTTTGCAACCGGATTGAGTCCGTTGAAATTCCATTTGGCAGGAACCAATGTTTCATCCGGAT
>VFQS010000605.1_pt1 | contig 38476 bp, 30 predicted proteins | sample 3512361 | NCBI WGS metagenome assembly VFQS01 (sample SAMN10412375, study PRJNA504923) | tailings metagenome | isolation source: Relicate 1 Philex TSF3 active mining | place: Philippines
TCTTTTTTGACATAAAAAAGCCCCAATAAGTGTCTAACTTTTTGGGGCTTGTCCATTGTGGCGCTTTTTTAATATCTATCAATAAAGATCAACGATCAGACCATTCAATCAAAAAGTAAATAACTACAACTGCAATGGCAAATAACATAACCGCCAAGGTTACTGGACCGCCAATCTCATTTTGCTCAGCCTCATGATGGCCGTGATGTTCTTCGTGATGTCCCATTTTTATTTTGTTTTTACAAATGTATAAAACAGCGAGCGCAATCGTACATTTGCCACTCAAATTTTTCTTATGTCATTGAAATGTGGAATCGTAGGACTACCCAATGTGGGAAAGTCAACTTTGTTTAATTGCTTGTCCAACGCAAAAGCACAAGCAGCCAATTTTCCTTTTTGTACCATTGAACCCAATGTTGGAACCATCACTGTTCCAGATGAACGTTTGACCGCTCTTGCTGAATTCATCAATCCTGAGAGAATTGTACCAACTACCATTGAAATTGTAGACATCGCTGGATTGGTAAAAGGAGCAAGCAAAGGAGAAGGTTTAGGCAATAAATTTTTATCCAACATCAGAGAAACAGATGCCATCATTCATGTTTTGCGCTGTTTTGATGATCCCAATGTGGTCCACGTTGATGGAAGTGTAGATCCTGTCCGCGACAAAGAAATCATTGACATTGAACTTCAATTAAAGGACCTTGAAAGCGTTGATGCCCGTTATCAAAAAGCAGCCAAAGCTGCGAAAACAGGAGATAAGGACGCCAAAAAAATGTACGACTTCTACACCCAAATCAGAGAAAATTTAGAGCAAGGAAAAAGCGCTAGGGTAGTGGTGCCTCAAAATGATGAGGAAGTAAAATGGATGAACGATCTCCAATTGTTGACTTCAAAACCTGTCATGTACGTATGCAACGTAGAAGAAGCTTCAGTAAAAACCGGCAACGCACATGTTGAAAGAGTAAGAGAAGCTGTGAAAGAAGAAAACGCAGAAGTCATTGTGATTGGCGCTGCAATTGAGGCAGACATTGCCTCATTAGAAACTTTTGATGAACGTCAAATGTTCTTACAAGACCTTGGACTAGAGGAACCAGGCGTATCCAAACTCATCAAGGCAGCTTATAACTTACTAAACCTTCAGACGTACTTTACCGCAGGTGTGAAAGAAGTCAGAGCTTGGACCATTCACAAAGGAGATACCGCTCCGCAAGCGGCCGGTGTGATTCACACCGATTTTGAAAAGGGTTTCATCAGAGCTGAGGTAATAAAGTACAACGACTACATTCAATACAAATCCGAAGCAGCAGTGAAAGAAGCAGGTAAGATGGGTGTTGAAGGAAAAGAGTACATTGTTCAAGACGGCGACATCATGCATTTTAGATTCAATGTTTAAAAACATTTTTTTTTCCATAGCAGCATTTGCATCCGTTTTTTTGTTGGGATGTTCAGCACCTGCTGATCCCAAATGGGAGATTCAGCAAATCATGAATAAGCAAGCTGAGGCCTGGACCAATAAAGATCTAGATGGATTCATGGAGCCTTATTGGCAGAGTGATTCCTTGCGTTTTATTGGACAAAAAGGTGTTGTTTTGGGTTGGGCTTCAACGCTAGCACGTTATAAAAAAAGCTATCCACCTGAAAAGATGGGAACCTTGATTTTCAATGATCTTCACTTTGAAATTCTATCTGATGAAGCAGCTTGGGTGGATGGTCAATGGACTTTGCTTCTCCCTGATAAAAACGCCATTGGACGTTTTTCTTTGCTTTGGAAAAAACAAGATGGAAAGTGGCAAATCTTTGCAGACCATAGCACTTGATTATGCTCACCCCCATTACCTTCATCATCATTGGGATTACGGTCATCGTATCCTACCTGTCTTGGGAAAACCCAGCGCTTTTTAATAGACTAGCCTTACATCCCTACGTTGTAAAATACAGCAACGAATGGGATAGGATTTTTGGTCACACCTTTGTACACGCCGATTGGATGCACTTGGGATTTAATATGTATACTTTTTATTCTTTTGGACAAGTGATGGAGTGGGTGTTGGTCAATCCCTCTATTTTGGCTCAAACCAATCCCTACTTTCAGCCATGGACACCTTTCATGGGAAAATTGTTTTACGTCTTGTTGTACTTTATCGGTGGGGCCATCGCCTGTATTCCCGCCATCCTAAAACATAGCGACCAGTACGCTTACCGCAGCGTGGGAGCTTCCGGAGCAGTGAGTGCTGTGATGATGGCCTTCATGCTCATTTTCCCAGATATGGAGGTTGGATTTTTCATGATTATTCCAATGCCCGCTTGGGTTGGAGCATTGGTATTCTTGGGACTAGAACATTACTTTAGCAAAAAAGGCCAAGGGCTCATTGCCCATGATGCCCACTTGTACGGTGCCTTAGGAGGTGTGTTGATGGTAGGTCTCTGGGATTGGCACTTCTACTTGCACTTTTTTCAAGTAGTTTTCAATGATTTGTTTGTGCATTGATCTCCAAATGTTCTTTTCGTTTCCAAACTTCAGCCATAAAAGATTCTCGATCTTTGGGTGAAATCAAAACGTATCCCCACTTGTTGTAATAAATGGCCAATCGCTTCAACGAAGCTGCCGGCGAACTCAAAGGATTATTGCTCAACTCCATGCGTCTGATACTCAATAAATCTATTCGTCGATAGAGGAAGGGACCTACATGAATCAAAAGCTGATCTGTGGTGAGCACATAGCGCATGCGCATTACCAAAAAATAAATGATCAAGGCCAATGACAGATGAAAAATCAACATCCAATAATTGCTTTCAAAAGCAATAAAAATACCCTGACCAATGATCAGGGTATAAATGGGAATCCACAACCACCAAGATATTGCACTGGGGTAGGTTACTGTATCAAACATTTACTCGGCTTTGTTGACCTTCATTACAACTTTTGATTCAGCCTCATCAAAATCAACCAAGAGGGTATCTCCTTCTTGTAAATTGGAATTAATGATTTCTTCAGCTATGGGATCTTCTAAATATTTCTGTATCGATCTTCTCAAAGGACGCGCTCCATACTTCTCATCGTAACCTTTGTCAGCAATAAAATCTTTCGCCGTATCCGTTAACTCAATTTTATAACCCAAATCTGTAATACGGTGAAATAGTTTTGCCAATTCTATATCGATGATCTGATGGATATGCTCCTTTTTCAAAGCGTTGAAAACAATTAAATCATCCACACGATTCAAAAACTCAGGAGCAAAAGCCTTTCTCAAAGCCGCTTCGATGATGCCCTTGCGATCCATTTCTTCACTGGTTACCCTGGATGAAGTTCCAAATCCTACACCTGATCCAAACTCCTGCAATTGTCTAGCACCAATATTAGAAGTCATGATAATCACAGTGTTTTTAAAGTCAATTTTTCTTCCCAAACTGTCTGTCATTTGTCCATCATCCAAAGCTTGAAGCAATAAATTGAAAACATCAGGATGCGCTTTTTCAACTTCATCCAAAAGGACAATAGAGTAGGGGCGTCTTCTCACTTTTTCGGTCAATTGCCCCCCTTCTTCATAGCCAACATATCCGGGAGGCGCTCCTATCAATCGAGATACAGCAAACTTCTCCATGTACTCGGACATATCAATTCGAATCAATGACTCTTCGGAATCAAATAAGAACTTAGCCAATTCTTTGGCCAATTGTGTTTTACCTACACCTGTAGGGCCAAGGAATAAGAAAGAACCTATAGGACGATTCGGATCTTTTAAGCCTGCACGATTTCTCTTGATGGCCCTAACTACTTTTTTGATGGCCTCGTCCTGACCAATCACTTTTCCTTCCAACTCCTGATCCATCTTGGCCAACCTTCCACTTTCTTTTTCTGCCACACGATTCACGGGAATACCCGTCATCATGGCTACTACTTCTTCCACATTGGCCTCTGTTACGGTAACACGATGCGTTTTAGCATCCTGTTCCCATTGCTTTTTAGCTGCATCCAGGCGATCATTCAATTGTTTCTCTTTGTCACGAAGCTTTGCGGCCTCTTCATATTGCTGAGACTTGACCACTTGCGTCTTCTCCAACTTCACTTCCTCAATCGCTTTTTCTATATCAATGATTTCTTGAGGGACTTGAATATTGCTCAAATGCACACGCGATCCCACTTCATCCAAAGCATCAATGGCCTTGTCCGGCAAATGACGATCAGTAATGTAACGTCCTGTTAACTTGACGCAAGCCTCAATGGCTTCGTCCGTATAGGTAACACTGTGATGTTCCTCATACTTGTCTTTGATATTGTTCAAAATCTGAATGGTCTCAGGAATGGTGGTAGGATCTACTACAACCTTTTGAAAACGGCGTTCCAAAGCACCATCCTTTTCAATGTATTGTCTGTACTCATCCAATGTTGTCGCGCCAATACATTGAATTTCTCCGCGTGCCAATGCGGGTTTAAACATATTGCTCGCATCCAAAGAACCACTGGCTCCTCCAGCACCAACAATGGTGTGAATTTCATCGATGAACAAAATAACATCCGGAGATTTTTCTAACTCGTTCATCAATGCCTTCATGCGTTCTTCAAATTGACCTCTGTACTTTGTACCCGCCACCAATGATGCCACATCCAAGGTAACAACGCGCTTTCCAAACAGCACACGACTCACTTTTTTCTGAACAATACGCAATGCCAATCCTTCGGCAATGGCTGATTTACCGACACCTGGCTCACCAATTAATATTGGATTATTCTTCTTTCTTCTGGACAAAACTTGACTCACTCTTTCAATCTCTTTCTCACGCCCTACAATAGGATCTAACTTTCCATCCTCTGCCATTTTGGTTAAATCTCTTCCGAAATTGTCCAAGACTGGCGTTTTACTTTTATTGTCACCCGGCTTTTTAGCCGCTGAAGATCCGCTGCTACTGCCCATGAATTGATCATCATCATCATCTGCAGAAGAAGGAAACTCAGCTTTTGGCGTATTCAAAGGAGAATCACTCGGCGTGTCCAATCCCTCTGAAGTGATTAATTCTTCGCGAACCATTTTGTAATCTATGCCAAAACCCACCAATGTGCGGGTAGCTGCATTGTCTTGGTCTTTCAAAATGCTGAGCAGCAAATGTTCCGTTCCCACCATAGTGGCTCGGAAATTTTTCGCTTCCAAATAAGTTAATTTTAATATACGTTCAGCCTGTGTAGTCAGTGGCACCGTTTGCAAACCTTGATTGGCAGTAGCTACGGATGCTAAGCGCATTGTCGACTCAATTTGCTTGCGCAAATAATTCATGTCAATGCCCATGCGCTTCATGAGATTGGCTGCCAAACTCTCGCCTTCTCGAATAATGCCCAACATCAAATGCTCAGGACCAATATATGAGTGCCCCAAACGCAATGCCTCCTCTCTACTAAAAGATAAAACATCTTTTACTTGCGGTGAAAATTTTGCTTCCATTCCTTTCAACTTTTTATGAACCTCAAATTTATTCGGGATAAATCCAAAACAAGATTCACTTAACATTAATTATCCACACTTTTTTGTGTGAATGTGAATAAATGTAGGGGGGATGCAAACCCAATATTGATAAGGCTTTGATTAAATTCGCACGCTACCACACAAGTGGTGTTTAGAAATAAAAAAATTGAATTATGGAAGGCGAAAAAATTGTCCGGATAAACATTGAAGAGGAAATGAAAACGGCCTACATCGATTACTCGATGTCGGTGATTGTAGGTAGAGCGCTTCCGGATGTTCGTGATGGTCTTAAACCGGTTCACCGCAGGGTGTTGTACGGGATGTTAGACCTGGGCGTTTTGAGCAATAGACCTTATAAAAAATCTGCCCGTATTGTTGGGGAAGTTTTGGGTAAATACCATCCACATGGTGACAGCTCCGTTTACGACACCATGGTGCGTATGGCTCAAGATTGGAGCTTGCGCTATCCCTTGGTAGATGGACAAGGAAACTTTGGTAGTATGGACGGTGATAACGCCGCAGCCATGCGTTACACTGAGGCCCGCTTGAGGAAGATCGCAGAGGAATTGTTGGAGGACTTGGACAAAGAGACCGTTGATTTTCAGCCCAACTTTGATGACAGTTTGCAGGAGCCAACGGTTATGCCTGCTAAGATCCCAAACTTATTGATCAACGGGGCATCAGGTATTGCTGTGGGTATGGCCACCAACATGGCCCCTCACAACTTGACAGAGGTTTGTGACGCCACCATTGCCTACATCAACAACAACGAAATCACAGTGGATGAATTGATGGAGTTTGTGAAAGCTCCTGATTTCCCAACAGGCGGTGTCATCCATGGTGTGGACGGAATCAAGACTGCTTACCACACGGGAAGAGGTAGGGTAGTATTGAGGGCTCGTGCCAGAATTGAAGAGGTAGACAATAGAGAATGCATCATCGTTGACCAAGTTCCCTATCAAGTCAACAAGGCCGACATGATCAAACGCACCTGGGAATTGGTGCAAGAAGGTAAGATTGAAGGGATATCCGAGATTCGTGATGAATCCGATAGAAATGGGGTTCGTGTGGTGTATGAAATCAAGCGCGACGCCATTACCAATGTGGTTTTGAACAACCTTTATAAGTTCACTGCACTGCAAACTTCTTTCTCGATCAACAACATCGCATTGGTGAAAGGTCGACCAGAAGCCTTGGGATTGAAGGATATGATTGCACTGTACGTAGAGCACAGACATGAAGTCGTTACCCGCAGAACACGTTACGAGTTGCGCAAAGCAGAGGAGCGAGCACATATTTTAGAAGGATATTTGATTGCCCTTGACAACATTGATGCGGTGATTAAATTGATCCGAGCCTCTCAAACCCCAGACGAAGCGCGTGACGGATTGATGGTCAACTTTGGATTGAGTGAAATTCAATCTCGTGCCATTTTGGACATGCGTTTGCAACGTCTTACTGGTTTGGAGAGGGATAAAATCAAAGCAGAGTATGATGAGTTGATGGCTTTGATTAAAAAATTAAAGGAAATTCTTGGCAGTGAAGAATTGAGAATGGGTATCATCAAAGATGAATTGTTCTATTTGAAAGAAAAATTTGGGGACGAGAGAAGATCCGTGATTGAATTCTCTTCAGCAGATTTGAGCATTGAAGACATGATCCCTGATGAGGCAATGGTAGTGACCATCACCCATGCGGGTTATATCAAACGCACCAATCTCGCTGAATACAGAACCCAGGCCAGAGGTGGGGTAGGATCCAAAGGTACTTCTGCAAGACAAGAAGATTTTGTGAAAGATATTTTCACAGCCACCAACCATGATTGGTTATTGATCTTTACCAAAAAGGGAAGATGTTTCTGGATGCGTGTTTTTGAAATTCCCGAAGGATCAAAAACATCCAAAGGAAGAGCCATTCAAAATTTGTTGCAAATTGAGCAAGACGATACGGTGTTGGCTTATATCCCAACAAAAGATTTGATGAATGAAGAATATGTGAGCAAGAACTATGTTATCCTTTGCACCAAGCAAGGGTTAATCAAGAAAACTTTACTGGAAGCGTATTCCAGACCTCGTTCTTCTGGAATTAATGCCATCACCATCGTTGAAGGTGATGAATTGTTGGAAGCAAAACTGACCAATGGCGAGTGCGAAATTTTAATGGGAACTTCAGAAGGAAAAGCCATTCGTTTCAATGAAAAGACCGTTCGCGCAGTGGGAAGAACAGCCCAAGGGGTGAAAGCAGTAACCTTGGGCAGTGAAAAAGATGAGGTGATTGGAATGGTGTGTGTGGACAGCCCTGAAAGAGACATCTTGGTTATTTCCGATAAAGGATATGGAAAACGATCCGCGTTGGAAGACTACCGCATCACCAATCGCGGAGGTAAAGGGGTTAAAACCATCAACATTACTGAGAAGACCGGAAATTTGATTGCCATCTTGTCCGTGGATGACAATTTGGACTTTATGATCATCAACCGTTCTGGAATCACGATTCGTCTAAAAGTAGAGGATTTGAGAGTCATGGGGCGTGCCACTCAGGGTGTAAGATTGATCAGCTTGAGAGGCAATGATGCCATTGCTGCAGTAACTGCAGTTATCAAGGACGATGAAGACGAAGAACGTTCAAGCGATATTGTCATGGAAGAAGATGGATCTATCGCGACGCCTGAGCTAGACAAAACCGAGGAAAACAATACCGAAGAAAATCAAGATTAAAATGTGAAATGATGATTTGTTTCGCATCAAGGTTAAAATGGCAAGATGATTGAAACAATGAAACAAAACCAAAAAAGTATGAGAAAACTAATGATGGTGGCCTTGATGATGGTCACAGGATGGATGGCTCAAGCGCAACCCAAAGTAACCAGTGCTTACAATGCGAACAAAGAGGGAAAATACGAGGACGCTAAGCAATACATTGACGAAGCCATGACCGATCCCAAGGCAACTGAAAAAGAGAAGTATTGGAGATACCGTGGAAATATTTACGCCAATATTGCAAAGGACTCTGTGTTGAATGCCAAATATCCAGATGCTTTGCCAACCGCCTTAGCAGCTTTCACTAAGTATTTTGAAATTGATAAAAGAAAAGATTATTTAAGAGAAGTGGCCACCGAATTGGACATTTTAAAAGCCGTTATCGGTCAAAAAGCTGAAAAATCCTACAAAGCCAATAATTTGAGTGCGGCCGGAGACCAATTCAAAAACATCGTTGACATCTCTGCAGTTTTGGGAGTGACTGATACCGTTTTCATTTTCAACAGTGCTTTTTGCTACCATAAAGCTGGAAGAACAGACGATGCGATTACCCATTACAAGAAATGCATCGATTTGAAATACAATGTCCGAGATTCTTATTTGGGAATCAGCGACATATATATTAGTCAAGGAAAGAAAGCTGAGGCGATTGAAATCTTATCACAAGCTAGAAAATCATACCCGAAAGATGCTGAGTTTTTGAGATCAGAAGTTAACATCTACATTGATGACAAGGATTACGCCAAGGCCCAAGGAGTTTTAAAGGCCTTAACTGAGTCAGATCCTAAGAATGAAAGTGTTTGGTTCGTATTGGGAGTAACCTATGAAAAAGAAAATAATACTGTTGATGCTGAAAAGGCTTATTTGAATGCTTTGAGCATTAAAGCAGATTATTTTGATGCGGCGTACAATCTTGGCGCATTGTATTACAATCAAGCTCAAGAGAAAGGAAAAGTTTGCGATGCAATTCCTCCAAGAGAGACCGCCAAATTTGATGCTTGTAAGTCAGAATTGAAACCGATGTATTTGAAAGCGGCTAGTTATTTTGAAATTTGCTACAAGCAAGATTCGAACGATGCACAATTGAAACAAGCACTGAAAGAAACGTATTTGAAAGGTGGAGATCGTGAGAAATCCAATCAATATAAGTAAAGAATTCATTATTCGAAAAGGCCGTCCCAATGGGGCGGCTTTTTTATTTTGGTGGCAATTCGAAACAGTAAAAGACTGAAAATAAATACATTAACATGTAAAATCAAGTTTACATAATATAAATTATGATTCAATTGGCAATATCACAGTTGTATGCGCGATAACCAATCTACGGATTGCACATCTACCAACTGCAACCATTCCTTTTCATTTCCTCTACCAAAATGAAGAACAAAATTTCGCTCCTCAGGAACCAATGCACTGGGTACAGATAAAACATTCTCATTTCCGAATTGATACCAATGACTACCTTTCTCTTGTAAATCGGAATAAGCATTCAACGATCTCCAATTTTTTATTAATTCGTTTTCTTTCAAACATTTAACATCAGTTGAATAAATATTTAATTGAATAGTAATTAACACAAAGTCGTTGTTTAGTACCCGACCTCCGCGACTGACCAACCATTCCAACGATGCCAAGGATCTGGATTCTGAGGCATACAAAACTTTTTGATCCTGTCTATTCCAACGCCCAGGATAACCCGATGCCGTTAACGGTTCAATGTGCTTGGCTGATCGAACTGAATAGACAACCATCTTACAAAGCTTCCCCGAATTCTAATCCCATCAAGCGTGATTCTATGAAATCAATTCCTACCTTGGTTTCCATGAAATCCAAGGGACGTTGATTGTCCCACAATACATTGGGGGTTTGTAACCACATCTCAAATTCTTGTTGATTGGCAAAAATCTGTAATCCATGACGATACAACGCCAAAATCATGACAATCTGTTCCTTCATTTGACTTTTGATTTCCACACCTTTGGTTCTGTAATTATGTAAAGTACGGGGTGTGATATTGAGCCATTTGGCTTTTACCTCATCCGCCAAAGCAATCAAGGCGTCATACATTTCAAATCCCTTCCAATCAGAGGTTGTATTGGTGACATATTGATAAATGGCCATTGGGTCATTCAATTGAGGCAACGACAAATCCTCTATTGTGTATGGTTTCATGACCCAAAGATACGATAATTTAGAAATAATTCCAACTATAAACAGAATTTTTTCAAAAGTGCCAAAAGTACTCGTTTTAAAATAAAAAAGGGCCCTTTCAGCCCCTTTTTACGCTATTTCTACAATAAAAATTCAATTTTTTAGGATTCTTGATCAAAAAGCGATGGCTCATCGCCTCCATTCGCGACCAGTGAAATTTGACTCTGCATCATTTCCTCATTGGCTTTATTTTCCAACTCTTGGTCAGCTTCCAAGAGATCCAAATTCAAAATGGGCAATTGAGTCAATCGGTTTCCAATGGCTTTTACCCCTTTTATGGCAATAAACTCTCTCAAATCGACCGTTTCATCCATTTTATTGGCCGCTTGCTTGAATTTCTTGTTAAATCGCACATAAACCTTTGGATAATGCAACGTGCTGACTACGCCCAATTTACTCTTGGGATGCTCCGTAATGAACCTAACTAGCCCTTTGCTTTGTTCAGCCAAGAAACGTTTCACCATCCATTGCTCTTTGTCACCGTCAAAATAAACAGCTGAAATGGGCTTTTCTGGCATCCACTTTTCAATGTGCGTCGTTGACTCTTCAAAGTGCATCGTCAATTCTGGTGTGACCAACTGATAATCTCCTGTGCTCATCAAGATCAACAATTTGTCATTGGCCATGAAATCTCCGAGTGGTTCACCACGACCTTCATCATTCAATCTTTTAATTGAAGCATCGTACCATAAACTTCTAGCACCCAACGTACTAACCCCTTTCTCTTTAAGTTCCACTTTCTTAACAGCGTACTTGGTTACGATGTTTCCTACAGCATCTCGACCTTTCACCGCAAGTTGAGCAAAGTCCACATCAAAGGTCAATTTTTTCAATTTGTCCAAGGCTCTAAGATGAACAGTTACCACTTCAGCCTCACCATTGGGGTTGGCTGAAAAGTAAAGAATGTCACTTCCTGGAGCTCCCTTGGTAAGATCATATTCCTTATCTCTGGTAATGGCGGTCACGGCAAATCGTTTCATCATGGCTCCATTTCGTCCATCCTTATAGATAACGTTATAAATGGTTCGTTTGTCATCTTTCTTCCAAACAGCACAATAGATAATGTCCTTGCCCACAAATGACTTGGCCGTGATTCTGGTGACCAACATTTTTCCATCTCTTCTGAATACTATGATGTCGTCAATGTCCGAACACTCTTCAACAAATTCTCCTTCATCTCTCTTTAAACCGGTTCCAATGAAACCTTCGGCCTTGTTCACAAACAACTTGGCATTGGCGATGGCTACTTTAGCAGCTTGAACGGTGTCGAATGTTCTGATCTCAGATTTTCGGTCTCTGCCTTTTCCATATTTGGCTTTGATTTCTTTGAAATAAGCAATGGCTGTCTCGGTAAGATTGTCCATTTTTTCTTGACAATCATCTATCAAACCATCCAATTTTGCCATGTAATCATCAGCCTTCTTGCTATCAAATCGGGAAATCCGCTTGATTTTAATCTCTGTCAATCTGGCCACGTCTTCGTCAGTGACCTCACGAATGAACTGTTTGGTGAATGGTTTCAAACCTTTGTGAATGGTGGCAATAATCTCCTCCCACGTTTCACATTCTTCAATGTCACGGTAAATCCTCTTTTCAATAAAGATTTTCTCCAATGATGCAAAGTGCCATTCTTCTTTCAGCTCGTTGAGTTCAATGAGCAACTCCATTTTAATGAGGTCACGCGTGTGCTCAGTACTTTGACGGAGCAACTCATCAACACTTAAGAATTTGGGTTTATCATCTTGAATGACGCAAGAATTTGGAGAAATGCTGATTTCACAATCTGTAAAGGCAAAAAGCGCATCAATGGTTTTATCCGGTGACACACCCGGTGCCAGATGAACAATGATCTCTACATGTTCTGCGGTATTGTCCTCAATTTTCTTGATCTTGATTTTGCCTTTGTCATTGGCTTTCAGGATGCTATCAATCAAGGAGGAAGTGGTTGTTCCAAAGGGAATCTCTGTAATGACTAGGGTTTTCCCCCCCTCATCTTTCTTTATTTTGGCACGACAACGAATCTTGCCACCGCGCAAACCATGATTGTAATCCGTGCAATCCACCAAACCGCCTGTTGGAAAGTCTGGTAAAATTTGGGTTTTCTTTCCTCTGAGGATATCGATAGAGGCATCAATGAGCTCATTGAAGTTGTGTGGCAAAATTTTACAAGCCAAACCTACAGCAATACCTTCAACTCCAAGAGCCAAAAGCATTGGGAACTTCATGGGCAGTGTCTCTGGCTCCTTGTTTCGGCCATCATAAGACAGTAACCAATTCGTTGTTTTGGGATTAAAGATGACATCTTGTCCAAACTTATTTAATCGAACTTCAATGTATCGGGGAGCAGCGGCACTGTCACCCGTATAAATATTACCCCAGTTTCCTTGGGTATCCAAAAACAAGTTCTTTTGACCCAACTGAACCAAGGCGTCTCCAATCGAGGCGTCTCCATGTGGGTGGTACTTCATGGTATTTCCGATGACATTGGCCACCTTATTGAAACGACCATCATCCATTTCCCAGAGGGAATGAAGAATTCGCCTTTGAACCGGCTTCAACCCGTCATTGATGTGAGGAACGGCTCTCTCTAGGATAACATAAGAAGCATAATCCAAGAACCAATTCTTGTAAAGACCATTGACTTCTGTAACACCAGACAATTGTGTTTCTTCCGGATTGTTGTCTGGCAATAACTCTTCGTTCAAATCATTCATGCTGCTTCCTCCTCTATTTTGTCCACTTTTAATGTATCGATATCATCTTTCTCCACTTTCAAATTGGAGATGATGAACTCTTGACGATCAGGGGTGTTCTTACCCATGTAAAACTCCAACAAATCTTTGATGTGCATTTCCTTTCCAATGACCACAGGCTCCAATCGGATATCTGGTCCAATGAATTTTTTAAATTCTTCAGGGGAAATTTCACCCAATCCCTTGAATCGGGTAATCTCTGGTTTGGTCCCCAACTTTTTAATGGCATTCACACGTTCTTCATCGCTGTAGCAATAGATGGTTTCTTTCTTATTTCGAACCCTAAACAATGGGGTTTGCAAAACATACAAATGGCCTGATTTGACCAAGTCAGGGAAGAATTGCAAGAAAAAGGTAATCATCAAAAGACGAATGTGCATACCGTCGACATCGGCATCAGTCGCGAGAACAACGTTGTTGTATCGCAACCCCTCCAAACCATCTTCAATGTTTAATGCTGCCTGTAGCAAGTTGAATTCTTCATTTTCATAAACTACTTTTTTGGTCAATCCATATGTGTTCAAAGGTTTTCCTTTTAAAGAAAAAACACTTTGGGTTTGAACGTCTCTGGAAATGGTGATGGATCCAGAAGCGGAATCTCCCTCAGTAATGAAAAGGGTTGTCTCCCCTGCTCTTTCACTTTTATCACCCAAATGCACTTTACAATCTCTCAATTTGCGGTTGTGCAAATTGGCTTTTTTGGCGCGCTCACGGGCCAACTTGGCAATACCTGCCAACTCTTTTCTTTCCCTTTCGCTTTGAAGAATTTTCTTCAAAAGGTTTTGAGTCAGCTCTGGATTCTTGTGTAAGTAATTGTCCAACTCTTTGGATAAGAACTCCTGAATAAAAGCCTTAATGGATTTTCCATTGGGTTCTATTTCATTGGAACCCAATTTTGTTTTGGTTTGAGATTCAAAAACCGGCTCTATTACTTTAACCGCAACAGCCGCCACAATACCTGCTCTGATGTCAACCGCCTCATAATCTTTCTTGAAAAAATCACGAATCACTTTAACATAAGCCTCACGGAAAGCTGCTTGGTGTGTTCCACCTTGAGTGGTGTATTGACCATTTACAAAACTGTAGTATTCTTCGCCGTATGAATGCGTGTGGGTAATGGCCACCTCGATGTCATTTCCTCTTAAATGAATGATGGGATATAAAGGATCCTCACTCATGTTGGCATTGAGCAAATCCTGTAAACCATTTTCAGATTTGTATTTCTGTCCATTGAAAACAATGGTCAATCCAGCATTCAAGTAACAATAATTCCACAACAACTTCTCAACGTGTTGAATCCTAAATTGGAAGTTGTGAAAAATTGATGCATCAGGAATGAATGACATAGCGGTACCATCTTTTGCCGTTGAGGCCGCCACTTTGTGGTCCTTGGTAATGGAACCTTTGTTGAATTCCGCTACTTTGCTTTGGCCCTCACGAATGGACTCCACTCTGAAATAAGTGCTCAACGCGTTCACCGCCTTGGTACCTACCCCATTTAAACCCACTGATTTTTTAAAAGCCCTTGAATCATATTTACCGCCGGTATTGATTTTTGAAACGCAATCAATCACTTTACCCAATGGGATACCGCGACCATAATCCCTAACGGAAACCGTATTGTCTTTGATGGTGATTTCAATGGTCTTTCCATTTCCCATGACAAACTCATCGATACTGTTGTCCAAAATTTCTTTGAGCAACACATAAATACCGTCATCGTAAGAAGCGCCGTCTCCCAATTTACCAATGTACATACCAGGCCTTAATCGAATGTGCTCATGCCACTCGAGGGACCGAATATTGTCTTCTGTATAACTTACATTCTCTGCCATCTTTTTCAGTTTGAACCAATCACGAAAGTATTGTCTTTATTGGGTTTGCTCATTCACAATCATTTTTTTTTATCAACATACTTCAAAAGCTTTTATTTCGTTTCGATATTCGCTAACGAGACAAATCATGGAGCAAAACAAGGATTGGACAAGAGAAGAGTTTTTGAAAAAGACCATTTTGGGGATGCCCATGCTGTTCTTGGCGGCATCCTGGTTGTCCAGTTGTAAAAAGTATCCATTGCCTGATAAAAAATTCAATGGTTCTGTCGGAATTGTTGGCGCAGGTGTTTCGGGTTTATACGCGGCTTATTTGCTCAAGCAACAGGGATACAATGTAACGGTATTGGAAGCCAGCGGGAGAATTGGAGGTCGTATTTATTCCGTCTCTGACATTGCTGATTTGCCCATTGAATGGGGAGCGTCCGTAGTGAAAGGTCAAAACCATGCCCTGTATGCCTTGATGAAAAACAATGGGGCACAATTTCTGAAAGACGAGATACAAGATTATGGCATCGTCAATGGTTACTGGACCTCTAAAGCCGCGATGGCTGAAAATCCTGAAGTTCAGCATTTGGATGACATCATCAATGGACTAAAAACCTATGATGGAGCGGATATGAATGCCAATCTTTACGCTGAAAATCAAGGTATATTCAATGGAACCCGGCACATTTGGAATGCCCGATTGGGCACTCAAAACGGCGCCAGTACGGACATCATGGGCATAGAGGGCATTGCCAATGCCATGCAGCAATCCTCCAACGGACCAGGTGAATTTTATTTAAAAAACGGAAGTTTCGAGAGCACCGTCCTGTCCACGTTCAATGATATTGATGTCACACTGAACACTCCCATTACATCCGTTGATTATTCCGGAGCACAGGTCAAACTTACAGACAATGGCGGTGTGACCCATTTATTTGATAAGGTGATTATCACCGTTCCAGTGAATCTATTGAAAAACAGCATTGCTTTTAATCCATCATTGCCCAGCAATGTGCAATCCAGCATCAATGCGCTGGGCATTCGTCCTGGAATGGAAATGCTATTGATCTTCACAGAGCCTTTTTGGAATGCGGATGCTGCTCGACTTCAAATGCCTGGCCTTTGTCCACAATTTGAAGTTGTGGGGACTGGTGGTCGATCAGCGAGTAACCGATATCTCAAAGCTCAATTGCACGGAAGCAGTTACAATGAGGCGCAAGATTTGGGAGGGACTTCAGCCATACAACAAGCGTTATTGGATCAACTGGATCAATATTTTCCAGAGCTTTTACCCTCATCTAAATTTGTCACCGCTCATGTACATGATTGGGCCAATGAGGTTTATATCGGAGGCGTGTCTTCTTACGCACCTGTCGGGGCAGCCAACAGTCGATTGGGTTTTTCTGAATCGATTCAAAGCAAAATTTACTGGGCTGGTGAGGCGACGCATGCACAAGGTCACCACGGAACGGTACATGGGGCGCTGGAGACAGCTGCCTTTGCAGTTGAGAAAATAATGAAGGAGGAATTGGGATGAAGAAGTGGGTGATTATCTTATGGATGGGTATGCTTTCAGCACCTATTTGGGGGCAATGGTCTTTTGATTTGCGTTATCAATATTTTTGGAATCAACCCGTAAGAAATGCGACAGAAGTATTTAATCTCACTGCACAGACTTATCCAACCGGACTGCGATATCAACAACATGGGTATGGTTCCGCGTTAAGAAAATACACCAAAATCAGCTCGACGCGAGGATTGTATTTGCAATGGGAAGTGTCCTATCACCGCATGGACCAGCGATGGAGCAATGTGGATATTGTAAGATGGACAAAAATGGAAAATGGCAATGCTATGGTTGATTTAATGTTCAATCCCAAGGCCATCAAGGGAAAAATGACTACTGGTCCTATTGGCCCGCGATACTTTTTCACCGTTGGAGCCGGCTATTCATTTTGGCGCGCAACATCCTCCATCAATCAAGAAGTCGCTTTCCAATCCAAGATTCAGTATAACCCCATTTTCAGTGTTGGCATGGGGCATCGCTTATTGCTTCTGGGACCGCGATTGGTTTTTTCTCCTTTTATCAAAGTGTATGCATCACCCTTTTGGAATTCAACCGTGAATGAGAAAATCATTCTGGGAACTTCAATACCAAGGTTGGAGACCCATTCCCTTTCCATTCAGGCCATTGCCGGTGTTGAATTTTCTATTTTGAAAAAAGAGAAAAAAAGAGGCGGCTTGTTTCGATCATTGTTTAAGAAAAAAGTAAAATCTGCAACAGACATCTAATGCCTATTCTGCTTTCTGAACTCAACGCAATGATTCAGGCCACGGTAGAGCAGAAATTCCGGGGTCAGACATTTGATGTCATTGCGGAAATAGGTCAAGTCAATATCAAACGTGACAAACAACAAGCGCACATTGGATTGGTAGAGAAATCGGAAATACCTGGTAAGTTCAAGGCCAGGTTAGAGGCCAAACTCTGGCGCAACTTAAATTTGATTGATCAATTTGAACAAGCCACAGGACAGGAGTTGAAAGCAGGTATTCAAGTTTTGTTCAAACTGAGTATTCAATTTCATCCAGAATACGGAGTGAGCGCTCAAGTATTGCACATCGATCCCAATTATACCATTGGGGCATTGGCACAAGAAAAAGAGAAAACCATACAACGGTTGTTGTTGAAGCATCCCGATAAATTAAAGATGGTGAATGGAGAATTGGTGAGTCATAACCATGGATTAAAGCGGCCTTTCATTTTCAAACGTATTGCATTAATCACAGCCAAGGGTGCTGAAGGAGGGATAGATTTTTTAGATGAATTGATCAAGAACCGCCATGGATATGCTTTCGACATTCATCCATTTTTTGCCGTTATGCAGGGTGAAACAGCCGCCGATAGCATCAAACAGGCTATTGTTCAAGTTTTTTTATCACCCCAAACCTTTGATTTGATTGTCATTGTCCGTGGAGGCGGAGCGGCTTTGGATTTGCACGCTTTTGATCAATTGCCCCTGGTGGAAGCCATATTGAAATGTCCCATTCCCATATTCACCGGTATTGGCCATACCCGCAATGTATCATTAACCGACCAAGTAGCCAATGGAGCCTTTAAATCTCCCACCAAAGTGGCTGAGGTCATTTTGCACCACCAAGAAAATGCGGAAGCCCTGACCCTTGAATATTGGCAAAAAATACAAAAGCAAATTCCTCAAATATTCAGAGATAAAACACAAATCATCAGCAGCCTTCAATTGACTGTAACGGCCTCTGCTCAGGGAATCCTTTCCTCCGCTAGATCTAATTTACAACATGTGCAAGTCGATCTTCAAAGTCAAGCACAAAGCGTAACAGGTCAAGCACAATCCAACATCCAACATATTTGGAAAGATTTGCAAAAGACAGTCCCCAGAAAGGCTTTGCTTCAAGACGAAGCGCTCAAGAGCATTTGGAAAGATCTTTCCAAAGCAAGTCAACTTCGAATAGAAAAGTGTGGGATGGACATTAAAAATAAAATGCAGTTCATAGAAGCCCATTCCCCGAAAAAATGGCTCAATAGAGGATTTGGTATTTTAACACAACAAGGAAAAACCATTTCCTCCATACAACAGTTGAACGCTCAAGAGCCATTGATTATCCAAATGAAAGATGGCCAAATTATTACTGAGATAAAAAACACAAAACATGACTGAACCAATAGTACCCGCCAGCTATGAAGCGGCATTTGAAGAATTGGAGAACATTGCGCAAGCCATTGAGAATGACGAAATCTCTATTGACCTTCTCTCTCAAAAAGTAGAACGCGCAGCCTATTTGGTTCAATTTTGCCAAGACAAATTGCGCAAGGCGGATGAGGACGTCAAAAAAATCATGGAGCAAATGAAAAATATCCAAGGTTGATTGCAGTTCTGTTTTTTTTTGTTGCACTCCTATATGCCTCTGCGGGATTCGGCGGTGGCAGCATGTATTTGGCCATATTATCTCAAACCTCTTCCCTATCCTTTCCACTTCTGAAATTTCATGGATTGCTCAATAATTTGGGGGTCACTTTACAAGGATCATATCATTGGAAAAATCAGATTAAACATCGAAAAAAGGAAATCATCAAACTCATTGCCATTGCGGCCATTCCTTGTATGGCATTTGGCTTCCTGACATTCAAGCTTTCCGTGCATCAGACAATACTCGGTGTTTTCCTCTCTTTGGGAGGCCTTGCAATATTGGGACAACCCTTTTGGGAAAAACATTATTTGTCCATGAGCCATACACAATTGAGAATTACCTCTTTCCTCATTGGAAGTATTGCTGGGCTAACTGGAATTGGTGGAGGCATTTATTTTTCGCCCATTTTACATCTTTCTCGTTGGGGAAATCCAAAAGAGATTGCTGCATTCACCTCACTTTTTATTGCTGTCAACTCTGCCCTTTCCCTGTTGATTTTGTTTTTGCACTCCGGGGTTAAAATGGAAGATATACATTGGGATTGGCTATTGGCTGTCATTGTGGGCGGCATATTGGGCAGCAAATTATCTGTCCAATGGTTAAAGCAAGATCATGTGAAGTGGATAACCGGAATCTTATTGATATTTGCAGGACAGCAATTGATATGGCGAGGATAAGTGTAGCAATCATGCCTTTTGGCATTTTAAAAGACAGCTTGGGTCAGGATTGGTTTCAATGGGAACATGAAGCCCCTGCATCGGTGAGCGACCTTCGCGAATGGTTGAAGCAATTTCCCAATATCCACCCCAAACTTCCTATTGCCGTTGTTTTTGATCAAGCGTATCAACCGGATCATTTTGAAATCAAAGATGGAATGCAGTTGTATTTAATGCCACCGGTAAGTGGAGGATAAATATGAAAAAACACTTTTCCATATCTACTCATCCCGTTTCTCTTGAAGAGGTGAAAACCTTTGTGCTACAAACTGAAACGGGTGCAACCGTTGTATTTGAAGGCATCGTCCGACCTGACACCATGCCCAATCAAGAGCAAGTGGCCAACATTGAATATGAGGGGCTAACGGAAATGGCATTGAGTGAGTTGGAAAAAATAGCTTTGCAAATTCAATCCCATTTCGACGTACAATCCATTTATTTCCATCATTTATTGGGCAAAGTCGAAGTAGGACAAACTGCCGTTTGGGTTGGTATAGCCGCCAAACATCGGAAAGATGCCTTTGGTGCCTTGGACCTGCTCATGGATGAAGTGAAGAAAACAGTTCCAATATTTAAAAAAGAAATCAGTCAACAACAGTCAGCGCATTGGGTTGTCCCCAATTACAATTATGAAAAATAGAATTATTGGAATATTGTGTTTAATCATCATTTTGAGTTCATGCCAATCAGCCTCATTCCTGAGTAAAAAGTATGATGCAAAAGGGAAATGGAATTTTCATCAAGAATCCGCTCATCAAACAAAGACACAACGGAACATTGTTCCGCAGGATGAAATGACTGCATCCATAGAAGAGGAGGGCATCTTAATACCAGAATCAAGCTGGATAATGAATCCGGATACGGATATTACCGATTCGGAAGAGGTCATTTCGGAAGAATATATTCCCATGACCGAACCATTAATGGACACCACAATCGTTGAAGATGCCAGTGATTATGCATTGCCTTATGATTCGCCAAAGCCCAAGAAGAAAGGAATGTTGGCCACACTCAAATTCTTCTCAATGTTGTTTGAATTGGCTATCGCCTTTGTATGCGTATTGGGAATCATTGCCTTAATTGCGGCCATCAGTTTGGGTAGTGTTACAGGGGTCATGTTGGTGTTGGCTATTTTGGGAATCATTGCACTGTTTGCCATTGGGCTGATAGCGGCCTTATTGGCCCTGTTCACCATCGTCATGGTTTTCTTTATGTTGATTTTCAAATTGGGAGGAGCTCATAAAATTGGAGGATAATGGATCTTGCTCTTTACATGGATAAAGCAATTGAACTTGCTCAAAAGGGATTGGGCAAAGTGAAATCGAATCCATTGGTTGGGGCTGTTGTAGTATACAACAACACCATCATTGGACAGGGCTACCATGAATGTTTTGGAGGAGCACATGCTGAAATAAACGCCATAAACAGTGTGGCAGACAAAAGTCTTCTGCCCTACTCCACGCTCTATGTCACCTTGGAACCTTGCGCCCACCATGGAAAAACGCCGCCTTGTGCATCACGCATTGTACAAGAAAAAATCCCTCAAGTCGTTATAGGGCAGCTCGACCCTAATCCCAAAGTGAATGGTAAAGGAATCGCTTATCTGCGTGAGCACGGTGTAAATGTCACCAGTGGTATACAAGAGGCCGCTTGTCGATGGATGAATCGAAGATTCAATACCTTTTTTGAAAAAGAACGTCCCTACATAATATTGAAATGGGCACAGTCTGCAGATGGGTTCATGGATCCTTCCAGGGTTCAAGGACAAAAAGGAAGCATTGCCATCAGCAGTGAAGAAAGTAGAGCTAAAGTTCAACAATGGCGAAAAGAGGAAATGGCGATATTGGTGGGAAAAAACACCATCCACATGGACAATCCACGATTGACGGTTCATGACGATATCATTGCTTCACCCTTGCGCATTGTTTTGGATCCGCAAGGTCAATTGCAACCCTATGACCAATGGCATATAGGACAATGTCCTCCCAACACCATTGTTGTACACCAAGACAACCATAAAATCCTTGAACTTCCTTCGGGCATGACTGCCTTGCCTTATCAAGAAGATGCATTTAAAGACTTATTTGCTTATTTAAGACAACATGAAGTAACATCGATTTTGGTCGAAGGTGGAGCCCATACTTTGCAATATCTGATTGAAAACAATCTATGGGATGAGGCTAGGATTTTTGTTGCCCCTCATTCCTTGCATGCGGGATTGACAGCACCTTCTATGAACCAAAAACCAAAAACAACAGAAGCCTCAGGAGTGGATCAATTAAACTTTTACTATCGATGAATTTCCTTATTCTTTCCATTCTCTCGACCACCCTACTCTATCTCTTATTCAAGTGGTTTGCGATCAAAGGCATTCAAGTCTTTGAGGCGATAATGGTGAATTACCTTGTAGCGTTTACTTTTGGAATCAGCATGGCCACCGACTTAAATGCGGGAATTGCGGAGGCGTTGCAATTTCCCACTTGGAGTTGGGGAGCCTTATTATTGGGGATATCCTTCATCAGTATTTTCAACGTAACCGGAAAATCAGCGCAATTGGTCGGGGTAAGCAACACCACCATAGCGGGTAAGATGTCGTTGGTATTGGTGGTTATTCTATTCACAATGACCAATCCTGAAGAACAATTGACCACCACCAAATGGATGGCCATTGGTCTGGCGATAATGGGAATTGTATTCAGCTCAATCAAAGCAGATGGACGTCGTTTTGAAAAATCAATGTTGGTGTATCCTGCCATCATTTTTTTTGGATCGACTTTGATTGATTACATGATTCCCAAATTATCAGAGACCGCCAAAAGTCCAGCCGCCTTGTCCTTGTATGCCTGCTTACCCTTTTTAACCGCTGGGATTACCGGATTGCTTTTTGTATTGTATAACAAAATAAAAAGTACGGAAAGGATTTTTCATTTCGGAAAGAAAGAATGGATATACGGAACAGTACTTGGAGTGGTGAATTACGGATCGATATTCTTTTTGGTTCGGACCATCGACAGTGGTTGGATGTTGAAGACCAGCATCATTTGTTTGAATAACTTGGGGGTTGTGATGTTGAGCACCTTGATTGCTGTGATCTTTTTCAAGGAGCGATTGAGTAAGGTCAATGTGTTGGGATTGGCCATGTCTGTCTTAGCCTTGTTGCTATTGATGGTGTAGCAGATTAAAAGTGATCCCGTCGCGAATCGAACGCAAATCCTGGGTTCCGGAGACCCATGTAATATCCATTATACTACGGGACCAATTCTTTTAACGGGGGCAAAGATAGGGGAAATCAGGTTTGAGGTAATGAGGTTGGGAAAGTGTATCGATACCACAGAAGGTATTCAGCCAAAATGGATTGGATGGATAGTAGTACACATGAAAATCTCTTCACTTTTTGCTTGATCAAAAAGTGAATCAAAAAATCAAGTCGCACCGAAGACGCTCGGGTGAAATTTCTCTTGGACATCATGCGGAAAGTTTCGCTTCGCTCGGAACGACAAGCGCTTTCCGCATGCTGTTACCCAATCGAAATTACACTCTTTCCTCGCTTCCGCGGTGCGACAAATACAAATTGGCTGCTTGAAATACATTTGGCGACATGTTAATGAAGAAAAGAAAAAATAAATTCTAGCCTAACTTTGAAACACAAATTCAACTCATCCCAATATTAACCATGATTACATTCCTTCAACAGGTCAAAGACCGAAACGATACATTGTTTTATTTCGGAGTGATTTGTATATTGCTTTCCATTTTGTTTTTTGTTTTTACGAAAACAACGAGCACTCAAGTATATGGGGTCAATGCGTGGTACAAACCTTTGAAATTTGCGTTGTCCACTTTCACCTATGCTTGGGCGATGGCATGGTATTGTTCCTATTTGCCGAATTTCAACGTAAAGCTTTTCAATTGGACCGTCATCATTTTGCTGGGTTTTGAAATAGCCTACATTGCTTTACAAGCAGGAAAAGGACAGCTCTCTCATTACAACACGAGCACTCCCATGCATTCGTTATTGTTCTCAATGATGGCCATTGCGGCTTCCTTGGTTACGCTGTATACGGCATACGTTTGCATGTTGTTTTTCAACGGTTCGTTTGACAATTTGCCGGATTATTACGTCTGGTCGATACGGTTGGCCCTTATCTTATTCGTCATTTTTTCATTTGAAGGATTTGCGATGGGTGCACGATTGAGTCATACGGTAGGTGCGATGAATGACAATTCGAGTTTGTTTGTTTTGGGTTGGAGCAAAACCTTTGGTGATCTGCGAGTGGCGCATTTCGTTGGGATGCATGCTTTGCAAGTATTGCCCATTGTCGCTTATTATTTACTGAAGAATACCAAAATGACTATTGCTTTTTCGGTGCTGTACGGATTATTGGCATTGACGACATTGATACAAGCGTTGAGGGGGAGATCGTTGTTTTGAGGCGATGTGAATCGGTTGACTTACAGATCACCATCATCTGAAAGTTAGTAATAAAAAACAACTGATGAGGTATTTTTTTGGAAGCTCATTGACAATCCTTTAGCTTTGATAAAAATGGTTTATTTCACAATATTCTTAGTATCCCATGAATCTTGAGCGAATTGAAAATAGTCTGAAATTACTGGTCCAACTCAAAAGAAAAGAAACTTTCATTTTTGATCTTTTGGAATGTTTTCTGCTTCCCAAAGCCTCCATCTCTCGATTGCAGAAAGGCAATCTAAATCTGAGCAAAGTTCCCGGGGAGGTCTCTTGGAAGAAGAAGGTGTTTTTTAAAGAGGAGCTAAAACGCGACTTGCACTTGGTCATCACAACATTAAAAGATGAGATCAAGCACAATCAGCGTTTTGTAATTGTTACCGATTACAAAACATTATTGGCCATTGATACCCTTACAAAAGATCAATTGGACATCCCAATTGCTGATTTACCTAAATATTACGACTTCTTTCTGCCATGGGCGGGAATGGAAAAAGCCACGCATGCCGCTGAGAATCCTGCCGATGTTAAGGCGGCGGAAAAGATGGCGAAGTTGTTTGACGAGATTAAAAAAGACAATCCAGACACCTCCCCTGAATTTGTACACCATCTGAATATTTTCTTTTCACGATTGTTGTTCTGCTATTTCTCTGAAGACACCAACATCTTTGAAGACCACCAATTCTCGCATGCCATACAATCGCATACCAAATCAGATGGTAGCGATTTAGACAGCTACTTGAACAGATTGTTCTGGGTATTGAATACCCCTGTGAATAAGCGCGGCGATATCCCCCATTACCTTAATGCGTTTCCTTATGTGAATGGAGGGTTGTTTAGAGAGGATATTCCTTGCCCCAAGTTCACCGCCAAATCCAGACAACTGCTCATTGATTCTGGAGATAGCAACGATTGGTCTGCCATCAATCCTGATATTTTTGGCTCCATGTTTCAGGCGGTTATCTCTCCTGAACACAGGGGTGGATTGGGCGCGCACTATACCTCTGTTCCCAATATCATGAAGGTGATAGAGCCTTTGTTTTTGAATGAACTGAAAGAGACTTTTGAAGATGCCAATGGGAATGAAAAGAAATTGAAAGAATTGTTGTTGCGCATTTCGAAGATCAAACTCTTTGACCCAGCTTGTGGCAGTGGAAACTTCCTCATCATTGCTTACAAGGAACTCCGGAGATTAGAGATAGATATCCTCAAGGCTTTGAGTTCCATCAAAGGAAATCTAGGGTCCGGGAAACTGCAATTGGGAAATGACGTGATCTCTTCCATCCATTTGAATAATTTTTATGGAATTGAATTGGATGACTTTGCCCACGAGATTGCTAAACTTTCCTTGTGGTTAGCAGAACACCAAATGAACGTGGAGTTTTTCAATGAGTTCGGTCGTACCAACCCAACATTACCTTTACAAGAAGCAGGTCAAATTGTGTGTGGAAATGCCTGTCGTTTGGATTGGGAAAAGGTTTGTCCGAAAAATGATGGTGATGAGATTTACATCCTAGGGAATCCTCCGTACTTGGGCGCAAGAATGCAGAATGAAATTCAAAAAGCCGACTTAGATATTGTATTCAAGGGACTTACGACATTTAGAGATCTTGACTATATCTCTTGTTGGTTTTACAAAGGAGCAAAATATATAAAAGGCAAAGATGCCAAACTTGCATTTGTATCTACTAATTCGATTTGTCAAGGTCTTCAAGTCGGATTATTATGGCGTCAAATTTTTGAAAAGAATTTAGATATTTTCTTCGCGCACACATCCTTTAAATGGCAGAATAACGCAAAACAAAATGCCGCTGTTATCGTTGTTATTATTGGATTATCTAATGAATCAAATATGGATAAATTTATTTATTCAGATGGTTTGGCTAAATCAGTAAAATCAATCAATGCGTACCTATCGGACGGATCTAAAACATTTATCATAAGACGGTCTAAGCCCTTGAGTTTTCCATTTGAAATGTCATTTGGCAATATGCCTAATGATGGTGGAGGATTAATTCTTGATTCTAAATTGAAGGAAGAAATTTTAAAGGAAGATCCTTCTAACAATTTATATATCAAAAATTTTGTTGGTGCGGCAGAGTTCATTCAAGGCAATCAAAGATTTTGCTTGTGGATCAATGAAAAACAATTTTCAACTATAAAAACATCGAAACTTATTTCCGAGAGATTTGATATTTGTAAAAACCATCGATTAAATAGTAAAGACAAAGGCACAAATCATTTAGCCTCAAAACCATATCAGTTTCGCGATACAAACGAGCCTATTTTCTCTCAAATTATCATTCCAAGGGTTTCTTCAGAACGCAGAGAATATGTTCCGATTGGTTTCTTGTCAACTGATTCGGTTATTTCAGATTCTGCACAAGCAATTTATGATGCTGAGCCGTGGTTACTTTCAATTTTAACCTCTAAAATGCACATGGTATGGCTACATAATATTGGTGGTAAATTGAAGTCAGATTACAGATATGCTAAAGATATTGTTTACAACACTTTTCCTTTCCAGCCAATTTCAAACCAACGAAAAGAAGAACTCACTCAATGTACCTTCCGCATTTTAGAAGAAAGAGAAAAGCACCCTGAAAAAACATTGGCACAACTCTATGACCCTGATAAGATGCCAGAAGGTTTAAAAGAAGCGCACCGTTTAAATGATGAAGCAGTGGAGCGTTGTTACCGCAGTACACCTTTCAATAGTGATGAAGAACGCTTGGAGTACCTTTTCAAATTGTATGAAAAGATGATTCAAGAAGAAAATGAAAAAGGTACTTTGTTTGAAACAGAGAAAAAGACCAGGAAGAAGAAATGAGAAATATACTCAACAACCTATTGCTTGCCTCTGAAAATGAAATTGTAGAATTCAAAGAGGCTAAGACTCAATTTGACAAGGACAAAATGGGTCAATACTTCTCTGCGCTGAGCAATGAGGCCAATTTAAAAGGAAAGAAACAAGCGTGGCTAGTACTGGGTGTAAAAGACGACCGAACAGTTGTCGGTACCCAGATCAATGATAAGCAGATCAATGAATACAAAAGGGAAATGTCCAATCAAACAGGCCCTCACTCAACTTTTACAGAGGTTCATAAGGTAGACTATTCAGGCAAACACGTATTAATGTTTGAAATACCAGCTGCCCCTCAAGGGAATCCTGTGTCTTGGAAAAAAATGTGGTATGGACGTGATGGGGAGAGTTTAGGAGGACTTAACATTACTGAGTTAGAAACCATTCGAAATCAAAACCGATCCTTGGATTGGTCAGCGCAAATAGTTGAAGCCGCCAGCATTGTTGATTTATCAGAAGAAGCACTTCAGCAAGCAAGACAGATGTTCATAAAGAAAAACCCAAAATTAGAAGACGAGTCGAAGTCATGGGATGATATCACTTTTTTGAACAAAGCCAAGATTACGATTCAAGGCAAAATCACCAACTCAACTATCTTGTTGCTTGGCAAACCGGAATCTGAACATTTCATTTCACCGGCAGTAGCTAAAATCTCTTGGATATTAAAAGACAAAGATGGCATTGAAAAGGACTACGAACATTTTTCATGTCCATTTATATTGAACGCGGAACGTATCCACACTAAAATTCGAAATCTGAAATATCGCTACATCAAAAGCGGGACACTTTTTCCTGAAGAAGTTGATCAATTTGAACCCTATATCATACGTGAAGCCTTAAACAATTGTATTGCGCATCAAGACTATCCTCTTGGAGGAAAGATTAATGTAGTTGAGCGTGAAGATGGCGTACTCACATTTTCGAATTTAGGATCCTTTATTCCTTTGTCTATTGAACGGGTTTTAGAAGAAAATGCCCCTGAGTCTAAATACAGAAATCCTTTTTTAGCTAGCGCCATGGTTAATCTAAATATGATTGATACCATAGGCAGCGGCATTCGGAGAATTTTCCAAATACAAAAAAACAAATTCTTCCCCCTACCCGATTACGACATCTCAAACAATAGAGTGCAGGTTCAAATTTTCGGAAAGATTCTAGACCTTAACTACGCGCGAAAGATTGCCCAAATTCCAACTTTAACATTATCTGAAATATTTCTTCTGGATAAAGTATCAAAGCGGAAGCCGCTATCCACTGAAGAAGCTTCGGTCTTAAAAGCCAAGAAATTAATTGAAGGGCGTAAACCTAATTTCTTCATTTCTTCCGATGTTGCTAAAGTATCTGGTAAAAAAGAAGAGTATATTAAGCAGAGAGGAATCGAAGATGAATATTGTAAAAAAATGATCTTGGATTATTTACAAGAATTTCAGAGTGCTAAAAGAGAGGTGTTCGAAAAAATATTACTATTGAAATTATCCGATCTATTGAGTGAGGAGCAAAAAAAGAATAAACTAAAAAATATTCTGCAAAAAATGAAAAACGAAAAATTGATTCGTCTAACCGTTAAAAGAGAATGGGTCTTAGACGAGATTTAGACGAGATTTAGACGAGATTTAGACGAAACCAAACTCGAAATCACTCATTTTCAAACCATTAAAAAATACGACTAAATAAATTTAGACGAACGCTTATGCCAGACATCGTACACGTAGAATACAAGCAGACCGGGTTAAGTAAAAAGACCAATCAATACGGTATGCGTGAAATGCAAGAGAAGGCATTTGAAGCGCGTGATGCCCAATACCTGCTATTGAAAGCACCTCCCGCATCAGGTAAATCAAGAGCGTTGATGTTCTTGGCATTGGACAAACTGAGCAACCAAGGCATTAAGAAAATTATTGTTGCCGTTCCTGAACGTTCCATTGGAAGCTCATTTGCTAAAACCGACTTGAAGTCTTTTGGCTTTTTTGCCAACTGGGAACCCAACGACCATTACAACCTCTGCACCCCTGGAAGTGACGGAAGCAGTAGTAAAGTCCAAGCCTTTCATAATTTCCTCAAATCAACAACGGAGCAAATTCTGATTTGCACGCATGCTACCCTACGCTTTGCGTGTGAAGGATTAGAAGAAACTGCCTTTAACGATAGCTTGTTGGCCATAGATGAATTCCACCATGTGTCTGCAGACGTGAATAATAAATTGGGTGATATTATTCGAAACATCATGCAAAAGTCAACGGCGCATCTTATAGCCATGACGGGATCTTACTTCAGAGGCGATAGTGTTCCAGTTCTTCACCCCGATGATGAAGCCAAATTCACCAAGGTTACTTACAACTACTACCAACAGCTCAATGGTTATGACTACCTGAAGTCACTCGGTATTGGCTATCACTTCTATCAAGGGAAATACACCGATTCCATCATGGAGGTTTTGGATCTGAATAAAAAGACCATTCTTCATATTCCCAATGTCAATTCAGGAGAATCTACCAAAGACAAACACAACGAGGTAGATTACATTTTAGATCAGATTGGCACCATTGAAAAACAAGACCACGAAACAGGCGTTATTTATGTCAAGAAACATACGGATGGTAAGGTATTAAAGGTAGCCGATTTGGTTGAAGATACCCCAAGGGATCGAGATAGAATTGTCAATTACCTGCGAGAAATTCAATCCGTTGATGACATGGATTTGATCATTGCCCTTGGTATGGCGAAAGAAGGATTTGACTGGCCCTATTGCGAGCACGCATTAACCGTGGGTTACAGAGGTTCTTTGACAGAAATTATTCAAATCATTGGCCGCGCAACGAGAGACAGTTCAAATAAAGTACATGCACAGTTCACAAACCTAATTGCACAACCCGATGCGCATGACGATGAGGTAAAACTTTCTGTGAACAACATGTTGAAAGCCATCACGGCTTCTTTATTGATGGAGCAAGTGTTGGCCCCGAATTGGAAGTTTAAAACCAAACTTTCAGATACGGATGAGGCACAATCGGGTGAGATAAAAATAAGAGGCTTGAAAGAACCCAGCTCCAAACGAGTCAAAGAAATTTTGGAATCAGACTTAAATGATTTAAAGGCTACAATTCTTCAAGATTCCACCATGCTCAAAGCCATGCCTGGCAATATGGATCCTGAAGTGATTAATAAGGTTTTGATACCCAAAATTATTCGAACCAAGTATCCTGATCTAACAACGGAAGAAGTTGAAGAGGTTCGTCAGAATGTTGTGGTAGACTCCGTGATTAAAAACGGAGAAATAAAAGAAGTTGAAGACAAACGTTTCATCCGTATGGCTGGAAAATTTGTAAACTTAGATGACATTCACATTGATCTAATTGATAGCGTCAATCCATTCCAAAAAGCCTTTGAGATTCTATCCAAATCAGTAACCACAAAAGTTTTAAAAACAATTCAAGAAACCATTGAAGCAACCCGCATCAAAATGGATTTTGAAGAAGCCAAGATACTTTGGCCAAAAGTTCAAGAGTTTGTTCAAACTTTTAAACGTGAACCCAATATCGATTCCAATGATCCTCTGGAAAAAAGGATGGCCGAGTGTGTGATTTATTTGAAAGAAGAAAAGCGTAAAAGATTAGCCAAGCAGGAAAATGGAGGACAAGGATAAAATCTTAGATGAAATTTTTGGCAACGATCCTTTTGGATTACTCAATGTAAAACCAAAAGCATCTTACGCCAAAACGGCCGATGAGAGATTAAGTGCTTCCTTTGAGGAGATCAATGATTTTATATCTAAAAACAACAAGGTACCAGAACCCAATCCATCCAATATTTCTGAGTATCAGTTGTACTCACGGTTAAAGAATCTGAGGGAGGATCAGGAGAAAATGCTACTATTGGAAACACAGGACAAGTATGGCATTTTAAAAGTTGAAAAGAAAGAAATCAATTCCATTGACGACATTTTCAATGATGATATATTGGGTCTTTTTGATGATGGTGAAGCGCAAAGTTTATTTGAGTTCAAGCATACCCCAAGAGAGATAGCGCGCGCAGAGGCTGACTTTGTTGCACGTCGAAAGCCTTGCAAAAATTTCAAAGATTATGAAGAACTGTTCACGTCCGTTCAAGCAGATTTAGCAAGTGGGAAACGTTCATTAATTGAATTCAAACAAGGAAATATTAGAGAGGGTGCATATTACATTCATCGAGGCATCTTGTTTTTGTTAGAGAAAATTAATATTTCAAAAACAGAACATTATCGAGATGATGGAACAAGAGTAAGAACAGATGGTCGCACCAGATGCATTTTTGAAAACGGTACTGAATCAAATATGCTCATGCGTTCAGTGGAGAAGATATTATATGCCAATGGGAAGGTTGTTACAGAAAATGCGGATAATGTCACAGAAGAGTTTTATGAGCGATTCACAGATATAACAGATGAAGATAAGGAAGCAGGGTATATCTATGTTTTAAGTTCAAAATCCTCTGATCCAAAAATTTCGGAATTAAAAAACTTATTTAAGATTGGCTACTCTACTACTCCCGTGGCGTCTCGAATAAAAAATGCTGACAAAGAACCCACTTACTTGATGGCACCAGTGCACATAGAAGCCGAGTACAAGACCTTCAACATGAACACCCAAAAGTTTGAGCAGTTGTTGCATAATTTTTTTGGTAAGTCATGCTTGAATATCGATATCTATGACCAAAAGCTCCGCAGACATATGCCCCAGGAATGGTTTATTGTTCCATTAGATATCATTGATCAGGCCATTGAACTAATTATCAGCGAGAAAATTCATTTGTATGAATACGATAAAGAACTTGGGTTAATTGTGCTAAAACCAAACAATCCCTGAACATCATAAAAGAATTTCGGTGAGGGTCCCGAAAACTCGGGAGAAGCGGTATCCTTTTGGTGCAACCAAAAGATACAAGCGGAAAGCCCGACCCGCGGAACAGAGTGAAGCGGGGCACCGCCAGATAGGATTACCTCGCTTCGTTCGGTGGACCTCAAAGGGGGGCTGAACTGGAAAAAGCCAGATGCTGCGCATCTTTGTTTTTTCCTGTCTTTTCATTCATTCAAACCTTCGGTTTGATTCTGACAGGATTATTCAGACCCTCACTTCGTTCGGGCTGAATGGACCTAATAGGAAGGCTTCACTAGAAAAAGCCAAATGGCTATCGCCATTTTCTTTTTGCATTTCAAAAGCTTTTGAATGCAAGCATTAACTCAATCAGGATTACCTCGCTACGCTCGGTGGACCTCAAGGGGGGGCTGAACTAGAAAAAGCCAAATGGCTATCGCCATTTTCTTTTTGCATTTCAAAAGCTTTTGAATGCAAGCATTAACTCAATCAGGATTACCTCGCTACGCTCGGTGGACCTCAAGGGGGGGCTGAACTAGAAAAAGCCAAATGGCTATCGCCATTTTCTTTTTGCATTTCAAAAGCTTTTGAATGCAAGCATTCAACGCTTTTTTATGCAAAAAGCCAATCATTTCTGATTGGCTTTTTCTAGTAGCGGGGACAGGACTCGAACCTGTGGCCTTTGGGTTATGAGCCCAACGAGCTACCAACTGCTCCACCCCGCAATGTTGTGGCTGCAAATATACATTGTTAATCTGTTATTACGCAAATTATTTTCAAGAAAATGATTTGGCTATACCGCGTGCTGCCATTACTGCCGTTGTCCAGGCCGCTTGAAAATTAAATCCTCCCGTTACCGCATCAATGTCCAACACCTCTCCCGCGAAATACAAATGCTTCTGTTCCTTGCTTTCCATCGTCTTGAAATTGATACTGCGCAAATCAACACCCCCTGCAGTAACAAACTCCTCCTTGAAGGTCGACTTGCCGTTGACGGGTAAACGCATTTGGGTTAATAGTTCTGTCCAACTTTCAATGGCCTCATTGGTCACATCAGCCCACAATTTATCTTTTTCCTTGTTGTGCTTTTGCACAACAAAATTCCACCATCGGTTGGTCACTCCTGGAGGATGCGCATTGATGACCTGCTTCTTGGCACTGACCTTGCGAACTTCCATCAACTGTTGCTTGACGGTTTCTCTGTTCCATTGTGGCAAGCTATTTAACACCATCTCCGTCTGATATTTCCGGTCTGCCATCCAACGCGCTGCCCATGCACTCATCTTCAATACAGCTGGCCCACTCGCCCCCCAATGCGTAATCAGCATAGGACCATCCGTTGTCCAAGGTGCTCCATCCAACTCAACCTCTGCCTGAAAAGCCAATCCTGACAAGGCGTGCAAGGTCTCATCTGGTATGTGAAATGTAAACAATGAAGGAACCGCCTCCACCATACTGATGCCCAAGCCTTTTAATGCTTGGGCCATTTTGGGACTGCTGCCTGCAGTGACCACCAATCGATCAAAAATTTCCTCTTGCCCATTGTCCAACGTTAATCTCCATTGCTGATCGATGGGTTCAAATTTCGCTACGCCAATATTGACCAAGGTTCCGGGTTGCAGTTGCTCCACAAAACAATCGATGATGGTTTGTGAGCGATCGGTTTCGGGAAACATACGCCCATCATCCTCCACTTTCAACGGTACTCCTCTTTCAGCAAACCATGCTATGGTATCTCCGGGTTGCCATTGGTGAAAAGGTCCCAACAATTCTTTGCCCCCACGTGGGTAATACTTGATCAACTCTTCTGGTTCAAAACAAGCATGCGTTACATTGCATCGACCTCCTCCACTCACTTTCACCTTGGCCAATGGTGTTGCTTTTTCATACAACTTCACTTCCGCCTCTGGCAAACACTCTTGCAATTGCAGGGCTGTAAAATATCCCGCTGCTCCCGCTCCAACTATGGCTATCCTCATGGTAAAATCTTGGAGGGATTCAATATTCCATTCGGATCAAAAACCGATTTGATTCCTTTCATTACTGCCAATTCAGTTGCACTAAATGCCAAAGGCATGTAGGGTCGCTGAACATAACCTATTCCATGTTCTCCGCTCAAGGTACCACCCAATGATCGCGTGATGGTAAAAATTTCCGTGATGGCCTTGGGCAGCATATCGTTCCATTGCGCATCTGTCAATGCATCCTTTACAATGTTGACATGCAAGTTCCCGTCTCCGGCGTGACCATAACAGATGGATCGAAAACCATATTTGGTTCCCACATCCTTCACTCCTTTCAGCAACGCCGGCAATTGATAACGAGGAACGACAGTATCCTCTTCCTTGTATACCGAATGAGATTTTACCGCCTCTGCCACCTTGCGGCGCATCTTCCACAATTGATTTTTCTGGGCATCATCCTCTGCCAACAATGGATCGCCGCAATCAAACGCAGAAAGCACTTCCATGATGCGTTCACAATCTTGCATGAGTACCTCAGGGTAATTTCCATCCACTTCAATCAACAAATGCGCTTGTACTTTTTCTTCAATAGGAACAACCACATCGTCCAAAAATTGTAGGACAAAATCAATGGCATCGCGTTCCATGAATTCCAATGCACTGGGCATGATGCCCGCCTGAAAAATAGCGCTCACCGCTTGACATGCCTGCTCAGCTTGATAAAACGGAACCAGCATCAGCAATTGATGTTTGGGCAGGGGTATCAATTTTAAAACCGCTTTGGTAATCACACCCAAAGTGCCTTCACTGCCCACCATGAGTTGTGTTAAATGATAACCCGTAGAATTCTTCAGCGTATTGGCTCCAGTCCAAATGACATCACCATTGGGCAAGACCACTTCCAGATTCAATACAAAATCTTTGGTCACCCCATACTTCACGGCATGCGCACCACCGGCGTTCTCTGCGATATTCCCACCAATGAAACAGGAACCTTTGCTGGAAGGATCGGGAGCATAATACCAACCTTTTTCAGCACATGCATCTTGCAATACTTGGGTAATAACTCCCGGCTCAGTGGTGACCTGTCCATTCTTTTCATCGATGTTCAGAATCTTATTCATGCGCTCCATGCTCAATCCTACCCCACCATGAATAGACAAAGCTCCTCCACTCAAACCGGTGCGCGCACCGATGGGCGTTACACAAATGTTGTTCTGGTTGCAATGTCTCATGATGGATGACACTTGATCTGTAGAGGAAGGTTGCAAAACAATCTGCGGTGGAAAGCAAAGGTCCTCGGTTTCGTCCGAGCCATAACGCTTGCGCACCTCCTCATCAACATGAACGCAAGATTCACCGATACAGGAGCGAAAAAAATCAACGTCTATTTTATCAATTCTTTTATAGTCTTTTGACATGTACCAAAAATACCGCAATGGGTCAATTGACCTTATATTCGCATGAGAAGCTATGAACATGAGATATTTAATTTTAACGACATTGATTTTGGCTCAATCAGTTTGGGTCTATGGACAGAAAAAACTGACCAACGAGTTGATTTGGACAGGCAGCACATTTGCCAGCGAGCGCTTTGAGCAGGGTCCCAGCATGAATGATGGACTGCACTACACCTTGCAAAAGAGCAGCAAGAAATTGGGAGACTACATTGTCAAATACAGCTATGCGACAGGAGATTCAGTGGGAATGATTGCCTCATCGTTGAGCATTTTTAAAAATGCAGCAACTGGATTTGGTGGCTATAGCTTCAGCGCAGATGAAAAGAAAATACTGATTGAAACCAAGGAAGAAGCATTGTACAGATACAGCTATTATGCTACTTACTCCATTCATGATTTGAATACAGGTAAGACACAAGCCTTAATTGCAGGTGAAAAAAACAAAACCCGCTTGGCCAGTTTTAGTCCTGATGGAAATAGGGTGGCTTATGTTTATGATAACAACATTTTTATCTACGACATCAATAGAAATGAAACAACCGCAGTAACACAAGATGGCCAATGGAACAGCATCATCAATGGAGCAACCGATTGGGTGTACGAGGAGGAATTTGCATTGGTACAGGGCTATCAATGGAGCCCCAATGGTTTGGCCATTGCTTATTTGAAATTCAATGAAACGGAAGTCCCTGAGTATGGAATGGATTTGTATGGACAATTGTATCCAGAAAGAGTTACTTTCAAATACCCCAAGGCCGGTGAAAAGAACAGCCAAGTTTCAGTGCATGTTTATGACCTGCCCAACAAAAGCACGGTGAGTGTATTTTCAGGAAAAGAATCGGACACATACGTCCCTCGATTCAAATGGCATCCTACTGAGTATCGATTGTTTGTTTACCAAATGAATCGCTTACAAAATGAATTGAACATTGTAGGGTACAACATACAAAATGCCTTGAGCAAAGGAAGCAACATACCAACCGCAGAAACCCTTTACCAAGAAAGTAGCAAAACCTACGTTGATGTCAATGACAACTTTTACTTTTTGAATAATCAGGAAGGATTCATCATCACCAGCGAACAAAACGGATTTCAGCACCTGTATCATTATGACAATAGCGGAAAATTAAAAAAGCAATTGACCCAAGGAGAATGGGAAGTGGTTGATGTGTATGGATTGGATGAAAAGAACAATGTATACTTCTCCGCCACTGAAAAAACCGTTGGAAAAAGTATTCAACGTGTCAACCTCAAAGGAAAAACAGAATACTGGATGGGCAAAAAATATGATGGCGGAACCTATGACGCCATTTTTAGCAAGGGCATGAAGTATTGCATCATCACCCACTCCAATGCCAATCAACCTTCCACCATCACCTTGCACAACGAGACAGGATCCATGTTGAGAACGTTGGTAGCGAATGACAAATTGAAATCTACTCTGGCTGAGTATTGCCGCAGCAAAAAAGAATTCATGACCTTTACGCTTCCGCAAGGACACACCTTAAATGCTTGGATGATGATGCCTGAAAACATGGACAAGTCCAAGAAGTATCCTGTGGTATTTGTTATTTATGGAGGTCCTGGTAGAAACACGGTTATGGACATGTATGAAGGTAGAAACTACTTGTGGCACCAACTTTTGACACAACAGGGATACATTGTGGTCAGTGTTGATCCAAGAGGAACACAATTCCGTGGACGTGATTTTAAACATTCCACCTACTTGCAATTGGGCAAATTGGAAACCGAAGATTTCATCGGAGTAGCCAAATTATTGGCAGACTTTCCCAATGTGGATGCCAATCGCATCAACATGCAAGGATGGAGTTTTGGTGGATACATGACCTCACTATGCATGACCAAAGGAGCAGATGTTTTTCACGCCGGTATCGCTGTAGCTCCAGTAACCAACTGGAAATATTATGACAGCATTTACACAGAGCGCTTCTTGCGTACTCCACAAGAGAATAAAAGTGGATACGAGGACAATTCACCTGTGAACTATGCCAAGATGTTGAATGGTCCATTCTTGTTGGTTCACGGATCAGCCGATGACAACGTTCACTATCAAAATGCAATGGACTTTGCAGAGGCCTTGATTCAAGCCAATAAGCCGTTTGACTTCTTCTCTTATCCCAACAAGAATCATGGAATATCTGGAGGAAAGACAAGATTGCATTTGTTTGAGAAGATGACTCAGTTTCTATTGGAGAATGGCCATTGATAAGCTGCTTTTTCTGATGGGTATCCTATTGATGCCCATGATGCAACAGGGTCAAGAGCGATTGTTCTTTAAAGAAAAAGTGGATGGAGAGGATATTCAATATTTCTCTCCTTATCATGAGTTTGCGCCATTGGCGTTGTTGACAAGATGCAATGGTGAATCCCCTATCCGATTCAAAGGACAACTGCCCCGAACAAAAAATCAGCGGAGCTCCTTTGAATTCCTGATGGGTCACTCCAGCGGCACCAGTGGGGGTGATCGAAATTTTGATATTTATCTCAATGGTCACCTCCTCTGCACCATGACGACCAAGGCCAAACAAAAAAACCTTGGACCATTGCTTGTTTTTCAAGACAAAGAAGTTTCTGTGGTATTTGATATTTTGGAATATGACATCAACGGTGATGCTTTTGGGCATTTGATAATTTCAGTGCCCAACGAAAGAGTCAAGAAAGAAGCGCTGTTCGAGATTTTTGGGACTTCACAAATTATAAGCAGGGATTGGATGATGGTCTTTCAATATGTGCCTCAATTAGAAGTGAATTGTCAAGCTACTTCTTTGATTTATAGAAAAGGAGGAAGAAGGTGCATACAAATCAGCGCCAACAATATTGAAAAGGAATCGATACAAATTCGCTTGAGCAGCAGAAATATCGATACCATTTTGTCCCTAGATCCCGGTTACAACTTATTGAGCATCCCGTCTTATCCCCAATCATTCAGCGGAGTGGATACCCTTATGGTCACGAATTATCACAAAGAATCTGAAACCCCTTTAAAAATCTTTCACCTGGAAGTACTGCCCCACAGGCATTACGAGATGAATATCATTCACCACAGCCACAATGACATTGGTTATTCTCATCACCAAACGGAAGTAGAAAAAATTCAGACCAAGAATATCCGGTCGGCCATGCGATGGATTGAAAAAGCCAAAGCTGAAGGGCAAGAGGTGTATTGGCACATAGAATCATTGTGGGC
>VFQS010000606.1_pt1 | contig 38363 bp, 34 predicted proteins | sample 3512361 | NCBI WGS metagenome assembly VFQS01 (sample SAMN10412375, study PRJNA504923) | tailings metagenome | isolation source: Relicate 1 Philex TSF3 active mining | place: Philippines
GCAAGAGGCATGTTGCGCGCCGTTGGTATGAAAGATGAGGATTTTGCTAAACCGCAAATTGGAATCGCCTCGTCCTGGAATGAAATTACTCCGTGCAATCTTTCATTAGATCGTCTAGCAAAAGCATCCAAGCAAGGCGTCATTGAGGCTGGTGGATTTCCAATGCAGTTTGGAACCATTTCAGTTTCTGATGGAATTTCCATGGGACACGAGGGAATGCATTTCTCTCTTGTATCGCGAGAGGTTATTGCAGACTCTGTTGAAACCGTTATGCAGGCCGAGCGTTTAGATGGAATGGTGACCTTTGCAGGTTGCGATAAATCTCTTCCTGGAATGATGATGGCCGCAGCTCGTTTGGATGTTGCAAGTGTTTTTGTTTACGCTGGATCAACTTTGCCGGGTCAGGTAGATGGTCGAGATGTAACAATCATCGATGCATTTGAAGCGGTTGGAGCATGTGCGCGTGGATTGATTTCACGTGAAGAGGTCGACAAGATTGAAAGAGCGATTTGTCCTGGCGAAGGCGCGTGCGGCGGTATGTATACCGCTAACACGATGGCAACAATTGGTGAGGCAATTGGGCTATCTCTACCAGGCTCCGCGGCGCCTCCAGCTGTCGATCGCCGTCGTGACACCTATGCCGTTAAGTCGGGCGCTGCTGTTGTTGAGCTGATTCGTCAGGGAATTACTACTCGTCAGATTCTTACTAAGCAGGCATTTGAAAATGCGATTACATCTTTGATGGCACTTGGTGGTTCCACCAACGCAGTTCTTCATCTCTTAGCAATTGCTCATGAAGCAAAAGTTGATTTAAGCCTGAGCGATTTTCACCGCATTGGCGCCAAAGTGCCATTGCTAGGTGACTTAAAACCTTTCGGCCGTTTTGTAATGAGTGATGTCGATAAAGTCGGCGGTATTCCAGTCGTTTTGAAAGCGTTACTTGATGCTGGTTTATTGCATGGCGACTGTTTAACAGTAACTGGAAAAACCATGGCCGAAAATCTTGCTGATGTAAATCCGCCAGATCCTGACGGTGAAATTCTTAAAGCTGTTAAAAATCCGATGGCGAGCACCGGAGGAATCACAATCCTTGGTGGCAGTCTTGCGCCGGATGGAGCAGTTACGAAGGTTGCTGGTGTCGGTGTCGAAACGTTTGAAGGACCTGCAAGAGTTTTTGATCGCGAACAGTCAGCAATGCAAGCTCTTGAAGATGGAACTATTCAAGCAGGCGATGTAGTTGTGATTCGTTATGAAGGTCCAAAAGGCGGACCTGGAATGCGTGAAATGTTAATGATTACCGGCGCAATTAAAGGTGCAGGTTTAGGTAAATCAGTTCTACTTCTTACTGATGGTCGATTCTCCGGAGGCACTACGGGTCTTTGTGTCGGACACGTTGCACCAGAAGCGGTGGATGGCGGTCCTATCGCGCTGGTTAAAGATGGTGATCGCATCAGAATCGATACCAAAAATCGCACCTTGGATTTGTTAGTCGATGATTCTGAATTGGAAAAGCGAAAAGCTAACTTCAAACCACTTCCTGCGCGTTACACCTCAGGGGTTCTGGGTAAGTATTCAAAGTTAGTGAGATCCGCTTCTAAGGGCGCGGTCTGCGACTAAATAGCTAGTTTTATCCCGTTCAATATGTGAGATGGGTATCTCAGGGGTTGACTCATACTTTTTGTGAGGGGATAATTCGGTTCATGTCAGCGAACACATCTTCTGTATCAGTCGTGATTTCAGTGGTGGTGATTCGCTGCGCGTGAACTAAAAAAAGTTCACGCGCACCCTCAGGAAACTGAGGGTTTTTGCATTCTTAGGGCTATGCAAAAACTGGGCAAGAAGCGGGTAAAGGTTAATGAAGGAAAGGAGTGGAACATGAGCAATCAGATCACAGGAGCGCAATCCCTTGTGAAGGCGTTAGAGCAATCTGGTGTTGATGTCATGTTCGGAATTCCTGGCGGTGCAATCCTTCCTGCTTACGATCCAATTTATGATTCAAAGATTCGCCACATTTTGGTTCGTCACGAACAAGGTGCGGGACATGCGGCAACCGGATATGCCCAGGTAACTGGACGTGTTGGAGTTTGCATCGCAACCTCAGGTCCTGGTGCGACAAATTTAGTCACCCCACTTGCCGATGCACAGATGGACTCAGTTCCACTAGTTGCTATCACTGGTCAGGTTCCAGCGCCAGCCATTGGTACTGATGCATTCCAAGAAGCTGATATTCGCGGCGTTACGATGCCAATTACAAAACATAATTATCTAGTTACTGATCCGGCAGAAATTCCTAAAGCAATCGCAGAGGCCTTCTACATCGCAAACTCAGGTCGGCCAGGACCGGTATTGGTTGATATAGCAAAAGATGCTTTGCAGAAAATGACAGATTACAACTATCCAACCAGCATTAATCTGCGTGGCTACAAACCACAAACTGAACCTAATGCGCAAGCAATCAGAGATGCCGCTGCCTTAATTGCCCAGTCAAGCAAACCAGTTTTCTACGTTGGTGGAGGAGTAATCAAAGCCAACGCTGCAAAAGAGCTACTGCAATTGGCTGAGTTGGTAGGAGCTCCAGTTGTCACAACTTTGATGGCCCGCGGAGCCTTCCCTGATAGTCACAATTTGCATTTAGGAATGCCGGGAATGCATGGCACAGTAGCTGCGGTTACCGCGTTACAAAAGGCTGATTTATTAATTACTTTAGGCGCGAGATTTGATGATCGCGTAACTGGAAAACTCTCTTCATTTGCAGTTAATGCCAAGGTTATTCATGCCGATATTGATCCAGCTGAAATTGGTAAGAACAGATATGCAGATGTGCCAATTATTGGTGACCTTGGTCCAACCATTCGCGCTTTGATCCCAGCTGTTCAAGCAGAGTTCAAAAAGAGCCAACCAGATTTAACTACTTGGTGGCGCCAGATGGGATCGCTCAGAGATAAATATCCGTTGGGTTACAACGAACCCGCAGATGGATCACTTTCACCACAATATGTAATCGAACGAATCGGTGCGATTACTGGACCAGATGGAATTTACGTTGCAGGTGTCGGACAACATCAAATGTGGGCTTCACAATTTGTTAAGTATGAAAAGCCACGTACTTGGTTAAATTCCGGTGGTTTGGGAACCATGGGATATGCAGTTCCTGCCGCGATGGGTGCAAAGGTTGGCGCACCAGACACTCCAGTTTGGGCCATTGATGGAGATGGATGTTTCCAGATGACTAATCAGGAATTGGTTACCTGTGCGCTGAATGACATTCCCGTGAAAGTTGCCATCATAAATAATGAAAGTTTGGGAATGGTGCGCCAGTGGCAATCACTGTTCTACCAGAATCGATATTCAAACACTGATCTGCATTCAAAACGTATTCCAGACTTTGCAAAACTTGCAGAGGCTATGGGTTGCGTCGGTTTGAGATGTGACAGTAAATCTGATGTCGACAAAATCATCAAAGAGGCAAATGCAATTAATGATGCTCCTGTTGTCGTTGATTTCAATGTCTACCGCGATGCGATGGTTTGGCCAATGGTTGCTGCAGGAACCTCCAATGACGACATCATGATTGCCAAAGAAATGGCACCTGACTGGGATTCACAGGAGTTATAGATATGGCACAGCACACCCTTTCAGTATTAGTAGAAAACAGTCCTGGCGTATTGGCCCGTGTGGCATCTCTTTTCTCTCGTCGTGGTTACAACATTGATTCTCTTGCGGTGGGTCCCACTGAAAACCCTGAGGTTTCCCGTATGACAATCGTGCTAAACCTTGAGGGTCACGCCCTTGATCAAGTAAGTGCTCAGCTTTTCAAACTGGTAAATGTAATTGGAATCCAAGAGATGAAAGCAGCTGATTCCAGACAGCGTGAACTTTTGATGGTTAAGGTCAATAACAATCCAAACTCTCGCGCCACGATTGAAGCTCTGGCAAAAATCCATAATTTCTCAATTGTTGATGAAACCGCTGCATCGCTGGTGATTGAAGCAATTGGAACAAGCAAAGAGTTAGCCTCATTGTTGAGTGAACTCAATAAATTTGGCGTAAAAGAGTTGGTTCAGTCCGGGTTAATCGCAATAGAAACAGGCGATACAACCTTGGCGGAGCGAACTTTGCAGGAAACTGGCCTTGCCTCCTCGGAGTCGCACAGTCAGACCGAGGACTACCAAAACTAAAAGAAACATCTAACAAGAAAGCTGGAGCAAACGTGGCAACTATTTATCATGATGAAGATGCAGAACTATCGGTAATCCAAGGCCGAAAAGTTGCGGTCATCGGTTACGGTTCACAGGGACATGCACATGCACTTAACTTGCGTGACAGTGGAGTAGATGTTCGCGTCGGCTTAGCTGAGGGATCAAAGTCTCGCGCCAAAGCTGAGCAAGAGGGTCTGCGTGTTGTTTCAGTAGCGGAGGCGGTAAAGGAAGCAACCGTAATTATGTTGCTTGCTCCTGATCACAAGCAGCGCCACATTTATAAGGAATCAATCGAGCCCAATTTGAAAGCCGGAGACGCACTTTTCTTTGGCCATGGATTCAATATTCGATTCGGATACATTCAACCACCAGCAAATATTGATGTTTGCATGGTTGCACCAAAGGGGCCCGGACACTTAGTACGTCGCGAATATGTTGCTGGACGTGGAGTTCCAGACATTGTTGCGGTTGAACAGGATGCAACAGGAAACGCTTGGCCGTTGACCTTGTCTTATGCAAAAGCTATGGGCGGACTTCGCGCTGGCGGAATTCTTACTACCTTTAAAGAGGAAACTGAAACTGATTTGTTCGGTGAGCAATCAGTTCTTTGTGGTGGTGCATCTCAGTTGGTGCAGTACGGTTTTGAAACCTTAATTGAGGCCGGATATCAGCCAGAGGTTGCATACTTTGAATGCTTGCATGAGTTAAAGCTAATTGTTGATTTAATGTATGAAGGCGGAATCGCAAAACAGCGCTGGTCAGTATCTGACACCGCTGAGTACGGTGACTACATCTCCGGACCTCGCGTTATTGATCCTCATGTAAAAGAAAACATGAAGGCGGTATTGGCTGATATTCAAAGCGGAGCATTTGCAAAGCGTTTTATTGAAGATCAAGATGCCGGAGCACCTGAATTCAAGGCTTTGCGCGCTAAAGGTGAAGCACATCCAATCGAAGAGGTTGGCCGTAATCTGCGCAAGATGATGTCCTGGGTAAAGGCAGCAAACAAAGATGATTACAAGGAAGGTTCTGCTGCACGTGAGTAAACCAGTTGTATTGATCGCCGAAGAGTTAAGCCCTGCAACGCTTGAGGCGTTGGGGCCGGACTTTGAAATCCGCAATTGTGATGGAGCAAATCGCGCCGAGTTACTTCCCGCTCTAGCAGCCGGAGTGGATGCGGTTTTAATTCGCTCGGCAACCAAAATGGATGCGGAGGCGATTGCTGCAGCAAAGGGACTCAAAGTAATTGCTCGCGCTGGTGTTGGTCTCGACAACGTTGATATTCCAGCAGCCACCGCAGCGGGAGTAATGGTTGTAAACGCGCCAACCTCCAACATAGTGAGCGCAGCCGAGTTAGCAATTGCCTTGCTATTGGCCTCTGCCCGTCATGTTTCTCCAGCTCATGCAGCTTTGAAAAACGGCAAGTGGGCTAGATCTAAATACACTGGTGCCGAGTTGTTTGAAAAGACTTTGGGTGTTGTTGGATTTGGTCGAATTGGTCAGTTAGTTGCGCACCGGATGCAAGCTTTCGGCATGAAGGTAATTGCTTACGATCCTTATCTACAACCTGCCCGTGCAGCCCAACTTGGCGTTGATTTAGTTTCGCTTGATGAGTTGTTGGAAAAATCTGATTTCATCACGATTCATCTGCCGAAAACTAAAGAAACTGCAAATTTGATTGGCGATGCAGCGCTGCGAAAAGTGAAGCCAACCGTGCGCATCATTAATGCAGCTCGTGGTGGCGTCCTAGATGAAGCCGCGCTACATGCTGCAATAACTGAAGGCCGAGTTGCGGGCGCAGGTCTAGATGTTTTTGCAACTGAACCTTGCACAGATTCACCGCTTTTTGCACTTGATCAAGTAGTTGCCACGCCGCACTTGGGTGCATCAACTGATGAGGCTCAAGAGCGTGCGGGAATTGCAGTAGCGGTATCGGTAAGAAAAGCATTGTCAGGTGAATTGGTTCCAGATGCCGTAAATGTTAAAGGTGGAGAGATTCACGAAGAGATTCGTCCATCCCTGCCTTTAGTAGAGAAGATGGCACAAATCGCTACCGCTTTAGAGGCAGAGCTACCAGTCTCAATTGAGATAACTGTTAGTGGAGAAGTTTCAGAGCATGATTGCTCAATCTTAGGAACCTCTGCACTCAAGGGAGCGCTTATTGCAACCGGAATGGAGGATGTCACATACGTGAACTCACCAAACCTTGCAGCTGAGAAAGGTATTACCTCCAGCGTCACAACTGAGGCTGAGTGTGAAGACTATCGCAGCATGATTTCTATGCGTGCGGCCTTCTCGAATGGCAATCGCATCGAAGTTGATGCAACTTTGATGGGAATTCGCAAAGTGGAAAAGATTGTTCGTATCAATAAGTTTGATATCGAACTTCCACCTTCCGATCATCTGCTTTTCTTGATATATGAAGACAAACCAGGTGTTGTAGGAACTGTCGGAAATATTCTTGGCACTGCAAAAACTAATATTGCAAATATGCAGGTTGCCCGAGATAAGGCCGGAGGAGAAGCTCTTATGGCGCTTACCGTTGATTCAGCGATTCCTGCTGAAGTTGTGGAAAGAATTGCAAAAGAGATCGGGGCTCGCGTCTCGAGATCGGTTTCACTTCAATCATGAGTAAGAACTACAAACTCGCCTTAATTGGCGGCGATGGAATTGGACCAGAGGTTGTTGCCGAAGGTGTGAAAGTACTTGAGGCAGTTTCAGCTAAGCACCAAGTCTCCTTCACTAAAAAGGAGTTTGATCTCGGTGCGCGGCTTTGGCACAAAACCGGTGAAACCCTTCCAGATGCAATTTTGGAAGAGCTAAAAGGTTTTGATGTCATTTTGCTTGGCGCTGTCGGAGATCCATCTGTTCCGAGTGGAGTTCTCGAACGGGGCTTATTGCTTAAGTTACGTTTTGCATTTGATCACTACATTAATTTGCGTCCCGCAAAGCTATATGCGGGTACAACTGGTCCGCTGCGCACTGAAGCACCAATTGATTTTGTAGTAGTTCGTGAAGGAACAGAGGGTCCTTATGTTGGTGCAGGCGGCGTACTTGCCCATGGAACTCCGGATGAGATTGCTACCGAAGAGTCCTTGAACACCAGACGCGGCGCAGAGCGGGTAATTAGAGATGCTTTCGCTCGGGCACAAGCAAGACCACGCAAGAAGCTCACTTTGGTCCATAAAAACAATGTTTTAACCCGCGCAGGTGGATTGTGGACCCGCACCTTTAATGATGTGGCCAAAGAGTTTCCAGAAATCACCACCGATTATTTGCATGTTGATGCAGCCTCGATGTTTTTTGTGACAAATCCAGAGAGATTTGATGTCGTGGTAACTGACAACCTTTTCGGTGACATCCTTACAGACATTGCTGCTGCAATATGTGGTGGTATTGGACTTGCCGCCTCTGGCAACATAAATCCAGAAGGAAAATTCCCTTCTATGTTTGAGCCAGTCCACGGATCTGCTCCTGACATTGCTGGAAAAGGGATTGCCGATCCAACGGCCACAGTGATGTCGGTAGCGATGATGCTTCGCCACCTTGGTTTGGATCAAGCGGCGGCTGAAGTTGAGAAAGCCGTTGCTGATGATTTGTTAACTCGAGGTAGCGCGAAGAGATCAACCAAAGAAATTGGTGATGCTTTTGTAAGTGCTATTGCAAAGGCTGGAGCATAATGAAAATCAACGTTAAGCCTGCAAACAATCCTGTATCTCCATCAGACCGGGAGAAGATGGTCGCAGAGCCAGGATTCGGAAAATATTTCACCGATCACATGGTTACAGCAGAATGGAACCAGAGCTCGGGTTGGTCTGATGTAAATGTTCATGCCTATGGACCAATCTCACTTGATCCAGCAGCAATGGTGTTCCATTACGGCCAGGAAATATTTGAAGGAATGAAGGCTTACTCCCAACCTGATGGCTCTATTGCATTATTTCGCCCAGCGGCCAATGGTTTGCGTTTTGCCAAGAGTGCGGCCCGAATTACTTTGCCTGAGCTGCCAGTAGATGATTTTGTAAATGCTGTAGAAGCACTCGTGAAAGTTGATGCAGGTTGGGTACCGAAAAAAATTGGCGAATCTCTTTACATCCGACCATTCATGATTGCCACTGAAGTTGGATTGGGTGTTCGCCCATCAAATAAAGCTTTATTTGCCGTTATTGCTACTCCAGCTGCTGCATATTTCAACTCCGCCAAAGCGGTTACAGTTTGGATTTCCACCGAGTATGTTCGCGCTGCCCTGGGCGGAACTGGCGAGGCTAAATGCGGCGGCAACTACGCGGCTTCATTGTTGGCGCAACAACAGGCAGCACAACAAGGTTGCGATCAAGTGGTTTGGCTGGATGCAAAAGAGCGTCGCTGGGTTGAAGAGATGGGTGGTATGAACCTTTACTTTGTAAAGGGTCGAGGTAAGGACGCCACAATATTTACTCCAAAGCTAACTGGAACCTTGTTGCCTGGCATCACGCGTGATTCGATTCTTACTGTTGCACAAGATCTCGGTTACAAAGTTGAAGAGGGCATGATTTCTACTGATGAATGGCGCGATGGAGTTGCCAGTGGTGAAATTTCAGAGATTTTTGCCTGCGGCACTGCAGCGGTAATTGCTCCAGTTGGAACTGCAAAGAGTGCGCATGGAACCTGGGTTACAGGTGATGGAAATCCTGGACCAATAACTATGGAAATAAGAAATCATCTTCTTGGCGTACAGCATGGAACCATCGCAGATAAACATGGGTGGATGAAGAAAGTTTCCTTGTGACCAGTTCAAACAAAATCTCTGATGCGTTTCATATCTACGACACAACACTTCGGGATGGAGCGCAGCAAGAGGGATTGAACTTGTCAGTTCATGACAAGTTAACTATCGCTCGCCATCTAGATGATTTAGGTGTTGGGTTTATTGAAGGTGGTTGGCCAGGTGCTAACCCCAAAGACACTGAATTTTTTAAGTTAGCTCAGACCGAGTTAAAGTTAAAAAACGCAACCTTTGTTGCCTTTGGTGCTACCCGTCGTCCAAATGTTAAGGCCGCAGATGATGCATTGCTTCGTGCGTTGCAAGATTCGGGCGCTCCAGCCGTTACTTTGGTTGCAAAATCTCATGATCGCCATGTTGATTTAGCTTTAAAAACGTATCTTGATGAGAACCTCGCGATGATTCGGGATTCAATTCAATTCCTGCGCGCAGGCGGCCAGAGAGTATTTCTAGATGCTGAGCATTTCTTTGATGGTTATCGCTCAAACGCGGCCTATGCGTTAGAGGTAGTTCGGGTAGCGGCAGAGGCCGGAGCCGATGTCATTGCGTTATGTGACACCAACGGCGGAATGCTGCCTGATGAATTGTCAGATGTGGTTCATGATGTACTTACAAAAAGTTCTGCTCGACTTGGTATTCACTGTCATAACGACACTGGTTGCGCAATTGCCAACTCACTTGCGGCGGTAGCTGCAGGCGCGACACATGTTCAGGGAACTCTCAATGGCTACGGTGAGCGAACTGGCAATGCTGATTTAGTTTCAATCATCGCTAATCTGCAATTAAAGAAAAAACAGCAGGTACTTCCTGAAGGTGCTTTAGCAGAGGCATTTCGAATTTCTCACGCAGTTGCCGAAGTAACTAATGTCGCGCCAAGTGCTCGTCAACCATATGTAGGTGTGTCAGCTTTTGCTCACAAAGCGGGATTGCATGCATCCGCAATCAAAGTTGATCCTGCTTTGTACCAACATGAAGATCCCGAAAGTGTTGGAAATGATATGCGGATGTTGGTTTCAGAGATGGCCGGTCGTGCTTCAATCGAATTGAAATCACAGGAACTAGGTTTTGATTTGAGTAGTGAAAAAGAGGTTGTAACTAAAGTGGTTGAAAGAGTGAAAACTCTGGAAGCTAGGGGATACACATTTGAAGCCGCAGATGCCTCCTTTGAACTATTGCTGCGAGAAGAGCTAGATGGAAAACGTCCGTCATTCTTTAAATTAGACAGTTGGGAAACTACTGTCGATCAAAATCCAGATCGCTCAGTAACTTCACGTGCCACAGTTAAGTTACGAGCAAAGGGCCAGGAGATTGAGGCTCAAGGCTCCGGTAATGGTCCGGTTAATGCCATCGATAACGCGCTACGAAATGGCCTAGAAAAGTTTTACCCGGAACTAAAGACTCTCGAGCTAACTGATTACAAAGTTCGCATTTTGGAAGGCCGATTAGGTACGGGCGCAATCACACGCGTGCTTGTTGAGACTAGCGATGGATCTGGGGAGTGGAGCACTATCGGAGTTCATGAAAATGTTATCGCTGCCTCCGCAATGGCTTTGGAAGATGCTTTAACTTATGGTCTGCTAAGACAAGGAAAATCACCCGAGTAGGAGTAAGGCTGAATGAAGACAGCGGTCAAAAGAGGTTATCGTGTTAGCCCCACCGAGACTGCAGAGTGGCTTAAGTTGCGAATGTCTAACCTTGGGTTAAGTGGGTTAGAAGATCTTCATAAGTTGACTGGGATAGATCGCGGATCGCTATCACGTTATTTCAGGCAAGAAAGAATTCCTCGGATTGATGTGATTGCTCCATTGTGCAAGGCGTTAGAAGTCTCTCCAGAAACTTTATTGATCGCCTTGGGAGCAATTGATAAAAATCAAGAAAAGCGCGGCAGATTTTAATTACGCGCAGTGATGATTAACTCATCACCATTTCGAGTGAAGTTGCGTGGATAGTTGTCATCTGCCCAAAGTCTATGAAGCTCCGCAATCTGATCATTCGCTAATTCATTACTTGTGACATCCAAGATGTCATCAAAGTTATGGCCAACCCCGATCGTTACCCGAATCTGTGAAGCGGTTTTGGAGATTGTAGGAGTTGCACAGAAATCATTAATCGCAAGAACGATTTCCATGAATCCTCCTAATGAGTTGTAGGGATTAATTCACCTGGCGCTGACATATTGTGCGCCAAAGTGTTGCGTATTAGCAACACCGTGTCCATCGCTTATCTGGTCAAAGCTTGAGTAACCTTTTGTCTGTGTCACTAGATGCTGGGCTTGCAGATGCGTATCGCGCGCATTTGATTACTGAGCGTAATCTTTCTGAAAACTCGATCCGTGCTTACTTAGCTGATCTTGAATCATTACTTTTGCACATAAATCAACTAGGCGTAACAGAATTCTCGCAACTAGATGTCAATCATCTGCGCTCCTGGCTAGCTAATTTGCAAATCAAAGGAGCGGCGCGCTCATCGATAACACGAAGAGTTGTCTCTGTAAGAGCCTTTACCTATTGGGGGGCCCGAAATGGCTGGCTATCACGTGATATCGGAAAAGATTTGATTGCGCCAAAGCCGGAAAAGAGTTTGCCCAAAGTTTTGGATGTAGAAGGTGCAGCAACTGCGCTGGAATCTTTAACGGTTCGGGCCGGTGAAGAAAAAACTCCGCAATCAATTAGAGATTTGGCCATAGTGGAAACTCTTTATGGTTCAGGAATTCGAGTTTCGGAATTGGTTGGTTTGGATATCTCCGATATTGATCGCGCCAGAAACACCCTAAGAGTTATTGGTAAAGGAAATAAAGAGCGGGTAGTACCAATTGGCTTACCGGCGCTTCGTGCTATCGATGAGTGGTTAATTGTGCGAAACAAATTAGTTACAGAAAATACTGAATCGGCTTTGTTTGTTGGTGCTCGTGGAAAACGGATTGATCAGCGAGTTGTTCGAGAGGTTGTTTACGATGCGATGCAGGCGCTTGGAGGTAACAAAAAGTTAGGCCCCCACACTTTGCGACATAGTGCAGCAACTCATTTATTAGAGGGTGGTGCGGATCTTCGAACTGTTCAGGAAATTCTGGGTCATTCATCTTTATCAACGACCCAGATCTATACCCATGTAACGCAAGAGCGAATCAAAAAAGCTTACGAACAGGCGCATCCGCGGGCTTAGTTTCCAGTTTTTGAATCTTTGATTTTTTCCCAACGTCGCTGATTTTCATAAGTTGGCTTTTTGAACTCTTGTTCAACAGAAGGAAGTGTCGAGACCCCGGCTATAAATCCGATTACAAAGGAGGTCGCCAAAGCCGCGATCTTCATGCGGGAAACCTCTCGCAAAGCCAGTTTCTACCCCTTCCATCAGGGAAATAGCGTGGAAAAACCAGGGATGTGGGTCAGGTAGGATTTCGCCCGCACAGAGCCAAACTCTGTGACTTCACGCGTCTACCTGGGTGGTTGCTAACGCTGCAGCTGCATGGGAAACCATTTCGGTCTAACTAACAAGTTAGTCGGTGCTTAGACGCTAGAGAGTCAGCAAATTGCTGGTTCATTAACCGATGCGAACGAAAAAGTTCGCACAAAGGAGCGTGCCGCCATGGCGGTTGTAACAATGCGAGAACTCCTCGACAGCGGTGTTCACTTCGGACACCAAACACGTCGCTGGAACCCAAAGATGAAGCGCTTTATTTTCACCGAGCGCAATGGCATCTACATCATCGATATCCAACAATCACTTGCGCTAATTGATAAGGCGTATGACTTTGTTAAAGACACAGTTGCCAAAGGCGGCCATGTTCTTTTTGTTGGAACTAAAAAGCAGGCACAAGAGCCAATTCAGTCTCAAGCTGCTCGTGTCGGAATGCCATATGTAACCGAACGTTGGCTTGGCGGAATGCTCACCAACTTCCCAACTGTTTACAAGCGCATTCAGCGCCTCAAGGAGTTAGAAGCACTAGAGGCTTCAAATGATCAGGTATTAACCAAGAAGGAACTTCTACTTCTACGCCGTGAGCGCGAGAAGCTGCACAAGAACCTTGATGGAATTCGCAATATGACAAAGCTTCCATCAGCGATCTGGGTAGTAGATACCAAGAAAGAACACTTGGCTGTCGCTGAAGCTCACAAGCTTGGAATTCCAGTTATTGCAATCCTTGATACAAACTGCGATCCAGATGAAGTTGATTACAAGATTCCAGGTAATGATGATGCGATTCGCTCCGTCACTCTATTGACTCGTGTAATCACAGATGCAATTGCAGCTGGCCTACAAGCACGTTCTGCAAATGTGGCAAAAGAAGCGACAGAGGCTGCTAAAGCCGGTGCAGAGAATGTTGCTGCAGGCGAACCTCTTGCAGATTGGGAGAAAGAGTTAATAGCTGGCGCAGATTCAGCTAAAGCCGATGAGGCCAAAACTGAAGGAGCAGGTGCATAAGTGTCATACACAGCAGCAGATGTAAAGCGTCTCCGTGAGGCCACAGCGGCCGGAATGGTCGATTGCAAAAAAGCTTTGGATGAAGCAAATGGTGATTTTGATAAAGCTGTAGAAATCATCCGGGTAAAAGGACTTAAGGGAGTAACAAAGCGTGAAGGTCGCGCAACCTCAAATGGTCTAATTGCCGCAAAATCAGAGGGCAACACCGCAGTAATGCTGGAGCTAAATTGCGAAACAGATTTCGTTGCAAAGGGCGAAAGATTCCAAGCGGTTGCTGATGAACTTTTGGCTCACCTTCTTGCATCAAAGCAAAGTGATTTGGCAGCATTCATCGGCTCCAAGTTGCCATCTGGTAAAGGTGTTCAAGAGGCAATTGATGAAGCAAATGCAACGATGGGTGAAAAAGTTGAACTCCGTCGCATTGCGGTAATTGATGGATCTGCCAGTGCAATTTATCTACACCGCACCAGCCCAGATCTTCCACCACAGGTTGGAGTTCTAGTTGCTCTTGCAAAAGCTGATGAGGTTGTTGGTAAAGATATTGCGCAACACATTGCAGCTTTCGCACCACAGTATTTGAACCGCGAAGCGGTACCAGCTGAGGTAATCGAAAACGAGCGCCGTGTGGCGGAAGAAACCGCAAAGAATGAGGGCAAGCCAGACGCCGCAATCGCAAAGATTGTGGAAGGTCGCGTTACCGGCTTTGTTAAAGAGGTATCTCTTCTTGAGCAGGCCTTCGCTAAGGATCAGAAGAAAACCGTTCAACAGGTACTAACAGAGGCGGGAAATACCGTGTCTGCCTTCTACCGTTTCCGAGTAGGACAGTAACCTTTGCGTTGTTGAACCAGCTGTAATAGAAGTTAGAAAGGAGCACTCGCATGTCACAGGTTCGTAAGAGCTATCAGCGGGTGCTCCTAAAACTTTCTGGCGAGGTTTTTGGTGGCGAAAAAGGTGTTGGAGTAGACCCAGATGTAGTTCATGATGTCGCATTACAGATTGCCGATGTCGTTCGCTCTGGGGTTCAAGTCGCAATCGTTGTGGGTGGCGGTAATTACTTCCGTGGTGCAGAGCTTCAAGAACGCGGCATGGATCGCGCCCGAGCTGATTACATGGGAATGCTCGGAACAGTTATGAACTGTCTAGCGTTGCAAGATTTTCTAGAAAAAGAAGGCATCGATACTCGCGTCCAAACCGCAATCACAATGGGACAGGTAGCAGAGCCTTACATTCCGCGCCGCTCTATTAGACATTTGGAAAAAGGCCGCGTTGTCATTTTTGGTGCCGGAGCTGGAATGCCATTTTTCACAACCGACACCGTTGCCGCACAACGTGCGCTTGAAATCGGCGCTGATGCATTGTTGTTAGCAAAGAGTGGAGTAGATGGTGTCTACTCGGCAGATCCGCGCAAAGACAAAACAGCAACTAAGTTTGATTACATTTCTTACAACGATGTCTTGAGTAAATCTCTTGCAGTTGCCGACGCTGCAGCATTTAGCTTATGTCGAGAAAATAACCTACCAATCGTGGTTTTCAATTTAATGCAAAATGGCAACATTGCGCGCGCCGTCCGAGGCGAAGCCATCGGAACACTAGTTAACTAATAAGCAAAAACGAGCCAGGAGAAAAAATGACCGTTCAATCAGTTCTAGCTGATACCAGCACCAAGATGGATAAAGCGGTTGAGGTTGCAAAAGAGGATTTTGCAGCAATCCGCACTGGCCGTGCGCACCCTTCGATGTTCGCAAAGATTATGGTCGAGTATTACGGCACAGCGACACCACTTTCACAGCTAGCGACGGTGCAAGTTCCAGAAGCCCGCACCGCTCTAGTAACCCCATTTGATAAAGGTGCGATTCCATCAATTGAAAAAGCAATTCGCGAATCTGATCTAGGTGTAAATCCTGGTGGGGATGGAAACGTAATTCGAGTTAACTTCCCACAGTTGACCGAAGAGCGCCGAAAAGAGTTTATTAAGGTCGCAAAAGCAAAGGCCGAAGATTCCAAGATTTCAATCCGCTCAATCCGTCGCAGCGCTAAAGAGGCCATGGAAAAGCTGGAGAAAGATGGCTTAATTGGTAAAGATGATTTAACCCGTGGCGAAAAAGATCTTGAGAAAGTAACTTCAGATCACGTTGCAAAAATCGATGAGCTCTTAAAGCACAAAGAGGCTGAGCTGCTCGAAGTTTAACTTTGAGAGAAATTTATGAGCGACCTGCACTCAATCAATGAAGCCATTAACAAACGGGCAGGTCGCAAGTTAATCCCTTCGATAATAGTCGGCCTTGCTCTATTAGCAATCATTTTCTCCACCATGGCATCTATCCCGGTGCTCTTTGCGGTATTTGTTGGGGTTGCAGTATTGATTGCACTTCGCGAACTAACTAGCGCTTTTGCTGCGCGCGAAATTTCTACCAATTACCTACATCTTGCTCCAGCAACCGCATTGATTTTGATTAGCGCATGGGTCGGAGGATTACCTGGACTTGCTGTTTCAGTTGTTATCGCCCTGATTGCCATTTTGTTTCTTGGTTTACTCAAAGGAACTGAAGGATTTGTAAAGCATGCAACCGCTAGTGCATTTGCACTGCTTTACCCTGGTTTTGTCGCTGGATTCATTTTTCTACTTGCGAGGTCGGGGGATGGTTTTTCCTACATTTCAACTTTGGTAATCCTGGTTGGCTGTAACGATACCTTTGCTTATCTTTCTGGTGTTTTGTTCGGCAAGCATCCATTAGCGGCAAAAATCTCACCCAAGAAGACTTGGGAAGGATTCATTGGTGGTCTGGTATTCACCGCAATTGGTAGTGCGTTAGCTTTTTACTATCTTCTAGGTCAACATCCATTAATTGGAGCGCTAGCTGGAGTGGCTGGTGTATTGGCGGCGACGGTGGGAGATTTGGTGGAAAGCGCAATAAAACGCGATCTATCAATTAAGGATATGGGAACTTTGTTACCAGGACACGGCGGAATGTTGGATCGGATTGATTCGGCGTTAATTACCGCCCCTGTTTTATGGTGCTGCATCGAACTTCTTAAGAGATTCGCATGACCGAGTTAAAGCTGGTTTTTGAGGAGCCGAAACAACGCAAAAAGGCTCCAGAGCACCTTGCTGATCTGACAAAAGAGGAGAGGCGAGCGAAAGCAGAATCCCTCGGACTTCCAGCATTTCGCGCTAACCAAATCTCAACCCATTACTTCACTCATTACAACGATGATCCAGACTCTTGGACTGATATCCCAGCGGCCATGCGTCCTTTGGTAGCAGAACATTTTCTTCCAAAGTTAATCACTCTGGTGCGCTCCATTACTTGTGACAATGGAAAGACCCGCAAAGATCTGTGGCGATTGCATGATGGTGTTCTCGTGGAATCAGTTTTGATGCGCTATTCAGATCGCACAACAGTTTGTATTTCCTCACAAGCTGGTTGCGGTATGAACTGTCCGTTCTGCGCCACAGGCCAAGCAGGATTAACACGAAATTTAACTGCGGGAGAAATCACAGCTCAGATTGTTGCCTCAGCAAAAGCTTGCGCAACAGGTGAACTTCCGGGAGGCCCAACCCGTTTATCAAATGTTGTATTCATGGGAATGGGTGAACCGCTAGCAAATTACAACGCAGTCATAAGAACTGTACGCAACATCATTACCCCCCAACCAGATGGATTGGGAATTGGTGCACGTTCAGTAACGGTTTCAACCGTTGGATTAGTAACTGGAATTGAGAAATTAACTCAAGAAGATATGCAAGTAACCCTTGCGGTTTCGTTGCATACCCCAGATGATGAATTGCGAGATACCTTGGTCCCCATCAACTCGCGTTGGAAAGTGAAAGAGGTCTTAGCAGCAGCTGATAAATATGCGGAGCAAACCGGACGGCGCTACTCCATCGAGTATGCATTGATTCGCGATGTTAATGATCAGCAATGGCGAGCTGATTTGCTGGGTCGACTACTAAAGAATCGGCATGCCCATGTAAATTTGATTCCTTTGAATCCGACCCCGGGCTCCAAATGGACCGCCTCGCGCAAAGAGGATGAACGCACCTTTGTAAAAACCTTAGAAAACTATGGAGTTCCAGTGACGGTTCGCGATACCCGTGGTCGCGAGATTGATGGGGCATGTGGCCAATTAGCCGCTGCCGAAATCAAAAACAGCTAATCCTCTTACTCTTGATACTGGACTAGATAGCTAACTAAACTCCCGTCCCTAAGCTTTTTTCCATTTGGACACTTGGAGGTTTGGCGTGAAGACGTTGCAGAATTTCATCAACGGCGAAAAGGTTTCTTCAACTTCAGAAAAGACTCAGGACTTAATTAATCCTGCAACCGGCGAAGTTTTTGCAAAAGCTCCAGTTTCAAATGCAGCAGATATTGATAAAGCCATGAAATCTGCGGAAAAAGCTTTTGAAGTTTGGAAAGACTCAACACCAGGGGAGCGACAAAAAGCTATAAACAAAATTGCCGATGCAATTGAAGCGCGCTCAGAAGAGTTGATTCAGATTGAAAGTGAAAATACCGGTAAGCCAATTGCGGTAACTCGAGCTGAAGAAATCGGTCCAATGTTGGATCAAATTAGATTTTTCGCTGGCGCAGCTCGCCACTTAGAAGGTAGATCTGCTGCCGAGTATTTCAAAGGACACACCTCTTTTATTCGTCGCGAACCAATTGGTGTTTGCGCTCAAGTTACGCCTTGGAATTACCCAATGATGATGGCGGTTTGGAAATGGGCACCCGCTATTGCTGCTGGAAACACTGTAGTTCTCAAGCCAAGCGATACAACTCCCGTTTCAACACTTTGGATGGCGGAGTTGATGCAGGAGTTCCTTCCCGAAGGTGTAATCAATGTTGTTGTCGGTGACAGAGAAACCGGAAAGCATTTAGTAGAGCATGAAACCCCGCAGTTCATTTCAATCACCGGTTCGGTTCGTGCTGGTATGGAGGTTGCAGGAAGCGCCGCAAAAGATCTGAAGCGCGTACATCTTGAATTAGGCGGTAAAGCTCCGGTAGTCATTTTTGATGATGCAGATTTGCAGGCTGCCTGCGAATGGATCGCAGTAGCCGGATACTTCAATGCGGGCCAGGATTGCACCGCAGCCACCCGAGTCTTGGTTGAGGCCAGTGCATATGACGATGTTGTAGCCCTTCTGACTGAGCAGGCGAAAAACGTCATCAAAGTTGGAATGCCAACCGAGGATGTATTAGTTGGTCCGGTAAATAACGCTAATCAATTGGCACGAGTTAAGGGATTCTTGGATCGCACCCCAGCCCACGCCCGGGTTACCGCGGGAGGTTCAGCGATTGATCGTCCAGGTTATTTCTGGAGCCCAACCGTTGTTGCAGACCTGCGCCAAGATGATGAAATGATTCAAAATGAAATCTTTGCTCCAGTAATTACAGTTCAGAAGTTTTCGGATGAGGCTGAAGCGGTCCGTCACGCTAATGGCGTGAAGTACGGCTTGGCCTCTAGCGTTTGGACAAAGGATCATGGTCGCGCCATGCGAATGGCCAAAGCCTTTGATTTTGGTGTTGTCTGGATTAACACTCATATTCCAATGGTTGCCGAGATGCCTCATGGCGGTTTCAAGCACTCTGGACATGGCAAAGACCTCTCAGGTTACGGATTTGAGGAATACACACGCATCAAACATGTCATGACAAATCTGAACGCCTGATAGATTTATCGCGGTTCCAAAGGAAAATGGCCACCATCTCGAGAAAGTGAAGCTATGAAAAAAGATCCTCAATCACTATCACCTGAAGCGCGCGCCATCATTCGCGCCCAAGTCACACGTCGCTCACTTCTAGTCGGAGCAGGTGCAATTGCGGGTGCAACCACTTTGGCCGCATGTGGAACTGGATCAGAAACCAGCTCAGAAGGCGTAGTGGATGTAAGTGATTCCGAAAAAATCGTTCGCTGGGCAAACTGGCCGCTGTATTTAGATTTCAATGAAGAGACAAAGGAATACCCAACACTAAAAGCTTTTGAAGATGCGACTGGCATTAAGGCGACCTATACCGAAGATATCGATGACAACAACACTTTCTATGGCAAAGTGCAAGGTCAGCTATCAATCGGTTCCGATATTGGTTATGACATCGTTACTCCAACAGACTGGATGGCGGCACGTTTTATTGAACAGGGTTACGCGCAAAAGTTAAATGCGGACAACATCCCAAACAAAACAAAGATCCGCAGCGTCCTTTCAAATGTGGGCTTTGATCCGGGCCGTGAATACTCTCTTACCTGGCAATCAGGTTTTGCCGGTTTTGGCTGGAACACTGAAAAACTTCCAAAGGGTGTTCGCACTATCGAAGATCTTTTTGCGCCAGCAAACAAGGGTCGCATCATGGTGCTCTCAGAGCTTCGCGATACTGTCGGAATCATTATGCAATACCAAGGTGTGGATCCATCCGGTGATTTCACAGAGGATCAGTACATGAACGCAATTGATTTCCTTAAGGGCAAGATCGCTGATGGATTTATCCGCCAAGTAAAAGGTAACTCTTACTCAGAGAGCCTAGTTAATGGAGATGCCGTAGCGGTCATTGGTTGGTCTGGAGATATCTTCATTCTCCGCTCCGAAAATGATGGCAAATTTGATTTCGCAATTCCAGAATCAGGCGGAACTCTTTGGAGTGACAACATGTTGATTCCATCAACCTCAACTCACAAGAAGAACGCGGAGTTGTTGATGAATCACTACTACGATCCAAAGATTGCAGCAGAGGTTGCGGCATACGTTAACTACATCTGCCCAGTTGAAGAGGCCCAGCCAGAGTTGGAAAAGATTGATCCAGATTTGGCAGCAAGCCCATTCATCTTCCCTGATGAAGCAACATTGGCCAAGGTAAAGGTTTTCCGCTCATTAACTGCGGATGAAGCAACCAAGTACCAGGCGGCTTTTGATGAAGCTGTTGGAAACTAGGGGCTTGGTACTTAGCCGGTGATGGCGAACTCCAAAGTCTCTCAGGACACTGGTGATTTAGTTCTTAATCGTGTCTCCAAGTTTTACGGAGATTTCTGCGCCGTTGATGATTTGTCATTGACGGTTCCTGATGGTTCATTCTTTGCATTACTTGGTCCATCTGGCTGTGGCAAAACCACAACACTTCGCATGATTGCAGGTTTGGAAGAACCCTCACAAGGAACGATTCAAATTGGCGATAACGACATAACTACTCAAAAACCCTATCGACGCAATGTCAATACGGTCTTTCAGAATTATGCGTTGTTTCCACACTTAACAATCTTTGAAAACATCGCGTTTGGACTTCGCAGACGCGGAATCAAGGATGTAAAGACTGAAGTTGAAAACGCATTGAACCTTGTAGAGCTTGGTCATTTAGCCGAACGCAAGCCAGGTCAGCTTTCCGGTGGTCAACAACAGCGCATTGCCGTGGCACGCGCCATTGTTAACCAACCTGAGGTGCTGTTACTTGATGAACCACTTGGCGCTCTTGATCTCAAGCTTCGTCGTCAGATGCAGATTGAGTTAAAGCGAATTCAAATGGAGGTCGGCATTACCTTCATTCATGTGACCCATGATCAGGAAGAGGCCATGACTATGGCTGACACGATCGCGGTTATGAATCAAGGAAAAATTGAACAAATGGGTTCAGCAACTGAGTTGTATGAGGCGCCAAAAACCGCATTCGTTGCAAACTTCCTGGGTCAGTGCAATCTAATCAAAGCCAAGGTTCAATCACGCGCCGGCGGAAAAGCGGTAGTAACCGCAAAAGGTCACACCTTTGAAGTTCCGTTGTCGCGAGTTTCAACGGATAGCGACTCTATCTTACTTGGTGTTCGTCCAGAAAAACTCCGCTTGGATGATCGGGGAGTGAACTCTATTAAGGACTGCGTTGTAACCGATCGCTCCTTCGTAGGAACATCCACACAATATTTAGTAAGAACACCATGGGATTTAGAGCTCGTAGTGTTTGAGCAAAATGATGAGGGTTTACATGATCTTCATGTTGGCGACAAAGTCTCCTTGGAATGGGATGCTGAACACACCTTTGCATTAGATGGAGCACAAGACATCAATGCCGGTGCTGATCTTGAAGATGAAGAGTAATTAGATGGCATTTTTGCATGGTGCTACTCGCAATCACTCCGGTCCAAGAAGTGGAATCAAATCCCGCTCTATAACGCCTTACTTATTGTTGGCGCCCGGTTTGATTTGGCTCGTAACCTTTTTCATCATTCCAATCTTTTCACTTGCCAGCACCTCAACAATGGTTCGCCCAGAGGGTGCCCAAATCGGAACTTACGTTCAAGAACTGCGATTTCAGAATTATGTTGATGCTTTCACCGCTAATCAGGAGCAATACATCCGCTCCTTTGTATATGCAGGAATTGCCACCATTCTTGCTTTGGCAATAGCTTTTCCGTTGGCTTATACGATTGCTTTCAAATCCGGTAAGTATCGAAATGTCTTATTGGTGATGGTGGTAGCGCCGTTCTTTACCTCATTCTTGCTACGTACCGTGGCATGGACTCAAATTCTTGGCGATGAAGGCCCAATCGTTTCGACCTTAAAACTTCTACCATTTTTTGATGAATCACTTCGTTTAACGGCGACTCCAATCGCTGTTGTTTCCGGCCTTACTTATAACTTCCTGCCGTTTATGACATTGCCACTGTATGCCAGCTTGGAGCGTATTGATCCACGCACTCTAGAAGCTGCCGGTGATCTATATGCAAACGGGTTTACCACTTTTAGAAAAGTAACTGTTCCATTGGCTATGCCAGGAGTTGTTGCTGGAACTTTGCTGACTTTTATCCCGGCTGCAGGTGATTACGTAAATGCGACCTTGCTTGGAAATCCAAACACCAAAATGATTGGTAACGTAATCGAATCTCGATTCTTCGCGGTTGTTGATTATCCAACTGCGGCAGCGCTCTCATTTACTTTGATGGCAACAATCTTAATTTTGGTAACTCTGTACATCCGGAAATCAGGAACGGATGAGCTGGTATGACAACACTGTCTGCTCCACCAATGCCATCCTTAGGACACCGTGCATCACGATGGGTCTCTAGAAACCTGATTCGTATTTATGCGGGCCTGGCCTTCATTTATCTATTTATTCCAGTTGCCTACACTTTTGCTTTCTCATTTAATGATGCCGGCAAGAGCAATTTGGTTTGGCAAGGTTTTACCTTTGATAACTGGACCAATCCATGTGGCGCACCTCAGGTGTGCCAGGCGGTATCCAACTCGCTGCAAATCGGAGTTTTATCAACGCTCATCGCAACAGTATTGGGAACCATGATTGCCTTTGCGTTAGGCCGTCACAAATTCCGTGGTCGCACCTCAACCAACCTTTTGATTTTCTTGCCGATGGCAACACCGGAAGTTGTGCTGGGTGCATCGCTACTGGCTATGTTCTTGAATCTAAGGGTTAATCCTGGTTTTTGGACCATTGTTATTTCACATGTGATGTTCTGCATTTCCTTCGTAGTGGTCACAGTTAAGGCTCGAATTGCTTCTCTTGATCCTCGTTTAGAGCAAGCCGCCATGGATCTTTATGCCAACGAACGTGAAACTTTTAGATATGTAACTCTTCCACTAGTCATGCCTGGAATTGCCGGAGCTGCACTTTTGGCCTTCTCTCTATCATTTGATGACTTCATCATTACTAACTTCAACTCGGGAATTGAATCCACTTTCCCGAAATTTGTTTATGTATCAGCAGCCCGCGGCATTCCAGCTCAAGCAAACGTCATCGGCAGTGCCATGTTCTTTATCGCTTTGTTTATCGTGATCATCGGACAGGTTGTAAGTCGCCAGCGAAAGAAATCATGACAAATATTGGAAATATGTATGGCCCAAATTTCACATTCTTAGGAATCCCAGCCTGTGATTTGGATAATCCTGAAACTTACAAGGGTGCTGATGTAATCATTGTTGGGGCGCCAATTGATAGCGGAACCTCACATCGCTCAGGCGCGAAGTTTGGCCCACAAGCAATTCGCATGGGGGATTACCTTCCGCATGATGGCGAGCGGCCACATTTAGCGCTAAGAGTTGATGGATTAAAGGCGCTTAAGATTTTTGATGCAGGCGATTTAATGATGCCACCAGGAAATTTAGTGGACTCACTTCAGGTGTTGAAAGTGGCGACTGAAAAGATCTCACGCGCTGGTGCTATCGCAATTGTTCTAGGTGGAGATCACTCAATCGCCTCAGCTGATGTTGCGGGAATTGCAGAACATCGCGGTAAAGGCAAGATCTCCATGATTCATTTTGATGCCCATGCCGATACCGGGGATTTGCAGTTCGGAGCATTGGTAGGACATGGAACCCCAATGCGACGTTTAATTGATGAAGGATATGTGCGGGGAGATAGATTCTTACAACTTGGTTTGCGTGGTTATTGGCCTGATGATGCAACCTTAAATTGGATGCGCGATCAAGGGATGCGCTCTTATGAAATGACCGAGATTCATCACCGTGGATTAAAAGCGGTTCTTGATGAATCATTTGCAACACTGACAAATGAGTGCGACGGAGTTTTCCTTTCAGTCGATATCGATGTTGTAGATCCTGGAATGGCGCCAGGTACTGGAACTCCAGAGCCAGGTGGCATGACTTCCCGCGAACTTTTGGAGGCGGTTAGAAGAATTTGTTTAGAGTTGCCAGTTGTTGGAATAGATGTAGTTGAGGTATCTCCACCTTTTGATTCCGCTGACATAACTGCAATTCTTGCTAACCGTGTTGTTCTAGAGGCGGTAAGCGCAATTGCAAAGCGTCGCTCTGGTGAAACTTATTCACCAACGCAAAATCTTTTAGATCGCTAAGCCTGAGCTAGAGCCTCGTCGAGAATTTGCAGGGCTTCCTTTAGTAGGTGCTCTGGCATTACAAGCGGCGGAAGTAAACGAATTACATTTCCATAAGTTCCAGCCGACAGAATCAAGACTCCTTTTTGCTGGCAATACTTGATTGCTGATGCCAAAGCCGCGGCGTTTGGTTCTTTGGTGCCTGGCATCACAAGTTCAATTGCCTGCATTGCGCCACGACCACGAACATCACCGATGATTGGGTATTTCTGCTTCATTTCATGCAAAGCATCGGTCATGATTTTTCCGATGACATTTGCACGATCTACTAATTTTTCCTCTTCGATTGTTGCAATTGCACCAAGGGCAGCAGCGCAAGCAATCGGGGAGCCACCATAAGTGCCACCTAATCCGCTTAAATGAACCGCATCCATTACATCGGCGCGACCGGTCACAGCAGCGAGTGGAAGTCCTCCAGCAATGCCCTTTGCAGTTGTGATCAGATCCGGAACTATTCCTTCATGCTCACTGGCAAACATGGCACCAGTGCGGGCAAATCCAGTTTGGACTTCATCGGCCACAAAGAGGATTCCATTTTCACTACAAAACTTAGCTAAGCCAGGAAGGAAACCCTCGCAAGGAACGATAAATCCACCTTCGCCCATAATTGGCTCAATCACGATACAGGCGACGTTGTGTGCGCCAATTTCCTTTTCAATTTTATGAATCACAGTTTCAAGTACAGATTGCTTGCAAGAACCAGAACATGAATCGCAGCGGTATGGATATGCCATCGGCATGCGATAAACCTCGGGAGTAAAAGGACCAAAACCTTCTTTATAAGGCATGTTCTTTGCGGTCATCGCCATAGTTAGATTTGTTCGACCGTGATAACCGTGTTCGAACACGACTACAGCTTGGCGCTTTGTAAAGTTTCGGGCAATCTTTACCGCGTTCTCTACCGCTTCAGCTCCGGAGTTAAATAATGCAGATTTCTTTTTGTGAGTTCCGGGTGTCAATCTATTGAGAGCTTCGCAGACCTCGATGTAGCCCATGTATGGAGCGATCATGAAGCAGGTATGAGTGAAAGCAGAAACCTGTTCTTGAACATTTTTAACTACTCGATCAGCAGAGTTACCAACATTTACAACTGCGATACCAGCGCCCATATCAATAATGGAATTACCATCGACATCAACAATTACTCCGCCGCCAGCTTTTTCTACAACTACTGGAATTGCCATACCAAGTGCCGCAGAGACCGCATTGGAACGTCTCTTAATCAACTCTTGGGACTTCGGTCCAGGAATAGCGGTTACTAGTTTTCTTTCCTGCGGAATATGTGGTCCGGTGCTCATGTGACCATTCTAGCTATTCCAACTATTGGGCAGCTTTCTGAGAAGATGAGCCCATGCGCGATATCGTGATTTTGGGCTCGACCGGCTCAATTGGCGTGCAAGCCCTTGAGGTTATCGCAGCGAATCCCGGCAAATTCCGTGTAGTTGGTTTAAGTGCGGGATCGAATAATTTAGAGCGACTCATTTCCCAGGTAAAAAAGTTTGAAGTTCCCATTGTAGGAACAACTGGAGACGCAAAAGTTCTTCGTGAAGCTCTGCCTGGGGTAGAGGTTATTGATGGTGCTGATTCATCTCGATCCATCGCAGCTCTGTCATGCGATGTAGTACTAAATGGAATTACCGGCTCAATTGGCTTGGGGCCAACACTTGCCGCCCTTGAAGTAGGAAACAAAGTTGCGCTTGCCAATAAAGAGTCATTAGTCGCAGGTGGAGATTTAGTAATGGCTCATGGCCGAGAGCGAATTATTCCGGTCGACTCCGAGCACTCCGCTTTGTATCAAGCCTTGCTTGCAGGCAAGCAAAGCGATGTCGAGAAATTCATTCTTACCGCAAGTGGTGGCCCATTTAGAAATGTAAGTGATCTGTCCAGCGTAACTTTGGCTGATGCGCTTAATCACCCGACTTGGTCAATGGGGCCGGTTGTCACAATTAACTCAGCAACTTTGGTGAATAAAGGCCTTGAGATAATCGAAGCGCATTATTTATTTGGCATTCCGTACAACAAAATTGAAGCTGTAATTCATCCACAATCGGTAGTGCATTCAATGGTCGAGTTCAAAGATGGCTCGACAATTGCTCAGGCTTCACCACCGAATATGAAGGGCCCAATCGCCTATGCGATTTCTTATCCGGATCGAGTTGCGGATGCGATGCCGGCAATAGATTGGAAGAGTTCTCACACCTGGAGTTTTGATCCAATTGATAGCGAGAGATTTCCAGCCGTTGATTTAGCGCGACGTTGTGGATCTCTCGGTGGAGCGGTGACCGCTATGTACAACGCCGCAAATGAGGTAGCGGTAGCAGCTTTTATGAAAGAACAGATACCTTTCACAGCAATTGTGGATACCATTGAAAAAACCGTTACCAAACTTGGTGGCCATGCATCATCTGTGGTTAGAGACCTCAAAGATGTCAGTGTTATTGAGAATGATGCGCGACGAGTAGCGCAAGAAGCGCTTACGAAAAACTAAAGGCGCGATAGGGGAGCTTGTGGGAATAATCGGAGTGCTTGCGTTTGTTGCGGCGTTACTGTTCTCGGTGATGGTTCATGAATATGGCCATTATGCGACCGCGCGTCGTTATGGGATGCGGGTTACTGAGTTCTTCTTAGGTTTTGGCAAACGAATCTGGTCAACCCAACGTGGTGAAACCGAGTTTGGCTTAAAAGCAATCCCGGCAGGCGGTTACTGCAAGATTTCCGGAATGTCGATGAATGAGCCTCTGGAAGATGATGTTAAACACCGAGCTTTCTATTTGGCATCAACTCCGAAAAAGTTAGTTGTTTTGGGTGCGGGCTCATTCCTACATTTCATTCTTGGTTTTGTACTTTTGTTTACGTTATTTGCTGGAGTTGGAACATCACAAGTACTTCCGAGAGTCTCGCAAGTTGTTGATTGCGTTCCTTCAGCCAGTGAGTGCACTGCAAATGATCCGATATCTCCGGCTAAGCAAGTAGGAATTCTTCCGGGGGATGAAATTCTCGGCGTCAATGGTGTAAAGATGAATTGGGATGAAGTTGGCAAAATCTTGAGAGGCTCGGCACAAAAGCCAATAACCCTAATTGTTTTGCGTGACAATCAAGAGTTAAACATTGAAGTTATCCCTGCAACTCGAGTGGTTGAAGGCGAATCCCGCGGATTTTTAGGGATCATTAACGAATATGGATTAGTTAGGAAGAATCCAATCTCTGCAGTTGGTGACTCTGCTGAAGCATCAGTTGCAATCTTTCAGGGTTCAATAAAGGCGCTTATTGGTTTACCTGCCCAAATTCCAGCTCTGGTTCGTCAAACTTTTCTAGGTGAAGAGCGCCAAGCTGATGGTTTAGTTGGAATTGTTGGCGTTGCAAGAGCGAGCGGAGAAACTGTTTCCAGCGGAGTTTTAACCATTGGTGAAAAGATTGCGACCTTCCTGCTGATTGTCGCATCGCTAAATATTTTTGTTGGCATCTTCAATTTATTGCCAATCCTGCCGCTAGATGGCGGACACATGGCGGTTGCACTTTATGAGGGAGGGCGAAGAAAGTTCGCCCAACTTAGGGGCCGTCCAGATCCAGGCTTTGTTGATGTGGAAAAGCTCACTCCAATTACGATGGTAGTTTTCTTGGCCCTGGCATTCTTAACCCTGCTGCTGCTCTTTGCAGATATCTTCAATCCGATTAATTTGAATCTTTAAGGCAGAATAGCGCCATGGTTAATCTCGGTATGCCGCAAGCCCCACTACAAACCTTGGCTCCACGTCGCAAGTCAAAGCAGCTCAAGGTTGGAAATGTTTTAGTGGGAGGCGATGCCCCGGTTTCAGTTCAATCTATGTGCACTACTTTGACCGCGGATGTGAACTCAACTTTGCAACAGATTGCAGAGCTAACCGCCTCAGGATGTCAGATTGTTCGAGTTGCGGTCCCAAGCCAAGATGATGCTGATGCTTTAAAGCACATTGCTAAGAAATCTCAGATTCCAGTAGTTGCGGATATTCATTTCCAGCCAAAATATATTTTTGCCGCAATTGATGCTGGTTGCGCCGCCGTTCGAGTAAATCCAGGAAACATTAAACAATTTGATGACAAGGTAAAAGAGGTAGCAAAAGCTGCAGGTGATGCGGGAATTCCAATTCGAATTGGAGTCAATGCAGGATCACTTGATCCAAGATTGCTCGCCAAGTACGGAAAAGCAACACCGGAGGCGCTAGTTGAATCTGCACTTTGGGAGATTGGGCTTTTTGAGGAGCATGGTTTCACCGACATAAAGCTTTCAGTAAAACATCATGATCCAGTAACAATGGTCAAGGCCTACAGATTGCTGGCATCAAAATGTGAGTATCCGTTGCATCTGGGGGTAACAGAGGCTGGTCCACAATTCCAGGGCACAATTAAATCTGCTACTGCATTTGGAATTCTTTTAGCGGAGGGAATTGGCGACACAATTCGAGTTTCTTTATCAGCTCCACCGGTAGAAGAGGTAAAAGTTGGAATTTCAATCTTGGAATCTCTTAATCTACGTCAAAGGAAATTAGAGATTGTTTCTTGTCCATCATGTGGCCGCGCGCAGGTTGATGTTTATACCTTGGCGGAAAAGGTTCAAGCTGGTTTGCAAGGAATGACTGTTCCGCTTCGTGTTGCGGTTATGGGTTGCGTTGTAAACGGACCTGGAGAGGCGCGAGAAGCGGATCTTGGCGTTGCCTCCGGTAATGGAAAAGGTCAGATTTTTGTTAAGGGTGAAGTAATTAAAACTGTGCCAGAGGCACAGATTGTTGAAACTCTTATCGAAGAGGCAATGCGTCTTGCCGAGGAAATGGAAGCCGCCGGTGTCGAATCCGGCGAACCAACAGTAAACGTTAAGTAATTCGCTAGGCTACGCCGCATGTTGCGGATGTCATCCCTGTTTTTAAGAACCCTACGCGATGACCCTTCCGATGCTTCAGTTGCTAGCCACAAACTGTTAGTGCGCGCCGGATACATCCGCCCAATTGCTGCTGGAATATTTTCCTGGCTTCCCCTAGGTGTAATTGCGTTGAGAAATGTAGAACGCATCATCCGCGAAGAGATGGATCGCGCCGGTTTTCAAGAGGTACATTTCCCAGCATTACTTCCAAAAGATCCCTATGAGCGCACAAATCGTTGGGAGGAGTACGGCCCGGCGTTATTTAGATTGCAGGATCGCAAAGGCACCGATTACTTACTTGGCCCAACCCATGAAGAGATGTTCACCTTGATGGTCAAAGGCGAATACTCCTCATACAAGGATCTACCGCTTTCCATTTACCAAATTCAAACTAAATATCGCGATGAGGCTCGACCACGCAGCGGAATCATCCGTGGTCGCGAGTTTGTTATGAAAGATTCCTACTCATTTGATTTAGATGACGCAGGTCTTGAGGTTTCTTATCAGAAGCATCGCGACGCATACATTTCAACATTTAATCGACTTGGATTGAAGTTCAATATTGTTTCAGCTGTCTCTGGCGCTATGGGTGGATCAAAGTCAGAAGAGTTCTTGGCTCCTTGCGTCACCGGCGAAGACACCTACGTTTTATGCCCGAGCTGTGGTTATGCAGCAAATGTCGAAGCCATGATCACCAACGTTTCAAAGCAAGAGTTTTCTGCTGCACCAGAGATGGAGATTTTGGATACTCCGGATACTCCAACGATTGATTCCTTGGTCGAGGTAATGAATAAAAAGTACAGCGCCAATATATCCGCTGCCGATACCTTGAAAAATGTTTTGTTGATGGCAGATGGTCAGCCAATCTCAGTTTTAGTTCCTGGAGATCGCGAAGTAGATCTAAAACGCCTTGAGGCAAATCTGCCTGGTGTTCAAGAGCTGCGACTTTTTGAAGATGCAGATTTCGCTAAACGTCCTGAGTTAGTTAAAGGATATGTAGGGCCGCAAGATGCAAAGAAATTTGGCTTAAAACTTTACGCAGATCCGCGGATACAAGTTGGTTCTAATTGGGTAACTGGCGCAAATCAGAAGAACAAACATATGCGGTATGTAACTCATGGTAGAGATTTCACAGTTGATGGATTTATCGAAGCAGCGGAGGTTCGCGAAGGCGATTCCTGTCCTAAGTGTGCAACCGCGGTTGTGATTGACCGCGCGATTGAAATTGGTCATATATTCCAATTAGGACGTAAATACGCTGAGGCGCTTGAATTAACGGTTTTAGATAAAGAGGGCAAGGCACGAGTTGTGACTATGGGTTCATATGGCATCGGAGTTTCTCGTGCTGTTGCAGCAATTGCCGAGCAAAGCCATGACGAAATCGGATTGGTTTGGCCAGATGAAATTGCCCCGGCAAAAGTTCATATTGTGGCTACCGGCAAAGAGGATGCTCCTTTTGAAGTCGCTGATCAAATAGCGCAAGAATTAGAGGCAAAAGGAATTTCAGTCATGTTGGATGATCGACGTGATGCAAGTCCGGGTGTTAAATTCAAAGATGCTGAACTCATTGGAAATCCTTACATCGTCATTGTGGGTAAGGGTCTTCAAGAGGGCAAAGTTGAGTTCCGAATTCGCCGCACGGGAGATAAGTTAGAGCTTCCAGTCGGAGAAGTTGTTTCGCATCTTTCAAAACTACTCGGTTAATTTAAGTGGAGATTTCCGTAGAAGTAGTTCTTTTTCTGATTCTGGCCTCGGGATTTGCCGGTTTTGTTGACTCTATAGCTGGCGGTGGTGGTCTAATTCAACTGCCATCACTGTTGATTTCGATGCCAAATACCGCACCTTCAATTCTCTTGGGAACCAACAAGCTTCCTTCTTTTTTGGGAACCCTTGGAGCTACTGCTTCCTACTTAAGGAAAGTAAAGCCTGATTTCAAATTAGCGTTCGCAATGGCTATTCCGGCATTTATTGGCTCTGGTTTAGGAGCAAGTGTTGCAACCCGAATTCCCAAAGAGGCCTTTAGGCCCATCATTTTGGTTTTGTTAATTGTGGTTGCGATTTACACCTGGCGCAAAAAAGAGTTGGGGCTGGCAGAGAACTTTCGCTTTGCAAGACATCACCAAGTAGGCCTCGGGGTTATCGCAGGACTAGTAATTGGTTTTTACGACGGCATCTTTGGCCCAGGTACCGGTTCCTTTCTAATGTTGATTTTGGTTGCGCTGCTTGGCTTTGCTTTCTTGCAGGCTTCAGTCACAGCCAAGATTGTCAATATGGCAACAAATCTAGGTGCGATCGTGGTCTTCGGTTTTAACTCTCAGATTATGTGGCTGCTTGGTTTAACTATGGCAATCGGAAATATCACCGGCGGGTTTCTCGGAGCGCGCTGGGCGGTTAAAGGTGGGTCTGGTTTAATCAGAAAAGTTTTTTTGGTTGTCACCACCATCTTGATTTTGCGCTTGGGGTATGACACGTTTTTCAGAATTTGAATTCTCGGCTAGACTTCGTCACACAATTACACAACAACTAAATAAGGCTGGTTCATATGTCACTTGCAGCAAATCTCACCGAACTTCTAAACCCTGTGGTTTCAAGCGCAGGTTTTGTATTAGAAGAGGTAACCGTAACCCCGGTTGGAAAACGTCGCTTAGTATCAGTTGTAATTGATCGCGAAAATTCAAATCCATCTTTGGATGAGGTAACTGTAGTCTCCAAAGAAATCTCAGTAATTCTTGATACCTACTCTCAAATGGGAGAGATGCCTTTCACTCTTGAAGTGACCACCCCCGGTGTTGACCGACCGCTAACTTTGCCGAGACATTGGAAGAAAAACATTGGCCGTCTGGTAAAAATCACTCCGAAACAAGGGGATAAATTCATTGGCCGTATTTCCGAAGTCTCTGAGAATCAAGTGAAGCTAGAGCTAGAAAAAGAGCTCTTAACCGTTGATCTAGGAGACGTATCACGGGCGCAAATCGAAGTTGAATTTAATCGCAAGGAGGTCAAGTAATTATGAATGTAGACATGAAAGTTCTAGAAGCATTGACCTTAGATCGCGACATTCCGCTGGATAGATTGATTACTGCAATTGAGATTGCAGTTAAGACTGCATATAACGAAATGGAAGGGGCTAAACCCTTTGCGCATGCCCGATTGGATCGAGTAACTGGTGAGATAAAGATTGCTATCCCAGTTTTTGGCGCAGATGGCGAGAAGATCGATGAAGTATTTGATGAACCGGAAGGTTTTAGCCGAATCGCTTCATCTACTGCTCGCAAGATAATCAAAGAGAAACTCCGCGAATCTAAGGATTTGGAAATAGTTGGTGAGTTCAGTGCAAATGTTGGAGACATTGTTTCTGGCGTCATTCAACAGGGTCGCGATAAAAAAATGGTCTACATTGATTTAGGAAGAGTTGAAGGAAAGATTCCACCTCATGAACAGGTTCCTGGTGAGGTTTACAACCACGGTGATCGCATAAAGTGTTTTGTGGTCGATGTTAAACAAGGACAAAAAGGTCCAGAGGTTCTTTTGTCTCGCAGTCATCCTGCGTTAGTAAAACAATTATTCGCACTTGAAGTTCCAGAAATCCGTGAGCGCGTTGTTGAAATCATGGGAGTTGCCCGTGAGGCGGGACATCGTTCCAAGATTGCGGTACGCGCGCATCGAGCTGGCGTGAGTCCGAAGGGTGCATTAATTGGACCAATGGGAGCACGTGCCCGTGCAGTCATGGATGAGTTGCATGGTGAAAAGATTGACATTGTTGATTGGTCAGATGATCCTGCGGAATACGTTGGTAACGCACTTGCACCGGCCAGAGTTTCAAGTGTCGAAGTAGTTAACGTTGATACGCGCTCAGCAAAGGTAGTGGTTCCTGATTACCAGCTCTCCTTGGCAATTGGTAAAGATGGACAGAACGCCAGATTGGCAGCACGTCTGACTGGATGGCGCATAGATATCCATTCAGATGGGGTAGCTACCGAGCCTGCGGTTTCCTAATTTTTGGCCGCGGGGGTATTGTTGCGGAGTGAGGATTTCCCTCATTCATCTCCAACAGGAGCGAAAGCTAGGTCTAAGGCAATGGCACTCAAATGAGCATCAAACAATCATGAGTAGGTCAATTTAGGCTTCGCGTTTTGTAAACGTGGGGCCACAAAAGGAGAAAAGTGGCAAAGGTCCGCGTTTACGAGTTAGCAAAAGATTTAGGTATGGAGAGCAAGGATGTCCTTGCAAAGCTCCAAGAGATGGGCGAGTTTGTTCGCTCGGCATCATCAACAGTCGAACCTCCAGTCGTTCGAAAATTTTTAGAAAAATTTCCACCAGCTGCAAAGCCAGCTAGTGAAGAAAAACCTGCCAAAAAAGCGCCAGTCAAAAAAGCGGCTGCGAAGAAAGCTGCGACTCCAGTAACTGAAGAGGTTTCAGTAAAAGAAGAAGCAAAACCAAAATCCGCTGCTGTAGCACCGGAAGTTGCCGCGCCACTGCCAACTGATTTACCTAAACCAAGTGTTTCTCCAACAACACCTCCATCGGCTGGAACTCCTGGAATGCCAAGACCAGTTCCAAAAGCTGGCAACAATCCGTTTAGTGCACCAACAGGTGGAGTCGGAGTTCCACGTCCTCCACGACCTGCACCACGTCCTGGAAATAATCCATTTGGAACTTCATCTGGTGGACCACGTCCACAAGGTCAAAGACCGCAAGGTGGATCGGGAAGACCTGGCGATGGAAGACCGGGAATGTCTGGACCAAGACCAGGATCAGTTCGCCCCGGTTTTGCAGCACGTCCACAACAAAGACCTGATGCAGGACAAAGACCTGGACAGGGTGGCGGTGGAAGATTTGGTGGAGCTCCATCATCAACCTCTCCATATAGAAATCAAGGTGGAGCACCACGTCCCGGACAAGGTGCCGGAGGACCGCAAAGACCTGGACAAGGTGGCGGTTTCGGCGCACCACGTCCTGGTCAAGGTGCACGTCCTGGTGCTGGTGGCGCATTTGGAAAAGGTGGCGGAAAGAAAAAGAATTACAAGAGTAAGAAAACTCGCCGCGAAGAAATCGACAACATGCAAGCACCGACCATTGGTGGTGCAGTTGTTCCGCGCGGTGATGGAAACACTCCAATTCGCTTGCGCCGTGGCGCATCATTGGCGGATTTCGCTGAAAAAATTGGCGCAGATCCCGCAGCATTAGTCTCGGTTCTATTCCACCTTGGTGAAATGGTTACAGCAACTCAATCAGTTGATGAAGACACACTTCATGTTCTTGGTGGCGAATTTGGCTACAAGATTACGGTTGTTTCACCTGAGGATGAAGACCGCGAAATTTTGGAAGAGTTTGATATCAACTTAGAGCAAGAGCTTTCTGAAGTTGATCCCGATGAGTTAAGTGTTCGCCCACCAGTTGTAACGGTGATGGGTCACGTTGATCACGGTAAGACTCGATTACTTGATGCGATTCGCCAGACTGAGGTCGTTAAGGGCGAAGCAGGTGGAATCACTCAGCACATTGGTGCTTACCAAATTCACCATGATCATGCCGGAATTAACCGCGCAATTACCTTTATTGATACCCCAGGTCACGAAGCTTTTACAGCGATGCGTGCCCGCGGTGCGAAAGTAACTGATATTGCAGTCTTGGTTGTCGCGGCTGATGACGGAGTTATGCCACAAACAATTGAAGCTTTAAACCATGCACAAGCGGCAAATGTGCCAATTGTGGTCGCGGTTAACAAAGTTGATAAAGAGGGCGCAAATCCTGGAAAAATTCGTCAGCAATTAACTGAGTACAACTTAATCGCTGAAGAGTACGGCGGAGATACTTTGTTTGTTGATGTATCAGCTGCAAAGGGCACTGGAATTGATAACCTGATTGAAGCAATTCTTTTGACCGCAGATGCTGCTATTGATCTTCGAGCAATTCATGATGATGATGCCCGCGGTGTTGCAATTGAAGCGCATCTAGATCGTGGACGCGGTCCAGTAGCGACAGTTCTCGTACAACGTGGAACTCTCAGTGTTGGAGACGCAATTGTTGCTGGTTCAGCATTTGGCCGTGTTCGCGCGATGATGGATGAGTTTGGACATGCGGTTGAAACCGCTGGGCCATCAAGACCAGTACAGGTGTTGGGCTTCACCTCTGTTCCAAGCGCCGGCGACAGCTTCATCGTGGCACCTGATGACAGAACCGCACGCCAGATTGCCGAGAAACGTCAAGCAGGAGAGCGACATGCTGCACTTGCTAAGGCGCGCAAGAAGGTTTCACTTGAAGACTTCCTTGAGAAGTCAAAGGTCACCACACTTAACTTAATTCTTAAGGGCGATGTGAGTGGTTCAGTTGAAGCCTTGGAAGATGCTTTAGTGCAACTAGATGTCGGCAGCGAAGTTGATTTGCGCGTAATTCACCGTGGCGTTGGCGCAATTACCAAGAGCGATGTAACTCTGGCTTCTGCTTCAGGAGCGGTAATCGTTGGCTTCAATGTTAAACCTGAAGCACACACTGCGATATTTGCTGATGAAGAAGGTGTAGAAATTCGTTTCTACTCTGTTATTTACAAAGCGATTGAAGAGATCGAAGCAGCCCTTAAGGGACTTCTCAAGCCAGAGTATGAAGAGGTCACAATCGGCAGCGCCGAAGTTCGTGAAATCTTTAAGTCCAGCAAATTCGGAATCATCTCTGGTTCTATGGTCTCCTCCGGCATCATTAAGCGAAACGCCAAAGCAAGAGTGCTTCGCAATGGCGTCGTAATTGGCGACAACCTAACAATTGAATCGCTTAAGCGTTTCAAAGATGACGCAACTGAGGTCCGAGAAGGATTTGAGTGCGGTATCGGCGTAGGATCCTTTAAAGATATCCAGATTGGTGACATCTTTGAAGTATTTGAAATGCGTGAAAAGAAGCGAGCATAAGTAATGGGAAATTCGCATCGGGCAGCAAAGGTTGCAGACCGCATTAAAGTTGTGGTCGCATCTGCGCTGGAATCAAAGGTGAAGGATCCTCGTTTGGGTTTCATCACCATTACCGATGTGCGCGTAACTGGAGATTTGCAGCAGGCCTCCATCTTCTACACAGTTTTAGGAGATGACGAGGCCCGCGCAAATACCGCAAAAGCCTTGGAGAGCGCGAAGGGACTATTGCGCACTGAAGTTGGCAGGGAGTTGGGCACCCGTATTACTCCATCGTTAGCCTTTTTTGCTGATGCCCTTTCTGAGACCGCTCGAAACTTTGAGGATTTATTGGATCAGGTAAGAAAACATGATGAAGAGATTGCTCATCTAAGAGATGCCGCTTCACCGATTAGTGAAACTAATCCCTACCGAACACCACGCACCCGCGAAACGGAATGAATGCGATTAACGGGTTTGTAATTATTGATAAACCCCCAGGAATCACCAGCCATGATGTTGTGGCAAAGCTACGAAGAGTTTTAGGGACAAAGAGAGTTGGACATGCAGGAACTCTTGATCCGATGGCTACCGGCGTACTGGTACTTGGCATAAACAATGCAACGAAATTTCTTCAATACATAACCGAAGGAAAAAAAGCTTACCTAGGAACCATCCGACTCGGTCAATCAACCGCGACCGATGATAAAGAAGGTGAAATACTTTCTAGCGCCGAAGTTAAAGACATTACTGAAGAGCAGATTCGCACCGAATTGCAAAAGCAAATTGGAAAAATTATGCAGATTCCAAGCAAAGTTTCGGCAATTAAGATCGCTGGTGAACGGGCTTACGACTTAGTGCGTCAAGGTAAGGAAGTTGAAATTCCCGCTCGTGAGATTGAAATTTTCTCGTTGAATGTTTTGCAGATTAAGAAAAATGAGTTTATTGATGTCGACATCGAAGTCGTTTGCTCAGCCGGTACTTACATTCGTTCTATCGCGAGAGATTTGGGTGCAAATCTTGGAGTTGGCGGTCACTTAACCGCGTTGCGCCGCACCTTAGTTGCTCCTTTTGAATTGCAGGATTGCACTAATTTAGAGGATCCATCCGTTTTACCTCTAACTCAAGCAATCTCGAAAATCATGCCGGTGCGCAAAATTGATCTCTTAGAGATGGCGGAATTGAAATTCGGTCGGGCTTTGACTAAATCAGAGTTCTCCGGGGTGGGAATTGCGGTTTCACCAGACAACGAAGTGGCAGCGATTATCGAAAATCGCGAATATGGCGCGCAACCCTTAGCGGTATTCAATTCATGAAAGAATGCGCCTGATGAGATTTATCCCAGATATTGCTTGGCACGGCACTCCCATTAAGGGCGGGGCGGTCGCGATAGGTATTTTTGATGGCGTTCATGTTGGACATCAACAAATTCTCAGAGAAGCCGAGAATTCCGGGCTTGCGGTGTCGGCTCTAACTTTTGATCCGCACCCAACATCAGTTTTTGCACCAGACCGAGTACCGTCGAGACTGCTAACGATTAAAAATAGAGTGCACCAATTAGCAAAGCATGGTGCGTCAACTGTTGCAGTTCTAAATTTCACCGCAGAGTTCTCGAAGCTTTCACCCCAGGAATTTATTGACCAAGTTTTGATGCCGATGTTTGATCCGAAACTAGTAGTGGTGGGTGAGAATTTCACTTTCGGCGCTAAAGCTGCCGGAAATGTTGATTACCTGATTAACAATGCTAAATTTAAAACTTTAGGAATTCCGCTTTTGAGTAATAACGGGGGAGTAGTTTCTTCTACAAGAATTAGAGCTGCAATTAAAGAAGGTAATATCGAAACCGCAAATGAGTTTTTAACCAGACCTCACCAATTGGTAGGCCCAGTTATTCATGGCGAAAAACGTGGCAGAACTATTGGTTATCCAACTGCAAATATTGGATTAACAGATGAGTCAACTGTTCCATCTGATGGTGTTTATGCTGGTTGGTTAACTGTAGAAAACCATAAGTGGCCGGCGGCAATATCAATTGGCACCAATCCAACATTCGAGGGAGTTCGAGGTCGGCAGGTTGAGGCCTACGCATTAGACCGGGATGATTTAGATCTTTATGACAAAGAGGCAACGGTGGAATTCGGTTGGCGACTTCGAGACACCATCAAGTTTGATGGCTTAGAGCCGTTGCTGGCTCAGATGAAAATTGATTGCGATGAGGCCCGAAAGTTGACCCATTCCCACGCTTAATTTGGGCTTGATTTTCGATATGTGTGGGCCGCTGGTAGATTCGTGCCCTCAAACGAGAAAGTGTGCACTCGTGTACAAGACCGAGAGCCCTCGTGAAAGATGTAAAGGAAGTTAGACCATGG
>VFQS010000608.1_pt1 | contig 38345 bp, 36 predicted proteins | sample 3512361 | NCBI WGS metagenome assembly VFQS01 (sample SAMN10412375, study PRJNA504923) | tailings metagenome | isolation source: Relicate 1 Philex TSF3 active mining | place: Philippines
CCATCAACGACAAGCTGTTCGTGCAGGGCAGCCGCAAGCTGGCCCGCTCGGTGCTGGAAGTCGACTCCAAAGTGGTGGATGGCGTGGTGAACCTCACCGGCCTGGTCACCCTGGGCAGCGGCGAAGGCCTCAAATACTTCGAAACCGGCCGGGCTCAGTTCTATGCCCTGATCGTGTTCGGTGGTGTGATCGCGCTGGTGGTGCTGTTCGGCGCACTCGGATGAGGGTCTGAGGCGTTGCCCTTTCGCCGGCTGCCGCTCGCGCTGCGCGCGGCGGATGCCGGCTGCAGGGCAACACCTCAGTCCACCGCAAGGGGGGCACGGCAGTAGCGCGCCAAGCGAGCGGTAACCGGCCGAAAGGGCTTTTGTTCTGCGCCCTCGCCGCAGCACCCCTGAGATTGCCTTGCCGCCAGCCCCCGCCCGCGCTGCCTGGGGTGTGTTCGCGGGGCGCTGTCCGCCCCCGGCAGTGAGCGCCCCGCGAACACACCCCAGGCACAACGCTCTGTGTGACATCCGCCACGCCACCGATGCAGCAGCGGAAGTGATTTCTACACTCCGCCCAGAGCTGTTGCCCCGTCTGTGCATCTGGATGTCGCCACGCTCCTGGCTGCCGCTGCAGACCAGGGCAGCAGCACAGCTTTTCCCTGGTTGAGTGCGTCGATCCTGTTCCCGATCGGCGCGGCGCTCTGCATCCCGTTTGTGCCCGACAACGGCGATGGCAAACAGGTGCGCTGGTTCGCCCTGGGCATCGCCTTGATCACATTCCTACTCACGGTGGGCGGGTATCTGAACGGCTATGACCCCAGCAACCCCGATCTGCAGCTGGTGGAGAAAGTGAGCTGGCTGCCCGACCTCGGTCTGGAATGGTCGGTGGGGGCCGACGGCATCTCGATGCCGCTGATCCTGCTCACCAGTTTCATCACGGCGCTGGCGGTGCTGGCCGCCTGGCCGGTGAGCTTCAAACCCAAGCTCTTCTATTTCCTGCTGCTGGCGATGGATGGCGGCCAGATCGCCGTGTTCGCCGTGCAGGACATGCTGCTCTTCTTCCTGGCCTGGGAGCTGGAGCTCATCCCCGTCTATCTGCTGCTGGCGATCTGGGGGGGCAAGAAGCGCCAGTACGCCGCCACCAAATTCATCCTCTACACAGCCGGCAGCTCGCTGTTCATCCTGCTGGCCGGTCTGGCCATGGCCTTCTATGGCGGCCACATCAGCTTCGACTACACCGAGCTGATGGCCAAGGGCTTCCCGGTGAAGTTCCAGTTGCTGGCCTATGCGGGGCTATTGATCGCCTTTGGGGTGAAGTTGCCGATCGTGCCGCTGCACACCTGGCTACCGGACGCCCACGGCGAAGCCACCGCTCCAGTGCACATGCTGCTGGCGGGCATCCTGCTGAAGATGGGCGGCTACGCCCTGCTGCGCTTCAACTGCCAGATCCTGCCGGATGGCCACGCCGTGTTCGCGCCGCTGCTGGTGGTGCTGGGGGTGGTGAACATCATTTACGCAGCGCTCACCTCCTTCGCCCAGCGCAACCTCAAACGCAAGATCGCCTACAGCTCCATCAGCCACATGGGCTTTGTGCTGATCGGCATCGGCAGCTTCAGCGCCCTTGGATCCAGCGGAGCGATGCTGCAGATGATCAGCCATGGCCTGATCGGCGCCTCACTCTTCTTCCTGGTGGGTGCCACCTACGACCGCACCCACACCCTGCAGCTCGATGAGATGGGCGGCGTGGGCCAGAAGATGCGCAAGATGTTCGCCCTCTGGACCGTGTGCTCCCTGGCCTCCCTTGCTCTGCCGGGGATGAGCGGCTTCGTGAGCGAACTGATGGTGTTTGTGGGCTTCGCCACCGACGACGCCTATACCCTGCCGTTCCGCGTGGCGATCGACGGTTTAGCCGCAATCGGCGTGATCCTCACGCCGATCTACCTGCTCTCGATGCTTCGGGAGATCTTTTACGGCCAGGAGAAAGCCGAGCTGGTGGGGCACACCAACCTGGTGGATGCCGAGCCGCGCGAGATCTACATCATTGGCTGCCTGCTGGTTCCGATCATCGGGATCGGGCTCTATCCCCGCCTGATGACCGACAGCTACAAGGCCACCATGGAAGTGCTCGTGGCCAAAGACGAACGGGCGATGAAGGCGATGCATGCCCCCGCAGGCGCTGGGTTGATCCGTCAGGCGCCGCTGAGAGCTCCAGCGCTTGCCGGATAACAAAGCCTTCAGGCTGCCGAATGGACTGGTGCGGATCTCAAGGATCTACGTAATCTTCCAGCTCAACCCCCCGGTGCATCCCGACCGATGAAGCAGCTGAACTTTCTGCTGATCTTCAGCTTCGGCCTGGCCATGGTGATGTTCACCCTCGAGAACACCGCCCCCACAACGGTGCAGTTCCTCCCGGGTCTGAGCTCCACCTTGCCCCTGGCGGCCCTGTTGCTACTGGTGGGTGGCATCGGTGCCACCGCCGCTTGGGTGTTCGCGGTGTGGACCGGCGTGGTGAAGCGGGTGGAGAGCCAGATCAATCCGGGTGAAACCGAAGCGCAACAGGTGCGCATCCGCGAGCTCGAAGAAGATGTGCAGCGCTACCGCGCCGCCGTGGATGCTCAGCTGGGGATGCTGCCGGCAGCCGGTGAGAGCTCAGCCCAAAGCGAAGCTCCCTGAAGGCTGCTCTGGCCTGGCTTTTCAATCTTTGAGCCGATAAGGTCAGGTGAGTGCAAGCGAACCCGTGGCCACAGATGGCGCCAGGCTGGCGATCCGCCTGTTGCAAGACGCCGCGGAACGGGGCGACCTCGATCCCTGGGATGTCGATGTGATTGCCGTCGTTGATGGCTTTCTGGATCAGCTGCGCCAGCGGATTGAAGTGCCACGGCTGGTGGCGGCCATGGGCCGCGGCGGCAGCTACGAGCAGGACCTGGCGGAAACCAGCGAAGCCTTTCTGGCGGCCTCGATGCTGGTGAGCCTCAAAGCCGAAGTGCTGGAGGCGCAAACCTTCCCCCCAGAACCCCTCGCCGACGACGACTTCAGCTACGACTTTGATGCCGAGGGTCAGGGCTGGTTGCTGAGTCCTGGCGTGGAACTGCCCAGACGCCCCGAGCGCCACCTGCTGCGCCGCCCGGTGGCGCCGCCGCCCCTGCAGCGGCCTGTGACGCTCGGTGAGCTGATCCGCCAACTGGAAGACATCGCCGAACGGCTGGAGCAGGAGGAGGGCCAGCGCAGTAAACGCCAACGGAGCAAGCGCTACAGCGATCGGGCCGTGATCGAGCAGGTGGCGGCCCTGGCGCACCGCGAGAAGCTGCCGGAAACCACCGCCGCCCTCAGCCAGTTCCTGCTGCAGTGGCCCCAATCGCTCGAGTGGACGGGCTTTGAAGGGCTGGTGCAGGCCTGGGCTGCGGTAGCGCCGGAGGATCTCGACAGCGATCGGGTGGGGGTGTTCTGGGCGCTGCTGTTCCTCTGCTCCCAGGGCAAGGTGGAGCTAGCCCAGCAGGGCGGCCTGTTCGGGCCGCTGCAGCTCAAGCGGCTCCTGGATGAACGCGAGAGCGTGCAACTGCCCCTGCCTGCCGAGCTGGGGTCAGCTCGGGGGCCGGCTCGGGAGCCCCTTGCTGCCTAGAGGCCTTGCGTAGGGTGGGCCAACTCACCGAAAGCTGACAGCGCCGATGAAGGCGATGATCCTGGCGGCCGGCAAGGGGACGCGGGTGCGACCGATCACCCACATCGTCCCCAAACCGATGATTCCGATCCTGCAGAAACCCGTGATGGAGTTTCTGCTCGAGTTGCTGCGGGAACACGGCTTCACCGAAATCATGGTGAATGTCTCCCACCTGGCCGAGGAGATTGAGAACTACTTCCGCGACGGCCAGCGCTTCGGCGTTGAGATCGCCTACAGCTTTGAAGGCCGCATTGAAGACGGCCAACTGATCGGCGATGCGCTCGGCTCTGCCGGCGGTCTGAAAAAGATCCAGACCTTCCAGCGCTTCTTCGACGACACCTTCGTGGTGCTCTGCGGTGATGCCCTGATCGACCTCGACCTGAGCGAGGCGGTGCGCCGCCATAAGGCGAAAGGGGCGATGGCCAGCCTGATCACCAAGCGCGTGCCCCGCGATCAGGTGAGCAGCTACGGCGTGGTGGTGACCGATCACGACGGCCGGGTGCTCTCCTTCCAGGAGAAGCCAGCTGTGGATGAGGCCGCCAGCGACATGATCAACACCGGCATCTACATCTTCGAGCCCGAAGTGCTCGACTATGTGCCGGATGGCGTGCCGTTCGATATCGGCTCAGATCTCTTCCCGCGCCTGGTGGCCGACGATGCCGCCTTCTACGCCCTGCCGATGGAATTCGAATGGGTGGACATCGGCAAGGTGCCCGATTACTGGCAGGCGATCCGCAGCGTGCTGCAGGGCCAGGTGCGGCAGGTGCAAATCCCCGGCAAAGAGGTGCGCCCAGGCATCTATGCGGGCCTGAATGTGGCCGCAAATTGGGACAAGATCAACGTGGAAGGCCCCATCTACGTGGGCGGCATGAGCCGCATTGAAGACGGCGCCACCATCATTGGCCCGGCGATGATCGGCCCCAGCTGCCACATCTGCGAGGGCGCCACGATCGATAACTCGATCATCTTCGACTACTCGCGCATCGGCCCCGGCGTACGGCTGGTGGAGAAGTTGGTGTTCGGCCGCTACTGCGTCGACCGCAACGGCGATCACTTCGATCTGCAGGAAGCCGCGCTCGATTGGCTGATCACGGATGTGCGCCGCCAGGACCATGTGAGCCCTTCGCCTCAGCAGAAGGCGATGGCTGAACTGCTGGGCACCGATCTGGCGATCAGTAGCGCGAGCTGATTCCAGCGCGCTCCAGAATCAGGGGGATGCGCTCCTCGGCCTTCACCGCCATCAAGTGCACGCCTTGGGCGATGCCTGCGTAGGCAGCAACCTGCTCAGCCGCAATGCTGATGCCCTCATCAGCAGGGTTGGATGCAGCCGCAAGGCGATCGATGATGGCCTGCGGAATGTTGGCGCCCGGCACCACGCGGTTGATGAAGGCGGCGTTTTTGGCCGACTTGAGCAGGAACACCCCTGCCAGCACCGGCAGGCCGATCGGGCCGGTGATCTCTCCCACGAAGCGCTCTAAGCACTCTGCATCCATCACCATCTGGGTTTGCAGGAAGCGTGCACCGGCCTGATGCTTGCGGGCGATGCGGCTCTTCAGGCCGCTCCAGCTGAGGCTCTGGGGATCGGCCGCGGCACCGGCAAACAGCGCCGTGGGGCCATCGGCCAGGCTGCCCCCAATCGGATCCTCGCCGCGATTGAACGCCTGCAGCTGCTGAAGCAAGCGCACGGATTCGAGCTCATTCACCGGCCGAGCCCCGGGCTGATCACCGGCGCGCACGGGATCGCCGGTGAGGCAGAGCACGTTGCGAATGCCCAGGGCGTGGGCACCCAATAGATCGGCCTGAAGGCCGATGCGGTTGCGGTCGCGGCAGGCGAGTTGCCACACCGGCTCAATGCCCTGATCGAGAAGCAACCGGCACACCGCCAGGCTGCTCATCCGCATCACGGCGCGGCTGCCGTCGGTCACATTCACCGCATGCACCCGGCCTTTGAGGGCACGGGCATGGGCCAGGGTTTTGCTGGCATCACCACCACGGGGTGGCATCACCTCCGCTGTGATGGCGAGTGAGCCGACCTCCAGTGCCTGCTGCAGCACCAAAACACCCCTGATGAGATCGGGCCATCATCAACCACCGCCCTGAGCCAGCGGCCTGTTCTGCCATGGACTATCCGCCCAGGGGCACTCTCCCTAGAGTGAGCGCTCAGCCTTCAGGCGTGGATGGATCTCTCGGAGCGCGAACTGGAGATCATCGACCTGGTAGCCCAGGGGCTCACCAATCAGGAAATCGGCGAGCGGCTGATGATCAGCAAGCGCACAGTGGACAACCATGTGAGCAATGTGTTCACCAAAACCGGTGCCAAAAACCGAGTGGCCTTACTGAATTGGGCCATGGATCACGGCAAGATCTGCCGCGACGGCTTCAACTGCTGCAACCTGCCTCAAGAGGGCAGCGCCAACTGAGCCCCCGCCGCCTCGGCGGCGAACTCGTGCACGAGGGATTCCAGGCTGAAGCTTCCCTCCGCCAGGTCAAACAACTCGGCGTAGGCCAGGCAATCGGCGAGGTCGCGGCCACTGAAGCGCAACAACCCTTGTTGGTCGTAAAGCCCGAGCAAAGCCCCCTGCCCAATCCTTAAGAGAATCCTAAGTCTGCTGCGTCGTCAGATTCAAGAGCCAGGGCCGCTGTTCTGCCTGCGGCCAGAGCTGGAAGGGGCGCTGGGCCAACGACGCATTGCTGAAGCCTCCGATTCCCGTGATCTCACGGCTGCACCAGGGTGGGATCTCCACCGCGGCCTGCTCACTCTCCAGCTCCACCTCGGCGATCACCAGCGGTGCGTTGTCGCCGGAGAACACATCCAGGACCCAGTCGCCGCCCGGGAGGTCGAGCCCATAGCGCCGCTTCAGCACCTGCGCTGCGCTGCGCTCGAGCAGGACATCGGCATCCTGCGGCGGGATGGCGTATTCAAATTCGTGGCGCGCGATGCCGCTCGCGGGATATTTGAGCGTGAGCCAAGCGGCATCGGTGCCGTCGCTGCGCACGCGCAGGGTGAGGCCATCAGCAGAGCCCGCCAAATAGCCCTGCTGGAGGTTGCGGCTCCAGCGCACATGCGGCCGCCAGCCCTCCCCAGCCACCAGAAAGCGCCGCTCAATCTCAAGGGCCATGGAACTCCGGCGTGAAGGGGGCGATGCTGCTCAATTGGGAGAAGGTTCGGAAGCGGTGAGGCTCCCGGCCCAGTGCAGTTTGCGGCTGAGGGTGCGGTAGTAGGAGGGGTTTTGCTCCAGCAGCACCATCAAGGCGTGGTGCGGGGAACGGTGCACATCGCAGCGATCGCCGGGCTCGAGCACGGTGGCGAAGGCACCATCGTTCCAGAGACGCACGCGCCGGCTGGCTTCGCCCAGGGGCCACACCGCCAACTGCGCCCGTGGCGGCACCACCACCGGGCGGCTGGAGAGGCTCATCGGACAGATCGGATTCACCACGATCGCCTCCACGCCGGGGTGCAGGATCGGCCCACCGGCGGCCATCGAATAACCGGTGGAACCGGTGGCGGTGGAGATGATCAGCCCATCGCCGCGGTATTGATCCACCACCTCGCCATCGATCTCCAGCTCCAACACGCAGGTGGGCGACACCTCGTCGAGGCCGGGGCGGAAATAGAAGTCGTTGAGGGCGGCGTACACCACGTCGCTGCGGTCGGTGCGGGCCTCCAGCATCATGCGCCGCTCCAGGGCAAAGCGGTCGTCGCGCAGGCGGTGCCAGAGGTCGCTCTCGCCATCCGGTCCATGGCCCTGGCTGAGCAGCTTGCGCTCATGGGTGAGGAAGCCGAAATGGCCGCCCACGTTGAAGCACAGGATCGGAACCCCTAGCGGCGCGAGGTGACGTGCGGCGCCGAGCACGGTGCCATCGCCACCCAGCACTACCGCCAGATCCGGCGGACCACCCTCATCGGCCAGCAGGCCAGGAAAGGGGTTGGCAGTAGCACCGCTCATCGCCACCGCCACCTTCACACCCTGCTCCCGCAGGGTTTCGGCACTACGGCGAGCCTGGCGCAGGGCTGCCTGGCTAGCGGCGCGATGAATCAACCAAACGTTCTCGAGCCGCATGGCAGATGAGCAGTGTCCCCAGCCTGGCTACCAACGCAGCAGGTTGAAGCGCTCCATGTCGACCGTCTCACGGTTGCGGTAAAGCGAGAGCAAGATCGCCAGGCCCACGGCGGCTTCTGCGGCCGCCACGGTGATCACGAAGATGGTGAACACCTGGCCGCGGATCAGCTGACCATCGAGATAGCTGGAGAAAGCCATCAAATTGATGTTCACGGCGTTGAGCATCAGCTCGATGCTCATCAGCACGCGCACGGCGTTGCGGCTGTTGATCAAGCCCCACACACCTGTGCAGAACAGGATGGCAGCCAGAGCGAGATAAGCCTGGAGGGGAACGGTGGTGGGCAGCTCGAGGTTCATCAGTTGGTCTTCTCCAGCAGCAGAGGGGTGCGGGACTTTTCGATCAAGCCCTGATCAGCGGGCTGGCCGGTCGCGATGTCAGAAGTCATCACATCGCGGCGGGCCAGCACGATCGCACCGATCATGGCCATGAGCAGCAGCACCGAGGCCAGCTCAAAGGGCAGCAGGTAATCGCTGAACAGGTGTTCACCGATGCGGATTGTGGCTTCTTCGCCCACCGGCTGAGGACCAGGGGTGGCCCAGGGGGTGGTGAAGGCCACGCGCAGCAGCAGCGCGAACAAGCCAGCGCACACAGCACCCGACAGCAGACGACGCACGGCCAGACCGGGGATGGCAGCCAGATCTTCCTTCTTGTTCACGAGCATGATCGCGAACAGGATCAGGACGTTTACCGCCCCCACGTACACCAGCACCTGAGCGGCGGCCACGAAGCTGGCATTGAGCAGCAGGTAAAGGCCCGCCACGGAGAGGAAGACGCCGCCCAACAAGAAGGCGGAATACACGATGTTGGGCAGCAACACCACGCCCAGGGCGCCAATGGCCACTACGGCCGAGAGCACCGTGAAACAGATCAGCTGAGTGGAGGAGGCGATGGTCATCAGGCGTTCTCCTCGGCGGCGGCAGGGGCAGTCTGGCCCGTGGCCGACTCAGGCTTGGGCAGCGACTCGAGCACCTGGGCAGGCAGCTGACCAGCGCGCGGGCGCTTGGGATCCACACCATGGGGATCGAGCTCGCCCTTGGGCAGATAAGCCAGCTCGCGCAGGGGGATCACGGCCGGATCGCTGGTGACGCTGGTGGGCAGACGGCCCAGAGCGACGTTGTCGTAGTTGAGGTTATGGCGATCGAAGGCTGCCAGTTCGTACTCCTCGGTCATCGAGAGGCAGTTGGTGGGGCAGTACTCCACGCAGTTGCCGCAGAAGATGCACACCCCGAAATCGATCGAGTAGTTGCGCAGCTCCTTCTTCTTGGTGGCCTTGTTCATCACCCAATCCACCACCGGCAGGTTGATCGGGCAGACGCGCACACACACCTCACAGGCAATGCACTTGTCGAATTCGTAGTGAATCCGGCCCCTGTAGCGCTCCGAAGGGATCAGCTTCTCGTAGGGGTACTGCACCGTGATCGGTCGCCGACGCAAGTGGTCGAAAGTGACCGACAAGCCCTGGGTCAGGTAGTTGGCTGCACCAACCGCGTCGCGGGTGTAGTCACCGACTTTTTTGAGGAACCCGAACATGAACAGGCGAGCAGGGGCGGGAAACGCCGGCACCATGATGGCCCGGCCAAACGAAGGTGGGGGCTCAGCCGCCGAAGAAGGCAGGGAAGGCGAGCTTGAGGCCAGCGGTGACCAGCAGATTCACCAGGGCGATCGGCAGCAGGAACTTCCAGCCCAGATCGAGCAGCTGGTCGATGCGCACCCGGGGCACGGTCCAGCGCAGCAGGATCGCGAAGAACACCAGCAGGTAGGCCTTGAGCACGGTCATCACGATGCCGGTGGTGGCGGTGATCACCTGCACCAGCGGTGCATCGATCGGCTGCCCGGTGAGGTTCACCACCCACTCCACCGGCAGGGGGAAGCCCCAACCGCCGAGATAGAGCACAGCCACAAGCAGGGCTGAGAGCACCAGGTTGATGTAGCTGCCCAGATAGAAGAGGGCGAACTTCATGCCGGAGTACTCAGTCTGGTAACCGGCTACCAGCTCCTCTTCCGCCTCGGGAAGGTCGAAGGGGAGGCGTTCGCACTCCGCCAGGGCGCAGATCCAGAAGATGGCGAAGCCCACCGGCTGGCGCCAGATGTTCCAGCTGAGGATGCCGGCACCGGTCTGCTGGTCAACGATGTCGACCGTGCTGAGCGAGTTGCTCATCATCACCACGGCCAGAACCGCCAGGGCGAGGGGGATCTCGTAGGAGATCGACTGAGCCGCCGCGCGCAGGCCGCCCAGCAGGGAATATTTGTTGTTGGAGGCGTAGCCAGCCATCAGCAGGCCGATGGGCTGAATGCTACTGAGGGAGATCCAGAGGAAGATCCCCACACCCACATTGCTGATCAGCAGGTTCTGACCGAAGGGCACCACCAGCCAGCTCAGGATCACCGGCACCAGCACCAGCACTGGGCCAAGGGTGAACAGCAATCCATCGGCGCGGGCCGGGATGATGTCTTCCTTGAACAGCAGCTTCAGGCCATCGGCCAGGGGCTGCAGGATGCCGAGGGCACCGGCGTATTCGGGGCCGATGCGCTGCTGCACGGCGGCGGAGATCTTGCGCTCCAGCCACACGTTCACCAGCACACCCACCACCGCGGCCACCAGCACCAGCAGCATCGGCAGCGGCAGCCACAGCAGGTGAGCCGCCCCCGGCGACAAACCCAGACCCTGCAACAGGTCGGTGAAGCTGGCCTCCAGGTCGAGGCCGGCGCTCACGACGGCGGGATTGGCAAACACCATGGGTGGCCTGTGGATGGGGGCAACTTAAGCGGCCGCAGCCGCAGTCGGGTCAGCGGGCTTCCAGCGGTGCCCAGTCGCGACCGGTGGAGCCGGTGTAGATCTGCGTGGGGCGGTAGATGCGGTTGGCGCCGAGCTGCTCTTTCCAGTGGGCGAGCCAGCCAGCGGTGCGGGCGATGGCAAAGATCGGAGTGAACAGATCCACCGGGATGCCGAGCTTGCGGTACACGAGCCCTGAATAGAAGTCCACGTTGGGGTAAATGCCCTTGGGGCCAAGCCGAACGGCGGCGACCTCCTCGAGCTTGCGGGCCAGGTCGTAGAGGGGGTCGTGGCCGAACTGATCGAAGAGCTGCTCGGCCAGCTTCTGCAGGATCACCGCCCGTGGATCCTTCACCTTGTATTCACGGTGGCCGAAGCCCATGATCTTGCGCTTCTCGGCGATGGCCCGATCCAGCCAGGGCTCCACCTGGTCGGCAGTGCCGATGCTGTCGAGCATCTCGAGCACGTCTTCGTTGGCACCGCCATGCAGCGGGCCGGCCAGGGTGCCCACCGCTGAAGCCACCACCGCATAGGGATCGGTGAGGGTGCTGGCCGTCACCCGGGCGCTGAAGGTGCTGGCGTTGAGGCTGTGCTCGGCGTGCAGGATCAGGCAGGCATCAAAGATGCGGGCCGCCAGCGGGTCGGGCTCCCGCTCCGTGAGCATGTAGAGGAAGTTGGCCGCGTAAGGCAGATCGTCGCGGGGCTGGATCGGATCCTGCCCTTTGCGGATCAACTGGAACGCCGCCACCATCGTGGGGATCTTGGCGATCAGGCGCACCACCGCCGAGACGATGTACTCAGGGTTATCGAGGGCGCGGCGCGAATAGAACAACCCGAGCGAAGCTGCACTGCTCTGCAGCGCATCCATCGGGTGCCCCTGGGAGGGGAAGCACTTCATCATGTCGCGGATGCGGAAACTCACCCGCCGGTGCATCTGCACCTCGTGCTCAAACTCACGCAGCTGAGCTGAGGTGGGCAGCTCGCCCCAGATCAGCAGGTAGGTGGTTTCAAGGAAGGTGCTGTGCTGCGCCAGCTCCTCAACGCTGTAGCCGCGATAGGTGAGCCGGCCCCGCTGGCCATCGATGTCGCACACGGACGACTGCGTGGCGGGAACACCCTCTAAACCAGGGCGATAGGGCGGGGCTTCAGCCCTCAAACCAGCCTCAGCCGGTGCTGCACTCACCATGGCGGCATCCACCCAAACCCTTTCGGCAACCTAAGGCGGCTGAGCGTCGCACTTCAGTGCCATCAGCCACCGGATGGCGGCATCTGGCGCCGGCCCAGCAGAACTCGAGGGGGCAGGAGCAGCTCCAAACGGGCGCTACCCAGCAGGCCTGCCTGGGGTGGTTTGGGCCACTGCAACAGCGCGGCACCGGCCTTCTTGAGCTGCAGTGCCTCGGGGGCCATCGCCATCGGAACCCCGATCAACAGGGCCGCGAGGGTGCTGAGGTCGGGTTCGTGGCCCACGAGCGCCAAGCGGCGCCAGGAGGGCCGCGGCGACACAGGCCCCAGCCAACGCTCCAGCAGCGGCAGGGGATCGGCCAGGGGCGCGAGGGCTGATGCCAGCTCCAACTCCGGCGCCAGGCCCGCCTGCACGGCCAGCTCGGCGGTCTGGCGGGCCCGCACCAGCGGGCTGCTCAACACGAGGTCACAACCGAGATCCAACTCCACCAGCTGACGCAACTGGGCCATGGTGCGCTCCCGGCCTTCGGGGGTCAGCGCCCGCTGGGGGTCGTCCATACCCTCGGCGCGCTCCTCGGCGATGCCGTGGCGCAGCAGCAGCAGCTCACGTTTGCGCGGGGCCATCGATCAACCCTTGAACTGCAACAGGCCCCGCAGCCTCAGGGCACGGGCCGGCGGATCGTCGCTCTCCAGACTGAGGGCTGCTCCATCCACCAAGGGGGTGAGGGAGCTGCTCGAGAGGGCGCTGACCAAGCGCCAGGGCTGCCAGCCAGCCAGCAACTGCTGGGCCGTCGCGCCATCCATGGCCCATTGCACGGGGGCCTTGGGCGTGCCCAGGCTCTCCAGCTGCTCGAGCCGCTCTGCCGGAGCGTGGCGGCCCTCATCCTGTTGATTGAGCAGGCTGAGACCCTGCCCCCACCAGGCCCAGTTGGCCTGCACGGAGCGTGCGCCGGCCAACTGGGCCTGCAGCTGATCGGGATTGCCCTTCACGGGCTTGGCTTGGAGCTTCGTCCAGGCCTGCAGGGTCAAACCACGGCTCTGCAGCGGTGAGCTGCTGTAGCCCTCAGCCGCCAAGGCCGCATCGAGCACCTCAAATGGCGGCTGCTGCGCCGTGGTTCCCAGCAGCCAGGCCTCGCCAGACTGGGCCCAGAGCAGCGGCCCCTGATCGGCCGAGGCCACCAGGGCTGGCAGCGAGGCAGGCAAACGCTCCAGGGCGCTGCGCAGCACTGGGCCCAACAGCTGCGCCCAGGGATCAGGATCGGTGGTTTCCAGCAGGCGAGCCGGCTCACTCAGCACAGCCAGGCTGCTGGCAGGCACCTGCAGCTGCTGGGCCAGGGCAGCCGGTGGCGCGGGCAGAGGCGGCAGGGGCTCCCGCAGTTGGGTGAGGGCATCGAGTTGCAGCCCGCGGCCCGAAGGGCTCAGCGCTGCCACCAGCTCCACCGCAGCCCCGGGGTCCGCACCGGCCACGGCCGGCAGGCCCAGCCATTGCTCCATCGCCTGGGGCCGGGCCGTGAGCAGCGCCACCCCATGACCCAGACGCGCCACGGCCTGCTGCAACGGCGGGCTGGCGGCCTGATTCAGCTCATCGATCTGCGACACATCGAGAGCCTGCTCCAGCACGCCGCGGCCCGAGGCGATCAGCACCAACTCGTCGTTGATCAGAGCGGTGGCGAGGGGCTGCGGGTCCTGACCCAACAGCGCACCGCGGCCACTGATCAAACCCATGCCGCGGTAGCTGCTGATCTGCAGATCGGTGCCGGCCAGGCTGCGGCTCTGCCAGAAGCGCTGCAGGAAGCGGCGGGCACCTTCGCTATCGCGGCTGCGCAGTGCCAGCACCCATCCGGGCTGCTCCGGCGCCCCGGGCGGGGTGAGCAGGGCAAAGCTGCTCTCACGGCCCAACCAAGGGACGAGTTCGCTGGCGTAATCCAAGCCAGCGGCGGCAAACGCACTATCCCGCAGGCGATCAGCGGCGGCGGCGGCCTCGCGCCGTTGGCGCGGTGCCGCCACCGCCCGGGCGTAGGCCGCAGGCTGCTCGGGTGTGAGCAGCCAATGCAGGCTGAGCGGTGCCGTACGGGGCACAAAGCGGGCCGCCAAGGGCAGCTCCAACCGTTGGTTCTGCAAACCAAGCGGACTGCGTTGCCAGAGCACCGACCAACCCGCTGCTCCCAGACTCAGCAACGCGAGAGCGGCCGCCAACACTGCCGCCAGGAAGGGGCGGGCCTTCATCCGTTGCCTGCAGGACTGGCCTCATCTTTATGCATGGCGGCTGTCTTTGGCACCCCGACAGGCCTAGCTTCTGGCGATGAGTACCCCCACACCGCTCCGCGCCCAAGATCTGCTGCATCGGCTCCTGGCCGGCGAGCCTCTACAGCTGGTGGATGTGCGTGAGCCGATGGAGCTAGAACTGGCAAGGCTGAGCCAGCCGGTGGTTCACCTGCCCCTGAGCGAATCGGAGCGATGGATTGGCTCCCTGCGGGAGGTGCTGGATCCTGATCGCGAGGTGGTGGTGCTGTGCCATGCCGGCGTGCGCAGCTGGCAATTCGGCTGCTGGCTGATGGAAGCCCAGGGGTTTCCCCGGGTGTGGAATCTGCACGGCGGCATCGACGCCTGGAGCGTGGAGGCCGATCCGAGCGTGCCGCGCTACTGAGCGCCTGAAACGGACTCCTCAACCAGACCCCTGAACGCACGGCAGCGCTCCTACGATCCGCGCACTTCTGCAGTAGACGGCGTTCCCGTGCAGCCATTGCCCCGCCGGCAAGAGCAAGTGCTGCAGGCCACCGTGCGCCACTACGTGGACACCACCGAACCGGTGGGGAGCAAAACCCTGGTGCAGCGCTTCGGCCTTGAGGCCAGCCCCGCCACGATTCGCTCGGCGATGGGGGCCCTGAAGCAGCGCGGCTTGCTCACCCAGCCCCACACCTCAGCCGGCCGCATCCCCAGCCCGCTGGGCTATCGGCACTACGTGAATTGCCTGCTGCCTGCACCAGGAGCGGCCGTGAGCCAGCTACAACGCGAGCTGATGGGGCTGAGCCTGCAGTGGGCCGCCTTCGACGACCTGCTGCTGCACCTGGCACGGCGGCTGGCGGATCTCACCGGGCTGCTCAGCCTGATCACCCGCCCGCAGCAGCAGAGCTCCACCCTGCGGGCGTTGCGGCTCGTACCCAGCGGAGATCGTCTGCTTGTGTTCCTGGTGGAAGACGCCGCTGCCGCCGCCAGCCTCAATCTGCGCCTTCCTGCCGCCGCCGCCGCCGAACTGGGGCCGCTGGAGCGTTGGCTCTGCGAGCAGCTCAGCCGCGGCCAACTCGATTGGAGCGGGCTCCCGCCGCAGCTGCAACGCAGCGGCGCCCTGGTGCGCCAGGGCCTGAGCAGCCATGCCCAGGCCCGCAGCGGTGGCAGCTCCGGCGCCGTGGCCATGGGTCTGGGCGGGCTGCTGCGCCAGCCAGAGTTCGAACGCAGCGACAGCTTGCGGCCGCTGCTGCAGCTGGTGGAAGACGCACCCCAGGCGCTACTGGAGAGCGAACAGGCGGAGCAGCCAGAGCAGCTGGGCGTGTGGATCGGTAGTGAACATCCCAACCCGGCCCTGCATCACTGCGCCGTGGTGCAGGCGCCTTACAGAACGGGCAGTGGCGCCCAGGGGCAGGTGGCTTTAATCGGCCCGATGCGCATGGCCTACTCCACCGCCCGCGCCGCGGTTCAGGCGGTGGCTTCCAGCCTGGAGCGGCTGCTGAGCTGAGCTTCAGCCACCCAGGGCGCTGCCGAGCTTGTCGGCCACGGTGTTCACGTCCTTATCGCCGCGGCCGGAGAGGTTGAGCACCACCTCGGTGCCGGGGGCAAGGGTGGGGCAGAGCTTGTCGAGCCAGGCGAAGGCGTGGGCGGTTTCGAGGGCGGGGATGATTCCCTCAAGACGACAGAGCAGCTGCAACGCATCGAGGGCTTCCGCATCGGTAACGGCGCCGTATTCAGCTCGGCCGATGGTTTTCAGGTAGCTGTGCTCGGGGCCAACGCCGGGGTAATCGAGGCCGGCACTGATCGAGTGAGCTTCCTGCACCTGGCCTTCGCTGTCCTGCAGCAGCAGGCTCATGGCACCGTGAAGCACGCCAACGCGGCCCTCTGTGATCGTGGCGGCATGGCGACCGGTGGCCACTCCGTCACCAGCGGCCTCCACACCCACCAGGCGCACGTTGGTGTCCTGAACAAAGGGATGGAAGAGGCCCATGGCGTTGGAGCCACCGCCCACGCAGGCCACCAGCACATCGGGATTGCGACCGAAGGCCTCATGGCACTGGCGCTTTGTTTCCTCGCCGATCACGGCGTGGAAATCGCGCACCAGCATCGGGAACGGGTGCGGTCCCGCCACCGAGCCGAGGATGTAGTGGGTGCTCTCCACGTTGGTCACCCAATCGCGGATCGCTTCGCTGGTGGCGTCCTTGAGGGTGGCGGTGCCAGCGGTCACGGGCTGCACCGTGGCTCCGAGCAGGCGCATGCGGAACACATTGAGCGCCTGGCGGCGCATGTCCTCAGCGCCCATGTAAACGACGCACTCCAGGCCGAAACGGGCGCACACGGTGGCGGTGGCCACACCGTGCTGGCCGGCGCCAGTTTCAGCAATGATCCGCTTCTTGCCCATGCGCAGGGCCAGCAGCGCCTGACCGAGGGCGTTGTTGATCTTGTGGGCGCCGGTGTGGTTGAGGTCTTCGCGCTTCAGCCAGATGCGCGGCCCGCCCTCAGGCCGGCGGTAGTGCTCGCTGAGCCGCTCGGCCTCATAAAGCGGATTGGGGCGCCCAACATAGGTGCGCAGCAGATGGTTAAGCCGATCGGTGAAGGCCGGGTCGTTCCAGGCTTCGGCGGCAGCCTGCTCCAGCTCTGCCAGGGCAGGAATCAACGTTTCGGGAACGTATTGACCACCGAACTGGCCGTAGCGCCCGAGGCTGTTGGGCCTGGCGGCAAGCTCCAGGGCTGCGGGGTCAACCTGGGGAACGCTGCTGGTCACCGGCGCCTGAACGGAATCACTGCAGCGTAGGAACTGGCGGCGGCGGCAGCGCCGGCCAGCCGGGCGGTTCATCGATGCGGATCCGGCCAGCTTCGCGGCGGCAGGGCTCTGCCGGCTCCACCAACACACCCGACAAGCTCGCCTTGATCCGGTCTTCGGCGGGCCGGCACTCCGCAGCAGCCGGTTGCCCCTGCAGTCCGAACCGGACCATCTCCAGCTGCAGCGGGGGCAGGTCCATGGCGCCGAGCGAGGCGGGGCTGGTGCGCTGAACTGGGTTTAGCGAACGCAGGCGCGATGGCCAAGGGTGGTTGGCAGGAATTCAGCAGACCGGAGAGCCTGCAACGGGCTGCACCGGCCTCGGAACCCACGCCCAAGGGGCAACAACGGGTGCGGGTGCAGCGCACCAAGGCGGGCAAGGGCGGAAAGATGGTGACGGCGATCACCGGCCTGGAAGCGCCCGAAAGCGAGCTCAAGACCCTGCTCAAGCAGCTCAAGGCGGCCGCCGGAACCGGCGGCACCGTGAAGGATGGGGTGATCGAGCTGCAGGGCGACCAGGTGGCCTCAGCCCTGGCGGCCTTGGAGAAAGCGGGGTATCGCCCGAAGCAAGCCGGGGGCTGAGATGCAAGACCGCAGCTGGGCTGGTGTTGTTCTGCTGGGCTCACTGCTGTGGAGCCCGCCCGTCCTGGCGGCACCAGCACCGCTGCCGCTGGATTGCCAGACCGCCCTGGCCGCGGCCCAGCGCCAGCAACAGGAGCTGCAACAGCAAGCCAAATCGCTGGCGGTTCTGTTGCTTGGTGAGATCCACACCAGCGTGGACGACCACGCCTGGCAGCTGGGCACCCTGGAACGGCTGAGCAGCGAGCGCCAGCTCACCCTGGCCCTGGAGATGATTCCAGCGACGCGCCAACCGGTGCTGGATCGCTTCAACCGCGGCGAGCTTGATGTGGCAGGCCTGCTGCGCGACGTGGATTGGCCCGCGGTGTGGGGGCACGACCCAAATCTCTATGTGCCGTTGTTGCATTGGGCCCGGTTGCGGCGGGTACCGCTGCTGGCCATCAATGCCGAACCTTCCCTCGTGCGGCGAGTGCGCCAGCAGGGTCTGACAGCTACACCCAGAGGTGATCGCGGCGGCATCGGCGAACCGCGGCCCGCCAGCCCGGCCTATCGCCAGCGCCTGGAGGCCAGCTGGCGAGGGCACCAGGCCATGGGGATTGGCTCAGGCCGCAAGAGCGATCTCCAGGGCTTCATCGACAGCCAACTGCTGCGCGATCGAGCCATGGCCGAAGCTCTTGTGGCAGCGCATCGGCGCAACCCCATAACCCTGCTGGTGGCGCTGATCGGCATCGGGCATCTGGAGGGTGGCGATGGCGTGCCAAGCCAGCTCAACGACCTGGGCCTGACCCGGCAATTGAGCCTGCGCCGAGAGGCCCTTCCCGCTGGCTGCGCGCCCGCCCCACAGGGAGCCCGCCTGGGGGCCTACCTCGAAAGCGATACCAGCGGCGTGTGGGTGCGGCAGGTGGCACCGGGCTCGGCGGCAGCCGCCGCCGGCCTCAAACCCGGCGATCGGATCGTGGCGCTGAATGGTCGGGGCGTGCAGCGGGCCGGCGAGGTGATCCGCGGCGTGCGCCTGCTTCCCGATGGACAGCCACTGGTGCTCTCGGTGGAGCGCGGCGGCCAACGGCTGGAGCTCAGGCTGCGGCTGCCGCCCTCCAGCGATCCGAGCCTCGCCGCCAGGGACAATGGCGCCAACGCCTGATCCACCATGACCGCAACCCCCACCTACGGCGAGCTCACCAATCAGGGGGCTTCCACCAACATCGCCTGGCACCACGCCTCGGTGGATCGGGCGGCACGGGCGGAGCAGCGCGGTCACCGCAGCGCCATCCTCTGGTTCACCGGCCTGAGCGGCTCGGGCAAGAGCACCCTGGCCAACGCCGTGAACCAGGCCCTGTTCGAGCGCGGCCTGGCCTGCTACGTGCTCGATGGCGACAACATCCGCCATGGCCTCTGCAAAGACCTCGGCTTCTCCGATGCCGACCGCGAGGAGAACATCCGCCGCATCGGCGAGGTGAGCAAGCTCTTCCTCGATGCCGGCGTGGTGGTGCTCACCGCTTTCGTGTCGCCGTTCAAGGCCGATCGCGACCGCGCCCGCGCCCTGGTGGCCGCTGGTGATTTCGTGGAGATCCACTGCGCCGCCGATCTGACCGTGTGCGAGCAGCGCGACACCAAAGGCCTCTACGCCAAGGCCCGCGCCGGCGAAATCAAGGAATTCACCGGCATTTCCAGCCCCTACGAGGCGCCCGAGAACCCCGAGCTGAAGGTGGACACCGGCAGCCAGACCCTCGAGCAGAGCGTGGAGCAGGTGCTCGCGTATCTGAGCGCTCAGGGCGTTATTCCCCAGCAGGGCTGAGCGGCGCGGGCTGCGGCGGCCGCCAGGCATCGAAGAAGGTTTTGATGCAACTGGCCACCGGCACCGCCAGCAGCAGCCCCAACAGATCGCCGAAACCCATCAGGCTGCCGATGCGGGCACCCACGGGCAGCGACACCAACAGCCAGGCCGGCTGCAAGCCCACGATGCTGCCCATCAACCGGGGCTGGATCCCCTGGTCCACCACCTGGCCCACGCTGATGGCGGCCGCCAGTACCTCCAAACCGGTGCGGGGATCGTCGAGGGCGAGCAACACACTCACCAGCACGATCGTGAGAGCACTGGCATAGGGCACCAGCGTGGTGAAGCCGATCGCCACGGCAAACAGCACGCCATAGGGAATGCTCAGCAGCGTGAATACAACGACCTGGAGAACGCTCAGGATCACCGCCAGCAACACCTGGCCAGCGAAATAGCCGCGGAAGGTGCGATTGAGCGTGCTGAGCACCAGCTCCCGCACACCATCGGGCAACCAGCGGGCCAGGCCGGCCACGATCCGCTCACCCCCCAGCAGCAGAAACACCGCCAGCACCACCACGATCACGGTGTTCACGGTGATGCCCACCGTGGCCCCCAAAATCCCAAGCACCCGCTGGCTGAGCTGGCTGGCCAGCTGACTGGCCCGGGCAAACAGGGTGCTGCTGAGATCGGTGAATTCAGTGGGCAGGCCGCGATCGGCGGCCCATCTCTCCAGGCGATCAAGCCAGATCTCACCCTCCACCAGCCAGGAGGGCAGGGCATTGATCAGTTCACCCAGCTGCTCGATCAGTCGCGGCAGCAGCCACAGGGTTGAAAGCACCAGCAACCCCAGGCCAAGCCCCACCACCAGCAACACAGCGAGCAGCCGCGGCAGCCCTCGATCCGCAAGCCAGCGGGTGGGCAGATCCAGCAGAAAGGCAATCAGCGCCGCCGCCAGGAACAGGGCTGGGAAGGGCGCCAGGGGCAGCAGCAGCTGCCGCAGCACCCAGAGGTTGAGGGTGAGCAACGGCAGGGCCAGGCTGAGGCGCAGCCATAGCGGCAGCACCAGGCGCTCAAGCATCGGGAACGGCGTTCAGACCTTCAGCTTGCCGGCACCCGCGGTGGCCTGCCACCAGAAGGCCAGCCAGGTGGCAATCCCCAGGAATTTCGCTCCTTCTTCAAACAGCTGCAGGGTGGCGTAGTCGAGAGGGATCAACTCCTGCAACTGATCGATAATCACCGAGAGACCAAGCAGCACCACGGCCAGCAGGAACGAGCCCCCACCGAGGACCTGCACCTGGGCGCGGAAGCGGAAGAGAATCAACAGCGCGAAGATTGCGTACAAGCTGTACAAAAAGCTGCTGCCGATGTAGCGGTCATGCAGCAGGAACATGTCGTCGAGACAGAGCAGCAGCGAAAACGCGCCGCCGCACAGAAGCAGCTGGCGCACCCGGCCCCGCACATCCACCACGCCGGAAAGAGCACCAAACAGTGCAATTGCCGCCGCAGAGATCCAGAGCAGGTAACCCACATTGGAGAGGAGGCCCACCCCAAGCGCGGTGTCGCAGCTCTGGGCCAGATCGCGGATCACCAGCTGGGGGCGGACACCGGCCGCCGCACTGAGCAGCAGGGCCAGCACATAAACGATCAGCGCCGGCAGCACAGCCACCCGCAGCACCCGCAACAGGGGGCGTTGAGGCAAACCCACAGGCATCCGAGCGCACGCAGCAAGTTGCCCGGACGTTAAGACTGGGTTATGGAACGGATCCGCAGGCCGGGCCGCGCTTCAGGGCATCTGCTGGAGATAGGCGCTGCTGCCCAGCTCCAGCAGGCGCGCATCCTTGGCCACCACCTGATCGTGCAGGCCCTGGCGGTAGGCCGCCACGCGCTCCGCTAGGGCGGCATCAGCGGTGGCCAGGATCTGGGCCGCCAGCAGGCCAGCATTGGCGCCATTGCCGATGGCCACTGTGGCCACGGGAATCCCCGCCGGCATCTGCACGATCGAATGCAGCGAATCCACACCGGAGAGGGCGCGGGTCTGCACCGGCACACCGATCACCGGCAGGGTGGTGAGGGAGGCCACCATCCCGGGCAGGTGGGCGGCACCGCCGGCGCCGGCAATGATCACCTTGAAGCCGCGGTCGGCGGCCTGCTGGGCAAACGCCACCATCTCCAGTGGCGTGCGGTGGGCCGAAAGCACCCGCACCTCCGTGGTCACCCCAAAGCTCTGCAGCATCGCCACCGCCGGCTGCATCGTGAGCAGGTCGGAGTCGCTGCCCATCACCACGGCCACGAGCGGGGCTGACTGTTCAGGCATCGGATGCAGGCAGCAAAGGCGGCGAGAATGGCATTCTCCCGCCCCGCTGTTCGATGCACTGGCTCAGCTCCGTGCGCCTACCAGCAACCACGGGCCTGTGGCGGATCGGTGTCGACCAGGAGCAGCGCATCGCGGCGATCGAGCCACTTAGCGCCGGCAGTGCAGGCGCCGGCGCCTGCTGGGGCAACGACTGGCTCAGCCCGATGGGCCTTGATCTCCAGATCAACGGCGGGCTGGGATTGGCGTTTCCGGAGCTCGGCTCTGGCGATCTGCCGCGGCTGATCGAGCTGCTCGAGCTGCTCTGGCGCGATGGCGTGGAGGCGATTGCCCCCACGCTGGTCACCTGTGGAATCGCCGAGCTGCGCCAGGCCTTAGCAGTGCTGCGCGAGGCACGTGCCCTGCACCAACCAGGACGCTGCCGGCTGCTCGGCGCCCACCTGGAGGGTCCCTTCCTGGCGGAGGCCCGGCGCGGTGCCCATCCTCGCCAGCACCTGGCCGCCCCCAGCCTGGAAGCGCTCAACGCCCGTATCGCCGGCTTCGAGCAGGAGATCGCCTTGGTAACCCTGGCGCCGGAACTCCCTGGCGCCGGCGAGGTGATTGAGACGTTGCGCCAGCTGGGGATCCTGGTGAGCCTGGGCCACAGCGAAGCGAGCGAACACCAAGCGGCTGAAGCCTTCAGCCACGGGGTGGGGATGATCACCCATGCCTTCAACGCCATGCCCGGGCTGCATCACCGCGCCCCTGGCCCGATCGCCGCGGCTGCCCTGCGCGGCGATGTGGCCCTGGGGCTGATTGCCGATGGGGTGCATGTGGCGCCCTCGATGGCGGTGCTGCTGCAGCGCCTGCTGCCGGAGCAAACCCTGCTGGTGAGCGATGCGCTGGCGCCCTACGGCCTGACCGATGGGGTGCACCGCTGGGATGAGCGCGCCCTGATCGTGGAGCAGGGCAGCTGCCGCCTGGAGGACGGAACCCTCGCCGGGGTGACCTTGCCTCTGCTGGAGGCGGTGCGGCGCCTGGCGGGGTGGAGCGGCGAAGCCGGCCAGGCGATCGCGGCCGCCACCGTGCTGCCCCGCAGGCTGCTGGGGGCCCCGAGCGCAGCCGCCGAACAACTGCGAGGGAGGCCACTGGCGCAGTGTCTGCGCTGGAGCGGCCACGCGAGGGATCTCCGCTGGCAGTGGGCAGCCTGAATAGGATCCGCGCCATCTGAATCCACGCCGCCAGGCCCGAGCCGATGCCCACCGAGCAGCTCTCCCACAGCACCGAGGCCCAGAAAGCGGCCGAGAAGCAGGAGGTGAAGGGCTACTTCGAAACCACCGGCTTCGATCGCTGGAACCGCATCTACAGCGAGTCCGACGATGTGAACAAGGTGCAGCGCAACATCCGCATCGGCCACCAGAAAACGGTTGACAACGTGCTGGCCTGGCTGCAGGAGCAGGGCAATCTGGCGGGCCGCAGCTTCTGCGACGCCGGTTGCGGCGTGGGCAGCCTCACCTTGCCGCTGGCGGAGCTTGGGGCCAGCTCCATCGCCGCATCCGATCTGTCGGAGGCGATGGTGAAAGAAGCGGAGCGGCGCGCCGTTGAAGCAGGCGTGCAAAAGGGGCAGATCAGCTTCCTGGCCTCCGATCTGGAGAGCCTGAGCGGCAGCTACAACACCGTGGTCTGCCTGGATGTGTTCATCCACTACCCCCAGCAGCCGGCCGAAGAGATGGTGCGCCACCTGGCCTCAATGGCCGAGCAGCACCTGATCGTGAGCTTCGCCCCCTACACGCCGCTGTTGGCGCTGCTCAAGGGCATCGGCCAGCTCTTCCCGGGCCCCAGCAAAACCACCCGCGCCTACACCCTCAAGGAGGCCGGCATCGTGAAGGCGGCCGAGGAAGCCGGCTTCGTGCTGAAGCGCCGCAGCCTCAACCAAGCACCCTTCTACTTCTCGCGCCTGCTGGCTTTCGAGAAGGCCTGAGGCGATGGAGCCCTCCCAGCTGCTGATGCCAGCGATCCTGGGAGTCGGCGCCGTGGCCACAGGTCTGGCGCGGCGCCATCAAGCCCGCAGGCTGGCCACTTTGCTGGATGCCCGCAGCACCAGCGTGGCTGAACTGAGGGATCTGCAAGCCACAGTGGCGGAGCAGATGGGAGCTGGCTCCTTCCGCGAGCAGGTGAAGCTGAAAGGAACCATCGTGTGCAACGAGCCGCTCACAGCGCCCTGGAGCGGTGAGCTCTGCGTGGCCTTCACCAACACCACCACCGCACTAATGGAGGTGCGGGAGGAGCGCACCAGCACCGACAGCGCCGGCAACACCACCACGGAAGTGAGCTGGGAGCGACGGGAGGAAACACTGCAACAGCTGGAGCGGCGCTGCCGTTTTGAGCTGCAGCAGGGTGGCCAGGGCTTGCCGGTGGATCCAGAAGGGGCCGAGCTGGAGTTTGAAACCGCGTTCAACCAGCTGGATCCACCTACCGCGGCCAACACAGGCCTTTACCGGCAGCTCGGCACCCGGCGAGTGGAATCCCTGCTCCGGGCCGGCGGCACAGTGTTGGTGGTGGCGGAATGCAGCGACGCCAGCGGCAACCTGCAGTTACAGGCGCCTGAGGGCAGTGGCTTGTTCGTGGTGCGCCGGGGCAGTGAAGACGACTTCAGCCGCTCCATCCGCCGCTGGCGGCGGGTGTGGATGGCCAGCACCTGGGGGCTGAGCGTGGCTGCTGCACTGAGTTTGCTGCTGGCGCTGCGCTGACACGCTGTTTGGGTGAAGGCCTACAGGCCCAGAAGATCCAACGATGCAGGCAGAGGCGCTAGCAGCTGCAGCGGTACACCGTTCTGTAACGGGAGGTTGAGCCGGTAAGCGTGCAGGTGGTAGCCGCCTTCACCCGGCAGCACGGCAGGATCGGCACTGCCACCAGCGCGATACAGCGGATCCCCCAGCAAGGGCGCCCCGATCGCTGCGGTGTGGATCCGGATCTGATGGGGGCGGCCCGTGGCAATGGCCAGATCCACCAGGCAACTTTCCGAGCGGCGCTCCAGGAGGGTGAGCTCGCTGCGCGATGGCAGGGCCGCGGAATCCACGGGAGCAGCGGCACACCAGATCTGCCCCAGCAACGGATGGGGCTGACGGCCAATGGCGGCACTGATCACACGTGTCTCCCCGATCGCCCAAGCACTGGGCAGGGGCTGAGTGAGGGCGCGGTAGAGCTTGCGGCAGGCGGGCGGGGCAGCGAAATCAGCCGCTGCGCTGGTGCTCTCGCGCAACTGAGCACTGAGCCAACTGCGGGTTGCTGGGCGGCGGGCACACACCAGGAGGCCCGATGTGAAGCGCCCGAGCCGATGCACTGGCCGCGCTTCGGGGGCCCAGGCCTGCAGCTGCGTCAGCAGCGTGTGCTCGAGGAAGCCACCGGCCGGCAGCACCGGCAGGCCGCTGGGCTTGTTGACCACCAGAAGATCGCCATCGTCGAACACGATCGAGCGCTCGCTGAGCACCGGCACGGCCGCCTCCTGCCAGGGGGGCCGATGCCACACCAACCGATCACCGGCTGCGAGGGGCGCATCGGCCCGGAGCTGTTGGCCGTTGCACCAGATCTCACCGGCGGCGAGGCGCTCCGTCCACACCGCCTGATCGGAATGGCGATAACGCTCGGCGTAGAAGCCAGTGATGCTGGCGGCGGGTCGATCAACGCGATTGCGGTAGGCGTGGCCCTGGTTGAAGGCAGCCGGCAGCAAGGCCTCGCTCGCAGACGACGCGTTACTCAACCAGGCCGTTTTCCAGGGCGTAGCGCACCAACTCAGTGCGGCTGGCGGTGCCGGTTTTGGTGAACAGCCGGCTCACATACTTCTCCACATTGCGGATGGAAGTTTCCAAGCGCCGGGCGATTTCCTTATTCATCATTCCCTCGGCCACCAGCTGCAGCACCGAGGCTTCTCGCGGCGTGAACTCGTGCTTGACCCCTCCGGGGGCCTTCTTGCTGCCGCCGGTGGCCAGCAGCGAGCGGATCTCGGTGATCTGCTTGGCCATCTGGCCGATATCGGCATCGGCGAAGCGGGCGGCCTCCTGCAGCAAGCGCTCCTGGCGGCGCACCACGTTGTGCACCCGGGCCACCAGCTCGTCGGGATCGAAGGGCTTGGGGATGTAGTCGTCGCAGCCGGCCTGGAAGCCCTCGATGCGATCGGCGGTCATCCCCTTGGCGGTGAGGAAGATCACCGGGGTGCCGCCGAGGCGCTCGTCGTCGCGCAGTTTGCGCAGCAGCCCGTAGCCATCGAGGCGGGGCATCATCACGTCGCTGATCACCACATCGGGCAGCAGCTCCTGGGCCTTAGCCCAGCCGTCCTCGCCGTCAACGGCGGTGGTCACTTGGAAGCCCTCGTCTTCCAAGTAGGCCTGCACGGCGGTGCGCAGGCCGGGTTCATCGTCCACCAACAGCAGCCGCGCCGGAGGCTGAGGTGAGGCTTCAGCAGCCTGGGTTTCGGGTTCGAGGCTCATGGCCGCAATCTATCGAGGGTTGCCAGGCAGCACCTGCTGCTGCTCCCGCAGTTGGCCGCTGTAGCCGAGTTTGCTGGCCAGGGCCTGAAGCGTGGCGGGATCCTTACCCGCCTGCTCGGGGAAGCAGGCCGCCCACCAGATCTGGTGATCGAGGCGGTTGGCCTCGGTGATCACTCCGCCGGGATTGAGCTCCTTGATCCACAGATCACGGCCCTTGCGGGTGAGCCGCATCGGGGCCTCCGGGCTGCAGCGGAGGGTGTCGACCGCCAACTTCACATCGCCCGGGGCTTCTACCCACACCACAATCGTGCGGGCGGAGGGATCCCGCGGATCGGGCTTGGCGTTGTGAACGCCAATGGCGAAGTTGCCTTCCATCGTGGTCCACTCCCGCAGCAGCACCAGATCGGCTGGACGCTGTTCGGAGGCACTGCGGTGTGGGTTGCTGGCGTCGGGGGCGCCGAGGGAAGTCTGCGCAGCCGCAGGGAGCATGGGCATGGCCACAGCCAGCAGCAGCGCCAGTGATCGAGCAGCCATAACGCTCAGCAGTGGCAGGAGCTTGCCAGCATGGTGCGCATGCCGTCCCCTGTCATCTACCTCGACCATCAGGCCACCAGTCCCTGCAGGGCCGAGGTGCTGCACGCGATGGAATCGTGGTGGCGGGAGTACGGGGCCAATCCCAGCAGCCGGCTCCACCGACCAGGGCTTCAGGCTGCTGCCGCCCTCGAACTGGCCCGCCAAAAAATCGGCCATGGCCTAGGGGGCTCCGGAGGCCGGCTGCTGTTCACCAGCGGTGCCACGGAAGCCAACAATCTTGCTCTCAAAGGCCTGGCGGAGGCAGAGCTCGAATCAGGCGGTGCACGACGCCATCTGATCACAGTCTGCACAGAGCATCGAGCCGTGCTCGATCCCCTGCGCCACCTTGCCCGCCATGGCTTTGAGCTAACGGAATTGCCGGTGCACGCTGATGGACTCGTGGATCTAGGAGAGCTGGAGGCCGCGCTGCGAGCCGACACGCTGCTGATCAGCGTGATGGCTGCCAACAACGAGATCGGAGTCATCCAGCCGATCGCAACGATCGCCAACTTCTGCAGGCGTCACGCAGTGGCGCTGCACTGCGATGCCGCCCAGGCGGTCGGACACATCCCTCTCAATGTGAGTGAGCTCGGCGTGCAACTGCTCAGCATCAGCGCCCACAAACTCGGTGGCCCGATGGGTGTTGGTGGGCTTTGGGTTGCTGATGGCGTCCGCATCGCACCGCAGCTGCATGGCGGCAACCAGGAGGGGGGATTGCGGGCCGGCACCCCAGCACTACCTCTGATTGTTGGCTTCCAGAAGGCTCTGGAGCTCGCCCTTCAGGAGCAACCCGAGCGCCTACACCAGATGGCGGCCCTGCGTGATGCGTTGTGGCGCGGCATCCGCGACCTGGGCGGCATCGCTTGCAATGGTGCCACTGCACCACGCCTGGCCCACAACCTCAACATCTGGGTGGACGGCGTGGATGGCGTCGAGCTGCACAGGCAACTGCGCCGGTATCTCGCCGTGAGCAGTGGATCCGCGTGCAGTAACGGAGAACCCTCCCACGTGCTGCAGGCGCTGGGGCTGAGCCGTCAGCAAGCGGCTGCCGCTGTTCGCTTCAGCCTGGGCCCAGAGAGCACCGCCGGTGAGGTTGAGCATGCCGTCGACGTGTTCTGCACAACAGTTCAGGCTTTACGGCATTAAGCCGTTTTACCTGCTTTCGTACGGGGCTTGCGATCCTGGGGCTTGCGATCCTGGGGCTTGCGATCCCGGGGCTTGGACGATTGTGCGGCCTTGGTGGATGGCTGCTCCGTTGCCTCAACGAGGTTGACGGGTGTCACGGGCGAGTGCACCTGAGCGATACGCGACAGCATCCTCTGCTGGGCTGTTTCGGAAAACAGGAAGGCCCCAACGTGACCGAGAGCAAAGCGCTTGGAAAGGAACACCTTTCCACCCAGATCACGCCAACGGTTACAGAACATCCAGTCTTCACTCATGTAAACGTCATGCCCTGGCACCAGGCCGCAATCAAAGTAGGCGTACAGGAAGGAATTCAATGAGGGATCGAGGCCGCAATCGTCGGTATATTTGAGATGGGGATTGGCTTCCGCCAGCCGCACAAACACCTCCCTCCGTATGAGCAGAAAACCAGTTCCCAATCGCAACACCTCCACCTTGCCATCATCTTGAAAACCACCCGGGCAAGGGTTAATGACGTAATCGACAGGCAGGCTTTTCTTTGGATAACCACCACCAATGACATCCACATTTTCCTGCAGCAGAGCCAGAACATCAGACGGCTCAAACAGAATGTCCGAGTCAATGAACATCAGATGTGTGGCCAGGGGGTTGGCCATCGCCCGGGCAACCAAGGCATTGCGACCGCGGGGAATCAGGCTCTCGTTCACCAAGGTATCAAGGGTCCAGTCAACCCCCCAATCGCGAGCTTGAACCGTGAACCGAACAAAACTAGTGAATGTGGCCTCAGAAATCTGTCCCCCGTAGCAAGGAATCAGAAAATGAACGTGGGGAACAACGGCGCCAGAAGCCATTTTCAGGTGCAGTAGCGCACAGTGCGGTCTCCGGAATCTAGGCGAAAAAGCCCAAAAAAATGATAGGGTCGCACCCCGAAACAGCCCATCACGCAGCAGTCAGCATGATCTTTGCGCGTCGCGTTCGTCGCCACCTGTCGCCCCCCCTGCTGTTCCTAATTACATCGGCCTCTTCAGCGCCGCTGGCCATGCCGGTTCAAGCTCTCGACGATCGGGCCATGGCACAGAAGCTCGCCTCCATTCCCGTACTCCTGCCAACCGACACCGCGGGTAAACCGGTGTTAATCGATCGCCCCGTGGAGGGGAAGACAACGCCGGTTCTCTTCGGCGCTTTCTCACCAGAAGCCGCTGAAGCCCTCCAACAACAAATCATTCAGCCACAGCTCAAGCAGAAGAGCTCCAGCATCCAATTCAGGGCCACGAACCTAGTGGATTTCGAAGCCGTGCTGCTGGATTTACGCAAACAGCAACCTGCCCTTGTGCGGGCTTACATCCCCGATCCACTGCAGGACTCAGCTGTAGTACCAATGCTCATCGAACAGGGGGCCAAACCCGAGGAGGCCAGCCAGATTGCACGCAGCCAACCGGTGATCTTCTGCCCGGACCCGCTGGTTCAGGTCAATGTTAAACGCGACAAACTCAACACCACCACAGTGCCCTGCGGTCTTGATTTCCGCGAGATGGCGTTGTTTGTGCTCGGACCTCGGCTCAAAGATCGCCGGCCCGGCTTGGTGGCGTTGCCACTGGATCGGATGGTGGCGCTGATGCGCACCCTCAAGGGGAACGAAGGCAACAAACTGACGATCACCCCGTCACCATCGATGGTCTTGCTGATGAACCGACTGGCCAGCAGCAACAGCTCTCCGTCGACGCCAGCAGCCAAGAAGCCGTAGGGGCTCAGGCGGCCATTGGCTCCTCCACCTGGGACAGGGGCTCAACGCCCTGGACATCAAGCTCCTGCTTAATCAGTGCCACATAGGTCTGCTGAGCCGCTTGAAGCTGGCGAAGCCGAAACTGCAGCTCGTTCTGCTCCTGGCTGCATCGCATCAGGTCGTTGATCATCGCCGTCACGGTTTCTGGAAGGCTGTCGATGGCGTAGGTCACACCGTCGATGTTGAACATCGGAGGTTCAGCCACAGTGTCCAACGCCTCAAGACTGCTCTGATTGGGGTTCTCACCCGACCCATCGGTCTCGAGCTCAGCCTCGAAACGTTCGTCGGACATGCCAGAGCCCCCTCAACAATGCAGTGAACTTAAGCCCATTTCCCCCTGGCGCCGCGCGAGCCGCACCAGGGGCACCCAGCGAAGCGAACAAATTCCGAAGAGCCCTTTATTTTTCATACCGCAATGCAAAAATGGCGGACCTTCCCGCCTTGTGTGCGCCACAACCGCGCTGCTCTTGGTCTGCTGCCCGCCTTCCTGCTGCTGAGCGGGACGGCAACGTCCGTGCTGGCACAGACCCAGAACATCGGCACCAGCAGCGGCACCTACACCTCTCCGAGCTCCGAGCCTTTCGTCTACGGCCAGGGCAACAACGGCAGCACTCCCAGCTACAACCCCTGGGGTAACGGCCGCACCGGTGGCACCGGGGGCAGCGGCCCGACCATCACCTACAGCCTGATCAACGAAGCCTCCATCGGCACAACGGCCGGAGCCAGCTCCGCCGGCGGACGCGGCGGCAACGGCGGCACCAGCGCCGGTGATGGCGGCGATGGCGGATCCGGTGGGTCCCCGGGCAACGTCACGGTCACCATTACCTCCGGGACGAACATCAGCGCCAGCTCGCTGGTGAACAGCAGCTACACCAGCGTTCTTGGAGCCATTGCCAGCGTGAGCGCTGGCAATGGCGGCGATGGTGCCAACGCCGGACTTGTCAGTGGTGGGGCCGGCGGTGTCGGAGGTAGCTCAGCCGGCCAGACGGCCCAGCTGAACACCCAGGGCGGCAGCTCCATCAGCGCCACCAGCACCTCGGGCTCCTACGGCGCAATCGGCCTGCTGTCGCAAGCCACCGGGGGGATCGGTGGCGATGGCGGCAGCGGCACCTTCGGTGGCGGTGGCAGCGGTGGCAGCGGTGGCTTCTCCGGCACCGCCTCGATCAACAACGCCGGCAACATCACGGTCACTTCCAGTGGCGGCGCCGGGGGTGCCGGCATCCTTGTTCAATCGGTGGGCGGCCAGGGCGGCTCATCGGGCAGCGGCGGCATCATCTCCTTCGGCAACCTCGGGGGCACCGGCGGTAACGCCGGCACGGTGAACGTGGTGAACTCCGGCAACATCACCGTGAGCGGCAACGGGGTGTTTGGCATCAACGCCCAGAGCGTGGGCGGCGGGGGTGGTGCTGTGGCTCCCGGTATTTCCTTAGCCAACCTTGGTTCCTCCGAGGGCGGCGGTGGGGGTGCCGGCGGCAGTGCAACCGTCACCATGAGCGGTGGCAGCATCCGCACCAATGGCTCCAATGCCATTGGCATCATTGTTCAGTCGATTGGCGGGGGCGGCGGCGCCATCGGCACAAGTGCCGCTGCAATCAATCTGGGCGGCTCCTCCTCGGGTGGCCTCGGCGGCAATGCCGGTAGCGCCACGTTGAACTTCAGCGGCGGAAGCGTCACAACCGGCAGTGCCGCCGTTGGCACGCTCTCCAGCGGCATCCTGGTGCAGAGCATCGGCGGCGGCGGCGGCAGTGCCGGCACGAGCTACGGCCTGATCTCCTTCGGCGCATCCGGTGGCAGCGGCGGCAACGGAGGTACTGCCACTGCTTATCTCAGTGGCGGCAGTGTCACCACCTACCAGGATTTCGCCCCTGGTATCACCGTGCAGAGCATCGGTGGAGGTGGCGGCAATGGCGGCAATGCTTCATCAGCAGGCGTAGGGGTGTCTGTGGCAGTGGGAGGCACGGGTGCCGCTGGCGGCGTAGGCGGCACCGCACAGGTCTTTGCTCCATCACTCAACAGTGTTCCGATCACCATCAACACCTCCGGCAACAGTTCGCCAGGTCTGTTGGTGCAAAGCATCGGTGGCGGTGGCGGTAACGGGGGCAGCTCCACCAGCGCGTCCGTGGGCATTGCCAGTGCCTCGATCGCCGTGGGCGGCAGCGGCGGCAGCGGTGCAACTGCCGGCAACGTCACGGTTGGAACGTCGAGCGTCCCTCTCTATATCAATGTCACCACCCAAGGCGCTAGCTCGCCCGGCATCAGCCTGATGTCAGTCGGCGGGGGCGGCGGCAGCGGCGGTGCAAGCGGGTCGCTGGCTGGCGGGGCCGCCGGCAGCTTCAGCCTCGGCATCGGTGGCACCGGCGGCACCGGAGCCAACTCGGGAGTGGTCTTCGCCAACATCGCCGGCACCATCACAACCAGCGGCTTCCAGTCACCCGGCATCTATGCCGCCAGCATCGGTGGCGGTGGCGGTAGCGGTGGCGCCAGCATGAGCTTGAGTGCCGGAGGGGTTGTCGCCGCATCCCCATCGGTTGGAGGCAGTGGCGGTGCGGCTGGTAACGCCAACACCGCCAATGTCATCTACACCGGCAACATCGTCACCGCCGGGGATTACTCACCCGGTGTCAGCATCAACAGCATCGGTGGCGGCGGTGGCAGTGGTGGTAGTTCGCTATCGGCCTCCGCCAGCGGCGGCGTGAGCATGTCTGTAGCCGTTGGAGGCCAGGGGAGTGGTGGTGGCAATGGCTCCAGCGCGACCGGTTTGATCAGCGGGAACATCACCACTACGGGGGCTTACTCACCGGGCATCTTTATCCAGAGCATCGGTGGCGGCGGCGGCAGCGGCGGTTCGGCCGTCACAGGCAGCATGAGCATCAACCCGGTGGCATCCGGCGCCATCGGGGTTGGCCTCGGCGGTAGTGCCGGTGGCGGTGGCAACAGCGGGGCCGTGACCCTCACCTACAGCGGCGGAAACATCAGCACCACTGGCGACTTCTCCCTCGGCATCCTCGCTCAGAGTGTGGGTGGTGGTGGTGGCCAAGGCGGCATCAGCACCAGTGGTTCAGTGGCGGTCTCCGGAGGAGCCTCCGTGAGTGGTGCCGTAGCCATGGGTGGCAGCGGCGGTAATGGTGGCAATGCCTCCAGCGTGTCGGTCACCGCGTCCGGCAACGTGCTCTCCACCTCGGGCAATGTGGCCCCGGGCATCCTGGCCCAGAGCGTCGGCGGTGGCGGCGGCAGCGGTGGCTCCAGCCTCACCCTCCAAGGCTCAGCTGGAGGGACTGCCGGCGTCAACCTCGGGGGCTCCACCGGCGGCACGGGCGGCGCCGGTGGCAATGCCTCCTCGGTCAGTCTCACCTCCTCGTTTACAAGCGTCCTCACCACGGGCAATTACTCGCCCGGCCTCCTGGCTCAGAGCATTGGTGGTGGTGGTGGTGGTGGTGGCTCCTCAGCCTCCCTCAGCGCATCCGGGGGTGGCACGGCAGGCGTCAATGCCGTAGCCACTGTGGGTGGTTCCGGCAGTTCCGGCGGTTCCGCTGGCAATGTCACGCTCACCTCGTCGAGCAACATCTCGACCAGCGGCTACAACTCCTTCGGAATCTTTGCCCAGAGCGTGGGCGGCGGTGGCGGCAGCGGCGGCAGCGCTGCGAGCGTGAGTCTCTCGGGTGGAGGCAGCGCTGCAATTTCCGCAGGGGCCACGATCGGTGGTTCCGGGGCCGGCGGAGGTTCAGCCGGAACTGTCACGGTGACCTCCACCGGCTCCAGCATCCAAACGACAGGCAACTCAGCAACCGGGATCCTCGCCCAGAGCATTGGCGGTGGTGGTGGCAATGGCGGCAGCGCCAGCACGATCAGCGCCACCGCCTCAGGCGGTGCCTCGGTGAACGCCAACCTCACCATGGGAGGCCAGGGAGGCGGCGGTGGCAATGCCGCTCAGGTGTCGGTCACGAGCTACAGCTCGATCACCACGACAGGCAATTCCTCCTACGGCATCTACGCGCAATCGGTGGGCGGTGGTGGTGGCAGCGGCGGCATGAGCACCAACATGCAGGCCGGCATTGCAGCCAGTGGTGCTGTGAACGTGGGGGTCACCATGGGAGGGGCCGGCGGCGGCGGCGGCAGCGCCGGTGCTGTGCAGGTGAACTCCTACGGAAATCTGATCAGCACAAGTGGCTACAACGCCGCTGGCATCTACGCCCAATCACTGGGCGGCGGCGGTGGTAGTGGCGGCCAGTCGAACAGTTTCAGCCTGGCGGCCAGCGGCTCCGGCAGCGTGAACGCCAATGCCCAGATCGGCGGCAGTGGCGGCGGTGGCGGTAGCGGTAGCACCGTCACCGTCTACAGCACCAGTTCGATCATCACGAGCGGAAATTCCGCCTACGGAATCTTCGCCCAGAGCGTGGGCGGCGGCGGTGGCAACGGTGGTGGAACCCTCAGCGGCCAGCTGGCTGCCGGCGCGGGCCCCACGGTGAATGCCGGCGTCAGCCTCGGAGGCAGTGGCGGTGGTGGCGGTAGCGGCGGCGCTGTGAGCCTGACTTCCCTCGGGAGCAGTATCACCACCACAGGCGACCAAGCCACCGCAATCCTGGCCCAGAGCATCGGTGGTGGTGGTGGCGCTGGCGGCAGCACCATCAGCCTTCAGGGCGCCGGTGGCACCGCACCGGCCGTGAACGCGGGAGTGAGCATCGGTGGCAGCGGTGGCAGTGGCGGTGCCGCCGGTTCGGTGACAGTGATGAGCGAAAGCATCATCAACACCTCCGGCAATTCGGCGTACGGCATCTTTGCCCAAAGCGTGGGTGGCGGCGGCGGCAGCGGCGGCAGCACCATCAGCGGCCAGATCGGTCTTTCCACCGGTGCAACCGCCAGTGTGGGGGTAAACCTCGGTGGAGCCGGCGGCTCCGGCAACACCGCGGGCAATGTGAGCGTGACCTCCAAGGGAGCCTCGATCACCACCCGCGGCAACAATGCAGCAGCCATCTACGCCCAAAGCATCGGCGGCGGAGGCGGCAGCGGCGGCCAAGCCTCAAGCTTCAGCCTCAGCGGCTCGACGGGTGGACCATCCATCACCGCCAATGCCAATGTCGGCGGCAACGGCGGTAGTGGCGGTTCTGGCGGCAACGTCACGATCGTGAACACCTCCACGATCAGCACCGGCTCTGTCGTCGACGGTGTGGTCTATGGCGTTAACTCCTTCGGTTTGTTTGCCCAGAGCGTGGGAGGCTCCGGGGGATTCGGCGGCAGCACCCTCACCGGACAGCTCAGCGCAAGCAACGCCTCCCCCAGTGTCAACGCCGGGGTGTCGATCGGGGGCTCCGGCGGCAGTGGCAATTCCGGCGGATCGGTGAGCATTACCTCGACTGGTGCGTCGATCACCACCCTCGGCGACTACGCCGCTGGCATCTTCGCCCAGTCGGTGGGTGGAGGGGGTGGCGCTGGCGGCAGCACCCTCACCATTCAGGGGGCCGGCTCTTCCTCCGGCACCACCGTGAACGGCGGTGTGAGCTTGGGCGGTGCGGGCGGCAGCGGCAGCAACGGTGGCACGGTCACCGTGACCAGCAACTCCAACATCTCCACCGGTTACGACCTTGGCAATGGCGTCATCAGCGGCGCCTACGCCTACGGCATCTTTGCCCAAAGCATCGGTGGTGGTGGTGGCAGCGGCGGGTCCACCAAGTCGTACACCGGAACGGTCTCTTCCTCAGGCCAACCCATCACCCTTGGCGCCTCCGTCGGTGGCAGTGGCGGCAGCGGCGGCAGCGCCTCAACGGTGACCGTCTACGCCAGCGGAAACATCACCACCCGGGGCTACGCCGCCACAGGCCTTTTGGCCCAGAGCATTGGCGGCGGCGGCGGCGCTGGGGGCTCCACCAGCTCCATGTCGCTCAACGCATCCCAAAGCGGTAGCAAGGTTCAGGGCAGCATCGAGATCGGCATCGGCGGCATCGGCGGCATCGGCGGCAACGCCGGCAAGGTGGTGGTTCAACCCTTCCAGCAGGGACAGGCGCTCACCATCACCACATTCGGTGACCAAGCCCATGGCCTCTACGCCCAGAGCGTGGGTGGCGGTGGCGGCCAGGGGGGCAGCAGCCAGAACAGCTCCACCAACAAATCGGATTCGAAATACAGCTTCGGCGGCTCCGCCACCGTGGGCGGCGGCGGCGGCCAAGGCGGCACCGGCAATGCGGTGCTGATCGGCACCAACCAGCGCAAGCCCCTGCTGGTCGAGATCGAAACCCAAGGCGATAACGCCTACGGCCTGTTTGCCCAAAGCGTGGGTGGAGGCGGCGGCAGCGGCGGCAGCTCCTCCAGTGAAACCTCCGGTGGAGCCCTCTCCGCGAGCTTCAGCTTTGGCGGCACCGGCGGCTACGGCGGCAGCGCTGGCAGTGTCAAGGTCTACGGCAGCGGCAACATCATCACCAGCGGCAACAACTCCGCCGGTCTCACTGCCCAGTCGATCGGCGGCGGTGGTGGTGCCGGCGGCAGCAGCACCAGCGTGAGCCAAGCCGACAGCTCACAGTCGGCCAATGCCAGCTTCAACTTCGGCGCCAGCGCCAGCGTGGGCGGCAGCGGTGGTGGCGGCGGCAATGGCGGCCGGGTGGTCGTGAGCTTTGCGGGCAACATCGCCACCTTCGGCGCGTTTGGATCGCCGGGGATGCTGATCCAATCGGTGGGTGGCGGCGGTGGTGCCGGCGGCAGCTCCACGAGCAGCGCCAGCTCCGGCTCTGGCAGCAGCCTTGGGGCGTCGGTGTCGATGGCCTTCGGGGGCAGAGGTGGCAACGGCGGACGCGGCGGCAACGTCAGCTTCCTCAGTAACGGCAACCTCAACATCTCCACCGTTGGCGAGAACTCCCCCGGTGGCCTGATTCAGAGCATCGGTGGTGGTGGCGGGGCCGGTGGCGCTGTGAGCAGCGTGGCCACGACCACCGGCAATGCCAGTTTCAGCTTCGGCGGCTCTGCCAGCGTGGGCGGCTCGGGGGGTGGCGGTGGTCGCGGTGGCACCGTGGTGTTCGGCAAGAACGCCAAAAAAGCGGTGCCGATCAGCATCAGCACCGAGGGCATCAGCTCCCCAGGCCTGCTGGTTCAGAGCGTGGGCGGCGGCGGCGGCCAGGGTGGTCGTTCGCTCAGTAACGCCTCGGCCGGCAACCTTTCGGTGTCGTTCGGGATGGGCGGCAGCGGCGGCAACGGCGGTAGTGGCGGCGCGGTCACCTTCAACGCCCGTGGCACTGTTCAAACCCTGGGTGAACTGGCTCACGGGATCGTCGTGCAGTCGTTAGGCGGCGGTGGCGGTCAGGGCGGCTCCGTTGTGAGCGGTGCTTCGGCGGCGGCCGAGTCGGCCAATTCCTCCTTCTCCTTCGGGGCATCGGCCGGTGTTTCGGGAATCGGCGGCGGCGGCGGCAGCGGCGGCACAGTGCAGGCCTTGATGTCGGGCCAAATCACCACCCAGGGCGATGGAGCGATCGGCTTCTTCGCTCAGTCCGTTGGTGGTGGTGGTGGCTCCGCCGGGTCGGTCACCAGCACAACCTCGACCGGTGGTAACTCCTCAATCGCCGGTTCAGCCACCTTCTCCATGGGTGCCAGCGGCGGTGATGGGGGAGCCGGCGGCGATGTGTCGCTGATCGTTCCCTCTCAGCTCACCGTCATCACCGGCAACCTCGCCGCAGGAACCGGTACTGGCGCTCACGCCATCCTCCTCCAGTCCATCGGCGGCGGTGGCGGTCAAGGCGGTTCCATCCTCTCCGGCAACGCCACTACCTCCGCTTCCAACTCCTCCTTCTCCTTCGGCGCCTCCGCTTCCCTCTCCGGCTCCGGTGGCTCCGGTGGCTCCGCTGGCTCCGTCTCCCTCGGTTCCTCCTCCCAAATCGCTCCCCTCGCCGTTCAAACCTTCGGCGATAACGCTCACGGCGTCTTCCTTCAGTCCGTCGGCGGCGGCGGCGGTGCCGGTGGCTCCGTTAACTCCGCTTCCGCCGCCGGCAACCTCTCCGCTTCCTTCGCCATGGGCGGGGCCGGTGGCTCCGGGGCTCGCGCTGCAAACGTCTCCCTCTACGCCAACGGCACCTTCCTCACCTCAGGAAACATCTCCCACGCCATCCTTCTCCAGTCCATCGGCGGCGGCGGCGGTCAGGGCGGTTCCGTCACCTCCAACGCCTCCGCTAACGCCGACTCCGCTAATTCCTCCTTCTCCTTCGGCGCCTCCGCTTCCCTCTCCGGCTCCGGCGGCAACGCCGGTGCAGCCGGTGATGTCTTTGGCTCCATCGCCGGTGACATCCAAACCAAAGGCGATGGCTCCATCGGCTTCTTCGCTCAGTCCGTCGGCGGTGGTGGTGGCGCCGGTGGCTCCGTCACCAATGCCGCCGGCTCCGGTGGCAACGCCTCCCTTCAAGCCTCCGCTTCCTTCGCCATGGGTGGTGCCGGTGGCAGCGGCGGCTCCGCTGGTGATGTCTCCTTCTCCGTTCCCTCTCAGCTCACCGTCATCACCGGCAACCTCGCCGCAGGAACCGGTACTGGCGCTCACGCCATCCTCCTCCAGTCCATCGGCGGCGGTGGCGGTCAAGGCGGTTCCATCCTCTCCGGCAACGCCACTACCTCCGCTTCCAACTCCTCCTTCTCCTTCGGCGCCTCCGCTTCCCTCTCCGGCTCCGGTGGCTCCGGTGGCTCCGCTGGCTCCGTCTCCCTCGGTTCCTCCTCCCAAATCGCTCCCCTCGCCGTTCAAACCTTCGGCGATAACGCTCACGGCGTCTTCCTTCAGTCCGTCGGCGGCGGCGGCGGTGCCGGTGGCTCCGTTAACTCCGCTTCCGCCGCCGGCAACCTCTCCGCTTCCTTCGCCATGGGCGGGGCCGGTGGCTCCGGGGCTCGCGCTGCAAACGTCTCCCTCTACGCCAACGGCACCTTCCTCACCTCAGGAAACATCTCCCACGCCATCCTTCTCCAGTCCATCGGCGGCGGCGGCGGTCAGGGCGGTTCCGTCACCTCCAACGCC
>VFQS010000609.1_pt1 | contig 38320 bp, 38 predicted proteins | sample 3512361 | NCBI WGS metagenome assembly VFQS01 (sample SAMN10412375, study PRJNA504923) | tailings metagenome | isolation source: Relicate 1 Philex TSF3 active mining | place: Philippines
TGAAAATCGACCACCTCATCAACGGCCAATCCGTCGCGGGCAGCGACTACTTCGAGACGATCAACCCCGCCACTCAGGAGGTGCTGGCCGAAGTCGCCTCGGGCGGCTTGCGGGAAGTCAACGCTGCCGTGGCTGCCGCCAAGGAAGCGTTCCCGAAATGGGCTGCCACGCCCGCCACCGAGCGCGCCAAGATCATGCGCAAGCTGGGCGACCTGATCACCAAGCATGTGCCCGAAATTTCGGAAACCGAGACCAAAGACTGTGGCCAGACCATCAGCCAGACGGGCAAGCAACTGGTGCCGCGTGCGGCCGACAACTTCCACTACTTTGCCGAGATGTGCACCCGCGTGGATGGCCACACCTACCCCACGCCCACGCACCTGAACTACACGCTTTTCCACCCGGTGGGCGTGTGCGCGCTCATCAGCCCGTGGAACGTACCTTTCATGACCGCCACCTGGAAGGTCGCGCCCTGCCTGGCTTTTGGCAACACCGCCGTGCTCAAGATGAGCGAGCTGTCGCCCCTGAGCGCAGCGCGTCTGGGCGAGCTGGCGCTCGAAGCCGGTGTGCCCCCCGGCGTGCTGAACCTGGTGCACGGCTACGGCAAGGAAGCGGGTGAGCCGCTGGTCTCGCACCGCGATGTGCGGGCCATCAGCTTCACCGGCTCCACCGTCACGGGCAACCGCATCGTGCAGAGTGCGGGCCTCAAGAAGTTCAGCATGGAACTCGGCGGTAAGAGCCCCTTTGTGATTTTTGAAGACGCTGACCTGGACCGTGCGCTGGATGCCGCCGTGTTCATGATCTTTTCCAACAACGGCGAGCGCTGCACCGCTGGCAGCCGCATCCTGGTGCAGCAAAGCATCTACGCCGACTTTGCCGCCAAATTTGCCGAGCGCGCCAAACGCATCACCGTGGGCGACCCGCTGGATGAAAAAACCATCGTCGGCCCGATGATCTCCAAGGCCCACTTGGCTAAAGTGCGCAGCTACATCGAACTCGGACCCAAAGAAGGCGCCACGATGCTGTGTGGTGGCCTTCAACAACCCGGCTACGCCGCTGACCTGCCCGCGCATGTGAAGCACGGCAACTTCGTCTGGCCCACCGTGTTTGCCGATGTCGACAACCGCATGCGCATCGCGCAGGAAGAAATCTTCGGCCCGGTGGCTTGCCTGATCCCGTTCAAGGACGAGCAGGATGCCATTGAAAAAGCCAACGACATCGAATACGGATTGAGCAGCTACGTGTGGACCGAGAACATCGGCCGCGCCCATCGCGTGGCCGCTGCGGTGGAGGCGGGCATGTGCTTCGTCAACAGTCAGAATGTGCGCGACCTGCGCCAACCCTTTGGCGGCACCAAGGCCAGCGGCACCGGCCGCGAAGGCGGCACCTGGAGCTACGAAGTGTTCTGCGAGCCCAAAAACGTGGCGGTGTCGCTGGGTGAGCACCACATTCCGCACTGGGGAGTCTGATCATGGGACAACTCGAAAACACCAGGAGTGCTCGCCATGGGTAAGCTCGCATTGGCCGCCAAAATCACCCATGTGCCCAGCATGTACCTGAGTGAGATTCCCGGGCCGCGTTTTGGCACACGCCAAAGCGCCATCGACGGTCACAAGGAAATCAGCCGCCGCTGCCGCGCACTCGGTGTGGACACCTTGGTGGTGTTTGACACGCACTGGCTGGTGAATGCGAACTACCACATCAACTGCGCGCCACACTTCAAGGGCAGCTACACCAGCAACGAGCTGCCGCATTTCATCAACCACATGGCGTTCGAGTCGCCCGGCAACCCTGAGCTGGGGCATTTGCTCGCCAAGGTGGCCAATGAACACGGCGTGGAAACGCTGGCGCACGACAACACCACGCTCGACCCCGAGTACGGCACGCTGGTGCCGCTGCGCTACATGAACGAAGACCAGCATTTCAAGGTGGTGTCGGTCTCGGCCCTGTGCATGGTGCATTACCTCAACGACAGCGCCCGCCTGGGCTGGGCCATGCGCGAGGCGGTGGAAAAGCATTACGACGGCAAGGTGGCGTTCCTCGCCAGCGGCTCGCTCTCGCACCGCTTTGCGCAGAACGGCCTGGCGCCGGAGTTCGCCCACAAGATCTGGAGCCCGTTTCTGGAGCAGCTCGATAAGCAAGTGCTCCAGATGTGGGCGAACCGCGAGTGGAAAGCCTTTTGCGAGATGCTGCCCGAATACGCCAGCAAGGGCCACGGCGAAGGCTTCATGCACGACACCGCCATGCTGATGGGGGCCTTGGGCTGGACCGGCTATGACGGCACAGTGGACATGGTGACCCCGTACTTTGGCGCGAGCGGCACGGGCCAGCTCAATGCCATTTTTGAAGTCACACCGCAGGACGGCGCCAAAGTGCCCGCTGCTGTGGCCAGCCATGCCGAGGGTTACACGGCGGTGAGCACCAGGCTGTGAAATGAGCCAGCGGGATGTCTCTCCCTGTCATCCCGGACTTGATCCGGGATCCCTCTGTGGTTCAGCATGGATCCTCGGGTCAAGCCCGAGGATGAAAAAGTCTGAAGTTCGCATGACAAAGTCTGAAGTTCGCATGACAAAGTTTGAAGCTTGAATGACAAAGTCAGAAGGTCCACCATGCCTCACCTCGTGATCCTTTATACCGGTCAGCTGGACGCTGAGGTCAATATGACCACCCTCTGCCGTCAAATGGCCGACGCCATGCTCACCGTGCAGGACGAGCAAGGCCAACAAGTTTTCCCTACGGGCGGCACGCGTGTGCTGGCCTACCCCGCGCCGCACTACGCCGTGGCCGATGGCGGTGCAGCAGGCCAAGCTGCGGGTGGCACGGGTGACTACGCCTTTGTGTACCTGAACCTGCGCATGGGCCGAGGGCGCAGCGAGGCGGTGCAGCAAGGCGCAGGCCAAACCCTGGTCGAAGTGACCAAAGCTTTTTTCGCGCCGGTCATGGCGCAACGCCACATCGGCATCACGCTGCAGATCGACGTTGGCCCCGAAGTGTTCGACGCCAAGCACAGCAATCTTCACCCCCTCTTCAACAAGGTCTGACATGACATTGAATCTGATTTTTGTGGGAACGCCGACATGTTTGACGACGCCTTGATCCAGCAGCTCGCGCAAGAGCTCAACCAGTCCGAAAAAACGCGCACCCAGATCGAGCACTTTTCCAAGCGCTTCCCGGGCATGACCATCGACGATGGCTACCGCATCAACCGCGCCTGGATGCAGATCAAGTTCGCCGAAGGGCGCACCATGATCGGCCACAAGATTGGCCTGACCAGCCGCGCCATGCAGGTCTCCAGCCAGATCGACGAGCCCGACTACGGCACCCTGCTGGATGACATGCTCTACACCTGCACGCCCGGTCAGGTGCTGGACATCCCGTTCACGAATTTCATCGCGCCGCGTGTCGAGGTGGAGCTGGCCTTCATCCTCAAAAAAGAACTGCGCGGCCCCCATGTGACGGTGCAGCAGGTCCTGGAGGCCACCGATTACGTGACACCCGCCATCGAGATCATCGACTCGCGCATCGAGCAGTTCGACCGCCACACCAAGGTGATGCGCAAGGTCTACGACACCATCAGCGACAACGCGGCCAACGCGGGCATCGTGCTCGGCGCCAAGCGGGTCGACCCGCTCACCACCGACTTGCCCTGGTGCGGTGCGGTGCTGCGACAAAACGGCGTGGTCGAGGAAACGGGTCTGGCTGCGGGCGTGCAGGGCCACCCGGCCGTGGGCATCGCCTGGTTGGCCAACAAGCTCGCGCCTTGGGGCGAACATTTGCAAGCTGGCGAGATCGTGCTGGCCGGTTCCTTCACCAAACCAGCTCCGGCTAAAGTAGGCGATGTGTTCGACGCGGACTATGGGCCTTTGGGCAAGCTGGAGTTCAAGTTCACTTAACACCTGGCCGCTACGAATGCCCACGCTGATCGGGCCAGGCCCGCCAGGCCCGATCAGCACCCTCTTCTAAGCCATCACCCAAGGAACTGACCCATGAACACCCCTGTGAACCTCTTCAAGCAAGCGCTCCAAGACAAACGCCCTCAAATCGGCCTCTGGATGGGACTGGCCAGCGCCTACACCGCCGAAATCTGTGCTTTGGCCGGATTCGATTGGTTGGTGATTGACGGTGAACATGCGCCCAACGACCTGTCCAGCATCCAGGCCCAGTTGCAAACCCTGGCTGCTTACCCCGTCAGCCACCCGGTGTGCCGTGTGCCTGTGGGGGAGACGGCGCTCATCAAACAATACCTGGACCTGGGGGCGCAAAACATCCTGGTGCCCATGGTCGATACCGCCGAGCAGGCCGCGCAGTTGGTGCGTGCCATGCGTTACCCGCAAGACGATGGCCAGGGCGGCGTGCGGGGCATGGCCGGGGCACGTGCTTCGCGCTGGGGTCACTACAGCGACTACTTCAAGCGCGCCAACGAAGAGGTTTGCCTGCTGGTGCAGGTCGAATCACGCGAAGCGCTGAAGAACCTCGATGCCATCGTCGCTACGCCCGGCGTGGACGGCGTGTTCATTGGCCCAGCCGACCTCTCGGCCTCCATGGGCCATGTGGGCAACGCCGCGCACCCCGATGTGCAGGCCGCGATTGCCGACGCGATCGCCCGCATCCTGAAAGCCGGCAAGGCGCCGGGCATCCTGACCCCCGACCGTCAGTTGGCCGAGCAGTACTTGAAACTGGGCGCAGTGTTTGTCGCGGTGGGTCTGGACACGCAAATCCTGATGCGCCAGACTGCCGAGCTGGCTGCGCACTTCAAAACCACAGTCAAGGCGGTGTCGGCCGACAAAGGCCAGACTTATTGACACGGTGCCAGTGGCCCCATTCCATTTTTCAGCGAGCGTTTTTCACATTCAACCAGGAGACTTCCATGCGCATTTCCCGTCGTCAATTCGTCCAATCTGCCAGTGCCGGCGCTGTACTGGCCATACTAGGCCGGCAGGTCATGGCCCAGGCCCAGATTGACAACTTCAAGATCGTTACCGGCTTTGCCGCTGGGGGCACCTCGGACACCACTTGCCGCCGCGTGGCCGCTCGCCTGACGGGCAGCTATGCCAAGACCGCTGTGGTCGAAAACAAGACGGGTGCGGGCGGTCAGATCGCCATTCAGTTCGTCAAGAGCCAGCCGGCCGATGGCAGCACCATGCTGCAGACGCCCACCTCGATGCTGACGATTTACCCGCACATCTACAAAAAGCTCAGCTACGACCCGGCCACCGACCTGAGCCCGGTGTCTTTGGCTTGCGTGTTCGACTTCGGCTTTGCCGTGGGCCCGGCTGTGCCCGACAGCGTCAAGAACATCAACGACTTCATGGCCTGGGCCAAGGCCAACCCCACTTTGGCCAACTTCGGCTCGCCCGCCGCAGGCTCTACACCGCACTTTGTGGGCGCTTTGCTCGGACGCCATGCCGGGGTCGAGATCAAGCACGTCGCTTACCGTGGCACCCAACCGGCCATGCTCGACCTGCTGGGCGGCCAGATCGCAGCAGTCAGCGGCCCCATCGGTGACATCACCCAGCACCTGCCCACGGGCAAGGTGCGCATCCTGGCCACATCGGGTGCCAAGCGCAACCGTTTCGCGCCCGATGTACCCACTTACGCTGAGCAAGGCCTCAAGGACATGGTGCACAGCGAGTGGTTCGCCTTCTTCCTGCCTGCCAAGGCCACGCCCGAGGTGGTGGCGCGCCTGAATGCGGCCGTCAAGAGCGCCCTGGCATCCAAGGACGTGATCGACGGCCTGGCCACTTTTGGCCTCGAGGCCATGTCCAGCTCGCCCGCCGAGCTCACCGAGCTGATCCGCAAGGACACGGCCAAGTGGGCCCCCATCGTCAAGACCATTGGCTTCACCGCCGAGGCTTGATTTTTATAGGTCTGGAGTTCGCGCCATGAATGCCATTTTGAAATCTGTGCCCACCGATGTGCCTGCCCCGGCGCACATGCACCCTGATGAATGGCAGGCGCGACGCCAGCTGGCCAGCTGCTACCGCGTGTTTGCCATGCTCGGCTGGACCGAGATGATCTACAACCACATCACGCTGCGTCTGCCCGACAGCGCCACGGGGGGTGAAAAGCATTTCTTGATCAACCCTTTTGGGCTGCATTACAGCGAAGTCACCGCCAGCAACCTGGTCAAGATCAACCTGCAAGGCGAGGTGCTCGATGGCTCGCCCTACAAGGTCAACCCCGCCGGGTTCGTGGTGCATGCCACGCTGCACGGCGGCATCGAAGGCGCGCACTGCGTGATGCACACCCACACCACGGCGGGCGTGGCGGTGGCGTGCCTGGAGGGGGGCCTGTCGCAAAGCAATTTTTATTCGGCGCAGTTGCACGGCATGGTGGCTTACCACGACTTCGAGGGCATCACCATCCACGCCGAAGAGGGCCCGCGTGTGCTCCAGAGCATTGGCGACAAGCCCGCCGTGATTTTGCGCAACCATGGCTTGTTGTCCTGGGGCCATACCTTGCCGCAGACCTTTGCGATCTTGTGGACGCTGCAGCGCGCCTGCGAAATCCAGCTGGCCACGCAAAGCATGGGCACACCGATTCCCGTGCCCGAAGCGATTGCCGCCAAGTGCACGCGCGACGCGCTGCAGTTCAACCCGAACCACGGTGCAGGACAGGATGTGTTTGATGCCCTGGTGCGCCAGGTGGATCGCATCGATGCGGGGTGGCGTGCATGAGCGACAAGATGAACGAGATGCCATTCCAAAAAATCGCCATCGTCGGTGCAGGAGCCATCGGCGGCTGGATGGGCGTGCATTTGGCGCGTGCTGGTGCGCAGCTGAGCGTGCTGGCACGCGGGGACACGCTGCAAGCTTTGCAGCAGCACGGCTTGCAATTGCACCAAGGCGGCGAGTCGCACACCGTGCCCGTGAAGGCCTCCAGCGATGCTGCCGCGCTGGGCGAGCAGGACCTGGTGGTGATCGCTGTCAAGGCCCCGGCCTTGGCCACAGTGGCACAGCAGGTGGGTCCGTTGATCGGCCCGCACACCGTGGTGTTGACGGCCATGAACGGTGTCCCGTGGTGGTTTTTGCAGGGTTTCGGTGGCCCTGTGGCTGGGCGTTTGCTCGACGCGGTGGACCCGGGCGGTGCCATCGCCCGTGCCTTGCCTGCGCGGCACATCATCGGCTGCGTGGTCCACGCCAGCTGCTCGGTGGATGCGCCTGGCGTCATTCGCCACCACTTTGGTGACGGACTGATCGTGGGCGAGCCTTCTGGAGAGACCACCCCGCGTGTGCAAGCGCTGCACGCGCTGCTGCGTCTGGCGGGCTTCAATGCCACGCTGTCGCCGCAAATCCAGAAAGACATCTGGTACAAACTTTGGGGCAACATGACGATCAACCCGATCAGCGCCTTCACCGGGGCCACTACCGATCGGATCCTGGACGACCCCTTGGTGCGCCAATTTATCTCGGGCGTCATGCTCGAAGCCAAAGCCATCGGGGCTCAGATTGGCATCCCCATTGCGCAGGAGCCTGAAGACCGTCATGCGGTGACGCGCAAACTGGGGGCGTTTCGCACCTCCATGCTGCAGGACGTGCAGGCGTCAAAGCCTGTGGAGCTCGATGCGCTGGTGTCGGCGGTGCGTGAGTTGGGTCAACTCACCCAGGTCCCAACGCCACTGACCGATGTTTTGCTGGGCCTCAGCCGCTTGCATGCCCAAGGGCTGGGGCTGTACGAGACCCGCGCTGACCGTTGAACAGCACCCATCTAACAATCTTTAACAACTTAAGCAGTATCTTTGACTCATAATCACCTCAGCAAACAATTCTAGATGCTTTGGTATTAAAAGGTGCTTTTATGTTGATTTCAATGCTTCTCTTGGGTGTTTTGATGGTTTTTCTGGGTGTTTTGTATTTCAAGACCGTTCAGGACATCGAACGCGACGACATCCACGAGGCCATGGCCCGCGCAGAGCGACTGAAAAACAAACGCGCTGCCAACACCTACGCCGGGGCCTGACCCCCTTCATCCAGTCGCTTGGATGTCATCTCCCGGGCTTGCGGGGCGTTAAATTGCCCCCATGTCCTCTGCCTCAGCACCCCCCGCTCCCTTGTCCCGGTTGTCCCTGACCGGATTCCTCACGCTCTTGCTGATCGCCCTGATGATGGGCGCCAACCATGTCGCGGCCCGCACGGCCTTCAACCATGGGGTGGACGTGGTGACCGCCGTCACCTTTCGCAGCACCGTCACCGCCTTCGTGGTCGCCTTGATTCTGTGGCAACAAAAGGTCTCGCTGCAACTCACGGGCCGTCACCGAAAAAGCCTCTTGCTGATCGGCGCTTTGATCGCCATTCAAAGTGTTTGCCTTTACTCGGCCGTGGCACGTTTGCCCGTGGCCTTGGCCTTGCTGGCCTTCAACACCTACCCTTTGTTGACCGCGTTTTGGGCGCGTGTCCTGTACGGCCACCGCCCTGAGCGCATGGTCTTGCTGGCCATGCCGGTGATGCTGCTGGGTCTGGCGCTGGCGCTGGATGTGCTGGGCGCGGCTTCAGGCCTCGGGGCTGCCGAGCACTGGGGCCAGATTGGCGCAGGCGTGGCATTTGCGCTGGCCGCGTCCGCCACCTTCGGTTTGGCGCTGGTCATCACCCAGCACGAAGCGGCCGACGTGGACGGGCGCTTGCGCACTTTCACCACCATGGGCACGGTGGCGATTTTGGCGGCTGTGGTGGCCCTGACCCAAAGCGGCATCCATTTGCCCAACGCCAGTGCAGGCTGGTGGGGCCTGGGGGCCTTGACGTTGTTGTACGGCACGGCCTTCACCATCATGTTCACCGTGCTGCCCAAGTTGGGCGTGGTGGGTAACTCGGCCATCATGAATGTGGAGCCGGTCTTTGCGCTGGTGCTGGCCTGGGCGCTCTTGGGGCAAACGATCGCGCCCATGCAATTGGTCGGCGCTTTGGTGGTGGTCGCCACCGTCATGTGGCTGGGTCTGCGCAAGCGCTGAAACCTTTCGCTAGCGGCCCACCATGGCTGTAAAAAATTTGAAGCCTTTGTTGTGGGAGGCTGCCCCTTCGGCCGAATGCGTGATGTGGCTCCGGCCAAAATTCGCGAGCAGGGGCTCGCTCCCACCAAGAGGCTGATCCCATATGCGAGCAGCCGCCTGCACAGCGCTCAGCCGTTCTTCAGCGCCAAGGCCTTGTCGTAAAGCTCGTTTTTGGACTCGCCCGTGATCTCGGCAGCGATTTTGACGGCGGTTTTCAGGGGCAGTTCGGGCAGCAGCACTTGCAACACCCGCAAGCCCTCACCTGCAGATGCCGCCACTGGCGCGTCGTGCAGCACCAGCACAAACTCACCGCGCAGACGTTCGGGTTTTTCAGCCAACCAGCCGGGCAGGGCCTGAGCGCTGAGGGTTTCGATTTGTTCAAATTGCTTGCTCAACTCGCGCCCCACAGTGATGGCGCGTTCGCCCAGCACCGACAGCGCTTGTGCCAAGGCTTCGATGCGGTGCGGTGCTTCCAGCAGCACCACGGCACGGCTTTCCATCGCCAGGCTTTGCACGGCGCGTGCGCGTTCGGCCGACTTGCTGGGTAAAAAACCCGCGAACACAAAGCCGTCGTCACCCGTCATGCCCGATGCGCTGAGCGCGGTGGTCACGCTGCTGGCCCCCGGCAAGGGCAACACGCGGTAACCGGCTTGGCGCACGGCGCTCACCAGCCGGGCACCGGGATCGCTGATGGCGGGGGTGCCTGCATCGCTCACGTACGCCACCCGCTCGCCTTGGCCCAGGCGGGTGATCACGTTGTGGGCGGCTTCGGCTTCGTTGTGCTGGTGAACCGCCAACAGCTGCGAGCCAGGACGGTCCAGACCATAGGCCCTGAGCAGCTGCTGGGTGTGGCGGGTGTCCTCGCAGGCAACGGCATCCACCTGCGACAAAACATGCAACGCACGCAGGCTGATGTCGGCGAGGTTGCCAATCGGGGTCGCCACGACATACAGTGTGCTGGCCGGGTGGTTTTGCGATCCGGCGGCGTCGTGCGCGGCCTCTAGGGCTTTGGCGAACGAGGCAGACAAGGGAGAGGGCGTCAATGCAATTCCTCAAAAAAGACAAGGTGGGCCAGACCACCAAAGCCCGGGGTGATGCGGGCGAAGACGAGGCGCTGGCCTATTTGCAGGCGCGTGGTTTGCGCTTGCTGCAGCGCAATTATCGGACCCCCGGCCGTGGCGGCGGTGAAATCGACCTGATCATGCAGTCCGCCGATGGCACCGTGGTGTTTGTCGAGGTCAGAAAACGCAGCCGCACCGACCATGGCGGTGCGGCCGCGAGCATCGGCCATGCGAAGCAAAGGCGCATTATTTTTGCGGCCCACCATTACCTCTTGCGCTGGCGTCAACTTCCCCCAGCACGCTTTGACGTGGTGACCATCGAGGCCAATGGGCCGCAATGGCTGCAGGCCGCTTTTGATGCCGCCTGAAATCCCGGGTAAAAAACTGTATTTCAGGGCGGCAGCGCTGTGGGCGGGGTTATCATTCCCTGCGCATGCTAGACCTTCGAATCCAACAACATTTCATCGACAGTGCCGATCTGCACTACCAGGTGGCCGAGACCTTGGCCAAGCCTGTGGATGCGGCTGTTCAGGCGGTTCTGGCCTGCGTCACAGGGGGTGGCAAAGTTCTGGTCGGTGGCATGGGCCCATCTGCTGCTTTGGCCCAGTACCTGGCCAATTTGCTGGTGGGCGGGTTCGAGCGTGAGCGCCCGGGTTTGGCGGCCATGGCATTGGCCTCGGACGCCTTGACAGCCACCCGCTGGGCCGATGGTCAGGCCTTGGCCCGCCAGGTGCTGGCGCTGGGCCAAACCGGTGATGTGCTGGTGCTCATCAGTGCCGATGGCGGTGAGCCGGCCCTGATCGATGCGGTTCAGGCCGCCCACGACCGTGAAATGACGGTGCTGGCCTTGACCGGACACCATGGCGGCGGCCTGGCCCGCCAGTTGCGTGAAACCGATGTGCATGTGTGCGTGCCGCACGAGCGGGCGGCAAGAATTCGTGAGGTGCAGCACCTGGTGCTGCATTGTCTGTGTGATGGAATTGACACCCAGTTGTTGGGTGAACAGGAGCCTGTTTAAATGAAACGCAATCTTCAATCTTGGGTTTTGACCAGTGCCGTGTTGGCCAGCACCTTGACGGTGCTCTCCGGCTGCGCACCGTTGATCGTGGGCGGCGCGGTCATGACCGGCATTGTGGCCACCGACCGACGCACCACGGGTGCGCAGGTGGAAGACGAGGGCATCGAGCTCAAAGTGGCCAGCGCCGTGCGCCAGGAGCTGGGTGACCGTGTGCACCTGAATGTGACCAGCTTCAACCGCAAGGTGCTGCTCACTGGCGAGGCCCGCACGCAGGCCGACAAGGACCGTGCTGAGAAATTGGCGCAAAGCCAGGAAAACGTGCTGTCTGTGGTGAACGACTTGGCGGTGGCACCCCCCAGCAGCCTGACCCAGCGCTCCAAAGACACGGTGACCACCAGCCAGGTCAAGGCTGCCTTCATCGACGCCAAGGACCTGCAGGTCAACTCGATCAAGGTGGTCACCGAGCGGGGCATCGTGTATTTGATGGGCCGCGTGACCGCCCGTGAAGCCAAACGTGCCAGCGACATCGTGCGCGGCATCGGTGGCGTGACCAAAGTTGTGCGCGTGTTTGACGAAATTTCTGAAGAAGAACTCAAGCGCTTGAGCCAGCCACCTTTGGCCAAGTGACACCGGGCATGCGCCCAAAAAAAGAGCGGCCTGTGGGCCGCTCTTTTTTTGCCAAGGCCATCTCAGCCGCGTTGAGCGGCTGGCGATGACCTGTGGTTAGCCGCTCAGCGCAGGCGACGGATCAGGCTGGAGGTGTCCCAGCGGCCGCCGCCCATTTTTTGGACATCGGCGTAAAACTGGTCAACCAGGGCGGTCACAGGCAGGCGGGCACCGTTGCGCTTGGCTTCGTCCAGCACCAGGCCCAGGTCCTTGCGCATCCAGTCCACCGCAAAACCGAATTCGAATTTGTCGTCGGCCATGGTCTTGCCGCGGTTGTCCATCTGCCAGCTTTGCGCTGCACCCTTGCCGATCACGTCCAGCACCTGGTGCATGTCCAGCCCGGCTTGTTGGCCGAAGGCAATGGCTTCAGACAGGCCCTGCACCAGACCGGCAATGCAAATCTGGTTGACCATTTTGGCCAACTGGCCCGCACCGGATTCGCCCAGCAAGGTGAACGCGCGAGAGAAAGCCATGCCCACGGGCTTGACGGCGTCAAAGGCGGCAGCGTCGCCACCGCACATGACGGTGAGCAGGCCGTTCTGTGCGCCAGCCTGACCGCCCGAGACGGGGGCATCGATGAACTGCAGGCCCTGTTTTTGCGCTTGCGCCGACAATTCACGGGCGACGGATGCCGAGGCGGTGGTGTGGTCCACAAAAATCGCGCCGGGCTTCATGCCCGCAAAAGCGCCATCTGCCCCCAAGACCACGCTGCGCAAGTCGGCATCATTGCCCACGCAGGCAAACACGATGTCGGCACCCGCTGCCGCTTCACGCGGCGTGGGTGCGGTGGCGTTGCCTGGGCATTCGGCGGCCCAGGCAGCGGCCTTGGCGGCGCTGCGGTTGTACACGGTGACGTGGTGTCCGGCGCGGGCCAGGTGGCCGGCCATGGGGTAGCCCATCACGCCCAGGCCCAAAAAGGCGACTTTCTTGGCGGGGGTGGCATCGTAGGTTTTGGCAGCGATTTGGCTCATGGGTGTCTCGTTGTGAAGTGGATAAAAGGGCTATTTTGGCAGCCTGTCGGTGTTCTGGCGCGCACCGGGTGCTTTGGGCTGACCATTGCGAGACATCAGGGGGGACAGCGCCGCTTTTGGTACGCTCAGACCATGAACTCCTCGATCGCCGACAACATCGCCCGTGTGCGGGCGCAAATTCAGGCCGCTTGTCAGGCCGCAGGCCGTGCGCCGGACAGCGTGCAGTTGCTGGCCGTGTCCAAAACCTGGGGGCCCGATGCGGTGCGACAGGCCCATGCTGCCGGGCAAACCGCTTTTGGCGAAAACTACATCCAGGAAGCGGTGGACAAGATCACCGCCTTGCGAGATTTGCCGCTCGAGTGGCACTGCATCGGCCCGATCCAGAGCAACAAGACGCGCTTGGTGGCCGAGCATTTCGACTGGGTGCACAGTGTGGACCGCCTCAAAATCGCCCAGCGCCTGTCCGAGCAGCGCCCGCCCGAGCTGCCACCCTTGCAGGTGTGCATTCAGGTGAACATAGACGGCGGCGAAAACAAATCGGGCGTGAGCCCGCAAGAGCTGCCCGTGCTGGCGCAGGCCGTGGCCGCCTTGCCGCGCTTGCAGTTGCGCGGCCTCATGACCATTCCCGAGCCCGCCGAGACCGAAGCGCAGATGCGGGCGGTGCACGCCCAGGCCCAAGCGCTTTTCGAGGCTTTGCGCCAGCAAGGCTTGCCGCTGGACACCTTGTCGATGGGCATGAGCGCCGACATGGCAGCCGCCATCGCCGAGGGCAGCACGATGGTGCGGGTGGGCACGGCGATTTTTGGCCAACGCTGAACGCTCAAGACCTGAGTTTCAGGCGCCCTCGCCTGTGCGCAACTGAAACAGGCTGCGCCGCTCGCCCACAGGCACCCCAGCGACATTGAGCAGCACCTGCGCACGCCAAGGGGCCAGTGCCTGACGCTGCGCATCGTCGAGCCAGCCCAGCTGGTCCAGCGCCTCTACGGTGGCGGCAAACAGCGCCGCCTTGTTGCCGTCCATGATCTTGATGGCCAGGGCTTGGCCCCTGGAGCGACTGCCCACCACCTGTACACCGTCCGCACCCACCTTGGTCACCCAGTCGCCGCGACCCACCCGCATGAAGTCGGCGTCGTTGCGGCCGGTGCCCGAGACCAGTTCGGGGTGGGCACTCATGGCTTGGCCCAGTTGTTGCAGGCTCTCGCCGTACAGCCCGTCCGACTCCGGCTGGGCCAGCCGGGCATAGCTGCGGGCCAGGCGTGACAAGGGCATGGCGTAGTTGGGGGCCGAGCAGCCGTCGATGCCCAGCGCCAGATCTTCTTCGCGCAGGCCCGCCAGGTGCGCCACGGCCTGGCGAATCTTTTGTTGCAGCGGGTGGTCCACCTCGGTGTAGCTGTCGGTGGGCAGGCCGTGCTGGACGCAATACGCCAAAAAACCGCTGTGCTTGCCGCTGCAGTTGTGGTGCCGCTCGTCGTAGGCAAAGCCCTCGGGCATGGGGCGGTCAAAAAAAGTGAAGCGGTAGGGCACATGGCAGCCGCAGCGCATCTGGCGCGTGCTGCTGCCACTTTTGCGCAGGATGGATGTGACCTGCTCGACGTGCATGTCCTCGCCGTTGTGGCTGGCGCACATCAGGGCCAGCTCGGTGGGCGTGAAGCCGAAATGCGCCACCCCGCCTGACTGCACCAAGGGCAGCGCCTGCATGGCCTTGAGGGTGGAGCGGGTGAAGCACAGCCAATGCGGGTTGCCCACCTGGGCCAGCACCCGGCCTTCGGTGTCGGTCACGGCCAGCGCGCCCATGTGCACGCATTCCTGGATGCCGTTGCGGGTCAGTTCGATCAGGGGTTCAAAGTTCATGGGCTTGTTCGGACGCATGGAAAAACCCAGTTTAAATTGTCCCGGACTTGACCCGCTGTCGCCGGGGCAGCCGCGCACAATGAATGGATGCACAACATCCATTCCCCCCTTCAGGCGCAACTGGTTCAGTGGTTGGTGGCCCCCGGTGCGACCGTGGCCGCTGGCGACGTGTTGGTCATTCTGGAAGCCATGAAAATGGAGCACGAAATCCGCGCCAACCAGCCCGGGCGAGTGGGCGAGCTGTACTTTCAGGCAGGCGAAGCGGTGGGCGAAGGCGAGGTGCTGGGTGTGCTCGCGCCCTTGACCGAGGATGCCCCCCGACCTGAGGCCTTTGCCGCCCACACGCCAAGCGCTCCTTTTTCAAAGGACCGCGCCGATCTGCAAAAACTGCAAGAGCGCCTGGCCTTCACCCAGGATGCTGCACGCCCCGAAGCCGTGGCCAAGCGCCATGCCTTGGGGCTGCGCACGGCCCGCGAAAACATCGCCGACCTGTGCGATCCCGATTCCTTTGTCGAATACGGCGCCTTGGCCGTGGCCGCACAAAGCCGCCGTCGCAGCGCCGACGATTTGATCCGCAACACGCCCGCCGACGGCATGGTCACCGGCATCGGCTGCGTCAACGGCCAGCGCGTGGTGGTCATGGCCTACGACTTCACCGTGCTGGCCGGCACACAAGGCATGCGCAACCACCAGAAGACCGACCGCATGCTGGGCGTGGCCCTGCAAAACCACTTGCCCGTGGTGCTGTTGGCCGAAGGCGGCGGCGGCAGGCCGGGCGATGTGGACGTGGCCATCGTGGCGGGCCTGAACCTGGCCACCTTTGCCTCGTTTGCGCGCCTCAACGGCCGGGTGCCGGTGTTGGGTGTGGTGGCTGGGCGCTGCTTTGCAGGCAATGCGGCGTTGTTGGGCTGCTGTGACGTGATCATCGCCACCCAGGGCAGCAACATCGGCATGGGCGGCCCGGCCATGGTTGAAGGCGGCGGGCTGGGTGTCTTCAAGCCCGAGCAGATTGGCCCCAGCGACGTGCAGCACAACAACGGCGTGATCGATGTGCTGGTGGATAACGAAGCGCAAGCCGTGGCGGCGGCGCGGCATTACCTGTCGTTTTTTCAGGGCGTCACCTCCAGCTGGCAGACACCGCCTGCCGAGGCCCTGCGCCATGTGGTCCCCGAAAACCGCCTGCGCGTGTACGACACCCGCGCGGCCATGCAGGGCATCGCCGACGAAGGCAGCCTCTTGATGTTGCGCACGGGTTTTGGCGTGGGCATCCATACCGCACTGGCCCGCGTGGCCGGGCGCCCGGTGGGGCTGATGGCCAACAACCCTTTGCATCTGGGCGGCGCGATCGACGCCGACGCGGCCGACAAGGCGGCCCGTTTCATGCAGCTGTGCAACGCGCACGGGCTGCCCATTGTCAGCTTGGTCGACACGCCCGGCTTCATGGTCGGGCCCGACACCGAAGCCACCGCGCAGGTGCGCCATGTCTCGCGCCTGTTCGTGGCGGCGGCACATCTGCGGGTGCCGCTGCTCAGCGTGGTGCTGCGCAAGGGCTACGGGTTGGGCGCGATGGCCATGACCGGTGGGGGCTTCCACGAAACCCTGGCCACGGTGGCCTGGCCCACGGGCGAGTTTGGCGGCATGGGCCTCGAAGGCGCGGTGCGCCTGGGTTACCGCAAGGAGCTGGAGGCCGTGCCCGAAGGCCCCGAGCGCCAAGCCCTGTTTGAGCAGCTGCTGGCGCAGCAATACGACAACGGCAGCGCGATCAACATGGCCGCCACGCTGGAAATCGATGCGGTGATCGACCCGGCCACCACGCGCGATTGGCTGGTGTCGGGACTGCAGGTCGGGCGGGTGAGGCCCGTCGATGGCACGTTGGCCATCGACACTTGGTGATGGCCGTCATGGGCCCCCGATCAAGTCGGGGGCGACAAAGGTCTGTCATACCCGCGCAGGCGGGTATCCATTCACCACTGGAGGCATGGACACCCGATCAAGTCGGGTGTGACAAGGGCTGAGTCGGGCGTGACAAGTTGAGCTGTCATACCCGCGAATGCGGGTATCCATTCCCCACCGAAGCCATAGACGCCCGATCAGGTCGACCGTGATCAAGGCACCCGTGCAGGCAGCACCGTGCCCATGCATTCGCCAAAGCCGATCCGCGCTGCGCCCTCGCGTTCGCACCAGCCGCGCAGCACCACGCGATCACCGTCTTCCAGCCAGGTGCGTTGCTCGCCGTTCGGCAGCGCAATCGGGTTCTTGCCACCCGTGGTCAGCTCGATCAGGGCTGCGGCCTGGTCCAGCGTCGGGCCTGAGAGCGTGCCGCTGCCAAACAGGTCGCCCGGTTGCAGGTTGCAGCCGTTCACCGTGTGGTGCGTGACCATTTGTGCCACCGTCCAGTAGGCGTGGCGGTAGCTGGTGCGGCAGATGCTGGCGTCCGCCTGTCCGGCTTCACGCATCTTGGGCGTTTGCAGGCCCACCTGCAGCTGGATGTCGAAAGCACCTTGCGTGCGGTTGGCTTCGGAGTCCAGATAGGCCATGGGCTGCGGGTCGCCCTCGGGCCGGGTGAAGCCCACGCGGTAGGGGGCCAGCGCTTCGAGCGTGACGACCCAGGGCGAGACGGTGGACGCAAAGTTCTTCGACAGGAAGGGGCCCAGGGGCTGGTATTCCCAGCCCTGGATGTCCCGCGCCGACCAATCGTTGAGCAGGCAAATGCCGAACACATGGTCTTCGGCTTCGGTGATGGCGACCGGTTCGCCCAAGGCATTGCCGCTGCCGATGAAAATGCCCAGCTCCAGCTCGATGTCCAGCCGCTTGCAAGGGCCGAACGATGGTTCGGTGGCACCGGGCGGCATGGTCTGGCCCACAGGGCGGTGAAACTGCTGGCCGGACACGCCAATGCTGGACGCGCGGCCGTGGTAGCCAATCGGCACCCATTTGTAGTTGGGCAGCAGCGGGTTGTCCGGGCGAAATTGTTTGCCGATGTTGGTGGCGTGGTAGACCGAGGTGTAGAAGTCGGTGTAGTCGCCGATGCGGGCGGGCACGTCGTATTCGGCCTCGGCTTGAGGCACCAGGCAGGCTTGCAAGGCCGCTTGTTCGGCAGCACCTTCGCGCAGGGCGCGTGACAGGGCCAGGCGCAGCGCGCTCCAAGAGGTGCTGCCCAGCGCCATCAAGGCGTTGAGTTTGTCTTGCGCACCCGCTTGTGCCGCAGTGGCGGCTTCGCCTTTCAGGAGGCTTGACTTGGCGAGTGCAGCCAGGTCCACGATCTGGTCGCCAATGGCCACGCCGCCACGGAAGGCTTCGGATGAGCCCTTGCGGCGGAACACCGCAAACGGCAGGTTTTGAATCGGGAAGTCACAGCCTGCGCTGTTGGCTGAGGTGAGCCAGCTTTGCAGGGCGGGGTTGTGGGTTTCGTTGAGCAAGGTCATCACCCGTCCTCAAGAAGCCATGCTGCCGTCGTGCATCCAGGCGGCGTGCTTGGGTGCGCGCTTGGTCTGGCTCCACTCTTCGAGCATGTCCCATTTCACGTCGTCGAGTTTTTTCATCATCTCGGGCGTGCCGCAATCGGCGGCCAGCTCCAGGCGGTGGCCGTTGGGGTCAAAGAAATAAATGCTCTTGAAGATGGTGTGGTCGGTGGGGCCGAGCACCTCGATGCCCGCATCGACCAGTTTCTTTTTGGCTGCCATCAGGGTGTCGAGTGAGTCGACCTTGAGCGCCAGGTGCTGCACCCAGGCGGGGGTGTTTTCATCGCGGCCCATTTCGGGCTGGTTGGGCAGCTCAAAAAAAGCCAGGATGTTGCCGTGGCCTGCATCCAGAAAGACGTGCATGTAGGGGTCTGGGGCCTTGGTGGAGGGAACTTCGTTTTCGGCAATGGCCAGCACGAATTTCATGCCAAGGTGTTTTTCGTACCACTGGACGGTTTCTTTGGCGTCTTTGCAGCGGTAAGCGACGTGGTGAACGGATTGAACGAGCATGGGGGTCTCCTGGTGAATGAGGGGGTTCAGAGGTCTTGCAGGGCGGTGGTGATCTGCTGCTGGAAGAGTTGTGCGTCGGCCAGCGCGTTGGCGTTGAGCAAGGCGAGTTTGACGAGGAACAATTGGGCCTTGTCCGGGCCGGCCTGGTCAATGGCAGTAGCCAAGGCGTCGTACACGGACTCCAGCCCGTCGATGGTGAGTGTGGGTTGTGACATGGGGTGTCCTTATTGGGGCAGTGCGGTGGTCAGCGCGGCTTGCAGGCGCGTGGCGTCGAGGGTGAGCCAGCGCGCACAAATGTGCTGGTCGGGGCGCAGCAAATACGCACCGCCGTTGGCGGGCACGCCGTAGCGCTGGCGCAGGTGGCCGTCGGCATCGGGCAGGGTTTTGTCAGCCCCTGTGACAGGCTGGCTCGCGCCGACAGCGATCACTTTGATCGGCAGGCCTTGTTTTCGCGCCTGTTGAATGACTTGCTGCAGTGCATCGGGGACAGCGGGCGCGTCGGTGAAGTAGAGCAAATCAAAGCCGCCGCCCAGGTGGTCGAGCAGGAAGTCGTTGGCGCCCAGGCGTACGTTTTGCGGCGGCGCGCCGTGGGCCGGGCCGCTCTTGAACAGGGCGTTGTCATCGCCCGTGCTGTTGAGCATGGAGTGGGTGTATTCGTGCGGCCTGGAGGTGCGCCAGTGGTACAGGGGGCGCACGAATTCCTGCGTGAGCGAGAGCGACAGCACCGCGTCGCGCAGCAACCTGAAGCCCGGGCTGGGCGGTGTCATGAAGCGGGTGCTTTTGCCCGCTTCGGTGATGATTTCTCGGGCGGCGCCCACGCGCTCGGCGCTGTGGTTGGCCAGCAATTTCTTGCCCGCGAGGCCCTTGACCACAAAGGCCAGATGCCAGCCCAGAGACTGCGCATCCTGAAAGGCGGTGTTGGCCCCGCGCACGCCAAAAATCGGCAGCAGGTGCGCCGCGTCGCCCGTGAAGATGACGCTGCCGTGAACGAAGTCGGGCAGGGTGAGCGTGCGGGCCGAGTAGACCGAAGACCAGTCCATCTCCCAGGGCAGGCCTGCGTGCCCGATCATGGCCAGTTGCGCGTCGATGCGGGCCTTGAGCGATTCGGGTCGCAGTGCCTCTTCGGGCGTCTCGCCGGGGGGCAGCTGGTAGTCCACGCGCCAGATGCCGTTCGGTTCGCGGTGCATCAGGATGGTGTTGCCGGGGTTCCACTCGGGGTCAAAAAAGGCCAAGCGCTCGGTGGGGTAGGGCAAATCGATCTTGATGTCGGCAATCACGAAAAAGCCTTCGTAGGATGCACCTTCCATCTGCAGGTTCATCGCGCTGCGGATGGCCGAGCGCCCGCCGTCGGCGGCCACGACCCAGTCGCTTTCCAGCGTGTAAGGACCTTCGGGCGTGTCGACTTCGAGCACGGCGTAGCCGTCTTTCTGGTCCACCCGGGTGACCTTGTTGCCCCAGCGGAAGTCGATGAGCGGGTTGGCTTTGCACGCGTCGTGCAGGTACTCCTCCATGAACTGTTGCTGCACGTTGATGATTGGGAAAAACCGGTCATCGGCATCGTGCGGCGCCTCCATGCGGAACACGCGCTGACCCCGGTAAAACGAGTTGCCAAAGCGCCAGGGCAAGCCGCCTGCGGTCATGCGATCGGCCACGCCGACTTGCTGCAGGATCTCCATCGAGCGGCGCGTGAAGCAAATCGCCCGGCTGCCTTGCGAGAACTGCAACTCAGCGGACAGCACCACGCTGGGCACGCCGTGGCGGGCGAGTTCGAGCGCGGTGACCATGCCTGCCGGGCCGGAGCCGACAACCACGACTTTTTGGCGGTCTTGCTGTGGGTGCGCCGAGGCCAGCCAGGGCTTGAAAACCTCGTAGTGGTAGTAAATCGAAGGCCGTGCTTCGGTGCTGGGGGTGTGCATGTGTTTTCCCGTGGTGTGGGGTTCAGCGGGGGCGGGCGTGCGAAATCAGGCGGTCGAACATGGCGCTCAGGCTGGCTTGTTCTTTGTCAGACAGGCAGCCAAAAATCTGTTCGTTGCGCTGGTTGACCATGTCCATGGCGCGTTTGAAGACTTTGCGTCCGGCGGGGGTCAGGGTCAGCACCACGCCGCGGCCATCGTCGGGGCGGTCTTCCTTGCGCACCAGACCCTGGTCCACCAGGGCTTGCGCCCCGCGGCTGGCCTGGGCCTTATTCAGGTTGGATTTTTCGGCCAGCTCCTTGACCGACAAGGGCTCGAAGGTGCCGATCGTGGTCAGGCAGCGCCCGTCGCTCATCGACAAGCCGGTCTGCTCGGGATAAACCGACTGGCTGTCCGCATCGGTCAGCTTGTGCAACTGGTGCAGACGGTAGGTCAGCGTGCGGTCAAGGGGCGTGGACATGCCGTGTTTCAGTCTGAATGGTGTGTTGAAGTCTTGATCTTAGGCTTATTTGGTTGCGCTCGCAACTAAGTAGAAACACGGATGGTTGCGTTTGCAACCAGATTTCTCTTGTAGGTCGGTGGCTTCAGCCCCGACGGGGTGAACCATCGACATGTGTCAGAGGTGAAGCCGCCGATCTACCAGACTGCCGTTCCCATTCCTGAATCCATACTTGCTGACTCGTTCAAATCGTGGCTCAATGACTACAAAAAATCAGGGAGAAGCAGCCATGCAATACCGTCGTTCAGACACGCCGGGCGGCACATTCTTTTTTACGGTGGTGACCCACGAGCGGCAGCCCTGGCTGGTGGAGCCTTGGTGTGTGAAGACTTTGGGCGATGTGATGCGGCATGTGCGCGCGCAGCGGCCTTTTGAAAACCTGGCCATGGTGCTCATGCCCGACCACCTGCATGCCATTTGGCGTTTGCCGCCGGATGACGCTGATTTTTCGACCCGTTGGATGCTCATCAAGCAAGGTGTGGTGCACCGGCTGCGCGGTCGCATGGGGGTTCAGGCTTTATGGCAAGGGCGATTTTGGGAGCACACCTTGCGTGATGAGCGCGATGTCGAGCAGCACATGCATGACATCCACTACAACCCAGTCAAGCACGGCCATGTGCAACACGTGCGCGATTGGCCGCACAGCACGTTTCATCGGTATGTCAAAAATGGCGTTTATCCAACCGACTGGGGTAGCGCCCCAGGCCCCTTGCCTGGTATCAGAGAGTGACGTGTTTCTGTTTTTTGCAGGTCGGTGGCTTCAGGTCCGACGATGTCTTCAGCATCGCTGACGCTGCGGAATTTGCAAAGGCCTTATGTCGGGGCTGAAGCCGCCGACCTACAGCCTACTGGCACTGGATGGTTCAGAACCGGGGCAAATCGGGGTGCTTGATCGCCCCCGCTCGCACCAGCATCTTCCCGTATTCGGCGCAGCGGTTCAGGGTCGGGATGACCTTGCCGGGGTTCAAAAGGCCTTGGGGGTCGAAGGCGCGTTTGACGGCGAACATCTGTTCGTTTTCTTCAGCACTGAACTGCACGCACATGCTGTTCACTTTCTCGATGCCCACACCGTGCTCGCCCGTGACGGTGCCGCCCATGGCCACGCTGGTTTCCAGGATGTCGGCGCCGAACAGCTCGCAGCGGCGCAGCTGGTCCGGGTCGTTGGCATCGAACAGGATCAACGGGTGCAGGTTGCCGTCGCCCGCGTGGAACACGTTCAGGCAGCGCAGCGCGTACTTTTCTTCCATCTCCGAGATGGCCTGCAGGATGTCGGCCAGGCGCTTGCGCGGGATGGTCGAGTCCATGCACATGTAGTCGGGGCTGATGCGGCCCGACGCCGGGAAGGCGTTCTTGCGGCCACTCCAGAACTTCAGGCGCTGGGCTTCGTCTCGGCTCACGGTGATGGCGGTTGCGCCGCAGTTGCGCAGCACTTCGCTCATGCGGCCGATTTCTTCTTCCACTTCTTCGGGCGTGCCATCGCTCTCGCACAGCAAAATCGCCGCGGCGCTCAGGTCGTAGCCCGCGTGCACAAAGTCTTCCACCGCAATCGTCATGGGGCCGTCCATCATCTCCAGCCCGGCCGGGATGATGCCTGCTGCGATGACGGCAGCCACCGCGTCACCCGCTTTGCGCACGTCATCAAAGCTGGCCATGATGCAGCGGGCCAGTTGGGGCTTGGGTACCAGCTTGACGGTGACTTCGGTGGTCACGGCCAGCATGCCTTCGCTGCCCACCAGCACCGCCAGCAGGTCGTAGCCGGGCGTGTCGAGCGCATCGCTGCCAAACTCGATCGGCTCGCCTTCGATGGTGAAGCCCTTCACTTTGAGCACGTTGTGAACGGTCAAGCCGTATTTGAGGCAGTGCACACCGCCCGAGTTTTCGGCCACGTTGCCGCCAATCGTGCAGGCGATCTGGCTGGACGGGTCGGGCGCGTAATACAGGCCGTAGGGCGCAGCGGCTTCGCTGATGGCCAGGTTGCGCACGCCGCACTGCACCACGGCGGTGCGGCTGACCGGGTCCACGGTTTTGATCTGGTTGAAACGCGCCATCGACAGCGTCACGCCCATGCGGTGCGGCATGGCCCCGCCCGACAAGCCCGTGCCCGCGCCGCGGGCCACCACCGGCACCGCCAAGGCGTGGCAAGTTTTGAGCACGGCTTGCACTTGTTCCTCGGTCTCCGGCAGGCAGACCACCAGCGGCCGCTCGCGGTAGGCGGTCAGGCCGTCGCATTCGTAAGGCGTGGTGTCCTCGGGGGTGTAGAGGATGGCGTCGGCGGGCAAGACCCGGCCCAAAGCCTGCACCACGGCGCGTTGGCGCTCGGCACGTTCGGTGGCGGTCAGTTCGCGGATTTCGGTGGGGGTGTTGGCGCTCATGGCATGCAAAACCTCAAAATGAAGGCTCCACTGTAAGCCCAAGCCCGGCCGAGAGGGCTGAATAATCTTTGATGGGCTTGTGAAAATGGCTGTGTCTGTCGGGAGTGCGGTGTTGTTGTGGGAGGCCGCCCCTGCGGCCGAATGCGGGCTGTGCCAATGCACACATTCGCGAGCAGGGGCTCGCTCCCACGGGGGAATGCTTTCCCGAAGGACTTCAGGCCAACACGCTTTTGAGCCAGTCGGCAAAGGTCGCGCATTCCCAGCGCTCCATGGTGCCGGTGCGCCAGCACAGGTAGTGGGCGTGCGGGCTGGGCACGCTGCGCTCAAACAGGCGCACCAGCTGGCCGCTCTCCAGCCAGGGCGCACCCAGCTTGGTGCGGATCAGGCCGACACCCAGACCTTGGGCAGCGGCGTCGCACATGAGGCCAATGTCGTTGAAGGACGACCCGTCCATGGGTTCGGGCCAGTCGAGGTCGTGCGCGGCAAACCAGGTGCGCCAGGGCTCCAATGGGCTGCGCAGCAAGGACACCCCTTGCAATTCCTCTGCACTGCTGAAAGGGCCGTTTTCGCGCAACCAGGCCGGGGATGCCAAGGGCGTGACTTCGTCCTTGGCCAGGCAAATGTGTTCCACATCCGAATAGCGACCCGTGCCAAAACGCACCGTCAAATCGGCGTCTTCGGCCACCACGTCGAGCAGGGGAATGCTCACTTGCAGCGTGATGTCGATTTCAGGATAAGCATCTAAAAAGTGCTTGAGGCGCGGCATCAGCACCGAGCGTGCAAAGGTGGGTGTGACCGCCAGCCGCAGTTTGCGCCGCCCGGGTGTGTTGCTGGCGCTGGGAAAGCGCTGCAGCGACACCAGGCCTTCGCGCACATGGGCGAGGTATTCGTTGCCTTCGGTGGTGAGCGAAAAATCGGCCCGGCCAAACAGCTTGGTGCCGATGATCTGTTCGAGCTGCTTGACACGGTGGCTCACGGCGCTGGGCGTCACGCACAGCTCTTCTGCCGCTTGGGTCACGCTGCGCAATCGCGCCAGCGCCTCGAAGGTCAAAAGACACTGGATGGGCGGTATGCGCGAATTGCCAGACATGGAGGCCCTTTGCTTATTTAAAAATCACGGTCTTGTGGCCATTGATCAGCACGCGGTGTTCGCTGTGCCATTTCACGGCACGGGCCAGCACCTGGCTTTCGGTGTCGCGGCCTTGGGCCGTGAGGTCTTCCACGGTTTTGCTGTGGTCCACCCGGGCCACATCTTGCTCGATGATCGGGCCTTCGTCCAGATCGGCGGTGACATAGTGGGCGGTGGCACCGATCAGCTTCACGCCCCGGTCGTGGGCCTGGTAGTAAGGCTTGGCCCCCTTGAAGCTGGGCAAAAAGCTGTGGTGGATGTTGATGGCGCGGCCAGCCAGCTTGCGGCACAGGTCGTCGCTCAGGATTTGCATGTAGCGGGCCAGGACCACCAGTTCGGCGCCTTCGGCCTGGATGATCTCGTACTGGCGGGCTTCGGCCTGCTCTTTGGTGGCCGCCGTCACCGGGATGTGGTGAAACGGCACGTTGTAGCTGGCGGCCAGTTGGTAAAACTCGCGGTGGTTGCTGATGATGGCGCGGATGTCCAAAGGCAGCAGGCCACTTTTCCAGCGGAACAGCAGGTCGTTCAGGCAATGCCCTTCCTTGCTGACCATGAGCACGGTGCGCATGGGCTGAGTGGCCGTGTGCAAGTCCCATTTCATCTGGAAGGACTGGGCAAACGCGCCCCACTCGGCGTTCAGGGCCTGACCATCGGCTTGGGCGCAGGCGAACTGCACCCGCATGAAAAACAGGCCCGTATCGTGGTCGTTGTACTGCGCCGCTTCTTCGATGTTGCCGCCCCGCTCCAGCAAAAAACCCGACACGGCGTGCACGATGCCGGTACGGTCGGGGCAGGAGAGGGTGAGGATGTAGGTGGTCGTCATGGCTGCAAACTGCGGGGTTCGCCGTGACCTTGGAGAGGGTGGGCACGGTCGTTTCGTCGCCTTCTATTGTAGGAGACCCCTGTTGGCCGATCGCGCAGGGTGTCACGCCGGAGCGAGCGCCTGCCCGTTTGCGCTTTAAACTGACTGGCTTGATCGATTCAGAGGAGTTTTTGCCGTGGCCCATACCGACCTGAACATGGACAACCAATGGTTGCCCTTCACCCCCAACCGCACTTTCCGCCAGGACCCCCGGGTGTTTGTGGGTGCCGAGGGCATGCACTTCACCACGCACGACGGCAAAAAGGTGATCGACGGCATCTCCAGCCTGTGGTGCGTGGGCGCGGGTCACAACCGCAAGCCGATCAACGAAGCCATCAAGAACCAGCTCGACACGCTGGACTACGCCACCGCTTTCCAGGCCAGCAACGACAAGGCCTTCAAGGCGGCGCAAATGATCGCCGCCATGGCCCCCGGCGACCTGAACAAGGTGCTGTTTTGCAATTCGGGCTCTGAGGCGGCCGACACCGCCCTGAAAGTGGCGCTGGCCTACCACCGCGCCCGGGGCGAAGGCCACCGCAACGTGTTCATCGGCCGTGAAAAGGGTTACCACGGCGTGAACTTTGGCGGCATGAGCGTGGGCGGCCTGCCGGCCAACCGCAAGGTGTACGGCGCGCAGCTGCTGCCGCGTGTCGACCACATGCGCTTCATCCACGACCCGGTGAACCATGCCTACATCCACCACGAAGAGCCCGTGTGGGCCGAAGACCCGCTGCTGGAGCTGGAAAACCGCATCCTGGTGCTGCACGACCCGAGCAACGTGGCGGCCGTGATCGTCGAGCCGATTGCAGGCAGCGCGGGCTGGTACATCCCGCCCAAGGGCTATGTGAAGCGCCTGCGCGAGATTTGCGACAAGCACGGCATTCTGCTGATTTTTGACGAGGTCATCACCGGCTTTGGCCGCCTGGGCGTGAACTTTGGTGCCGACTACTACGGCGTGGTGCCCGACATGCTGAACTTCGCCAAGGCGGTGACCAACGGCGTGATCCCGCTGGGTGGCGTGATTTGCCGCGACTTCATCTACGACGCGATGATGAACGCCAATTCGCCCGCCCACGCCATCGAGTTCTTCCACGGTTACACCTATTCGGGTCACCCCGTGGCTTGCGCGGCCGCCATTGCCACGCTGGACCTGATGAAGGAAGAAAACCTGTTTGCCCGTGCAGGGCAAAAGGGGCGTGTTCTGGGCGATGCGATGCACAGCGCCCTGAAGGGCTTGCCCAATGTGATCGGCATCCGCACGCTGGGCCTGGCCGGGGCGGTGGAGTTGGCCAGCATCCCGGGCACGCCCGGTAAGCGGGCTTATGACATTTTCATGGACTGCTTCCACAAGGGCGTTTGGGTGCGTCCGGCTGGCGAAAATTTGGTGATTTGCCCGCCCTACATCGTGGAAGACGCGCACATCGACCAGATCGTGCAGACGGTGGCCGACAGCATCCGCCGCCACGCCTGAGGCGACCACTTTTGACCTGACCCTGACCGCCCGCGTGGGCGGTCTTTTTTTGACCCCATGAATTTTCGTGAATTGACCCGCATCGCGCTGACATTGCTGGTGGCACTGATGGCTGCCGAACTGTGTGTTTGGCTGCACACGCCCATCCCCTGGATGTTGGGGCCCTTGCTGGCCACGGCGGTGGCGTCGGTGCTGGGCGCGCCGACACGCAGTGCGCCACTGCTGCGCAACGGCGGGCAGTGGGTGATTGGCGCGGCGCTGGGCCTGTATTTCACGCCGCAAGTCGGTGAGCTGGTGGTCAGCCTGTGGTGGGCGATTGCACTGGCCGTGGTGTGGGCGCTGGCATTGGGGGCCTTGTTTGGCTTGTGGTTGCAACGCCAGCATGTGGCCGATTTTGCGCACCTGCCGCCCGGCGCTTGGCGGGCCACCAGCTACTTTGCCAGCGCCATTGGCGGCGCGTCCGAGATGACTTTGCTGGCCGAGCGGCACGGTGCACGCACCGATCTGGTGGCGGCAGCGCACAGTGTGCGGCTGGTGATCGTGGTGGTGTCGGTGCCCTTTGCCATGCAATGGGCGCAAAACCACTGGGGTTTGCAGGTCGATGTCCGCTTGCTGCCCGGCCCGCTTGTGGCGCAGTGGCCAGGTTTGCTCTGGCTGGCGCTGGCCACGGCGGGCGGTGCCTTGCTCATGATCTGGTTCAAGCGCACCAACCCCTGGTTCATGGGGGCTTTGCTGGTGTCGATGGTGCTGACGCTGTCGGGTGTCAACTGGTCGGCGGTGCCCACGGCGTTGTCCAATGCCGCGCAGCTGGTCATCGGGGTGAGCTTGGGCGTGCGCTTTCAGCGTGAGTTTGTGCACACCGCGCCGCGTTGGCTGGCCTCGGTGGCCACAGGCACGGTGGTGATGATGCTGTTGTCATTGGGGTTTGGCCTGTTCCTGGCCCACACCACGGGCCTGCACCCGGCCACCCTGATTTTGGGCACCTCACCCGGCGGCATCGCCGAGATGGCGATCACCGCCAAGGTTTTGCAGCTGGGGGTGCCCGTGGTCACGGCCTTTCAAGTCTGCCGTCTGGTGGCGGTGCTGATTTTGGTGGGGCCGATTTTCAAGTGGGTCGGTGGACGCAATCAAGCCGCCTGAGGGGTCACAGATCAAAGAACTCTGTCATACCCGCGCATGCGGGTATCCATGGCTTGAATTCCGTGGATGCCCGATCAAGTCGGGCATGACAAAACAACAAACCACCGATACCGACAAGCGGTGTCAGTGCACCACCACCGGTTGTTGGGCCAGGCCTGTGTAGCCCTCCAGGGTGTCTTCGACTTCTTCCTGCGTGGGGGTGTGCTGTTGCCAGACCTGGATTTGCTGCTGGAACATTTCGGCCCATGAGCCGTCCAGGTACACCTCCTTGCCCGAGCGCTTGTCCACGATTTCAAAACCATGGCGCTCCAGCTGGGGTTGGCTGGTCACGGGAGCCGGTTCCGCAGGCGCGTTGGCCAACACATGCATCACGGCAAAAGTCTCGGATTCGTAAAGCAGGTTCATGCGTTCATTCTCCCTCAAGTTCTGCTTCACAAGTGGGGCTTCGCAGAACAACTTCAAGATGGTGTGGTTTTTTCTCCGGCAGGGGCCGTGGCAGGCAGTGGGGGCAGGGCTTCCTGGCCGCGCAGCATCAAGTCAATGAAGCTGCCGCTGACCTGGGTGATGCGGATGCGCACCGGCATCCACGCGTGCTGGGCCGAGACCCAGAACTCCACGGTGGCATCGAAACGGTTACGCGGCTGACACACCCATTTGAGGGTGGAGGCCGCTTGACCGTTCAGCTGCAGGGTTTCGGGTGGACCCAGGGTCAAGAGCCAGGGCAGGGCGTCCCGGACGGTGGCGGTCTGCAGCTGCAAACGTGTGCCGGGCTGAAAGCGCTGCGGCTCACCGGCCATGGCCGCGGCCAGTTGCACATACAGGCTGATCTGGTCTTGCGCGCCTGCCTCCAGTGCGGCCACCGGAGCGTTGTTGCTGAAGACCACCCGGTTTTGCACGCGGTCAAAGTGGGCGGCTCGCTCGTTGCGCCAGCTGTCTGAAAACCGGGTGGGGGTCAGGCCGGCGCTGGTGATGTCACCCTGGCTGCGCCAATGGCGTGAGCCCACCAAAAACGCCTTCACCGACAGGGCCAGCGCATAGGCTGATTCGTTGTGCTGCCAGCGCAATTCACCGCTGGCGTGGTAGGTCAATCCCTTGTCCTGGCCCGTCAAACGGTAGCTCAACAAAACCGGGGGCGGCAATGCGCCCAGCGGAATGGGCGGCAAGGTCACACTGGCCGTTTCGGGGGGGGCGGCAGGCGTTGGGGTGTCAGGCACGGGCACGCTGGTGTTCGGGCTGGCGCTGTGCCCTGATGCCTCCGCTGAAGCGGGCACCTCGGCAGGGGCTTGCCCCGTCTGCTGAGGTGGGGGCTCGGCCGCGCTGCTGTCGTTGGCGCTGGCCACATCGACAGGCGGGGCCGTGGCGGGTTCTATAGACGGTGGCGGTGCGGCTTTGGGCTCGGTGGCCACCCGGGTGCGGGGCTTGGGGGCGGCTGCTTGGACGGGCGTGGCCTTTGGCGCAGGGGTGGGCGGCACCCAGCGGGTTTGCATGGGGGCGACGCGGACCGGTTCTGCCGTTTGCAACCGCCACTCCAAGGGGCCGGTCAGGCCCAGGATCAGGGCCACATGCACGGCCAGCACCGTAGCCACCAGCCATACCGGCGCACGGCGCGGCGGTTGCGCTGGCCCGTTCAAGGCGGCGTTGGCGTTGGGACGTGCAGACACCCGACCGCTCCAGTTCAGCGGCCGGACCAGCCCAGATCGGCCGACAGTTGCTGCGCAAACTGGCGCAAGCTTTGGGCAATCGGCCCGTCCCATGCGGTGTCGAGCGTGGCGGACGAACCCAGCGCCACCACGCCCAGCACCAAGTGCCCGTCGGCATCAAAAACCGGGGCACAAAAGCCCGAAATGCCGGGCAGCAACACATTGACCACACGGCCCAGGCCCTGTTCCCGGGTTTCTTTCACCATGGCCTGCAGTTGGGCGGGGGTGCTGGGCAAGTCGGTGCGGCCCAGTTTGCGGGCCAAAGCCAACTCTTCTTCGATCATGGGGCCCGCTTTTTCGGCCGCACCGCCGTGGCTGTTGAAGGCGGCAAAGCACCGCCCCGTGGCCGAAGACAACAGCGGCATCACATCGCCCAGGCGCAAGCTGACCGGCATGGCCAGCGGGGTTTCTTGCCAATGCACCAAGGTCGGCCCCCGATTGCCCCAGACGGCCAGGGCCATGGTGTGGCCGGTGGCCTCGATCAAGGTGGGCAAACGCTCGCGGGCCATCTTGACGGCGTCCAGACGCGACAAGGTGGCCAGCCCCAAGCGCAAGGTGGCGGGCCCCAGCTCGTAACGGGTGCTGGTGCTGTCTTGCACCACCAGGCCCAAACGCTGGAAGCTGACCAAATAACGGTGGGCTTTGGCGGCGCTCATGTGGGCGGCCGCTGCGAGGTCTCGCAGCATCAAGGGGGCGGGCGCTTGCGCCAGCACATCCAGCAGGGCAAAACCGACCTCCACCGACTGAATGCCTGCGCGTTCCTTGTCGCTGTCTTTGGCTTGGATGGCTGTGATGTCTGGGTTCATGTCGCCTAAAATCCGGTTCCGTTTAGTTAAACGGGTTTAACAATGCGTAACTTCTCGGTGGTGCACACTGTAGCCCATTGCGACCCGAACGGACACATTCAACATGAAACTGGCGACCTACAAAGACGGCTCACGCGACGGACAACTGGTGGTGGTCTCACGCGATTTGAGCACTGCCCATTATGCGACCGGCATTGCCAGCAAACTCCAGCAAGTCCTGGACGACTGGAACTTTCTGGCCCCCCAGCTGGAAGACCTCTACACCACCCTGAACCAGGGCAAGGCCCGCCACGCTTTTCCGTTTGACCCGGCCCAATGCATGGCCCCGCTGCCCCGCGCCTACCAGTGGGCTGACGGCTCAGCCTACATCAACCACGTGGAGCTGGTCCGTGCGGCACGCAACTCCGAAGTGCCCAGCAGCTTCTACACCGACCCGCTGATGTACCAGGGTGGCAGCGACGACTTCATCGGCCCCTGCGACCCGGTGGTGTGCGCCAGCGAGGCCTTTGGCATCGACTTTGAAGCCGAAATCGCGGTCATCACGGGCGACGTGCCCATGCAAACCAGCGCGGACGATGCGATCGAAGGCGTGCGCCTGATCATGCTGGCCAACGACGTGAGCCTGCGCAACCTGATCCCGAACGAGCTGGCCAAAGGCTTTGGCTTCTTCCAAAGCAAGCCCGCCACCGCCTTCAGCCCCGTGGCCATCACACCCGACGAATTGGGTGAAGCCTGGCAAGGCGGCCGTGTGCACCTGACGCTGCAGTCCACCTGGAACGGCCGCAAAGTGGGCATGTGCGAAGCCGGCCCCGAGATGACCTTCCACTTTGGCCAGCTGATCGCCCACATCTGCAAAACCCGCAACGTGCGCGCCGGCTCCATCGTGGGCAGCGGGACGGTGAGCAACAAGAGCGTGGAAGTGAATGGCAAACCCGAATGGCCCAAGGGCTACAGCTGCATCGCCGAAAAACGCGCCATCGAAACCATCCTCGACGGCAAGCCTTCGACCGAGTTCATGAAATACGGCGACACCATCCGCATCGAGATGAAGGGCCTGCACGGCGAGAGCTTGTTTGGGGCGATCGAGCAGGAAATCGTGCCGCTGGAGCGCTGAAGCCGACACACCCTTACCCCTGTGGGAGGCCGCCCCTGCGGCCGAAGGGCGTGCCACAGGCCCTGAAAACCCGAGGGGCCAAATGGGTCTGATCAATAACCTTGGAACAAAAAATCCATAGCGGCAGTGATCTGGTCTTGTGCTTGAGCGAGCGAAGTCACGTGCTACTTCAACACCCGCGGTGGAACCGCGCCCATTTTGAATATCAGAAACTTCTCCACTCATCCAGTGGCAGGCCTTCATCCTTGATGGTGGCGTTGTAAGCCGCGATGAAATCGGCGTGATCCTCGCGCCATTTGCGCTCCTGTTCGCGGCGCACAACTTCACCCAGATGGTTGTCGCAAACCTGAGAAATGTTGATGCCGAGGTGCTTTGCGGCCTCCAGCACATCGTTACTCAGGCTCAAATTGATAGCGCGCTTGCCGGATGCGCTGGTGCGCATGCGGGGGGCTGTGTGGGCGGGCGGCATGGTGATCTTCATGTGCATGAAAGTGTGCGCATATCGTAAGCCGCATGTTTGTTGGGGGCATGGGTGGTCGACTACGACGCATTGGTTTGCATGGCGTGTGAAGCGTAAAAAAGCCATTTACGCTTCACATTTGAAGCGTAAAAACCTAAAATACGCTTCATGTACCTTTGGCAATCTCCCCAATGGCCTGAATTCCAGGTCGATCTGGCTGCGCTGCAACCGGCCTTAGCCGCCGCACGCTATGCGCAAGGGCGTGCCATGGGGCTGGCCAGCCATCTGCAATTGATGGAATTGGGTGACTTGCAATTGCAAGGCTGGGCCGACGAAGCCGTAGCCACGGCTCAGATCGAGGGCGAAACGCTGCAGGTCAATTCGGTGCGGGCCTCTGCCGCTCGGCGGCTGGGTTTGGCCGACGCCAAAGCGCTGGAGCGCGATGCACGCACCGAAGCCACGCTCGACGTGCTGCAAGCAGCCATCGAACAAAGCCAGCAGCCTTTGAGCCACGACACCCTGTACGGCTGGCAAGCAGCCTTGTTCCCGACTGGGCGCAGCGGCATCCAGAAAATCCGCACAGGCGGATACCGCGACCATGCCGAACCCATGCAGATCGTCACACCCCGCATGGGCAAGCCCGACATCGTGCATTACCAGGCACCCGATTCGGCCGAGGTGCATGCGCAGATGACGCTGCTGATCGACTGGTTCAACAGCAGCCTGGGAAAGACCGACGGCCTGGTGCGTGCAGCGCTGGCGCACTTGTGGTTGGAAGCCATTCACCCCTTTGAAGACGGCAACGGTCGCGTGGGTCGGGCGCTGGTCGAAATGGCCCTGGCGCAAGACCTGAAAACCGACAAACGCTTGTGGAGCCTGTCGCAGCAAATGTGGCTGGACCGGGCAGGCTACTACGCCCAACTGCAAGCGGCCACCGGAAAGGCCAATATGGACGTGACGCCTTGGGTGCAATGGTTTGTGGGCTGCGTGCACAAAGCCGCTGATGCCACCTGGGCGCACATGCAAACGGCCACACGCAAAACACAATTTTGGTCATGGCTGCGCGAACAACAGCCCCAACTCACACCCACCCAAACCAAGGCCATCAACAAACTCTACGACGTGGGCCCCGATGGATTTGCCAACGGCATCAGCACCGAAAAATACGTGAACCTCTGCCGGGTGTCACGCGCCACCGCCTACCGCGAACTCACCGCGCTGTGCGAGATGGGGGTGTTGGTGCAAACCGGTGTGGGCAGAGGGACACGGTACAAACTTAAAGATTTGTTGGCTGGCATCACCGACGGCAATGGCCATGATGCGGTGGATTTTGGAGTACCGGTTGGACGTAAAGAACTTTGAATTCTTGAGCTTATCAGTTCTCATGTTTGTACTGATTAGCAAAGGAGCCTCTAAATCAAAGTATTTTCCTTTGCAGTAGATTCTTCATTTACAGCATCACATAGGTATTCAATCGACTGAACCTCTACCAAAGGGATATGGCTGGCAATAAACATCCCATCAGCATGTATTGAGCCAAGCCCCCCATTGACGTTTCCCCCTCGAAATATGTTGGCGTTTGAACAAAATCCAAGCATCAATTCGTTGCTGTCGTAGGTTTTAAAAACAATGGGTGAAAAAATATGCTCAAGACTTTCGAAAGAGATGGAAAGCAATTCTTCTTTCTTGGCGGAAAGCGCTCTAACTCGAAATTTTTTGTTTGGTAACATTGCTTCGTACGCAAGCATTTTGTCAAAGTGAATCAGAATGAGTTTTCCTGTTTCACATTTTTTTGCTTGGAGTGCAGGTGCCTTTGGAGCATCGGAGTTTTTGAAACCCCAAACACCGCGAAATTCTTGTTGTTGTGCATATGAAGAATCCTTGATGTATGCCGCCCACAAAGGATGCCTAAAAGCTCGATTAAAAAAATCATCGATCGCGAACTGGAAATGAGGTGTTTTGAAAGCGACAGCCTTGTAGGTGAGCTGGTCTTCGGAAATTGTTCGGCCAGAATAAATACAGGGAAGAGCGCCAAAAAAATGAGTGCCATCTAAGCGGTCGTTAACACCTTTGAAAAACTGTCGGGGTTCGGCAAACATGACGCAACATTTTTTGCCTTCGCTCATGGCCCACTTCAAAGATTCAAGATCAAAGTTTCGGGTCAAACAAAAGACAAAAAATTTACTCAACACAATTTCTGTGTGATGTGTAATCTGTATTTCAGAAGTGTTCTTTGATTGTTGTGTGAAATAGGTCACGCCCTCTTTAGAGTCAAAAATTGACCCTCCATACTTTTTTCCATCTCGAAAATCTTCTAACGCTGGGATGTAGACATGGCCATGATTGAGTAGTTGATCAGCATGATCAAGCTGCATGAACTTAAAAAGTGGATACGTGTAAGTGATGCCCTGAGACTCCAAGCTCAAGGGGAATTGAAGCTCTACATCTTTTGTCATTGCAAAAAACAATTCTTGTTAAATCCAGCGCATCAGAACGCATATGCAGTGATCATTCGAAAACAACAAAGGGGCCGGAGCCCATTGATTGTTTTAATGTGTGTTTTTTACCCGAGCTTCTTCATCAGCAGCGCATTCACCTGCCCCGGATTGGCCTTGCCCTTGCTGGCCTTCATGATCGGGCCGACCAAACCGTTGAGGGCTTTGCTGTTGCCGGCCTTGAACTCTTCGACGTTTTTGGGGTTGGCGGCCAAGACGTCGTCGATGATTTTTTCCAGCTCGCCGGTGTCGTTCATCTGCTTGAGACCTTTGGCTTCGATGATGGCGTCGACTTCGCCTTCACCGTTCCACAAACCTTCAAACACCTGACGCGCGGCGTTGTTGCTGATGGTGTTGTCGCTGATGCGGCCGATGAGTGCCGCCAGTTGCGCGGCGCTCACGGGGGCTTGTTCGATGCTGAGTTCGCTGGCGTTCAAGCGGCGCGACACCTCACCCATGATCCAGTTGCTGGCCAGCTTGGGCTGGCCGCAGGCCTTGGCCGTGGCTTCGAAGTAGGCGGCGACCGCCTTGCTTTGGGTCAACTGCGTGGCGTCGTATTCGGGCAAGGCGTAGTCTTTGACGAAGCGCTCGGCCATGACACGGGGCAGCTCGGCCATTTCGCTTTTGACGCGCTCAACCCAATCGCGACCGATGACCAGCGGCGGCAGATCCGGGTCGGGGAAGTAACGGTAATCGGCCGCGTCTTCTTTGGTGCGCATGGCACGCGTCTCGCCAGTGTCGGGGTTGAAGAGCACGGTGGCTTGCTGAATGGCGCGGCCGTCTTCGATTTCTTCGATCTGCCAACGCACCTCGTAGTCGATGGCCTGCTGCATGAACTTGAAGCTGTTCAGGTTCTTGATCTCGCGGCGCGTGCCCAGCGGCTGGCCGGGCTTGCGCACCGACACGTTGGCGTCGCAGCGGAATGAGCCTTCTTGCATGTTGCCGTCGCAGATGCCGATCCAGGTCACGATCTTGTGCAGCTCTTTGGCGTAGGCCACGGCTTCTTCGCTGCTGCGTATGTCGGGCTGGGTCACGATTTCCAGCAGGGGCGTGCCCGCGCGGTTCAGGTCAATGCCGGACTGACCAATGAAGTCTTCGTGCAGCGATTTGCCCGCGTCCTCTTCAAGGTGGGCACGTTCCAGGCGCACGGTTTTGCGCACCGTCTCTTTGCCTTCTTCGAGGAAGAACGACACCTCGCCGCCTTGCACCACCGGGATCTCGAATTGGCTGATCTGGTAGCCCTTGGGCAGGTCGGGGTAGAAGTAGTTTTTGCGCGCAAACACGCTGCGCTCGGCGATGTGGGCGTTGATGGCCAAACCGAATTCGATGGCGCGCTCCACCGCGCCCACGTTCATCACCGGCAAGGTGCCGGGCAAAGCCAGGTCCACCGCGCAGGCTTGGGTGTTGGGCTCGGCGCCAAACGCGACGGAGGCGCGGCTGAAAATTTTGCTGTTCGTGGAGAGTTGGGCGTGTGTTTCAAAGCCGATGACGACTTCGTAGCCTTGGACGAGTTTGCTCATGTGTGGTTCACCTGATGAATCAGAAGTTGTGGGAGGCCGCCTCTGCGGCCAAAGCATTCGCGAGCAGGGGCTCGCTCCCACAAAAACCTGGGTTCACTGAAGGCCCTCCGGTTGGCGGAGGTGGAAATCGGTCGCTTGTTGCAGGCGGTGTGCGGCGTTCAGCAGCTGGGCTTCCTTGAAGTAGTTGCCGATCAGCTGCAGGCCCACGGGCATGCCGCTCGCACCAAAGCCTGCGGGCACGCTCATGCCGGGCAGACCGGCCAGTGAAGCGGGCAGGGTGAAGATGTCGGCCAAATAGTCGGCCACCGGGTCGTTGGCGTTCTCGCCAAACTTCCAGGCCACCGAAGGGGCCACGGGGCCAGCGATCACGTCGCACTGCTTGAACGCATTCTGGAAGTCGTCGGCGATCATGCGGCGGATTTTTTGGGCCTGCAGGTAGTAGGCGTCGTAATAACCATGTGAGAGCACATAAGCGCCCGTCATGATGCGGCGTTTGACCTCGTTGCCAAAGCCTTCAGCGCGGGTCTTTTTGTACATGTCCACCAGGTCGGTGTAGTCCTTGGCGCGGTGGCCAAACTTCACGCCGTCAAAGCGGCTGAGGTTGGAGCTGGCTTCGGCCGGGGCGATGATGTAGTAGACGGGAATCGACAGCTCGGTGCGCGGCAGGCTGATGGGCACCAGCTTGGCGCCCAGCTTTTCATACTCGCGCAAAGAGCCGTCTACTGCAGCGCGCACATCGGCCGCCAGGCCTTCGCCAAAAAACTCTTTGGGAATGCCAATGCGCACACCTTCTAGGGAATTGTTGAGCGATGCCGTGAAGTCTTCGGACGGCATGTCCAGCGAGGTCGAGTCGCGGTCGATGTCGCCGCCGCACATGGCGCTCAAAAGCAGGGCGCAGTCTTCGGCGCTGCGGGCCATTGGCCCTGCCTGGTCGAGGCTCGAGGCATAGGCGATCATGCCGTAGCGGCTGGCGCGGCCATAGGTGGGCTTGATGCCGGTGATGCCGCAAAAGCTGGCAGGCTGGCGGATCGAGCCGCCCGTGTCGGTGCCCGTCGCTGCAGGTGCCAGGCCTGCGGCCACAGCGGCGGCGCTGCCGCCGGACGAGCCGCCGGGCACGCGGGCTGTGTCCCAAGGGTTTTGCACCGGGCCATAGGCCGAGTTTTCGTTGGCCGAGCCCATGGCGAATTCGTCGCAGTTGAGCTTGCCCAAGGTGACCATGCCCGCCGTGCGCAGGCGCTGCACTACGGTGGCGTCAAAGGGTGAGCGGTAGCCGCTGAGCATTTTGGAGCCCGCGGTGGTGGCGAAATCTCGGGTGACGAACACGTCTTTGTGCGCCACGGGCACGCCTTCGAGCGGGCCAGCTGTGCCGTCGGCCAGTTTGGCGTCCGAGGCGCGAGCCTGGGCCAGCGTCACTTCGCTGTCGATGTCCAGAAAGGCGTTGTGCGGGTTGCCGCCCATGCGGGCCAGAAAGCGCGTCGCGACCTCGACGGCGCTGACTTCTTTGGTCTGTAACAGGGTGGCCAGCGCTTTCACGCTGAGGTTGTGCAGGTCACTCATGGCTTACTCGATGACTTTGGGGACCAGGAACAGGCCGCGCTCGACGGCCGGGGCGCTTTGCTGGTTCAAATCGCGTTGGTTGGGCTCGCTGGCCACGTCGGGGCGCAGGCGCAGCGTGATGTCCTGGATGGCGGCCACGGGGTGGGCCATGGGGGTGATGCCGGTGGTGTCCACCGCCTGCATGGCTTCGACGATGCCAAAGAAGCCGTTGATCTGAGTGAGCATGCGCTCGCTTTCGTCGGGCTTGAGCTCCAGCCGGGCCAGATTGGCGATCCGGGCAATATCCTGCGGGGTCAGGGACATGGTTTGAAAAGAGTTGTAAAGGACGTGTTTTTCCGGCCCAAACGGGGCTGCTGCGCAGCTGTTTTACCGGGGGATCGGGTATTATCCTGCGTTTGGTGCCGCTCACTGCGCCGTCTCTGAGCCCGCCCTGACGACACCCCTGATTTGACAGCCGCGCTTGCCCCAGCACTGCCACCCATGCGCTTGGTGTATGGCGCGTCAAAGGACCCCCGAATGTTTTCCTCTTTCCGCCGTTATTTCTCCAGCGACCTGGCCATTGACCTGGGCACCGCCAACACCCTGATTTTTGTGCGTGACAAGGGCATCGTGCTCGACGAGCCTTCGGTGGTGGCCATTCGCCACGAAGGCGGCCCCCAGGGCAAAAAAACCCTGCAGGCCGTGGGCCACGAAGCCAAGGCCATGCTGGGCAAGGTGCCCGGCAACATCGAGGCGATTCGCCCCATGAAGGACGGCGTGAT